>Ga0224555_1005393_pt1 | contig 10753 bp, 9 predicted proteins | sample 714S23034metaG_FD_180687 | JGI IMG/M metagenome (GOLD analysis project Ga0224555, IMG submission 180687) | Peat soil microbial communities from Stordalen Mire, Sweden - 717 S2 30-34 | ecosystem: Environmental > Terrestrial > Soil > Wetlands > Peat | place: Sweden: Norrbotten County, Stordalen...
CTCCCTCTTCCAACTGGATCGATTGCGCTGGCTGATCTTTTACCGCCACGGTGGTATCCGTCACAACCTCCGTCTTGCCATTTGAAAACGGCGCCGGCTGTACAACGGTGTGCATTGTCCTCACGTCGATGCTCAAACTGCCGTGGATCACAGAAACCGGCGAGAGCCTCACATCGCCGCCCATCACGACGGTCCCTGTGCGTTCGTTCACAACGACCTTGGCCGGAGAGCGGAAACGGATGGAAAGATTCTGAACACGCGAGATCAGGAGAGGAACCGAAGACACGCCGCTGGCGGCAACATCGACATCAATGCGGCGGCTGTCGAGCGTGGTGGCAACCGTCCTTCCAAACTCCTTGTTAATGACCTCCGCCACATCGCGCGCAGCCGTGAAGTCAGGGTTTTGCAACAACAGAGAAACAATTGTGAAATGACTCAGGTCAACGGCGGTATCCCGTTCGACCAGCGCACCTTCAACAATCCGGCCAACTGTCACATGATTGACTGTCTTGGAGTTGCCGTTTCCACCTTCCGTGTACCCTCCCAGGAGCAACGGGCCTTGCGCCAGGGCATAGACCTGCCCATTGGAAGCGCGGAGAGGCGTCATCAGCAGCACCCCACCGGCCAGGCTTTTCGCATCGCCCACCGACGATACGTTTACATCGAGCTTCGTTCCTGGCCGCGAAAACGGCGGCAGCGTCGCCGTGACGAAAACCGCCGCCACATTCTTCACCACCACCGTGCTGGGCGAAATCTGCACCCCCATCCGCGAAAGCGAATTGGCCAGCGTCTGAACGGTAAAGTACGTCTGTTGCGTATCCCCCGAGCGGTTCAGACCAACAACCAGACCATAACCAACCAGTTGATTGTCGCGCACGCCTTCGATCTGCGTTATGTCACGCAACAACATCTCGTGATCGGCATCGGCGCCGAAAAGGGGGAGCACAACAAAAAGCCACATTGCAACGAACAGGGTAAGCCGCTCCCCCCAGGCAGAGATCTTTCTCTGCCCCGTCTTGCGTGACTTACCCATTAGAAGTTCAAAAGCCATAGGACCGTCCTCACGATCGGATTCGGTTTGCGCACGCTATCTGAAATGATTCCCTTGCCCTTCATTTCAATCTCCAGATTGCTGAGCGACGCAGACGCCACCGTATTGTTGGCGGAGATATCGCCTGGCCTGACCATGCCGCGCACGATGATGTCTTCATGCTGATTGTTCATGAAGATCTTGCGCCCGGCTTCGACAACCAGATAGCCGTTGGGAAGCACGGCTATCACCTGACCCGTTAGGCTGGTCGTGAATGTTGTTTTCGAAGTCGTCGCTCCCGTTCCTTTGAGCGCTGAGGCTGAATTGGCCGCCAGCAGAGGATTGGTTTTGACCGGTGTTCTTCCCATGACGCCAGTGATGGCGGAACTGGTTGAGAAGGTCCGCTCGCTGTCGACCGTACCGGACTGCGCCGCAGTTGTCTGGACAGCGACCACAATAGTAATGGTGTCGTTCAGGTGGCGCGCCTTGTAATCGGAAGAAAAATCGCCAAGTGGGCCATCGTCCGACCATAGGCTCCCAACGGTATGCTCTTCCGTTACCGGAACGAACTGCTTCTGCAGGCGCGCAATGTATTCCGTGCGCAGATCGGCAGTCTTGGTGCTTGCCTTCTTTGCGGGAAAACCGAGACCGAAAACGCAAGCCGAAGAGGCCGCAAGCAACGCGACGACAGTTGCTCGCCTTGTGGAAATCCATTCCGACCGCATATTAAAAGCTCCTTTTCAGCAGGTTGGCGCTCACCACTTCGGCAACATAAATCTGCTTGTGATCTGGACTTGCGACGCGAATCTTTTGGCCAGTCATGCCATTTTCAAGGCTGACCACGCTGACCTCGATATGAGCCCGTGCGTCGTCCATCACAAGCCTTGCATGCGCGCCGGATCGTATCGTGAACGCTTCGTTCCGTTTCGATACCAGATTTCCAAGAGCCCCTAATGCACTGGACGAATTCGTCGCCTGCCCGGCTATTTCTTCAGGCACTTCCACGACGGCGTAGAACGGCAGACATCTGCCGCGAAGATGGCAACCCATCTTGACCCGGAAGCGTGCTTCCTCATGTTGCCCCGCTGACCGATCGTCCACCGGCTCGACTGACAAAACCTCCAGCGTCGGATCCGGTTCAGTGGCCACAACCTTGGCCAGCAGAGACACCTGCTGGAAGGAGATTTGCATTCCTTTGTCAGAGAGAGTACGCGCGACCTGCTTCACCGTGAGCGCGAAGCACTGCTTCGGCTGAGACTGTCCCCAGCCGTACAGGCTCGTTCCCACGATGAACAATACCGGCATCCATCTCACTGTCATGATTTCTCTCAACTCGACATTCTTTCTTCAGTCCCGGTTTCTAGAGCGTTTTGGAATACATGAAAACTTTTCAATAGCATTTGGCTGTGGCTTTTTCTTGAGGAAAAAGCCACTTAGCAGCCGTGCTTCGGTCTACACAAATTCCAAAAATACTCTACCCTTGAAGCTGGTTCAGTTGCTGCAACATCTCATCTGCGGCCTTGACCACCCTCGAATTGGATTCATAGGACCGCTGCGCGAGAATCATGGCGACAAACTGGTTAACTACGCTCACATTTGACGCCTCCAGCCCGCCCTGCTCGAGCGACCCCAAACCGTCCGAACCGCCCGGTGTTCCCACAACCGGTTGACCGGAAGCCGTGGTCTGCAGATAGATATTGTTACCAGCAGCATTCAACCCTCCAGGATTGATGAAAAGCGCTGTCTGAATACTGCCCACCTGTGTGGCTGCCGTCTGGGAAGGCTGGGTTACACTCACGGTTCCGTCGCTGCCAACGGTCACCGTCAGCGCGTCCGATGGAATCGTGATCGATGGTTGCAGCGCGTTGCCATCGGCAGTGACAATCATGCCCTGCGAATCTGGATGGAAGGAACCATCGCGCGTATAGCCTATCTGTCCGTTGGGCATCAATATTTGAAAGAATCCAGCCCCCTGGATGGCTATGTCGAGAGGGTTGCCCGTAGAAGTGAAGTCGCCTTGCGTTTGGATGATCTCGGTTTCCGCGGGTCGCGTGCCAAGGCCAATCTGCACACCTGCCGCCACTGTTGTCTGCTGCGTTGCGGCCGTGCCAGGCATGATCTGGTTCTGATACAGAAGATCCGTGAAGTTCAACTGCCGCTGCTGGAAACCTGTCGTACTCGCGTTTGCAAGGTTATTCGCGATGTTATCCAGGTTCATCTGTTGCGCCGACATTCCGCTGGCAGCCGTATAAAGAGCACGAAACATATCTTGTTCCTTTCAAATGACGCTGTTAAAGCCTAACCTTGAATCAACCAATGCGAGGCAGGTCCTGGACCGCGGTCTTGTCCATCTCGCTGTTGTACATGGTGAGCACGTGACGCATGGTTTCGACCTCGCGCTGAGCCGTGATTAATTCGACAACGCTCGTAATGGAATTGACGTTTGAGCCTTCCAGCTCTCCCTGGTGCACCTTGGAATTGGTGGCGGCTACGGTTGAGCCTGCTGGCACCTTGTAGTAGGTCCCGCCCGCGCTTTCTATCTGCGTCGCAGGTGCAAATTCAACCACCTTCAGCCGTCCCGCGACAGCGCCATTCACTGAGATTGTTCCGTCCGCGCTGATCGAAACGGGCTGTCCGACAATCGTGATTGGGCCGTTGTCGCCCAGGACCGGATCGCCAGCAGCGGTAGTCAGTTGTCTTTTCGTCGACACGCGAAAGTTCCCTCCGCGCGTATAGACAGTCCCGCTTGCGGTCTGCACGGCAAAATAGCCGTCGCCTTCGATGGCAACATCAAGATCATTGCCTGTCGGAGTCAGTGCGCCTTGTGTGCTATCCAGTTGCGTCTCGCCCAGCACTCCGTAGTCATTCGCATCCTGGTTGAGAACAGAAAGCGAAGAATCCCCTGCTGTGGCCAGAACCGAACTGAAGACGTTGTGGCTTCCACGAAACCCCACCGTATTCACATTCGCCACATTGTGGGCTATCGTATCGAGCGCCTCCATCCGAGCCACTATCCCGGTGCAGGCTGCATAGTATCCACTGCTCATTATTGGGACCTCGGCAATCATGTTGCACGCCGGTAGCCATTTTCAACAATGCGGATTTATTGCAGATTTCGCTTCTTTGAAGCCTGGACCGTTGCTCTTCGCAGCTTCTGCATCGTCTTGAATGAGGACTCGATGAGAAGCAGATGAATCTTTTTCATCTGCCATCGCAAAATCAATTTCGCTACATATCAGGAACTAACTCTCTGACCGATCGATTTTGTACCACCATTGGGCGTCCAGGTGAGCGGTCCCCGCGGACAGATTTTCGTTCGTGGAATGGAGATCCCGATTTTGGGGCATGGGAAGATATGGATTAGAGGTACGAGATAATGCTGTCAACGGCCAGTGGGAAATGCCATAGCATTTTGTGGCGAGGCATAAGAACATCCGGTCAGACACTTCACTATTCGACTGAACTGATTGCCATGAATCTCAGATCGCAGGGAGCTGGCGTACAGGAATTCACAGGGGCGACCGAGAGTCTATGCGCAGCGGTCAGGACGAACTGCCAAACAGACGAACTTGATGGATCACATGCGCTTCTTATAGCCGCGAGGACAACGGGCGGCAGAATCTCTTGCAGCGCAGACATAGCGCTGCCAAGTTGCTCTTCTGACCAATCGAGTGCTGCGGGAATCGCCCCAACTCCATGAAGGAGTCCAACCAGGTACGCATCGTCCGGCGAAATACTGTCCATCGACTCCGCAACAAATCGTGCGCACTGCGCCACTGAACGGCAATGCTCCCAGATCTCGATCATAGCCGGATGCTCTCTGCCACCAACAGAGATTCGAGTGGATAGTGCCTTGAACCACAGCCCTGCATCCAGACCGGCTATGCATTCGCACATCCTGCTCGGTCGTTCAGCAGCACTCTCATATTCCCTGCGAACCATCCGCAGAGTATGAATCGTTGCGCCAACATCGCTCAGGACAAGCTCTGAAACCCTCTGCAAATCGATATTGGGCTCTTGAAGTAGCATATCCAGCCCAAAAACAATTGCCGGCATAACCGGCACCTCATCCAGAAACTCCGCCTGCTTGGGAAAGAGTACTTTCTCTCCATAAGTTTCCAGGGAGCTTAACCTGAATAAGTGAATATGGGCATCGTCGATTATCGAGTCTGCTGCATGATTGAGCACTGGTTTGCACCTGCTACTTACTTATCGACATGAGAATGCATTTTGTGCAAGCAAAGAACAGAAATCCTCAATTTGCCGGGAATCTTTGATAACATCCATGGAATCATCCAATTGCCTACAGATCATCACCGCGACATAAACTCTATCCAGCCTTGAAGAGGAGGTCGACATCTTTGGGACCGCACTTCAGACGTGCCCACAAGTACTCTCTACACTTTTCTATGATGGCTTCTTCCGCCTCCAATTGAGCACCATAACTGGTAAGGATGCGCGCCATCTCCACGGAAGAATGAACACTCTCAAACTTCACTTCGCGTAGACTTTCTTCTCGGCTGTTCAGCTCCATCCGCTGCCATTGCTGTATTTGAGCCAGGAAGTCGCTCGGTGTCACGAAGCATGCTTGTGTCTTGCATCCGGTCATCTTTTCGATCGCGTAGAGCACCCCGTACTCGACGCCGTGGACAAAGCCGACCAGCAGAAGATTGGTTGCCGCCGCGTAATGCAGCGGAATCATGGAATAGAACTGCATAAGCGTTCGTGGAATATGGATACGGGGTTTCATCACATGCTCCGGCAAATCAAAGACAGGGCACCCCCACTGCGTTGCCCTAAAAGCAGTAACTTGCTTCTCGCTCACAGAGCCACGCTGCACCAGCAACTCGCCGATCTCTCCTCCAACTTCTCTTTGCTCATCCTTCACTTCTCTCAATTCATTACTGGACAACAATCCATGACTGACGAGCATCAACCCCAGCGGCATACGCTCCATGCGGTTAGACTGATCATGTTTCACGGTCACCAATTCCGCCAGCTTTTCCTCTACTGCCAACGCGAAGCAACTGGAACTGCAATACCACCGGTCGCGCATCCAGATTCCCGCTTTGTGAGCGGACACATGTCGCAGAGTAAGTGAGCGCTGGCAATTTTCACACCGTACGGTGATGACCTTGAACCCGGCAGTCCAAGCTCCAGCCATAATTGATTGAAACAGCCCCATAGACTCCTTTGCTCCTTCGCATCCCCTGACGCTCGTCATCATCGCGGTAGTCAATCGAGCACCATGGATGAAACAGGTTTCAATACCTCGGACACGCGCAGTCCGTAGTTGCCGTCTATCACTACCGCTTCTCCCTTGGCGATAACCTCTCCATTGAGAAGAAGCTCCACCGGCTCGTCCACTTGACGATCAAGTTCAACAACAGATCCACTGGTCAGATCAAGCACCTCGCGCAAGGTAAGATGGCGCTGGCCAAAGCGCAGCGTAACATTCAGCTCAACATTCATAACCAGATCAAGATTGACCGGCTCGACAACCTTCTTCTCCGCCGCAACACCGTCAGTTACACTCTCCCCTTGGGAATGAATCGATAACGCTTCCTTCAACGCCAAGTCAACACTCATCACAACTGACACTTGATCGCCATCGTCGTTGGTAGCGGATCCCCGTACAATGTTCGTCCGGTCAAATTGCTGCGGGGGAGTTGAAGAGACCTTGATCGTGAACGCTCCATACTCCGGCTCAGCCGTCTGGCAAAACGCGCCCGCAGCTGTTTCTATCAGCTCGCACAGATTTACAATCTGCTCTTCCCCGAGTTCCTTGACCGGTTGGCGAAGCTGTTTCGACACCAACATGGAGGCTTCAGAACGGATAAACTCAAGCAGGCCTTCGCCGCCCAAGCTACCGTCGAGAGTGAGCATGATTTGCACTACCTCTGCCTCATCTACGGCCGCATCGTTATCTGGCGCAACCGTGATGCCCCAGGAAACTCCACAAGCATCGCTCATTGCCCCTGCCAGAGCATTAAGAAACGCGTTCGAGAAAACCAAGTCACTTTTGTCCACTATCGGATCGGTTGTCATGTTATTCCTTTGTCACAGCTGGTTCCTGTAGACTGCCTGTTAGTTGCGCGGCCTTTCGAGTGCCATTACGGCATGGCAGAGCCTCAGAGATTTCCACGTTTTCAACTGTAAGCCGGCCTGGCCTTTTCACGGGTGCTTCCATTTTCAGGATCGATCCTGGCTTCAGGTCAATCAGGTTCTTTACCAGAACGCGTATCTTTGTTATATCCGCGGCAACGACAAAGTCACAGTCAAGAATCCGTTCGCGAAGACTGGGGCTTCGCAGCGTACGAATGTTTAACATCTTCTTGGATTGTGCAGCCCTGAGGTGCCTGAGCAGAAACCCTACAAAGGATGTTGGCAACACGAGCTTGAAAGAACCGGTCGTCTCCCCAACGGTCATCTCATACATCAGCAGCACCAGCCTTTCATTCATCGTGAATATCTGTTGAATCGTGGCTGGCTTGATGCACCTGCCTGGCGTCAAAGAAAGATTCAGTGTCTCCCACGCGCGCTCAATCTGCTTGACGATGAGGATGGTAACACTCTGCATAATCTCTTCATCGATATCAGTAAGCTCTCGTGCATTCTCCAATGCTGTGCCCGCTCCACCGAGCAAAAGATCGATGATAGGAAATACCAGCACATTGTCCATCTCTATAAGGAAATTGTTCTCCATTACATTCAATGCACAGGGCACAAGATAGCTGTTTGCAGCAATGCCACTTACGTAGTCCACAATCGCCATTTGTTCGAGCGATTGCATTTTCAGTTGCAGCGTGGCGCCCAAATAGAGTTCCAGAGCAGTCGTAACATTAAGGGCGAACTTTTCATGCAGGGTCGTCAGCGTGCGAGCGTTTTCATTCGACAGCCTGCCCGCGTAACGGAAATCACAGGCATGAATGGAGCGCGGTTTCGACTGCGGCACACTGCTCTTCTCTGCCTTCTCTACTTCACCCGATTCGATTGATTCGAGCATGACTACCTTCCGTAACCGCGGCTACCCGCAAATTGGAATGCTGACTTCTGAGGACCCGCCGGCACCTTCGATCCTTCGTGAAGATGGCGAAGCGATGAACGCAGCTTGATCATCGCAGCAGCATGGATTTGCGACACCCGCGACACTGCAATACCCACCACCTGGGAAATCTCCTTCATGGTCAGCTCTTCCTTGTAGTACAAGGAGAGAATCAACTGTTCTCTCTCTGACATCTCTGCTATCGCCGCGGCAATCTGTTCTTGTTTCTCGCCTTTCAGGCAAAGGTCAAAGGGATTATCGTCGCCTGCGCTTGGCGCCGATTCGATAAAGTCATACGACTCAGGACGGTCGTTAGATGGAGATGATCGTTGAGCTACAAGATACAGGCCATCGAGTTGTGTCATGGTGCTATGCAATTCATCGAGATCAATTTGCATTTCAGACACGATCTCTTCTTCAAGCGGCTGTCTCCCCAGCTTCGCTTCCAACTTAGCGATGCAGGTGGTGATCTCGCGTCCTTTTTTTCGTAAGGTGCGAGATCCCCAATCCAACACGCGCAGGCTGTCCAGAATCGCGCCACGAATACGGAACTTTGCAAACGTGGAGAATTGTGCCTCCTTGGCGCTATCGTAATTGCGGCAGGCATCGATCAAGCCGATAACTCCAGCCTGGACTAGATCTTCCATATCTACATTTTTGGGCAGCCGATCGCGAATTCTCGCCGCAATATAGTAAACCTGAGGCAATTCGCGCATCACGATTTCATTTCGTTCTTCCGTGCTATCACCACTGGCTCGGTAAGCCGATTCTGCAGTTGTCATCGCATTCCTCCGTTCGTTTGGCACTCACTTACAGTGCAGCGTCCGATCATCAGGCTCTTTCTCAAAGGATTCCACCTACACATCTCAAGAGTTCCTTGCCACAGTTTCAATGGACAACCCCCACGGACTGTACACGCGTCAATGGTGGAATCTCGTTGGGAGAAATCACCACGATTTTTGGAATAAACGGTTCCAGCAGCCTGCGAAGGTAGTACCGGCCCGGAGAAGAACACAGCAGAACTGGTGGCGCCTTATTAATTCCACTTCCAAAGTCGCTACGCAGTCCTTCCAGCACGCGGCGTGCCAAAGTAACCTGCTGCGGAGTCGACATGGCCTGGTTTGGCGGCAGATTCGATCCGCGCAGGCATTCGTCTTCGATCGCCGTATCGAGTGTGACAATCTTCAATTCCCCCTGATCGTTCAGCAGAGGCTGGATCAGCGCGCGTCCCTGCGAACGGCGAACCGCTTCGACCAATGCGATGGGATTCTTGTTGACTGAAGCCGCATCAAGGAGTGTTTCAAGAATTGTTCCCAAGTCGCGGATCGATACCTGTTCGCGCAGTAGTTGTTGCAACACCTTATGCACTTCACCGAGGCTCAGGAGCTTTGGAATCAGCTCCTCGGCCAATTTCGGATAGGACTCATTCAAGCGGTCAATCAATCTCTTGGTTTCGTTCCGCGACAAGAGTTCATGCGCATTGTGCTTGATCACCTCCGTCAGATGAGCAGCGAGCACGGAGGTAGCGTCCACGATCGTGTAGCCAGCCGCGATGGCTTGCCCCTGCACCTGCGGAACAATCCACTTTGCCGGCGAGTCAAAGGCCGGTTCCATCGTATCCTGACCAGGAATCGCGAGCGCGTTAGGGTTGGAACTAATAGCAAGCAGACAGTTCCGACGCAATTCCCAGCGAGCGATTTCGACGCCACGCAGGTAAATCACATACTCCTGTTCCTTCAGCGAAAGGTTGTCCGTGATGTGGATTGAGGGAACCAGGAAGCCAAGCTGCTGGGCAAGATTCTTGCGCATCGACTTGACTCTAGAAAGAAGCTTGCCGCCCTTTTGCGCGTCGACCAGCGGCACGAGGCCTACGCCCACTTCCAGCATGAGGTCATCAAGCTTGAGGACAGAATCCATGGACTCGACTGCCGGGGCAGCCGCTCCCCCGGCCAAACCTGGTTTGCCCATCGCGTTGATTTCCGCTTCTTCATCCTTGATAATCTGCGGCTTCATCTTACTCGCCGCGAACATTAATCCCGCAGCCAGAGCGAAGAAGGCAAATTTCGGCATACCTGGAATAATGCCCAGAGCCGCCAGCGCACCACCAGCAATCCACAACAAGCGCGGGCTGCTGAAAATTTGCTTATTGACATTTACGCTCAGGGACTCCTTTGACGCAGCCCTGGTCACGACGATTCCCGCCGCGACCGAAACAAGCAATGAAGGCAAGATCGACACCAGGCCGTCGCCCACCGTAAGAATGGTGTATGTCTTCAATGCATCCTGGAAGGGCATCCCTTGCTGAAAGACTCCGATTAAGAAGCCGGCGATGATATTGATGGCGACGATGAGGATCGTGGCAAGAGAATCGCGTTGACTGAAGCGGGCCGCGCCATCCATGGCACCACAAAACTCCGCCTGACTCGTTACCTGCTGCCGCCGTGCGTGAGCCTGCTGTTCATTGATGAGACCTGCATTAAGATCGGCGTCGATCGCCATCTGCTTGCCCGGCATGGCATCAAGAGTAAAGCGCGCCGTAACTTCTGCCGTGCGCACCGTGCCGTGACTGATGACAAGGAACTGAATGGCAATCAGCGCCAGGAATAGGACGAAGCCAACGATAAAGTTTCCGCCAACCACGAACTGGCCGAAGGCTTCGATCACCTTGCCTGCCGCCG
>Ga0224555_1005396_pt1 | contig 10745 bp, 8 predicted proteins | sample 714S23034metaG_FD_180687 | JGI IMG/M metagenome (GOLD analysis project Ga0224555, IMG submission 180687) | Peat soil microbial communities from Stordalen Mire, Sweden - 717 S2 30-34 | ecosystem: Environmental > Terrestrial > Soil > Wetlands > Peat | place: Sweden: Norrbotten County, Stordalen...
CTGCCCAGCAGCCCCTCCAGCTCCTCCTTGAACTCGCGCACATCCTTGAAGTCGCGATACACCGACGCAAAGCGGATGTAGGCGACAGTGTCGAGTCCCTTGAGGTGCTGCATGATGAGTTCGCCGACCTCGGAGGTAGTGCGCTCGCGCTCCGGCGCGTCCACGAGAAATGCTTCCGTTGCGTCGACGATTTTTTCCAACTGGTTCGACGCGACTGGCCGTTTTTCGCACGCGCGCAACAGGCCGCTCAGCACTTTTTGCCGGTCGAAGCGCTCGCGGCGGCCGTCTTTCTTCACCACCATGTAGGGAATCTCGTCGATGCGCTCGTAGGTGGTAAAGCGCCGGCCGCACTTCTCGCACTCCCTCCGCCGCCGGATCGAGTCGGCCTCTTTGCTCTCGCGCGAGTCCACCACCCGATCCTGTCCGAAACCGCAATAAGGGCACTTCATCTTTACGCTGATTTTACGGCATTTGCGCCGAGAGCGTCGCATCGCGCCGTGCGGTGCAACCCGCAATGAACTGTGAACTGCGAACTGTGAACTGTTCCCTGCCCTCCCGCTCCCTTGCTCCCTGATTCTAAAACAACAACGGCCTGAGAACTTGCGTTCCCAGGCCGCTGCCGGTGATCTGTTGGGATTGGACGGTTGCAAACATTGAAAACACGCTACTTAGCTGAAAACAAAGAACGGAACATGCACAGATAGAACAGGAAATATAGGGCCGTAGCACAAATTAGCACAAAATTTTGAGTGCCTTTTCTATCCTGTCTCTCTCACTCTGAAGGTCCGGGAAAAGTCTGAGCAGCTTGGCCCGCTTGAACGCGCTGAGGGCATTTGTCAGAGGTAAGTCAAGGCTCAATGCGGCGGCTATGAAACGCGCCTCAGCATTCAAGCGCACGCGGGCATTCTCATTCCAGGTCCAATCAGCGCGGAATGGGACAGCGGCCAATACCGCGCCCTTGGGATCACGAAACCTGCAGTTTATGGGCTTCAGCCGATGGCTAGAAAACCGCGCGTACACATCAACTGACTGCCCCACGTAAAATCGTCCGCCCTCGGTAAGCAAATATACACCGGGGACAAGTGGGAAATATTGCAAAGCGGCCACTTCGGAGCTATACTCGACCGGCTCAGAGTAATCAATTGGATTCCACGCGGCTGCCGGAGGCACATACCCAAGCACAGTCACCGTCTTCTGCTTTGCGAGCTGTCTTTGCTTCATACGCTCTTGGCGTGCCTTGAGGTCTTTACGCATTTCGTAAGTCCTTTCATCTCAGCAAGATGTCAATAAAGTCTGTTAATCAATAAGTAACTATGTAAAATTTACACTGTTCTGAGAATTGTCCGTCTATGTAAATTTATGGATTGCGGCGCTCTTTATGGGGTGCACTGGCAAGATTAACCCTACCCCGTCTGTTATCAATGACTTACAGCATTCAATGTACTGGGCACGGCAACAATGCGTTGTGTATGATGTTGATAACACAGCACATAGCACGATATAGTGTGTATGTGCCTCATCACACTGATAACAAAGCGGTTAAATGCGTGCGTCCCAAAGGGCGTTGCTATCGGGACGTGTTAAAGGGACGCGCAAATCCGTCGTGGTCTGTGCTCTGTCGCAATCACAGCCGGTCACGCACTAGACCTGGATGAGCTGTCCAGTCTGATCGTGTTCTTGCAAGAGCGGGATATGCGCGTTTTTCGCTTGGCGGCATAAACTGCAACACATTACAAAACCAGTGTCGCGGTGTGCGACAAGTAAAAGATCAATAACCCACATCTATATCCCCCACACACTCCGTGTGGGGTATATGGATTGAAGGTATGAGACAGACATATTCTTCTTATAGGGGTTTGGTAGTTCTGTCTCATGTTGCAGTGCCCGGCTCTGCGCCGTGTCCAGCTAAACCCAACCGCCTCAAAATGACCACGCTTTCCGTGGCTGCCCTGGATGCCAAAGCGCCCCTTATTTATGACACATTTCCGCTTCATCTTTTCAATGGGAGTAATAGGATTCTCGTAGCGTAGCGAGAGAGAATACTTTTACTCTCTACTTATGTTAAGACGGTTTATTTCAAAAACGTCAAAGTCAACAATACACAGAGGTTAACCCATGTTTTGGTGCCAATTTGACACCTAAATACGGTACGCACGGCGGTTAATCTGTGTCTTGGTATCGAAGCGCCATCCAAACACGATGCACGCGCTGCAAGCTGCATTTGATGTGGTGCTCTCTGAGTTGCTTGTGTATCTTCCAAGACGGCTCGTTCATGTGATCCCGAACAAACTGAATAGCGTGCGGATCAACACCGCCGGGCATTGTCGGGGCCTTGAAAAATTCACGGCGTTCATACATCCACTTTTCAGGGTGTGCTTGGCGCGGATCTACAGCCTCCAGCACACGGCAAAGAACAGGAATGGACGCGCCGGGATTAGCGGCCAACAGCAAATAGGCAAAGCCGGGCGTGTCTCGAAAGGCCAGAATATCTGGAATGCGTGTATGCACACTCACAGTTTTATTCTTGGTGCCACCAAGGCCCCGCCCATCCGTCACGTCAACTTTGATTAACTTCGGGCGGCCCACTAGACGCCCCGCACGCCGCGCTTGGGTGTCTTCAGTTTCTTAGTCTCCTGCGTGAGTAGCCATCTGAGGTTTGCGGGTTTTCCAACAAAAGCAAGTGACCAAGACAACATCGCCAAAAATACCCCGTATGTCGTGGCGTCACTCTTTGCTGCCCGGACGCGCAACACGGATTCAACGAAACGCGTTGCGTCGTCTTCACTCAGCAATCCGCACAAACAGTTTTCGGTGTTAAGGTCATTGATGTCCGGCATCGGTGCATTCAGACGCGCTTTCTCGCTAAGCAGCACAATGCCCTCTGGCTTATATGTCAGTGACGACGCTATGGTCAGTAACACAGCAAACACGCCGTACCGTGCGGCATCAGGAACAAAAGCGCGGATGGCCGGAAGGCTAGAGCTGAAACGGCGTGCTAGAGTTAGTGGAATGCGGCGGCAAAGGCATTTGTCCAGCTCTTGCGCTGTGCTCTCAAAGTCTGCACAGACGGCGTTTTCGTTTGAAATTAACTGCTCCGAATATTCCATGGTTTTTTCTCCATTAGTTATGGGCTTGCGCCGGTTAGTTGCATTTAAAGTGCTCAGGGACGCTCACAATTGACTTGAGACGCATCGCTGCATCGCTGGTGTCACTCACCAGCATGGTTTTCAGGAAGGCCATCTCCGCGTGAAAAAAACCCCGACTCGTAATCCATCGCAGATTACAAGCCGGGGACCTGAAGCGCATTTGAGACTTAGCGGGATACCCGCACGGGGTCAGTGATTCATCTTCCGAAGTGTGTTTTGAATATGCCGCTGTAACTGGTCCGAGTGCTTCTCAAGCGCATCTTGCATCCCGTCCCCATCGATCGTTTGCACGTGGTACGTGGGCCGCACGTGAAGGTGGTACGTGTGGCCTCCGCCTCCCATGCCACCGTTGCGGGCTATGTCGCTCAAGCCATCCATGACGCCCTTAGGTACTACGCCCTCACCTGGGGTCAACATGGCCGGGACAATATCACCGCGCCCCACACCGGGGACGATGCCACCTTCTTCAAAGGCCATCATTGCCGCGAAGGTGGCCCCAGCGGCCACGATTGCAAGGGCCGGGCCAACAATGGGAATATTAGCCACGGCGTGCCCGGCAGCGGCAGCGGCGGACTTGGCGTGTGCGAGCTGTGACGTTTCCTCTGAGGCCTTCTCTGTCAGAGCGGCCTTGAGCGAGTTGCTTATCATGCTTTGAAAGGCGGTTTCTGCTACCCTTGCCATTGATGTGTGCCCTTCAGCAACTTGGAGCAAACTTTGCCCAAAAGCGTTTGCAACCTCCAGACGCGCTTGTTTTTCTGTTTGTGCTTCCTGCTTGGCCAACTCCGCCACCTGGTCTTGGTGCTTCTTGTCCAGCGCGGCGCTCTGGTCATTAATTTTTTGCTCTAATGCAACACGCTGCGTGCCCATCAACTGCGCATCCTGAAACTCTTGCATCAGCTCAGTGTGCTTGGCCGTGTATTCCTGTTGGAGCGCCGCTTGCTTCTCCGCGTAATCATCAGCGCCCTTGGGCACTTGGGCTTTGCTCATTGCGCCAATGTGCCGGGCTTCCTCTTGTGCAAGCTCACGCAATGCGGACATTTTTTCCTTAACCATGTCCTCCGTGGACTTGGTGCCCCCTTCGTCCATTTGCCGCTGTGTCTCTATCTCCTGAAGCTGTAGCTGCCGGTAAAACGCCGTGTTCTCAAGCCCCATCTGGCGCTCTGCAAGCATGGCTTCGTTTATGGCGGAGAGCCGCTCGGCTGTGCCTTGCTTCGTGGCGTCTATTTGCTCTTTCTCGCCCTGTTGCACGGCGGTTACGTTGTCCCTGTACTGCTGGAACAATTCCGAGAGGTACAGATCCCGCCCGCCCTTCAAGGCTTCCTGGAGCTGCCGCTCGCGTTCTTTCGCTGCCTGTGCGTCTTTCTGTTTGTCCTCTGTCTTCGCGTTGCCGCCTTGCAAACTCTTGAGCTGTGCAATCCGCTCTTCACTGCCCACTTGGGAGTTGAGCACGTCAACTAAGTTTTGCTGTGCCTCAATTTGTTTCTGGAGGCTTGCCGTGGTGCTGTTCTCAAGGGTGACGCCAAGCTGCCGGAGTTTGTTTTTGGCCTCTTCAAATTTGTTGTAGTCACCGCCGCCGCCGTTCTTTCCCACGCTGCCCTGTGCTTGTTGCAACATTCCAAGAACGGACTGCGCTTGTTGCTGTGTCCCATGTAAGAGGCCGCTGGCTTGCTCCTGTTTGCCCGCCGCAAGCAGCATGTCGTAATGGACCTTGAAGTCATCCAGGGCGTGCTTCGCGCCTTCGCTGCCGGTGCCATAGGAATACCAATGGCTTTCCAGCTCTTTCATTACCACGTCACCAGCCTTGGCAACTTCCTCAAAGCTGTGGACTAGTTCGTCCATGCTCTCGCGGTCAATGAGCTTCAATTGGTCGTCAAGCGCGGCAAGGTGGTTATGGTTCAAGTCATCCGCGCGTATCTGTGCCTGAAGGATCTTCTGGTCTAGGCTGTTCCACACGTTGTCAACGGTGGTGCCAAACTTCATTTGATCTTGCGTGAGCTGCAACCCGGCTTCCCGCATTTTCTCCAGGTGCTGTATCAACAGAGTCGCGCCCACAGCGATGGCAAGGAAGGGGAAGGCCGCGTCCATAGCCGCGCCGATAGGTCCCAACCCGGCAATGAAGCTGGTGAGAGCACGCGGCAAGTGGACACCAAACTCTTCGCCCAACAGCATGACGCCGTGCCGGGCCTCCGTCATGGAGTACCCCACGCTGGTGCCCATCTCGTTGGAGCCGGACTTGATGTCCTGGAATGCGCCACGGGCGTTCTTGGCAGCGTCCGCAAGGCCGGTGCTGAAACTAGCAGTTTTTGTTTGAAGGTCAACGCTCAAAATCCAAACTGGTGCCGCCATATTACTGCCTCTTCCTGAAAAGGATTGAGGCCGTCCGCGTCTGCCCCGCGCGAACGGCCCCGTTCTCCAGCGATTTTTATGACCGGCACGCTGAAGGCCGGTCTAGTTCGTCCCGCGCAAATGGCCCCTTGGTTGAGAGGCGGGGCAGCGTGCGGGCACACTAGCAGTGGATTGACACTGCCCCGGTTCCGAGCGGTTAGCTGTGAGAGATGCTGATTTGCTGAATGGCTTCCGAGCGCCGGACGCGACCGTCTACGCGCTTATAGGCCAGCAAAACCGTTTGGCCCGCAGTGGCAAGGGGCTGGTCAAGGATTTTGACAAAGGTTCCCGCGCCGCCACGATCACCAATGACATATCCGTCCTGGAAAGAGCCGAACAGGATAGGCGTCACGCCCGCCGTGGTTGCAGTCGGGAGTGCTGGCATGTTCGAGCTATAGCTCACCGGGAATCCGTGCAAGAGGTCCCGGCCATTCTCACGCGTGAATACAGGCGCAAAAAGGTTGGCCTGACGCTGTGCCTTCTTAATTGCCACAGCGGTTGCACGGCTCATCAGCCAAGCCGCATTCCGGAAATAGCTCCCTTTGAGCGTGCCAAGTACATCGTCAGTGGCATTCAAAAGATAAACGCCGGTTGACTCGACAAGGTACGGCGCACCCGTTCCGGTTGCCGTGTTTCCCGCTAAGCCGAGTGGCATTCCGGTGCCAGTGCCATTGACGAATGCGTTGTCCTCGTTGATATCGACGGCATTGATAAGATCCCGGACACAAAATTCCTGGAACATTTGGACATCTTGCAATAATTCCCAAGACACCGGATGAGTCAGGCCCGTCATGAAGGCCGAAAGGGTAAATTGACCAAGCGCCGGGTCACTTTCCGAGAAGAGATTTTGGGACGCGCCGCTCTCCGTTTTCCAACCCGCCGTGCCGAACGTGGACTGACTCGCGATTTTGATGTCCGTCGCTGTGGGAATTGCCTTGGCAACTGAGCGGACGCCAAGATCCGGCATACCCAACGGGACAATAAGACTGTCAGTCGGGACGGACACCGCATATCCGCCCGCTGTGGTGGAGCTGCCGCCCGTGCCCTCATAAAGCGCAGAAGACATGCCCGGCATTGCTGGCAAAGCGAAGCCACCAAACAGCGGGTCAAATCCCTCACCCAACGCGCTGCTCGCGTGCTTGCCGCCCGAACGGAGGAAGGCAATAAACGCTTCGTTGTATTCCGTGGACATTGGCTTCTGCCCATGCCGCGCGGGTGCTCCCCCGCCAGTCATGAGCAACGGGAATTTACCGCCCAAAACCTGCCGCAGTGTGCTGGTTGCTTGCCGTTCATCTGCTTGGGTTCCGAGATGCTTGTAACGGGCCATTGCGGCGTCATAACTCGTTTGTTCGGAGGCCGTGAATTCGCGCCCTTCCTGATAGGCCTTTGCAACAATGGCGTCCGCCTGATTCATGGCTTCTTTCTGGTTTTGCAGAATGTCGATGAGCTTGTTCATGATGATTTCCTTGGATGGATGAAGTTGCACGCTTGCGCGTGTCCTGCATCCGAATCAGCGGCACCGTGCTGGTGCGCCTTTTGCGGCACCGTGCGCCATCTCACGCACGGCGGTTAGTTGTTGGACTCAGCGCCAATCGGCGCGGACACGTCTCCCGTCCGGGTACTCCGGCAGCCAACGTGAAGACCCGGCCCTTTCTAGCCGGGCGGCACTTTAAACTTGGTCTAATTCCACAGCTCGGTCCGCGTGTCCCGCCCCAGTAGAGAGCGCATTTCCTCAGCGGTCATCGTGCCATCCATGCACAATTTGATGGGCACTGGTGCGGGAGTTGTAAGCGCCGCGACATACACCAAGAACGCTGTGGCAAGCGCATCAACGGTTTTTGGCTCAAGCGGTTCTTTGAAAGCCGCGCGCGCTGTCAGGCCCACCAGCCCAACAATTCCGATGCTGCGCAAGCCCCTGCCGGGCCAACGGGACTTCAGGTCTGCAAGCATTTGTGCATCGGCGGGTCTTGGGCGGATGGGGACGAATTCAATATCGGCGGGGTCTGCCCCTAATAAAACTTGCACCGCTATTGAAGATGCACCGGCTACGTCTGCGGCCTTTTCCAGATATGTCATTTCTGTTCGTTCCTTTCATCGGCTCAGTTGGCTTGCATCCGGCCCGCGTTTCGAGCAATAAAAAGGCGCCCCGTTTTGGCGTCTGCGTTGCGTTCCGATGGTCACAATACCACACGCAAAGGTGTTTGCTTTACGTGCCCCGGCTTTTATTCTCCCCCGTTTGATTGCACAGTATCACGAACAAAGGTGTTTGGTTTACGGCCCCCGTGAGGAATTATTTTCGCCGTCCTATTTCCACATTACCACGGGCAAAGGTGCTTTGTGACATTGTGCCCCCGTTTGATTGCACCCTACCACGGGCCGAGGGTATTTCTGTCAGTGCGCCCCAAAAGAAAGTTTCGTCTAGGCCCCCGTTGAGGCATCCTGTTTTGTTGATTCGAGTGTCACAGTACCACGGGCAAAGGTGCTTTGCGACATCCGCAAACAAAACATTTTTTTTTGTCAAGGCCCCGTCTTGCTGTCCTATTTCCACATTACCGGGAACAAAGGGGATTTGTTAAAAGTGGCCCCGGTGAGGTGTTCCGTTTTCACATCCACAATTCCACGATAACCCGGTTTGTGCCGTTGGGTAACTAAGTCACCTCACTTTCTTGAAGGGTGCGTGACAGCCATCACAGGTGTGTGCCCTTGTTGGCGTCCTGTTTTGCATTCGAGTGCCACAGTACGCCCAAAACCGGGGTTTTGCATTACCGGAGAAAAATTCTTTTCGCTGTTTGAGTGTCACTATGCCTGAAAACATAGTGCTTTGTCTGAAAGCGAAAATAAATAGTTAGTCTCAGACAAATGGGCGCGGGCCGTGGTAGTGTGCTTGCGTAATGGGGCGTCCTTAAACCCTTAATAATTCCGTTTCCAAATGACCATTTCCCTTAAGTAAAAAAGAAGAAACGATTACCACTCCCCCCACGTAAACGTGTGGGGGTGCTAAGTATGGTTAATGCAAAACGGAACGCGGGAAACGCCGGGAACGTGAGCCGTGACCACCGACGCGTGACCACACTCCACGTCCGATTGCAACTAGCGCGTCCAGGAGCCTAGAGCGCCCCGTAGGAGGCCACAGGATGCCCGAGGACGCATCGCGGGCGCGGGGTGCTCACTAGGAGGCACGGGTTTTGCGCTTCTTGGCCGGGGCTGCCCATGTGCTCATCACAAGCGAGTCCAAGCGGTCTTGCCGCCCTTTCACCCACTTGGCGTAGTGCTTCTCGGTGGTCCTGATGCTGGTGTGACCCAACAGCTTACTGACTTCCTCCATGGGCACGCCCTTGGTGAGCAAGTCCACAGCAAAAGTGTCACGGAGCCGGTGACTAACCATGTGCCCCGAGCGCACCCCGGCAGACTCAAACAGTGGGCGGATGTATCGACTGCCCCACATAATCACTTGCGCCCGGCTCTCGCTCTTGCCAGTCCAGAAAATGTACTCCGGGTTGGGCGACGGGACAGCAAGAATCTCTTTAGCCACTTCAGTGGGGATGGGCACGGATACATGAGTCCCGGTCTTTTGCCGCGCGGTCACGACGCGGTAAATGCCCTTGGCTTTCTCCTGGATGATGTCCGCCCTACGGATTTTCACCGCGTCCTGTATGGCAAGCCCGCTCCACCTCATGAGCTGAATCAATCCCCGGAGGCGCGCCTTGGTTTCCGGACTTAGTAGCCGGGTCACGCCCTTTGCATCAGACCGCAAGGGCCTCACAGAATCAATCGTGGCTAATACGCGCTTGTACTCCGCCTCTGTGAGCGGGAGTGTGGGCGGCTCATCCGCTTCAACCTTGGGCACGGCAGGGATGCGGTCCAACCATCGGCACTCAAAGCAGTACCGTAAGAAACTACGGAGCCGTTCTCGCACAGATGCCCGCGTGTTGCTGGACGGATAGTGCTCTTCCCACGTTGCGGCGTAGCCCGTGAGCAGCTCCCGCGTGATGCGTGCAACCGTGAAGACGTTCTCTCTTTCGCAATACGCTTGGAAACGGCCCAACTCACTTTTGTACCGGGACACCACACCGCCCGATATGCCCTGTACCTTTTTGTCCGTGATGAAAAGGTCAACGGCTTCCGAGACGGGATGGACGTTATCCTCCGGCCTCACTTCCGGTGTGCGCCCGGCCAATTCGTCCTGGAGCTGCCGCTTAATCTCTTCAGCTTCTGCCCATGAGTTTGTTCCGGCCTTGCGGCGGTATTGCGTGCCGTTCTGAGTCCAGCGAAAGTGTTTCCGGCAACTGCAGCGGCGTGAAAATTCATCCCCGGTGTACGTGCACCCCTCAGAGTGCCTTACAAAGATTGTGATTACAGGAGTGCCCATCGTGCATACCCTCCACTGCCGGAGAATGGTAGCACGGAATTAGCACAACTTCCAGAGGGCATAAGAAAACCCCTTTAGAATCAAGGGGTTCTCTTAGCAGTGATCTGTTGGGATTGGACTAAGGCCATCGCGCTTCCGCGATCGCCAGGGCCATGACAGAGAAACCTCCGTCAGGTCTTACCTGAGTCTTGGGCGCGATGCCCTAGGCCTCAGTCACCTCACGTAAGTTACAACTCGAAGAATCTTTGCTCATAGGCTGGATCACCCTCCTTTCCCGTGTAAGGACAAACTACGGCCAAAGCCGCCGCAAAGTCAAGCGCCGTGCGCATGGCCCACACAGGATTAGCAAGCTTTTTCCCGGCATAGCACCTCAGCCCACTTGCGAATGGCTGCCGGCGTCACGCGCTCACCCGCGGCCTCACTAGCCGCGAGCTGAATTGCCAGGCTTCCCACGGTCGAGCTTTCGGTTTCGCCGATTTCGACCTTCAGCCCCGTCTGCTTCTCCGTCAGTTCGATCAACAACTTATTGCGAGTTGCTCCGCCGATCATGTGAATGCGGTCCAACTTGCGGCCCAGCATTTTCTCGAGGTTGGCCAGCGCCGACGCGTAACGCAGCGCCAGGCTCTCAAAGATTGTCCGCGCAAAAAGCGGCTCGTTGCCTGCCACATCGGGAATCTCTTCAAATCCCAGCCGCGCGAGCTCGCTGTTCATGCGCTCGGGCATATCGGAATCGAGCATGAGCGTCGGCGCATCCATGTCGAGCACGCCCGTCGCGACATTGGCATTGCATGCAGCGGCCTCTTGGACGAGTTTTTCGATCGGCCAAGGTCTGCCCGCCGCCGCCC
>Ga0224555_1005397_pt1 | contig 10745 bp, 6 predicted proteins | sample 714S23034metaG_FD_180687 | JGI IMG/M metagenome (GOLD analysis project Ga0224555, IMG submission 180687) | Peat soil microbial communities from Stordalen Mire, Sweden - 717 S2 30-34 | ecosystem: Environmental > Terrestrial > Soil > Wetlands > Peat | place: Sweden: Norrbotten County, Stordalen...
ATTATCCACAAAGCTTTGGCATTAGCCGGTTTGGGGAGAATTATTTAACCTGGCTACCTGATTTTCAGGAGGCCGGCTTTAATTATATCTGGCTGCCTCCTTTGTCTCGCGCAGCAGGTGGTATTACCAGTATGGGGTACGATGTACAGGATTATTACGACCTGGGCGACCAAAACACCGGCGGGGCCACCCGTTTTGGGACCAACGATGATGTATTGGCACTAACTGCGGCTATGCAGCAAATTGGCATTCAACCTATAGCCGATATGGTTTACAACCAGCGTTCGGGCGGCTTATGGGAAAACAACCCTGCGGTGGGCAATTATATCACATCTTACAGTGCAGCTAAACTGGATAGCGGTTATAACCCATATCCAAGCGACCGGTTCCGGTGCTACATTTTATTAGGAGGAAATTCGGGGAACGATACCGGCACCCTGTATTTAAAATTCCGCTCGGCATCCCAATCCACAACTTATTATAACTTCTTTTACGATGTTCAGATGTGGACTAACAAAACCCCTGTGGCTACAGACTCGGTTTATGATTCGTGGGAGTATGAACCTAATAACGGAGGCCAATGCAACGATAGCGATAATTACTATGTACTCGGTTATAATAAATATGCGCACACTGATTTCGATGGAGGTTGCGGTATAGATGAATTCCGCTTACACCTGGATACCTCTATGTATAACGTTGCCGGCGATACCCTGTTTATTTCCATGACTAACACAACCGCCACCAGTTTAAGTGGTTTCTCTGACCACTATTTGTATGACGTATGGAGCGGGCCTAAAAACGCCAGTATTGTAAACCAGGTGGTTTATCAAACCGCAACTGATTTTACCCAAATGCCCAGCGGAAGGGGATATATGAACTGGCGTAACTTTAAACCGGACGGCAACCCAACCATGTTAAATGGCGATTGGGACGAAATGTTATTCTATTACGATATTGACCAGTATGTTGCTTCAACCCAATCAACGCTTTCAGGTTACGAAAACTGGATGTTTGACTCGGTAGGTATACAGGGTATGCGTATGGATGCAGTAAAAAATTACACTTACGTTTTCAGCGCCCAGATGCTCGACTCACTATTTTTCCACGGATATAGCCCAGAAATGGTAGTAGGCGAATTTTATGATTACAGCGCAACCAACCTCACCGGGTTTATCAGTAATGTAAATAATAACAAAAACCCGGCTGATACCATCAACATGCGCGTATTTGATTTTGCCATCAGAAATGTGCTGTTACAATCGTGCCAGAGTTTTGGTTACGATGTTAGAAATATTTTTACCGGCAGTATGGTTGACGGTGGAGGCGGGAACAAGAAAAACGCCGTGCCGTTTGTAAACAACCACGATTTCAGAACGGTTGGCCAGCAACTGGTGCTTAACCCCGAAATAGCTTATGCTTATGTCATCCTGAACCAAAAAATTGGTACCCCATGCATTTACCTGGGCGATTATAATGGCTCCAATTTTATGCGTGGCCGTATCAAGGGCTTAATGCATGCCAGCCAGCAATATGTTACCGGCTACGATGAGATTGATTACCTGTCGGGTTTCAATACTACATATAACCAGGTATTTATAAATAACCAGTTTCAAAGCACTACTATCATCTTCCAGGTACATAACCCGCTTACCGGCAAAAACGCAATAGCAGCCATCAATTTTGCAGGCGATACCCTGGACGTATATCAGAATGTAAACACCAGCTTTATAGCCGCCGGCGATACTTTTACCGATGTTTTCGGCATCAGCCCGACAGCTACCACCAACATTACCCCAAGCAATCAGATACATGTGGTACTGCCTCCGCGCAGCTTTACTTTATATGTTGAAGGCACCAACGACAGCCTGATTTCGTTAGGCGATACGCTTGCACCGCCCGACACCACTACCAATGCAATCCGTGAAATTAGCAAGCCAAACAGTTTCATTATTGTTTATCCCAATCCTTTTACGCAGCAATTTGTTGTGCAGTTAAGCGCACCGGTTAGTGGGTTAATGGGCATTGACGTTTACGACCTGTCAGGAAGAAAAGTATATACTGAAACCATGATGAGTCCTTCAGCAGGTGTTATAGCTGTAACTCCTCCTGCGCTTTCATCCGGAATTTATATGCTAAAGGTTACGGCCAATAATAATCCGCAGTATTTTAAACTGGCAAAAAATTAATTTGCCATATTTAATCTGTATATCACTTTTGCAAATTACGTCCCCGGTTGCAAATAAAACAGGTTAGAGGCTATTAAAAATTAAAACAAAATGCAATTTAACACAAAGAGCACAAAGGAAAATGCCAATACAAAGGACACAAAGAGTATATTTTTGGTGTTCTTTGTATTGAACTTTGCGTGCTTTGTGTTAACCTGTATTTCTTTACTTTAATTTTAAACAGCTTCTTAGTGAAATTTTAAACTCTCAAAATTCATTGCATGAGTAATAAACCCCGTTTAAGCAGATGGCAAATATTCAACATGAGTTTTGGGTTTCTGGGTATTCAAATCGGCTTTGCTTTGCAGGGGGCCAATATGAGCCGCATATTTCAGACTTTAGGCGCAAGTGAAGATCAAATACCGGGCCTGTGGCTGGCCGCTCCGTTAACGGGTTTAATTATACAGCCTATTATCGGGCACATGAGCGACCGCACCTGGACCCGTTTCGGACGCAGAAAACCATACTTTTTTTTAGGCGCAGTATTATCATGCCTCGCACTTTTCTGGATGCCTTATTCCTCTTCGCTTTGGATGGCGGCAGGCATGCTTTGTATTCTTGATGCTTCGATTAATATTTCGATGGAGCCTTTCAGGGCCCTGGTTGCCGATAAACTTCCTGATGAACAACGCACACAGGGATTTACCACACAAAGTATTTTAATAGGGCTGGGTGCGGTGCTGGCATCTTTGCTGCCCAGTATTTTTACATACTTCGGCGTTAGTAACGAGGCCGCAAAAGGAATCATTCCTGATTCGGTAAAGTATTCATTTTATGTGGGTGCCATTTGCTTTATGGCCGCCATTATTTATACCAACGTAACCACGCCTGAATACCCGCCCGATGACATGGAAGAGTTTAACCGCATGAAGCGTGAATCAGGCGGCCCGTTCAAGGCCATAGCAGAAATACTCCGTTGTGTTTGGGACATGCCTAAAACCATGCTCGAAATTGCTGTAGTGCAACTTTTTACCTGGTTTGCACTGTTTGCTATGTGGACCAATAGCACACCAGCCATTACCTCGCATATATTTCACATTACCGATACTACTTCAAAGGAGTATAATACAGGGGCTAATTATGTAGGTATATGCTTCGGCGTCTTTAACGGAGTTACAGCACTGGTTGGATTTCTGATACCAGGTATGGCAAAGAAAATAGGGCGGAGATATACGCACATGCTTTGCCTTTTATTGGGTGCCGGCGGGCTGTTATCTATTTATTATATCCAGCAGCCTTCTATGCTGCTTATATCGTTCGCTTTTATAGGCATTGCCTGGGCAAGTATCTTATCTATGCCTTATGCTATGCTATCGGCGGCAATACCTGCCAACAAAATGGGCATTTACATGGGCCTGTTCAATATGTTTATTTGCATTCCACAAATTGTGGCTTCGTTAGGAGGGCTTAACTTTTTAACGCACCACTTTATTGGCCCATCATCTATACATGGTATTATCCTGGCAGGTATTTTAATGGCGGTGGCGGCGGTATCTGTATTGGTAATCAAAGAAGAAAAAGCAGCTGACCAGGCTTAGCCAAAAGCAAAACTTATCTTACTGGGCACAAAATACCGGAACAAATAAAAGGCCCTTGCAATTACCCCTAACCGCATCTAAGTAATACATTTGTTGTAATACTTAGTGTTGAATAAACACAAGTGGATTTAATCTATTCGGGGGGATGGATTAAATTAAGAGCCCGGGTTATTTATAATCCGGGCTTATTTTTTTTGACATATCCCTCATTGTGATGACATCTTTTTTAAGATGTTATCTCTGTTACATGGGTACATCATTATCTGTTGTTTGCTCCGTTTATCCGCGGGACTCCAGCAAGCACCCGGCATTACAGAATGAAAGACACAGAGATAACATCTTGAAAAAAGATGTCATCTCTCCCCAAACCCGCTACTTCTGCAATTCAATTACCTGTATAGAAAAACCATCTAATGTAATCGGCTTAGCCACGCTAACTTCCTTACCGGTAATAATGTTTATGCCTTTAGTGTAACCTGATAACTTTTCATTAAACCGGGCCAGGTCAAGTTGCTGCCCCTTATCGCCGTAATGCATAATTACCATTACAGTTGATGTTGGGTTCGACCTGAAATACACGTAGGTATCATTTTCAGGCACAAACTGCGTAAGTGCGCCGGTTCTCAGCACTTCATGTTCCCTGCGGTATTGTGCAAGTTTCTTTACAAAACCGAAGGCATCCTGTTCGGCGGGTGTTCTTCCGGCGTATGTAAATTTATTCAGTTTATCCCCTGCCCATCCGCCTGGAAAATCTTCCCTTACTTTTCCATCAGGGTTCGAAAAATTCTTCATCAATATCTCAGTTCCATAATAAATGCAGGGCGTTCCGCGGGTGGTTAACAGGAAACCGATTCCCATTTTAAACTTCCGGATATCCTCTCCTACTACCGAATAAAAACGGCTCAAATCGTGATTATCCAAAAAAGTAAGGTTCTTATCAGGATCTGAATACAAAAAATCCTGCGAAAGGGTGTAGTATATTTTGGTAAGCCCATCAGTCCAATCCATAGGTTTGTTCAGCGCCTCGCTAACCGCAAAACATAATTGAAAATCTATCAGGCCCGGTAAATTCGTTTCCGGTGCACCCGGTATTTTAGAATGTTGCATCATATAAGCCTGGTAGGCAACTGCGTGGTCCCATAACTCTCCTACTGCGTTAAACCGGGGGTATTCCTTCTTTACCGCAGCCATTAAATTGCTCATAAACTGCAGGTCAGAATAAGCATAAGTATCAATCCTGAAGCCATCAATACCGGTGCTCTCAATCCACCAGATTGAATTTTGAATAAGATACCGGGCTAAAAAAGTGTTCTTCTGGTTCAGGTCGGGCATGCTTTTTACAAACCAGCCATCGGTCATTCTATGCTTATCATATTCCGACGCATGAGGGTCCATTAAAGTGGTAACGCGGTAATTGGTTTGCAAAAAAGTATCGCTTTGATGTATCCAATCCTGGCTTGGCAGCGATTTAATAAACCAGTGCTGGGTACCAACATGATTATACACCATATCCATAGTAACCTTCAACCCCTTATCATGTGCAGCACTTACAAACTGGGTGTACAAATCATTGGTTCCAAAACGCGGGTCAATTTTGTAGTGGTCAGTAATGGCATACCCGTGGTACGAGGTTCGGGGTTCGTTATTTTCCTGCACCGGGGTAAGCCATACAGCCGTGGCACCCAGGTCTTTGATATAATCAAGGTGATTTATTACTCCCTGTATATCGCCCCCATGGCGGTAAAACATGCTATCGCGGTTTAATTGCGTTTCGTTGCAGGTTTTAATAATATCATTAGATGGGTCGCCGTTAGCAAACCGGTCGGGCATTAGCATGTATACAAAATCATTGGGGCTGTAACTTGGTTTGGTATCCTTGTTGCCGGTTCGTTTAAGCAATTGGTACTTGTACGTTTTATGTTCTTTGCCCGAAGTAAAAAGAATATCAACGCCCCCCGGCAGCGTGTTGCCGGCTATGCTTAAATCAATAAATAAGTAATCGGGGTTTTCAACTTTATTAACGCGGGTAACCGTTACTCCTGCATAATCAATACTTACGGCCGAACTGCTTATGTCTTTGCCGTACACGCAAAGTTGCAGGCTGTTTTCCTTCATGCCCACCCACCAGTTCGGAGGGTCAACCCTGGTTATTTCAGTTTTATCAACGCACCAACCGCTTAAATGCAAGAAGCACGTTAAAAAGACAGCGAAAATTATTTTTCTCATAGCAGTTATATGGCGTTAATGCGGTTGATAAACTGGGCGGGGGTTGTTTAGGTACCCGCGAATGGCCGCATTCCCAACAGCCGCACCTTCCATCCCCTAAAGCGGAAACCAAAGCCGAATACCAATACAAGTTTTGTCGTCAAGTTTCTCGATATATACAATGAAGGGCACCGATACAAGGAATACCTCAAGCTATATGTTTCCAGGGACTATGTAAAACCAGAAAACAAAAATATACAGAAACAAGATAAGGAAAGCTGGGAATTAGCAAAAGCAAACCGTCCGGTTTTCAGGAGTTTCTGAGGGTAAGCCTGCTCCAATATGAGGACGTAATTGATGGAAAAGTCATCAAGGTTATTGATGACTTTTTTATGGGGATCAGGATCGCTGATCTGAAAGCGCCCGGTAATTTGAACGAAGAAAATATAACCACTCAGGAGAAGAAAGTTTCAGAGCAAGATGCTTTGAAACTTCAGGCACAGGATACGCTTGAACTTCAAACTATCAGCCCGGTTGCAAATGAAAGCATTCCTGAAGGGCATCAATTAGTTCCTGGAAAGTTTACAAAGGAAGAAACAAAAGAGTTTTTCCGCTTTCTGTATAAAGAAATGTCCGGGGATGGCAAATCTTTCCTTCTGGAAAGCGAAGTGAGTGAAATGTTCAAATATGGGTTAGCTATCCCGCCTGCTCCACCCGCCAAAAAATACAAGCTGAATTGCTCATTAAAATTCCCTAAAAGCATCGTTGAGTTTGGTATCTATAAATTTTTCTACCACCATACTACAAGTGAGCATAAAAAGGATATTCTTAAATTTTTCGCAAATTACTTAATAGACTTTGAAAAGGTACTAAAGAGCGAAGTTGATATGCGAACCTGGAGCAGCAATGTGGTTGGAAAGAGGCCGGGCCGCATGAAGTTTGCAATTGGTGAATATTTACCGGAACGTATGAAAGAGGGTGCCGGAAATTCTCCTCAACTCTAATACTCAAGAGCGCTTCCTAATACTCCACGTTCTATCCCTAAACTTTACGAGGAAACTCTACGAGGCAGCTTCAATACCCTACGTTTTATAAGAGAGTGCCATGAAAGTGGCTCTGGTACTGTGTTTTCCTATGTCTTCGGCCAAAGCCTCCTTAATTTTGCATACGAAAATAAAAGTTGGAATCATGATACATGCAACTGAAGAAATGGGTGAATTACAGAAGGTTGAAATTATCGCCCGCTTCGGTGAGCGATGTGGCCCGGGAGCGATCTCGCGGGTGAAATGTAGTCCATGCTCCCTGGTAGGGGTGGTGTTCAGGTTATTCTTTCGACGACTCAATAAGTGAGAATCATCGAAACGGGTAAAACGAGTTGCTCTTAGTTAATCGCCCCTTTTTCTGGTACCTTGATAAGAGCGTTATGAATGACCTGTTTAAGTTGTTCAAAATCACCGGGCTTTCGAATGAAATCGCTCGCTCCTATCTTAAAGAGCAGGCTCATCATATCCCGCTCATAAATCATGTCCCGCGGGTATGATGTTGAAAACATGACCACATAAAGACCTTTCAGCTATGTATTTTCCTTAATCTCAGATAAACATTCAAACCCGCTTTTGCGGGGCATGTTAATGTCGAGAAAAAGAACATTAGGTAGCTGTTTAGAATTTTCACCAAGATATTTCATTAGTCGCTCTCCATCGCGAACAGTTGTAAGATTAGAGGAAATCGGTAACGCCTGCAATGCTTTGTCAAAAAAATTGCAATCATCAATATCGTCATCGGCAAGAAGAATATGTAACTGTTTTGAATTCACTTTTTATGCAATTAAGAAGATTAGTAACCAATAATATTTTGAAAACCCGCGTTGACCCACATCCCACATGATTTGAAATTTTAATCATGAAAAAATTTGACGCTCAAGTTAAATCCCGTGATATAAAGAACATTACACAATTTCGGCCAAGAGTTACATAATTCACGCATTTCGTACGTAGCTGGTAAAAATCATTGGATCGGCGTTTCTACTTTTCCTTCTCATTCCATATGTTACCTTGCCTTGAATAGATAATTTGATGCAACGGATGCATGCAGGCGGACGATACTACACAAAGGAATTTTCGACTTTTGCTTTCGTTAAATACATTACGAAGCTAAGTCCTTTATACAGAGAAAGCCTTACACAATTGCGGGAAAGAATTACAGCTTTCCCACATTCTCAGGGGTGAGCAGTCTTTTATTCTTCATCTTCTTAAAAAATGTGGGCGTTAGACCGGTTACCTTTTTAAACTGATTTGACAAATAGGCTACGCTGCCAAATCCTAACTTATAGGATATTTGGGTAAGGTTAAGCCCGTCATAAACCAGCAACTCTTTAACCCGTTCAATCTTATATGGGCGATAATAAAATGCTCTATTGCTGTACCTGTTACTTCAGAAAATAGATTAGAAAGATAAATATAATCATAGCCCAACATACTGCTAATACAGGTGGAGAAGTTAATTTTAGGTAGTTCATCAGCATAATGAACCACCTCAACAACTACACTCTTTATTTTCTCAATCAATACAGCCTTCTTATCTTCCACTCAGGGCAAATATTTCAGCAGTAGGGGTGGTATTCAGGCTGCTCCTGTGGCAACTCAATAACTGAGAATCATCGAAACGGGTAAAACGAGTTGCCCTTAGTTAATCGCCCCTTTTTCTGTTACCTTGATAAGAGCGTTATGAATGACCTGTTTAAGTTGTTCAAAATCACTGGGCTTTCGAATGCAATCGCTCGCTCCTATCTTGGAGAGCAGGCTCATCATATCCCGAGCGTAAGTCATGTGCTGCGGATATGAGGTTGAAAACATGACCACAGGGATATCTTTCAGCTTTATATTCTCCTTTATCTCAGATAAACATTCAAACCCGCTTTTGCGGGGCATGTTAATATCGAGAAAAAGAACATCAGGAAGCTGTTCAGAATTTTCATCAAGGTATTTCATTAGTCGCTCTCCATCGCGAACAGTTGTAAGATTAGAGGAAATCGGTAACGCCTGCAATGCTTTACTAAAGAAATTGCAATCATCAATATCGTCATCGGCAAGAAGAATATGTAACTGTTTTGAATCTCCCCTCTGTGGGATTCCTTGAAATTGATGTTTTTGAATAGCAGGGAGTGTAATACTTTCCCCTTTCATTCCACTCTCAGGCAGTGTAAAATAAAATGTAGCGCCCTCATCAACTTTCGCATCTGCCCATATTTTCCCTCCATGGCGGGTTATTATCCGATGCACAAGCGATAGCCCTACCCCAGTTCCTTCAAATTCTGACATGCTGTGGAGGCGTTTAAAAGGAATAAATAAATTATTTATATTTTTCATGTCAAACCCAGCTCCATTGTCTTTAACATAGTAAACAGCTTCTCCTTCCCTCACACTTAAACCTATTTCAATGACTGGTTTAGCTTTTTTTGCCGAATATTTTACACTATTGGAAATTAGATTTATCCAAACTTGTTTGAGCAAACCGGAATCGCCGCTGGCAGTTTTTAAATCAGACAAATATACTTCGAAAGAAATATTTTCATAACTCAATTTGACTTCCTCCAACACTTGTGCAACCATTTCGTTCAGATTAACGGCTGTTTTAACCAGGGTTTCCCTATTAAGGTGGGATAGTTTAAGCAGGTCGTCAATAAGGTGGCTCATACGTTTGGCATTATCACTTATGAACTCCAAATATTTTTTCCCCTCTTCGTCCAAAGAATTTGCATTTTTCTTTAACAGAATTTCTGCAAAACCTTTCATCACGCTTAATGGCGCGCGCAAATCGTGGGAGGCGGAATAATTAAAAGTTTCAAGTTCCCGGTTGGATTCCATCAATTCAGCAGTTCGTTCTTTTACCTTTTCTTCCAAAGTTGCATTTAAGACCTTGATTTCTTCAAATGCCCTTTTTCGGTCTGTAATATCATGGACAACCGATTGCGTACCTATAATAATTTTATTTTCGATAACAGGACTGACGCGAACTCCCAACCAAATCCTTTCTCCGCCTTTCTTAAATCCTTCATATTCCAAAATATCAGGCACCTTTTCACCCGATATTCTGCGATTGTGTCTTTCACTGAGCATCTTATGATATTCCGGCGCAATATAATCTTCAATTACGAAGTTCTTTATGTCATCTTCTGTTAAGTTAAAGATTTGCAGAAATGCCTTATTGGCAAATATTACTTTACCTGTAGTATCATAAACAATAAAACCATCGTTCATATTACCAAGCAGGTTTTTATAACGCTGGTCACTTGTGATTAATAATTCTTCTGTTAACTTTAAATCAGTTACATCGTGTGCTATTCCATACATTCCAGTTGGTTTGCCGTTAGTATCAAACTCAAATTTGGCCTCGGAATAAAGGTGGCGGATGACCCCGTTTTTTCGAATAATGCGGTGATGAAAAGAATAGCCTTTCAATGAAAGTTGAGACCCTTCTATTTTTTTCAAAACAAAACCTAAATCTTCGGGGTGTACAAATGATAACCAGGTTTCAAATGTTTGATTGTTCTCTTCCAGAGAGATACCATAAATTCTTAATGACTCTTCTGACCAAATGGATATACCAGTTGCAAAGTCTAATTTCCAACTACCCATGTGGGCAATTTCCTGGGCTTTCTTCAATCTTGATTCGCTATCTATACTGTCCGGGATAAAAATCAGGGGAGACTAAAAAGCCGCCCCTTTTTCATAGTTTAGAAGTTACCACACTTTTAAAACTATGAACCAAAGTA
>Ga0224555_1005399_pt1 | contig 10742 bp, 5 predicted proteins | sample 714S23034metaG_FD_180687 | JGI IMG/M metagenome (GOLD analysis project Ga0224555, IMG submission 180687) | Peat soil microbial communities from Stordalen Mire, Sweden - 717 S2 30-34 | ecosystem: Environmental > Terrestrial > Soil > Wetlands > Peat | place: Sweden: Norrbotten County, Stordalen...
TAACCCAGATCGGTTTATTCGGCACCGGCGCCAGATAGCCGAAGTACAGCGAAATAATCACCGCGATAAAAGCCCACAGCAGCAGAATGAACTTGCCCTGCGTCACCAGGTACGTTTTGCACGTCTCATAAATCAGATCGGAAATTTCGAGCATCGTGCGATGAACCGGCAGGTTCTTCAGCTGAACATAGATCGCCAGGCCGAACAACAGCCCGCCCGCGCAGAACAGCAATCCCCACGTCAGAAGCGCATGTCCGTTCAACCCGAAGACGTTGGTAAAGATCACGCTCTTCAAATCCGGCAGTTTCAGGCTCGCTTCGCCGCCCGATTGATCCTGCGCGCCGGCGATTGCGGGCAGCAGCAGGCCCATCAGGACCACCACCGCTTTGTACTGGCGCTTCAAGAAGACCTCCAGGCCTTCCTTGATGGCGCCCGCAATCTGCCGCATGGCTGCCGCGCCGGAACCCGATCCGATCGCCTGCCGCGAAGAATAAACGGCCGCAAGGAGCGATAACACGCCCGCTCCCAGAAAAAAGTACACCCAATCCTGTACTGTCACATTTCCTCCCGATTGTTGGTTTGATGCGGTGCTGCGAACGGCCTGGAAACGGCCTCTAAATACCGGAGAATCAACCAACGGAAGGCTATCATCCGTACCGGCCACTGTCGAGTGATTGCTGTCACGGGCCTCCGCGCCAAGTCCTGCAACGGGTTAGTCCCACTTGGGAACAAAAGACGTGTAAAGTTGATCCCCAGGAGGTTACACCCGCCCCTGACGGCTTAACCCCGCCGCTCTCTCCCTATCCCCGTTCCTCCCCGAATCCCCCTGATTTCCCATAAGGCAGACGTCGAGCCGGCGAAAAGCCATGTATTTTGTTCGCTTTTTTCTAATAATTCGTTCATTTCAATATTGATCCGGTGTCAATCGAATGAAATTCCCCAAGCTTCTGGAGTCCCTGCCGGAGGGAGCAGGGGCCCAGCGTTCCTGCCGGAGGGAGCAGGGGCCCAGCGTTCCTGCCGGAGGGAGCAGGGGCCCAGCGTTCCTGCCGGAGGGAGCAGGGGCCCAGCGTTCCTGCCGGAGGGAGCAGGGGCCTTCAGGCCCCTGAAAGCGAGCCCGCATTAAAGATCGGGCTTTAGCCCCGGAAGAACGGCGCCTTGTAACAGGGCACGACTGGCAGTCAGGGCTTCAGTGCCTGCGTGAGAACTCGTTCCTGCGCCAACTTGCCAACTTGCCATGCCCGCGAAGCGGGCGCTAACTTGCTGCCTTTGAGCAAAAACGAGCTCCTCTCAAGCCCCGAAAGAACGTTCTCACACACTCTCTTCAGCCCTGACTGCCGCCGAACGTGCATCAATTCAATTTTGAAAGGGCACGGCTTTAGCCGTGCCATAAAGGCACCCCAATCCACTAAAAAGCCCATCCGCGCGGCAACGCCGCGCGGAACGCCTCAGAACGACAGCTTGAGAGCCAGTTGCACCAGCCGAGGATTGTTCACCGTCGAGTTCACGGCGCCGAATCCGAGCGCGTTGATATCGGCCACCGGCATTCCGAACTCGGGATGATTGAAGATGTTGAAGAACTCTGCGCGGAAGTTCAACCCCATTCCCTCCCGGTGCAAAGGAAATTGTTTGATGACAGAAAAGTCTGAGTTGACAAAATCCGGTCCGCTGACGGGAACGCGCGCCGCATTGCCCAGCTCGCCGGCGGCCGCCGGGGCGAAAGCGGCGGGGTTGATCCACTGATGCTGGCTGTGGTTGGCGGCGTACGGGTTTTTACCGGGAACCTGGTCGGGCCGGTTGTAATTGTTGTCGTCGCCGCCGGCATTGAAGGTAGTGCCAGACTGGTTAGAGCTGTCGATCAGTGGAACCGGGAACCCGGAAGAGATCCTTTCGATCAGCGTGACCTGCCAATCGCCGAGAAGCGTGTTGGTCACAGGGTTCCAGTCGCCGCCAAACGTCTTGCCCTTGCCCAGAGGCAGATCGTAAATCACGCTCCCCGTAAAGCTGTTATTGAGGTTGATCTGCGACAGCGACCAATCGAGTTTTTGCCAGTTGGGCAGCGGAAAATAGGGGGCGCTCAGCTCTGAACCCAGCCCGTCTGACAGGCCGTTGTCGTAGGTATGAGAGTAAGTGTAGGCAACCAGCGCATAGAGGCCGTATTTCGGTGTCTTGGTCTCAGCCTTCACTTGCACCGAGTTATAGGTTGTCTTGCCCACATCGCCGAAAAGCAGGATCGCGTTGTAGTTCGGCGGGTTGTAGGGATAACTGTAGGCAGTCCCGTTGGGCTCGCAGCCGATCGAGTAGCCGGCCGTTCCGCAACCCGAGGGGCTGTTGGTGTTCAGGTCGTTGCCGCCCACCAGCAGATGGCCGCCCGTCGAACCGGCATAGCCCGCGGTGAGCAGCACGTTGCCGGGCAACTGGCGTTCCACATTGGCGTTATATTGGTGAACCCGGCCCGGCTGGAAGTTCGGCGGCTGGTAATTGAACGTTCCCGTGTAGCTGGCCACATTTTGCGGCGTGGGAAGGGGTGTAAAGCCACCGGAAGTGGTAGGGACATTCTCGACTGTCGCGTTCGGCAACGACGCGCAGTAGGAATAGGCAAACGCGCAGCCCGCTTGATAAGTGGCGGGAAATTGATCGGACTCGCCGAGGTTGGGCGGATTTTGCCACAGGCCCTGCGCGCCCAGGTTCCAGGACGAATCGTGATAGATGCCAAACCCGACGCGAAGCACGGTCTTGTCGCTGCCGAGAACCTTCCAGTTCAGGCCGACGCGGGGCTCGTAGGCGCCCCAATACATATTGATGCCCGCCGATCTGCTCACTCCGCCCTGGCCCGCAATCATGAGATTTCCCGTCGAGGGAATGTAGTCCGCCATGCGGTTATGCACTTCGGTGATGGGCGTCGTCATATCCCACGCCAGGCCCAGGTTGAGGGTGAGCGACGGCGTAACGCGCCAGTCATCCTCGACGAAAGGCCGTATGATCTTCCAGCGGCGGCCCGTGATGGCGCCGTCGTATGTCTGGTCGTGGATCGCCCCTCCAGCAATTCCCATCAGCAGGTCCGCTTCGGGATTGCCGGGGGCGACGCCTGCGCCGCTGAAATCTCCGAAGCCGCCGACCAGCCAGTAGCCGTCTTGAAACTCCTCTGTGCCCACGTTCATCTGATTGGCGCGCAGATCGATGCCGGTGTGGATTTCATGCTTGCCGCGAATCAGGTCCAGATCGTCCTTGAACGAGAAGATATTCGTTCCGCCCTGAAATGGAGAGTAGCCGCGATCGCCGAGCGACCAATAGCCGCCGTAGACTTCGGTGGAGACCAGGCCTTGACTGTACGATCCGCCGGGCTGAGGAGAACCGCTGGCCGAGCAGCCCAGATCGGCATTCGGAATATTCAGAATGGCCGACTCGCAGCTGAAGTTACCCAGTGAGGCAATGTAGTTGAAGATGCGGTCGTAGCCCACGGTGGCCAGGTTGAGCGTGCGCGGCGAGAACACGTGGGTTTCGCCGGCTGCGATGTTGCGGCCGTGGTTGATCAGGTTCTCGTTGCTGCCGAAGGCGTTTGACTCGGCCAGTCCCGGCGCGCCGCCGGGGACAAAAGAAAACGCCTGGTCGTAGCTGAACCGCGCAAACAGATTGTCCGATGCGGTCAGCGTATGGTCCACACGCGCGTCGAATTTGGTTTCGTTCAGTTTGCGGACGGGCTCGTTGACGTAGTTGTATCCGGCCGTAGGATCGTTGGCGTTCGCCAGCGGATAGATGTTCATCATGGACTGCCCAACGTGGTCGATCAGGTTGGAGGGGATCTTGTTGCAGTTGACTCCCGGAGTCTGGCTGCCGTCGGAATTTGCCATGATAGATTTGCCGGAACTGTCGCATTGGAAGTAGGGATTGGACGCGCCTACCATGTTCGGATTTGCGATTGGATACTGAACGACATTGCCGGAGGAGTCTTTCACGGGGTTGCCAAAAGGGTCCAGTGAGAAGTCGCCGCCGCGCATGCCCGTCCCCGGCAACGTGCCTGAAGGCGACGTGCCTGAAGGCACCAGGCCCGTGAAAGTAATTCCCTGGCGCTGATACTTCTGCTCGCCATCCACAAAGAAAAACGTCTTGTTGTGGCGAATGGGCCCTCCGACGGACCCGCCAAACTGGTTCAGATTGAACTTCGGGGTTGTAGGGTCAAAGTCGCCCTTCGCGTCGAGGTCGGTATTGCGGACGAACTCAAAGAGCGATCCATGAAAGTCGTTCGTTCCCTGTTTCGTCGTCACCAGGACGGTCGGGCCCGCGCGCGTTCCGAACTCGGCGGAGTAGGTGTAAGTCAGCACCTTGAACTCCTGAATGTCGTCGATCGAAGAAAACACGCCGATGCCGCCCGCGGTGAGCTCGTTGTTGTCTACGCCGTCAAGCAGCCAATCCGTGGCGTTCGGCCGCGATCCGCCCACTGACAATGAAAACGAGCCGCGCGCCGCCACTTCGCTGTCGCTGCCTTGCGTGAAAAAACTGTTGGGGTTTGTCTCTGCGGTAGCGCCGGCCGTCAGCGTCGCCAGTTGCACAAAATCGCGCCCGTTGAGGGGCAGATCCGTCACCTGTTGCGAAGTGATCACCTGCCCGAGAGATGGATTCGTTGTCTCCACGGCCACAGCCTCGCCGGATACTGCCACGGTGGTGACCACGGCAGCCGGCGCCAGCGAAAAATCGAGCTCGCGGGCTTCATCCACCTGGAGTCGCAGATCCTTTGATTCCGCGCTTTGAAACCCCGTCGCATCCACGCGCACGGTGTAGCTGCCGACAGGCAATAAAGGCAGCAGATAGTGTCCTGCATCGTCCGTTTTCACCTTCCGCGCCAGCCCGGTTCCCTCTGAAACAACCCCAACCGAAGCTCCAGGAATCGCCGCTCCCGATTTATCCAGCACGTTGCCCGAGAAACTTCCCGTAGCCTGCCCATGCATGGCCGGACATATTGTGAGCAAGAGAATCGAGACAATCGCGGTAAACAGTATTTTGTAGGATTTTGTTCCGGTAAACAGTGCCTTATGGAATTTTGTTTCGGTAAACAGTGCTTTATGGAATTTTATTTCGGTAAACAGTATTTTATGGGATTCTATTTCGTTCCTGTTTTCCACAGATCTCCAACAATTCGCGTCAAACACTGGCCATTTCATAGACAGACCCCTTTCGGAGAATCGGTTCAGGTGGTTTTTTCAACTAGATCTCTGATCGGCAAAAGATGTGTCTCCGGCGGATAGTAGCGCCGGTCTCCAGACCGGCTGTCCTGGCGGCGTCCGCGCCGCCAGCAGGCATACAACCCCAAAGAACATTTCCTCCCGGTCACAGGCTAGGTTGCGCTTGATGAATTGAATGTAAGGAATGCCCCCCCGGAAGTCAACGCACGATCTCACACTCAAAGACACCACAGCATGTTCAAGCCGGAATGTTGAGATAACGAATGTGCAACGCCCATGCCGACTCCGATCCTCAATGCCGCCAAAACCCTGGCGGGTGGCCCCGGTCACGGTGCCCTTTCCAAACCACGATGAGGGTGCCCCCGGTCCCTCGCACTTGGGGACCGGGGAGACTGCGGACCTCAATTGGCGGGAAGAAGCCCTCAGTCTAGCAGGATCACTCCCGGCAAACGCCCCCGCCTCCGCCAAAACCAACGGGAGAATCCGCAGTGCCAGGATTGGCGCACATCCAGCCCTGAAATCAACTCCGGAAGCACTCGGATTCCCACCCGCGAATGCAAGCCGCAGCCGCACCCAACCACCACCCCACAAGTCCACCGCCCCCCGTTTCCGCAGTCCCTCAGTCCCTATTCCCTATTCCCTATTCCCTGACCCCTGAAACCTGAAACCTGACCCCTGACCCCTGTCCTCACTTCACCTCCACATCAAACGAATCATCCGGAAGCTTGATCTGCAAATTCTCATCGCCGAGATCCCGCACCTTCCCGCCGGGCAGCGGGTGCAGCTTGTAGAGCACCAGCAAATTCCGTTCCGGATCGTCAAACGCAGGAAACGCGGCCACCTGCTCCAGCGAGTAATACAGGTGCAGATCTTCGAGCTCGTAGGCGTCGAGATGGTTCCAGTCCGCGTACCAGCCCGGCCGATACACGTCCAGCTTTTCTGACAGATCCATGGTGCCGAAGTCGTCGCACAGCGTCGGCAGTTGCGTCACCAGCGTGATCTCGTCTCCGCTGCTTGACACCAGCAGCCGCTTGCCGTTGGGATGCGTATCGATATAGTGCGTCAGTCCGTCCGCCGCGTTCACAAACGTGTACTGCGGATGCGCTGCGTAATCCACCGTCTGCGCGCCATTCACGCAGGCCGTCACCACGGCCAGCCCAATCGCAATCCCGCCCCAGCCGCGCAGCCCAAACCCGCTCCGGGAGCCATCTTCCCTTACCCGGATCGTCAACGCCTCCGCTCCCTGCGCCACAATCATGAAGCAGAACACCGCCGCCACGGCAAAGTACCTCGGCTGCGGATGGTCCTGGTAGGTCATGAAAAGCACCATTCCGCCAACCGCCAACACCGAGGCCCCAAACACCGGCGCGCCAGACGCTGATTTGCCCAGCAGTCCCCGTCCCCACGCGCCCCACCCCGCTCGCGACCGCCTGTCCGCCACGCCCCATGTGCGCATCCAGGTTCGCATCCAGGCAATCGCCGCGCCCAGCGCTAGCACCCCCGCCACCGGAAACAGAATCCGGTCAATCCACAATCCGCCGTGAAACGACCACCAGAAACTCACCACCGGCCAGTAGAATTCGCTCGGCTTGGCGTAGTGATTGATATCAAAGTAGTATCTGAAGTCGCCGATAAGCCCACGGTCGGCCAGCATCGCCATCCAAAATCCGTATCCCGCAACAAATGTGCCGGCCGCCGCCGACGCGCACCGCACCGCAAGTTTGCGGCTCTTAGAGAGCGGCATCACCATCGCCCAGCCCACCGCCGGCAGCAAAAACAGGGCGTTGGTCTTGGTCAGCATCATCAGCGTAAAAAGCGCTCCCACGCCCGCCGCGCCCCACACCGGCCGCCGCATCCCCGGCAGCCGCACCGCCAGGTTCATCGCCGCCAGCGTCAACAACGTCAGCAGCGGTTCCAGAATCGCCAGCCTGCCGAAGCAGTAAAGGAACGGGCTGGTCACCATCAGCGTCACCGCCAGCAACCCCATCCAGCGCGGCCCGCGCGTCCGCAGCAGCGTGTAACTCAGCAGCAGATTCAAAAAGAACATCGCCACGGCCAGCCCCCGCGCCGCCGCCACCGTAACGCCGGTAAAGAAGAACAACACCCACTCCAGAAACGGCCACACCGGAACCGCAACCGCCGGATTGAAGTCCCCCGCCATGTACCAGTTGCCAAACAGGTGGGCCCTGACCGCCGCATCCCCGTACCAGCCCTCGTCGGTATATTTGGCCCAGTCCGCGATCCACATCGTGTGATTGGGAAAATCGGCGCGCAGGTTCAAAGCATGCAACACCGCGAAGCCGGCGATCAGCGCCAGCCAAACCGCGTAACCCCATCGCTTGCTCGCGTTCGTCAACGTCCGCTCCTTCGCGGCCAGGCTCTCAAAAAAAGGCCATCGAATGCCTGTTCCCGCTGCCGGCGGCCGCGAAAACTGCGCCGCGCGCGCGACTCACGGCAGTCAGGCCGTTCTGATTGGAAAATGCCTCGGCGGGAATGCTTCGAGTATAACCCGCATCAATCTCTCAATTTCCCCTCCCGGCAATCGGGCAACACCTGCACCCCACTCCCAATTCCGGTTCAAGTTTCCCACCCAAACGCCGATGAGACCTGTGTGAGCCCAGTACGTCTCCTGGCCACGAAGGCGAGGCACGTTGAGATCCATGCAAAGCGCCGCTCAATTCCAGATCCAGCCTTCCGTCCCCGGACTCACTCTCGTCGAGGTCGACGCCGCGCCCTTGAGCCAGGTCGTGGGAGTAAGCGCAGCCTGGCGCAAACTCATCATGCAGGCGCAGATGGCCGCGCCTCACCTCCAGATTGCCGCCATCGAAGGCGAACAGGGCGCAGGCAAACAAACCCTGGCCCGCCTTCTCTTCTCGCTCTCCCCGCTCGCCAACTCCGGTTTCGAACGCCGCGATGCCCGCGAATGGCTCGCCATGGGCGCCGACCCCACCTCTCTCGCCGGCTTCACCTACCTCGACCGCGTCGACTTGCTCGCCCCTCCCGGCCAGGGACTCCTCCTCGGCGTCCTCAAATCCCTCCAGGATCGCGCACCCGGCCGCGCCGTCGTCCTTACCTCTTCTGAATCGTCGCTGCGCCAGCTCGCCGGACAGGGTCTGATCATGCCCGACCTCGCCTTCCGGCTCACCGCCATTCGCTTCGCCATTCCACCCCTGCGCCAGCGCCGCGAAGACATCGCTCCCCTCGCCCAATCCCTCCTCGAACGACTCTGCAACCGCTACCAGCAGCGCCCCGTCATGCTCGGACCCGGCGCCCTCGCTCGCCTCCTCCAGCACGACTGGCCTGGAAACGTCCGCGAACTCTCCAGCGTTCTTGAAACCGCCCTCCTCGAAGCTGTCAACGGCGTCATCCGCGCCTGCGACCTCGCCCTCCCTGACCATGCCTCCTTACAACTCCAATCCCAGCCCTCCCTCCAACTCGGCAATCTCTCCCTCGACACCGTCATCCGCCACCATGTCCAATACGTGCTCGACCTCAACCGCGGCAACAAGCTCCGCACCGCTCGCCAGCTCTGCATCAGCCGTTCCACCCTCTACCGCATCCTCGGCAACGAAGGCCTCCTCGCCCACTGATCACTGATCACTGACCACTGATCACTGCCCGTTGCCACTCCCCAAACGACGCCTTCTCCCGGCAATCCAAACACGTCGTCGTCGCATACCGCGCCGAGCAGCTCGGACAAACCGACCCGCTCCCAAACGTGTCGAATCCCTGCCCGCACTGCACGCACTTCCAGTAATCTCCCAGCGGCGGAGCAGTCCCGCAACTGGGGCACGCGTACCCCAGCCGCCGCGGCAGCTTCGCCACCTTCAGCAGCGCCCGCGCGTGCTGCAGGCCCGCCCAGCAATTCAGCAGCAGAAAGACCGAGATCGCTCCCAGCCACACACTCCGCGACCAGAGCGCCAGCCCGAAGAATCCCACGATGCCCACAAATCCCAGCACCGTGGCCACCATCAGGCTCCGTCCGCGCCCCAGCCCATACCACAGCAGCGAACGCAATATCTGTCCCCCATCCAGCGGATAGATAGGCAAAATGTTGAACGCCAGCAGGACCACATCGATATAGAAGACATGCCACAGGAAATTGAGAGCATCGGGCGAGCTATCCGCCCATCCCAGCGCGCCGCCCAACAAATACGCGCCATACAACAGCGGCATCAGCGCCACGTTCACCAGCGGTCCCGCCGCTATGCTCCACAGCGTAGCCCCCGGCCGTTGCGGCGGATTCACATACGCCACCCCTCCAAACGGCCACAGCACAATCTGGTTCGCCGTCCCGCCCACCTGCCGGCAAGCCAGCGCGTGTCCAAACTCGTGCATCAGCACAATCGCAAACAGCGACAGGTACTCGAGCACGCTCCACGCCATCGAGCCATACTGCCCGCTGCGCGACTCGATTCCCCATAGAGCCAGCAGAAACCACGACCAGTGCAGATAAAGATCGACCCCGGCAAACCGAAACAGATGAATGGAACCTTGGCGATTTGGCATGGTGGAAGCTTACCTCATCCCCCGCAACCAGCAATGTCAGCCCCGCAGTCCCGCAGTCCCTATTCCCTGACCCCTGAAACCTGAAACCTGAAACCTGACCCCTGACCCCTGACCCCTGACCCCTGACCCCCAAAATCCAGCCCCTGGGAAGCAGCCCGCCGGCATCGATCGATTTCTTATAGCTCCGGCCTGATAATTTGCATCTAACATGGGGAGAGGAAACTCCATGCCTCAGAGTTCGCACGATCGAGCCGCGGAACTTCACAATCTGGCATCCCACGCCCACGCCGTCGCAGCAGTCGCCCACGGCAAAGAAGATCATCAAACCGCTCACGAACTCAGCAAGCAGGCTCACGAGCTCTCTCGGAATGCCCTGAAGCACTCCGAGCAGCTCGATACAGCGGCGGCTGAGTCTACCAAAGCGGAAACAGGGAATGACGAGAAAGTAGAAGCTGTGCATACTGTCCGCCCAGGACTTCCCGGTTAGCCGGCTTTTGTCAGCTGCTTGTTTATTTTGAAACCGACTCCGTACGTTGTGTGCCCTGGGCGCCCCTGCAGTTTCGCTAGTTCTTTGGCCGTATGAAAATGTTCCATTTGGAAATGTAGCGCCGGCCTCCCGGCCGGCTGTAATGTGGGCCTCCTGGCCCACGTTCGCTCATTAGATAGAACATCTTCTCCCGGTCACAGACCTAGTGGTGTCTCGAACGCTCGTATCAAGAAAGAGCCGTCATCCTGAGCGGAGTTTGACGCGCCTTTTGCGTCAAACGGAGTCGAAGGATCTGCGGTTCGGGGTCTCAGTTTATTAAATGAACTTCAGAGACAGTACGCTGGGAGCATTTCACAGACGCTCTCCAGGATCACCCTTCAAAATTCAGCCAGCGTCCGCCAATCCGTCTCGCCACGATTCTCAACTCACGTCAACAGCCGGGTGCCCCATGTACCGATTCTGGGACATGGGAAACCACGAACCCAAACGACGCCTTGTAACAAGGGCACGGCTTTAAAGCCTGCCCTGAGCGAAGTCGAATGGGGGCCGCAAGCAGCCACGATAAAATG
>Ga0224555_1005401_pt1 | contig 10739 bp, 12 predicted proteins | sample 714S23034metaG_FD_180687 | JGI IMG/M metagenome (GOLD analysis project Ga0224555, IMG submission 180687) | Peat soil microbial communities from Stordalen Mire, Sweden - 717 S2 30-34 | ecosystem: Environmental > Terrestrial > Soil > Wetlands > Peat | place: Sweden: Norrbotten County, Stordalen...
CCAGGATCGTGACAACATCGTCACAGATGCTCACGACGCTGGTTCAGCTCGGACAGTAATTTAAATTTACAATACAAAAGGGCCGGATGAAAATCCGGCCCTTTTTATTTGCGGCTTATTTCGGGAATGGTGTTGCGATATTTTAAGTCAGTTAATATTTTTTGCTCAAAAACCGCCCGAAAAATTTGCGATATATTTACAATTAAATTATTTATCCTTAAAAACACCTTTTTAAGAAGTGAAAAAACAAAAGACGGCCATTTGTTTTATAACGAAACTTAAAACAGGCGGTTTATATGGGGAAAACAGCATTTTAAAACCGGTATTTAAATTATGAAACAGCAAATGATTTTATTTTTTTATTGACAATAAAGGAGGAAAATTGTAAAATGACTTTACATTTTGCTGGGAGAGATTCAAATTGATATTAATAACGAAATTGGATAACAGAAAGATGGTAATTAACGCCGAGTTGATAGAAATGATTGAGACGACTCCTGAGACGTTAATAACGCTTACAACAGGGAAAAAAGTTGTTGTGAAAGAAACTGTTGAAGAGGTTGTGGAGAAAATTAAAACATTTAAAAAGGAATTGATTTTACCGATAATAAAAGTTAATGAAAACCAAAACCTTTAAACGGGGGTGGCTTAAGTGGTAATTGATGTATCAACAATTATTGGTCTTGCGGTAGGCTGGGGCTCTGTCATTATAGCCCTATTTATGGAATCCGAGGGAAACCTCGGAGTATTTTTTATGTTCTTCCAGCTTTCTGCTTTTTTTATCGTTCTGGGAGGAACAATGGGTGCTACCATAATAAGCTACCCGTGGGAAGTCGTAACGAATATATTTAACGTAACAAAACAGGCTTTCCTGAAAAGGGAAATGAAAGCCGGTGATGTTATACAGACGCTGGTCGGCTTTGCAACCAAGGCAAGAAGGGAAGGGTTGCTCGGGCTTGAAGATGAAATAGCGCAGGTTAACGATAACTTCCTCAAAAAGGGGATACAGCTTGTTGTTGACGGCACTGACATAGAGCTGGTAAGGAGCATCCTTGAAACCGACCTGTCGTTTCTTGAAACCAGGCATAAATTGGGTGAGGGGCTTTACGGAACAATGGGAGGATTCGCTCCCACACTGGGAATCATCGGAACTGTTATGGGACTGGTTAACGCACTTGGCTCGCTTGAAAATGCGAGTAAAGTCGCGGGAGCCATCGCCGTCGCGTTTATCGCGACATTCTACGGCATATCTTTCGCAAACCTGATATTTCTTCCCCTTTCGTTCAAATTAAAGGCAAAATCGGCGGAAGAAGTACTAATCCGCGAAGTTATGATTGAAGGAATTCTTTCGATATCCGCGGGCGATAACCCGAGGATAGTCGAGGAAAAGCTTAAAGCTTTCCTGTCACCGAAAGAGCAGGCTGTGAAAGCCGAAGGCGCCGAGGGCGCCGAGGGCGGAGCAGCTGGAGGAGCGGCTTAAATGGGAAAAAGAAGGAATACAAAGCTCGGCACAGAAGGGGTGGAAATGGAGTCAGGCGGTATGATGAGGTGGCTCCTCACATACGCGGATATGTTGACCCTTTTGTTTGCTCTGTTTGTTATTCTTTATTCCATGTCTGTTGTTGATGAGACAAAAGTCAGGGCGCTTGCAATGGCGTTGGGACAGGCGTTTGGATTGACCGGACAGGTTTCAGTCCTGTCGGCTGGGGCCACGACTGATTCACAGCCGGTAACCATGCCGGAATCGCAGTTGAACCTCACAAGCACCAAGGAAAAGATACAGAAATGGATACTTCAGAAAAAACTTGAAAGGGATGTCAAGGTTCGTTTTGACGAACGGGGCCTTGTAATATCCCTTATGACTGATAAAGTGCTTTTTAACAGCGGCCGGGCGGAGTTACTGCCGCAGACCAGGGAAATATTATCCGATATTGCGGAGTTGTTGAAGGCACAGACAAATCCGATTATTGTTGAGGGCCATACGGATGACTCGCCAATAACCAAAAGCAGCATCAAATCAAAGTACAGCGATAACTGGGATCTTTCCACGGCAAGAGCCGTGAGTGTTCTTAAATATCTGATCAGGAAAGGCGTTGCCCCTGACAGGCTTTCCGCGGCCGGTTATGGCGAGTTCAGGCCGCTCGTCCCGAACATTGACGACATTACAAGGGCAAAGAACCGCAGGATAGATATTGTCATGCTGAAGGCCGATCTTATCAATGACAAATCGATGGAATCGCGCCAGCTGCCGCTTCCTTCGGATGTGAAAACAAAACAGCAGATAGAAAAAGAGAATCTTGAAACTATCACTTATTAAATAAAACCTGTAAATTTAGAGGAGGTATTGTTATGGCAGGAGATGACAAGAAGTTATTACAGGCATTAATCATTCTGGTGAGCTCGGTGCTGATAATAAGCCTTATATCAGCCGGGGCGACTTTTTTTGTGATTATGTCAAAGACAACGCCGGCTACTAAAAAAGTAATTGTGGAAAAACCTGAGCTCGGGCCGATTACGTCGCTGGGTGAATTTATAGTGAATCTCGCCGATCCGACCGAATCGCATTATTTAAGGGCAAACGTAGTTATGGAACTTGACTACGGTTCAAGCTTGAAGCTTGCCGAAGAAGTCGATAAAAGGATGCCGCAGATAAAAGATATCGTTATTTCATGCCTTGGTTCCAAAACTTCGGTACAGTTGCAGGATCCGGAGAACAGGGAGGCCCTGAAGCAGGAAGTTAAAGATAAAATCAATGCTGTTTTAAACAGAGGCCAGCTCGCAAAAGTTTACTTTACGTCATTTGCCATACAGTAAATAACAAATTAAAACGGGGTGTAGATAATGGCTGAAGACATTCTCTCCGACGGTGAACTTGACGCCCTTTTAGCGGGCATGAAGGATGGACCCAAAGAGAAAGCCGCAAATACAGATGATTCATCATATGGTGATGATGATACAGAGGTTATCGGAGCATCTAAAGCTGTTGCACCGAGAAAAAAAGGGAAGATAAAGATATATGACTTTCGCAGGCCCGATAAATTTTCAAAGGACCAGATTCGCACTATTGAAATGATGCATGAAAGCTTTGCGCGCCATTTCGGGGCGGATCTTTCTGGATATATCAGGACCATTGCGGAACTTTCCGTTACATCCGTTAAACAGCTTACTTACAGCGAGTATGTCGAGAAAATACCAAATCCGACATCCATAGCTGTTTTTTCCCTTGAACCTTTAAAAGGGCTTGCGATTTTTGAGATAAATCCGTCAATAATTTTTCCTATAATCGACAGGGTGCTTGGCGGACAGGGAGAGGCAATAGCAAAACCCAGGGAATTAACCGACCTTGAGCAGGCTATCGTTGGAAAAATAATTGAAAAAGGTTTTTTAAATCTGAAGGATTCCTGGCATCGTATAGTTGATTTTGACCCGGAAATCAAGGCCAGGGAAACAAATCCCCAGTTTGTACAGATAGTCGCTCCGAATGAAATGTGCCTTAATCTGAATTTTGAAATTAAGATTAAGGAGCATGTCGGCGCCATGTCAATGTGCCTGCCTTATATGGTCATTGAGCCTGTTTTATACAAGCTTTCCGCAAAACAGTGGTTTACAACATCAAAGGAAGAAATGTCCACAGAAACCCAGCAGATACTTGATGAAAAGGTCAAACATACATGGGTGCCTTTATTCGTAAATCTTGGATCGGCGACGCTTAAGATGAGGGATATAATTGAGTTAAAAAAAGGCGATATAATAAAGCTTGAAACCGGCGCCAAGGACGATCTTCTTGTTTCTATAGAGAATAAACCCATGTTTTACGGCAAAGTCGGCACCAAAGGCAAGAAAAAAGCCATAAAGATAACTTCTGTAATACAGAAGAATGATACTTCATACGAGAAGAAATTCTCAACAAAGTCGAAATAAAAATCCGGAGGTGGTTAACTTGTCCATGAATGACAACCAGAAAAATAACGCAACAGAGATATTGGGAAATTCAATACCCGGCGGAGAAAAGATGCTCTCGGAGCTTCTTGGAAAGGCCGTTTCTATCGCAATGAGTTCAATTGAGGAGGTCGACTCCGGTTCCATAGGTTCGTTCATGCCCGGAAAGAACCTTATTGTTCCCGTTGAGCTTTCAGACGGTATGGGAAACGCCGTGCTGGTTGTTTCGCATGAGCAGGCGGCAATAATGGCGGATCTCATGATAGGGCAGGACGGGTCTAATCCCCCGGCCGCGCTTGAGGATCTCCATTTATCGGCTGTTACGGAATTGTCCAATCAGGTTATTGACGCCGTTACGTCGTCGATTGGTTCCCAGATAGGAAAATCCCTCATGGCAAATCCTGCGGAAGTAAGCGTTGTAGACCTTGATTCTGGAATTATACCGGGAATCGACGGGAATGTTATGATAATGTCCGCTGATCTGACCATCGGCGAATTTATGCCGGGAAAAATTTCCTTTATTTTTGACGGCGGCGTGGCATCGGCGCTGAAATCGGGGCCCAAAGCCGCCGCGTCAAATGATGGTTTTGTTGGTGATATTACAACGGGTGGGGGAGCAAAAATGCAAAAAACAGCATCGGCGCAGAATATAGTGACTTCGGAGCTTCAGGCTGAAAGAACTTCGGGAAATGTTTATGACAGGAGCCTTGATATTGTTCTTGACGTGCCGCTTCAGGTTACGGTCGAGCTCGGTAGGACTGAGAAGCTTGTCAGGGATGTTCTTGAACTTACTCCGGGTTCCGTTGTAGAACTTGATAAACTTGCGGGAGAACCCGTGGATATTCTTGTCAATCAGAAATATATAGCGAAAGGCGAAGTTGTCGTTATTGATGAGAATTTTGGAATCAGGATAACCGATATCGTGAGGCCTGCTGACAGGATTCCAAAGATATAAAATGAAAAAAGCCATATTATTAATTCCTCTGGTTTTTTTTTTAACGCAGTCCGGATTATTTGCGGCCGGGAACGCGGTAACTGCGCCGGCTGATTCTACGGTAACCGCCCGGGATTTGCCTTATTTATCTGGAGCCATAAGTTCTATCGAATCGCCCAAAGCAATTCCGGGTCCTTCGATCGTACAGACAATAATAACAATGCTTGCGTCTCTTTTGTTTATAATCGGTTTGATTTACCTTGTTTCTTACGGCCTGAAATTTTTCTATGTCAGGGCTTCCATTCCGTTAAAATCAGAAAGCATGATAAAAGTCCTTGCGAAAGAATATCTGGACAGCAAGAATATCATTTATGTGGTTGAATTTGACGAAAAAATCCTTGTTTTATCAAGCGCGGGCGAACGCCTGAATAAACTTATGGAAGTGACAGATGCTGAATCGGTTGAACGCATCCGCAGCAACGCGGATGAGTATATATCCCGTTACAGGCTTAAAAATGAGGGAAAGTTCGACGAGCAGCTCAAGGCGTCTTATCTCAACCAGGGCAGGAAAATAGTGGCGTCGGGCAACGAAATGTTAAAGAATCTTGCCGAAAAATTCAAGAAAAAGGATGGCAAATAAAATGACCTTAAGGCGTTTTAAAAGATTTGTCGTCGCTTTTTCCGTCATTATGATGTGTGTATTCGCGTTTTCAACGGTATTTGCGGCTGATGTGACAATACCAAAACTCGGAATAGATATCACTAACGCGAAATCACCAAAAGATGTCGCGGCTACAATTCAGATATTCCTGCTTTTGACCGTTTTGACAATGGCGCCGGCAATATTAATGCTTACGACTTCTTTTACCAGGATAGTTATTGTCCTGGATTTTCTGCGCCAGGCGCTCGGAAGCCAGCAGATACCGCCGAATCAGGTGATCATCGGACTTGCATTGTTCATGACTTTTTTTATCATGCGTCCTGTCGGACAGGAAATATACGACACCGCATGGAAGCCATATGTTGATAATAAAACCACCCTTGAGACAGCCATCAAAGACGGGGTAAAGCCGCTGCGCAAATTTATGTTCAGGCAGACCAGGGAAAAGGATCTTGCGTTGTTTATTTTTTTATCAAAGTCACCAAGGCCCAAAAATCAGGAAGACGTACCCACTACCGTACTTATACCGGCATTCATTATCAGCGAGTTAAAGACGGCTTTTACCGTCGGGTTCCTCATTTATATACCATTTGTGATAATAGACATGGTGGTGGCGTCAACGCTTATGTCCATGGGTATGATGATGCTTCCGCCTGTTATGATATCGTTGCCTTTTAAACTGCTTTTATTCATACTTGTTGACGGTTGGCACCTGATAGCCAGGGCTCTAATTGTCAGCTTTTAGGGGGAGGGGGTAAATGTCTATAGAATTTGTCACTAATTTTGGACGGCAGGCGCTGCTAGTCACTCTTATTCTTTCGGCTCCTCTGCTTGGTTTTGCGCTTCTTGTCGGCGTAATCATATCAATATTCCAGGCCGTAACCCAGATACAGGAAATGACGCTGACATTCGTGCCTAAAATAGTTGTTGTTATGATTTCAATAGTTGTATTCGGCCCCTGGATGCTCCGCATACTGATTAATTTTACTTCAACACTTTTCTTAAACCTGCCTACATACATGAAGATGTAGCGCCATGTCTTATACAAGCATTTTAAATATGGCGCAGGTTCAGCTGGAAATATTCCTCCTTGTTTTCCTCAGGATATCGGCCCTCTTTATGACCGCACCGATACTGGGCACAAAAACCGTGCCTATGATCCCAAAGATCGGTTTTGCATTTCTGGTATCATTTATTATTTATCCGGTGCTTGATCATAATATCCTGCTGCCTTCAAGCTCTCTTTCTTACGCGCTGATTGCGTCAAAACAAGTTCTGCTCGGCGTCATTATAGGTTATGCTTCATATATAATATTCGCCGCGATACAGTTATCAGGACAGATAATCGACCTGCAGATGGGGTTCGGGATTGTAAACGTCATAGACCCGATGTCAAATACACAGGTTTCCATAATAGGCCAGTTTCAGTTCATTCTCGGGATGCTGATTTTTATGTCGATCAACGGGCACCATGTGCTTTTTCAGGCCATTACTGATTCATTCAGGATTGTTCCAATTCTAAACGCCGGTTTTACAAGCGTGACCGCGACCAAACTTGCGGACCTTTTTTTTAACATGATAGTGATAGCCTTTAAAATATCAGGGCCGGTGACACTGGCGCTTTTTCTTACAAATGCGACGCTCGGATTTATTTCAAGGACGATACCGCAGATGAATGTTTTTATGGTGGGGCTCCCGCTTAATATATTCGTGGGTATTATATCGGTTATGATATCGCTTCCGGTGATCGTCAACATGTTCAGTACGCTGCTCACTGATATGTGGAAGGATATTTATTATCTTATGCAGAGCATGAGGGTATAAAAAATGGCGGATCCCGGAAAAACAGAAAGCGCCACTCCCAAAAAGAGGGAAGACGCGAGAAAAAAAGGGCAGGTGGTGCGGTCAATAGAAATAAACGCCGTGCTAAATGTGCTTATATCGCTTGTTGTTCTGAAAATTTCCGGCGATTATATAATGCATAATTTAAAGGAACTTGCCGGATATTTCTGGGGCAATGTAACGCTTTTTAACAATAAACTTGATGAAAATTTTATTATGCCTTTTATCATGGATATCATGGAAAGATTTATAATGATTATGCTGCCGCTGCTGGCAAGCGTTTTTGTTATGGGTATACTTTCCAACGTGGCACAGTTTGGTTTTATCGTATCTTTCGAATCAATGAAACCTTCCATGGACAAAATAAATCCGGGCAAGGGATTCAAACGCATTTTTTTCTCCAAGCGTTTTATTTTCGAGATAATAAAGGCGGTCTTTAAGATTGTCATAATTTTGTATATCGCCTACAGCACCGTAAAAAAGATTTTAAACGAGATATTCCTGACTCCGCTTATGGATATCAACACGTACTTAAGCTTTTCCGCGGATACCATTTACAGGCTGGGGATGAAAATTGTTGTGGCGTTCGTTGTTTTTTCAATACTTGACTATCTTTACCAGCGTTACGAATTTGAGGATTCGCTGAAAATGTCAAAACAGGAAGTCAAGGATGAAATGAGACAGATGGAGGGTGATCCGCTTGTAAAGTCCAGGATCAGGCAGATACAGCGTGAATCCGCGAGGAAAAGAATGATATCCGAGATACCAAAGGCAGACGTAGTTATTACAAATCCGACACACGTGGCAATTGCCCTGAGATACAGGGAAAACGAGGACGATGCGCCGAAAATTGTGGCAAAAGGCATTAATCTTATGGCGGAAAAGATCAAGGATATAGCCAGAAAAAACAGCATTGTCATAGTTGAGAATCCGCCCCTTGCCAGGACGCTTGTAAAACTCGAGGTTGGCTGGTCCATCACCCAGGATCTGTTCCAGGCTGTGGCCGAAATACTTGCTTTTGTCTATCAGGCAAAGGGAAAAATAAGGCTTGAAGAAAATGATAAAAAAGTGGATAATGATATTTTGAACGATAATTATATACCTTACCCGGAAATTGGAGGTAAAGAATAAATGGCCACTAAGACCATGAACCAGGCTGGGTTTGGACCTGCGATGAGAAGGTCCACTGATTTAATAATAGTAATTGCCATTATAGCTGTTGTTCTTATGATAGTTATACCAATCCCAACCCTGCTTCTTGATATTTTACTTTCTATAAACATAGCTCTGGCCCTGATGGTGCTGCTTGTGACTCTTTACACAAACGAGCCGCTTCATTTTTCCACGTTCCCGACTTTGCTTTTAATTACAACTGTTTTCAGGCTTGCGCTTAACATTTCGGCTACCAGGCTGATTTTGAGCAAGGCCGAAGCGGGAAGGGTTATTGAAACATTCGGTAACTTTGTTGTGGGTTCGCAGGATTTGAGCGGCATTGTCGTCGGGATTGTTATCTTTACAATAATCATTGTCATTCAGTTTGTTGTAATAACCTCGGGCGCCCAGCGCGTCGCTGAAGTCGCCGCAAGGTTTACCCTTGACGCCATGCCCGGAAAACAGATGGCCATAGACGCCGATCTTAACGCGGGTTTGATTACCGATGATGAAGCAAGGGGCCGCAGGCGGCAGATAGAAAAAGAGGCGGATTTTTACGGAGCCATGGACGGAGCCTCGAAGTTTGTGAGGGGCGACGCCATTGCGGCAATAGTTATTGTCATCATAAATATAGTGGCCGGTTTTTTTATAGGAATAATGTTCCATGGTTTTGACATAAGGACGGCGGCTATAACTTACACTACATTGACTATCGGTGAGGGGCTTGTAACGCAGATACCGGCGCTTTTGCTGTCGGTCGGCACCGGTATAATAGTGACAAGGGCCGCTTCCGAGGCGAATCTCGGCCAGGATTTTGCCGGTGAAATGCTTCAACAGCCCAGGGCCATAAGCATAGTAGGTGTGGTGCTTTTCCTGATGGCAATTGTATTTCCGGCTATAATCGTAAAAATCATATTCTTTTTGCTGGCGATAATCGCCTGGTCGCTTTCATACACCCTTAACCTTGCAGCCAAAGCCGAATCCGAGGCAAAGGCAGCGAGCAAGGGCAAGGAGGACCTGAAGAGGGAACCTGAAAATGTCCTTCCTCTTATCCAGGTTGATACAATGGAACTTGAGATAGGTTTCGCGCTTATTCCGCTTGTTGATCCATCGCAGGGCGGCGATCTTCTTGACCGTGTTACAATGCTGAGAAAACAAATTGCCCTTGATTTCGGGCTTGTTGTGCCTCCTATTCGCATCAGGGATAATATGCAGCTTAACTCAAACGCCTATTCCATAAAAATCAAGGGAGTTGAGGTTTCATCCGGTAAAGTTGAGATAGGATATTATCTGGCGATGAAACCCGGATTTGACGGTTCGGACCTTGAGGGAATAGCGGGGAAGGATCCGGCTTTTAACCTGCCTGCGAAATGGATAAAAGAAGAAGAAAAGAAAAAAGCCGAGATGAAGGGTTATACGGTTGTTGACGTTCCTTCAGTGATGTCAACGCATATTTCAGAGGTTATAAAGGCGCATTCGGACGAGCTTTTGACGCGCCAGGATGTCCATAAGCTCGTTGATGCCATACGGAAAACCAATCCGGCTGTTGTCGATGAACTCATACCCGGAATGCTGTCGCTCGGCGAGGTACAAAAGGTACTGCAGAACCTGCTGCGTGAAAAAGTTTCCATCAGGGACCTGGTTTCCATTTTTGAAATACTTGCGGATTATGCAAAAACAACAAAAGAAACCGACCTGCTCACTGAATTTGTAAGGCAGGGGCTGGCCAGGCAGTTTACCAATAAATACACCAAGAACGGCATTATGCACGCCATAACCATTGATGCCGGCCTCGAACAGAAGATGGTGGACGCCATTCGTTCATCTGACAGGCCGGGCGTCGTCGGACTTGAACCCAAAATTATACAGATGATTTACAGCAGCCTTATTGCGGAATTCCGTAAGAACGCCGGAACCGATTATGAGGCCGTCATACTGTGTTCGCCGATGATACGGAGTTATTTAAGAAAGATAGTAGAGAAAATACTTCCAAATATGGCGGTGTTATCCTACAACGAGATCCTTCCTAAAGTTGAAGTCAGGGCCGTGGGGAAGGTGAAAGTTGATTTATGAGAATAAAAAAATTCGAGGCTGTGACCCTTCAGGAAGCCCTTTCTAAGATTAAAAAGGACTTTGGCCCCGAAGCTGTTATATTACATACTAAAAAATTTAAAAGGGGCGGTATTTTTGGTTTGTTTGGCAGGGAAACTA
>Ga0224555_1005403_pt1 | contig 10738 bp, 10 predicted proteins | sample 714S23034metaG_FD_180687 | JGI IMG/M metagenome (GOLD analysis project Ga0224555, IMG submission 180687) | Peat soil microbial communities from Stordalen Mire, Sweden - 717 S2 30-34 | ecosystem: Environmental > Terrestrial > Soil > Wetlands > Peat | place: Sweden: Norrbotten County, Stordalen...
CAGTCCGAGGCCGAGGATACTGTTGGACCAGTTCTGCATTCTCTCAGCAGTCGCTCCCTGCTCTTGTCCTAACGCGCCAAGACCTTGACTTAGTTCGCTCGTACCTAAACTCCCTAGAGCATCCGCAGACTTTCCTGTGAGTGAACCAATTAGCTTTGTGATGTCACTGTGGAGTTTGTCACTACTGGCGTTATTGGACGCTGCGGTGCCGCCAGAGCGCGTTCCCATCTCGGCGTTACTTTTTTGGGTTTGTTGATTGGATGTCTTCGCAGCAGAAATCTCTGGAGCTAAAGCCTGAGATTGCTTGCTGGCATCACCGCTTAGAATTGAACTATAAAAGTCGCTGGCCTTGTTGACATTGGTCTGCCCACTGCCAGTCAAACTACCGCCAAGTTGACCATACTGCCCGATCAACGTGTTCAAATTTTTGTCCTGGCCACCAAAAAGTGCGCTTAGAAAGCCTCCCAAGTTCCCTCCTATCAACAACTTACATCAAGTTGTTTCCTAGAGAACGGCTGGCTCCCGGTCGCCATACTCAACGTTCATATTCTACACCAAAACTCCTATAGTGCAACAGTTCTTTACCGAGCAAGCGCCGTAAATCCCCCGGATTTATCCGTGGGGAGGATGTCAAGCCAACCGCTCCAACACAATCGCTTGTGGAATGTAGGTCACGGTTCCATCGGGCGTTACTGTTAGCGTTGCCGTGCCGCTTGAAGTTGCGTTGTAAAAGGTAGCCGTCTCTGAGATCATGGTGCCCACCGCTACGGCTCCAGTGAACACCGTGAGTGTTTCAGACGCATAGGAATCAGTGAATCCAAGTTGTACTGTCATAATTGGTCCCCCGGACGCCGCCGTAACCACCAAATAGAATTCTACTCTGTAAGCTCCCACCGCCAGCGATGAAAATGTGGAAGTGTAAATTGATGAGATTCCTGTAGTGCTCAGTGCCGAACTGACGACTGTAGGATACCGTGCTGCCACCTCCAAATCAACCGTAGAACCACTAGGAGTGATGGTGACAGTCGATCCTGTGGACGTGAGCGATAACGCTCCTGCGAGGGAGTTGAGGCTGCTTACTCCCCCGCCACCGCTACCATTAGACGCCGCCGTTATCTGCCCCTCGGCATTCACAGCGATATTGGCGTTCGTGTAGCTCCCTGGGGTCACAGCCGTGGTTGCAATCCCTAATGTCACAGTGCCGCTAGAGCCTCCCCCGGTTAATCCTGTCCCTGCCGTTACGCCAGTTATCGTTCCACCGCTCGATAAAGACAGCACATCAGCCTGAAAGTTAATCCCATCGAACCACACGAATCCTATCTGTCCTGTCGCAACTGGCATCGACGCTGCGGCTAGATTTCCGGGATAGCTTATATTCCCCGATGCTGGAGTAAGAGTAGCCGTCCCAGTTCCAAAATTAAGAAAAGTAGCGTACCACGGCAATTGAATTGTCGTTTCAGCAGTCAAGGTAACCGCAATAGGCGATGTATCGTTTAGGACTATGCAAGAACCATAGTCGCTAGGAAAAGTGGTATAACTCGTATTCCCTGTTTGATCGTTTACAAATCCTATTGTTAAAGGAGACGATAGAACCACAGTTTCGCTTGCTGTGTTATTGTTGATTGACGTTGTGTTCGCTGCGATAGATGTCGTATGCGCGTCAATCTGAGCCTTTAATATTGGGACAGCATTCTGAGCGTCAGTTACGGAATTCCATAAATTCCTAATGACATACTGATGCTCAGGCGGCATCGCTTGTATCTGAGCTTCAAACGGAAAACGAGAGATGATCGGGGTTGTGCTCACTTCTGCTTCTCCGTCCACTTAGTGCATATGGGGCATAGGTTATTCGGAAATGGTTGATGACCTATCGCTCCGCAACGTGTGCATCTACGTTCTGTGACTGGGTTTTTCATCCTTCTCCTCCCGCTCCACCGAATATCGGAATCGGCGTGTACTCTCCCGTTGAACCCCAACTCTTCTGAAATGCGATTGTCCCAGCAAAGTTCAAGATAAATGGCACTGTGCTAGAGAACTGGAACCACGAAAGTTTGTACTTGTTCGCACCGGGTCGCAACCAATACTTCGTCAACGCTCCACCTGTACTTGGTAATGTGATTGTTGGTGGTCCGTAGCTTCCATTCCCTTCGTCCGCAGGATACATATTCAGCGTCACGGTCGAGGTTGAGGAATATTCAATCACCATAATTCCGACATGATTATAGCCGCGTCCTCCTATAGCTGGCGTCATTACTGTCCCGGTGATCGTCTCTATTCCACTGCTTGCCATCTGTCTGACTGTAAAATCTCCGCATCCAACCAGCACCCCTTGAACGCTTTGGCCTTCATTGGTTGCGTGTATGGTAGCCGCAGGAGTATACAAATCCCATATCCACGCATGGTTTTCCATATCATAGACCAGCGTGTGAGGGTTACCGTCTCCTAGCCCGATGTAGTCCCAGTAAACAAATTGATTGACACAAGAGAAACGTTGCTTCTCCGGTTGTGAATCATCGGGAGGATAAATTGTTACTCCCTCGCGTGTGATAGCCTGCGGAACACTGGTTCCTGAATCCGACGACTCATGCGCAAAGAGAGGATAGAGCGAGTCATCACTGATAGACTGGCTTGCTGATCCGTAAGAAGAAACGTGAATCCCATCGCTAACCCTAAAAAAGATTAGTCCACCACCTGAAACGCAAACGCAGCGTGGAATATACAGTCCTCTTGTAATTGAGGATTCCTGCAAATTCCAGATTGATCCTACGGTTCCTGTGGCGGTGGCGACAGCACTACCGGAACTTGGAACAATCAACCATGCGCGTTTAATCGAAAAGAGGACGCCTAGCCCACCGGCAATCGCACCGTTTATAAGGGGTTCTGCGGGTGAGCAAATTTCCTGCTGGTTTGTATCAGGAGCAGAATCCAAGTTCGATCCTTTGCACCAATAAAGCGTACCAGGGCGCAAAGGGTCACCTACGCCAAAGCAAAAATTCACATTATCTGTTGGCCCAAAAAGATATGGCAAAGGCTGTGCGGCTAAGATAGGCTCCGGTATTTCGTAGGCTATAGGAGAAAGGATAGACCCACCATCAGGTACACCCGGAATCGTTACGCTTGTACCAGACGTGGGTCTAGCAATGAATGTGTAGACCAAAGACGTAGGAGAACCAATAAGAATCTCAGTTCCTGCCAACCACCTTATATTGAATCCTGTAGCTGATCCTCCTATCGCGCCACCTGAAACCCACGTAATCAATCCACCTGAAACGTAGCAAGTGCCTTTTTGCGGAAGGTCAATCGACGGAAAAGGTTCAAAGTTGTCGTATTCAAGCAATTGTGTTCCAAGTTCCGTGTCAAGCAGAGAGTCCGTTACCGGAGTATTCGTTCCGCCACCGCCAAGGTTATCGTTAGGTCCAGTGTTCACATAAGTGAATTCAGAAGTAACGGAGTCGATTCGGTAATAGTCTACAACGTCCACTTGAGGGTCTGGAGACCAAATCGAAGAGATCGTGTTGGCCGTAACAGGAATAGACTCTGCCGTTGATTCAGGCGAAGGATTGGATACTGCTCCTGTGGCGCTGGACCTGTACACATAGCGATATTGAACCTGCTGCTTTACTCCTGCCGTTAAAGGAGGAATGATGCTTATAGGATTATCGGTAGTGACAGCACCAGCGTAAGGTGTCGCCATCAAGAGTAAAATGCGTCCCGAGTGATACCAGAAATCATAATCTATTTCTATGGGATAAATGCCCGCCGCTGGCACACTTACCACCACTGTAGTTTGCTGAATCTTGCCACCATCTCCAGCCTTCCAATATGCCCTTGGAAGTAACGGATAGCCGTTCGCCACAGTGATCGTCTGACCATCATCAGAGAGTGTCGGCGTCTGGGCGGTTGATGACGTTAACGTAGTCGGAACAACGATGGTATTGTACTGATACAACTCTCCAGTTGCGGAAACTAGCGTCACTCCTCCGCCGATACCCCAAATCAAGTCGTCTTTGTTGCCAAGAACGAGGGTAAAATTTCCCCCAGATGGGAAGTATAGGTTACCCGTAAGGCAGAAATTGAAGTTTCCGTATGTGGTGTTGTTGGTGTTCTGTGGGGCTGGAACGGTGATTGGAGAAGCGAATACAGGCAGACTCCCCGACACGACGCTCTCAGGGGTAAGCTGCGCCCACAGCATAGCGACAGTGACATCGCTAATCCCAGTAATCATGTCGGTTCCGGGCAAACCGGGAATTCCTGTTAGTTGTGGAGGAACGGCGGCAGCGCCAAAAGATGCGTCAAAAATAAATGAGTTTCCTGTGGTGTTTCCAACCGCCGTTGAAATTGACCGAGGTACTCCGCTGCCACCGGGATCGTCGGGGTTCCTCCAGATATATTCTGACACTCCGCCCGTAGTAGGAGAATCACCCCAGTAGGAAAGTGTGAGCGTTCCCAGAATAGAAACCACCGATGGCAACGCATCGGTCGTGACCGTTACCGTTATCGAAAACGACCCTGAGTTTGCACTAAATCCTGGTCCAGTAACATTACCATTCGAGTTAATTCCGATTTGTAGTGCCTGAGCGCCGTAAGGTACGTTTATCGTTCCACCCATTCCAACGTCTACAACTGCCGGAATATAAAGTGGAGCCACGCCAGCAGGAATCACGTTTCCTGAGCCGTCTGTAAACGCTCCTATGACCACTGAGGCTGTTGTAGGGGGTGTCATTCCTGTGCCCTGCACCATTACATAGTGGCCAGGATTTGTTGCCGATCCTGTCGATGGGCCGTTCGTGCTAGGGGTTGCAGCACCTCCATTGATGGTTGCGGAGCCTCCGAGAGTAACCGTGATCGTGGAAGCGTCCTTGCAATTCACTGTGTAGGGGGCAACGCCATCTCTTCCTGATACTGGGTGGGGGTATCCCAGAGATTCTCCGTAGTTGTAAGATGAATTTGCTCCGGTATAGTTTGTCCACGGTATAGCACGAGCATCTAGTGTTCCTGTCGTTGTTACCCCTGTGTTTTCCGTGGATACTATTGGGGCTAGAGGAGGTTCGGCAATTCCCATTTTCCAGCACACTGCGGTAGGGGTAGGCGTTCCTGTATATCCATCATTACAGGAAACCTTCATCATCCCATTGGAAACAAAGTTTACTGGCGTCCCTGATGGACCAAGACTGTTTAAGCCAAGGTACTGAGTATGTAGGGTCACCAAGCCCATGGCCGCGCTATCACTCACGTACATCCATGGTTGTACGGATGCATTAGGACGGAAAGGAACCATAGATTCAGGATTTCCGCTCAGTCCTGTGGCTACGTTCTTTACGCCTATTGTTGAGTTCCATGCAGATAAAACGGTTCCTGCGCCGCTGATGATTGAGAAGCCGGAAGCAGGGGCGTTGGGCGTGAGATCGTTGAGCCTGCGGATCGTGTGGACCGCTGCGCCAAGCGTATAGATGGCTGCTGTAAGAAGATTGCGGAAGGTGACGCCGCCAGCGAAATAGGCTCTGAGGTTGACCGCGACCGAACAGAACCCTGACAAAATTCTATTGACGGGCCGTACAAGGTCGATCCCTCTGAATTTTAGTTCCCCGGAAGCCATGCAACCACCTTCTCCTTCGCCTCTCCCGGAAAGCGCGGATGCCTTTAGTTTACATCAACTGTATCCTTTTCGTCCTCAGTCTTTTCGTCATTCGGCCCCTTGTGCCAGTTGAGCAGCGTCATCGCCATTGCTACCGATTCCTCTGCGGTCGCCGCTTCACTGCCAAGGGCTAGTTCAATCAATCGCTCGTTTTTCATGCGGAATCCTTCGGCTCCGCTGCGTTTTTCGTCTTTTATTTTCATCAACTCCATCATCCTTTCGGCGTTGTCTTGAGCGTGTTTACACTTTTCTTCAAAGTCGGGAGCGTTGCAAGCGGCTTCAATCTGCTCTGTGGTGTAGTCGCTGTAGAGCATCCCATGTGGGATAGGCTTATCGTTAAATCCAATCGGTCTTTGTTTTCCCATAATTCTTCTCCCTTTCATCCCCTCTTTGCGGTACAATGGAGGTGTCGGGGTTGCTGCCCCGGCCAAAGCCTCATCGGACAGGAGCCGACTATGACACCCCCACAAGACACAGTATACCCCGAAAACCAGTTGCCACAGCATACTAAAGTGTGCCCAAAATGCGGCATTGAGAAACCGATAGATGATTTTTATCGGCGCAATGAAAGAGTGAACAGATCATCGTATTGCAAAAAGTGCTGCAACGCATACAAGCCTAAGCAGACCATTTTTCCAACGGTGAAAATTTGTTGCTGCGTTGATTGTATCCATACTGGAGAAGAGCAATCAGTAAGTAATTTCCATCGAAATCACAGGAAGAGAGATGGATACAATCCTTCATGTAAAGACTGCGTTAGGGAGGCAAGTAAACGATTTAGACTAAATAATCCTGACAAAATAAGACAATGGCAAAAAGAATGGGCCGAGGAAAATCCAGAGAAATTTAACGCCAAAAAACTACGAGCTAACTTGAAGAGGAGAATACAAAGAGAAGCTATTAAGGAACTTGGTGTAAAAAACATAAAGAAATTCACGCACGGATGGTCTAGGAATATAATGTGGGGCATTAAGCCAAGAGCAGAGAAGAAAGGTGTACCGTTTGATATGAAAGAATCGGACTTGGTAGATACGCGCACAGGAAAACTTCCAGAATTTTGCCCCATATTCCCACATATCAAACTAGATTATGATGCAGGATCAGATCGTAGGACTTGGGCTTGCGTGGATAGAATAGTTCCCGAGCTTGGGTATACAAGCGGAAATGTGTGGGTTATTTCTCAGGCCGCAAATACTTGGAAATCAAACGGCAGCAACCCTGCCGAGAGATCGCGAATTGTAGAGATTATGATTGGCCGAACGAAAAAGAAAGTTAATGTACAGCAACCATCTCTGTTCGATAATTTGTGAGTCTACTTCTGCTTGCTGTTATACCTATTCATCGACCGCTCCTGTGCTGCGCCACGCTCATCTAACACGTCGCTGAAATTTCCTTGGCTTTTTAGACGAACATTCTCAGCCATGCAAGCCTGTAATGCACGCTTCTCTAGTTCCAAAGCCGCCTTAAACTCCGCACCGCCTTGTTTGAACGCTGCTCTAGCCTGTGCAAGGTCGTAAATTATATCCATATCGGAACGGCTGCACTGGATGTAAACGCCGGTAGAATCGGTTATGGGAGCGTTCCCGAGGCAAGTTATTCCTACGCCGCTTCCAACGGGGGCAGCGATCCAGTCAGGGCCTCCAGTGACAATAACTGGACCGAATCCTGTAGGGTTGGAATCCCACTCTGGGTCGTATCTGTCGGTATCGGCTATCGAATCGCAACTTACCGCAACTCCATTTATCTTCCCCAACTCAATCCACGGACTCTTCATCATCAACTGCAAGCCGTCTTGGTAACGCTTCAAGGCATAGGCACTGCGCTCCGCATCCTTCGCCTCAGATTCCTGCCCAAGAAGATCAGCCAAAGCACCCCAGATCAATACCCAGACTAGATCATCAGGCAAGCCTATCAGTGTCGGCGTAGGCGGATTAAACGGCGCTCCCGATTGCAGCACGATGGCTTCGTATGTTCCCGGCTGGTCAGGCGGAATATCCACCTGCCACGATAGAGGCGGCTCTGACGATAGAGAAAAAGTTTGTGGCGTTCCCGGTTGAAGCTGGTAAAGTGGAGCCTCGTAGAACTCCTGACTGATTGTGTCATCACGATAGAGCGTTACTGGACTTGGACCACCAGTAAAGTTTCCTACTCCGTATCCGCCTTCCCCATACCCTCCAGTCCCATACCCTCCAGACAATTGGCCTCCAGGAATGTAACGGACCCTCTCCACGTCTATCACATTATCGGGAAGTTCGGTTCTGATCGTGTTAGGAGTGAGTGGAATGTTCGGAAGCAACTGCTGGTTGCAGTTGGTTATTTGAATAATCTCGTCTCGCCTGCGCTGGAGAGCTTGGCTCATGACGGAAATTGAAAATTGATTGGTTCCTGTCCATATTCCTCCGCTCGGTGGTTCGAGCAGCATCATTTGCATTTCTGTATAGCAGTCTACGTCCGTGATTGTGCGGAGTCGTGGCGATCCTGGTAACGATCCTAGTGAGTTCCACAAATTTGAGGGATCGTTATACTGAAAATCCTGTCTCCATGTCCAGGTAAGTGAGTTGAACTGACGGAGCGCGGTCGTAATGTAGATTTGGAGTTCCGCTGGAGTCCACAGTGTTGTTGCGGATGGAACGACGTTGAGCCTTTGCGCAAGCTGCTGCACAGCGGTCGATACGGGCAACCAAGTGTATTGACCTGCCACAATCCCTCCCCCACTCACCAAGTAATCGTAACAGACGATGGAGACTCAAACGACATATTGAAGAAGGAATCTCCACCTCCACCCAAGATTGCACGAAAAAGAAGAGTGTTGAGGTTCGTGGGTCCAGAGCATACTGGGGTTGGATAACTGATCGTCATGCCTCCACCAACTGATCCACTACCATTAGCTATCGGTATCCACGTTGAACCGCCATCACAACTCACTTGCATCTGACCCGTTCCCCCACCAAATGCTCCTCCTAAGTTGAAATTGGCATCATGGGTAGAATTGAAGTGAAGGTTGCCGCTTACGACTTGTGAGGAAGGCGACACGGAACTAGAAGTGAAGGAACATGTTGACCCACTACAGGTGATCGTTCCTAATCCCGGCGAAAATTGAGAACTATACGTGCTGTTACTAGCTCCAGTTGTCCTTCCCGGTGCTCCAGGAACCTGAGCCGCAAGCGATACTGAGAAAAGAAAAACCAGAGACCAGCGCATCAGTTCACCCCCACATTCAGAGTTATTGCTGTCGGGGTGATGTTTGATGTAGTCTGGTTGCAAATTGACCAATCCACAATATCTGGAGAGGCGTCAGGCCAAAGTTCAACCACTAAACCGCCGTTGGCTCCCCATCCAGTCGCGGCTGTCGGATTCGTAGCGAAAGAGGTTGAGAATGTCGAAGTAGACGTGACACCTGTCAGCGATGCGGTCGCCGGTGTCGAGCATGTGTTAGCGTTGACGGTCGTAGCTGGCAGTGAAAGTTGAACTTTGGCCACGCTTGCCGCCGCCACATTGGTCCGATGGTTGGTTGGGTCGTCCGTCACCGTGAAGCCCGATGCGAAGTTCAAATATGGCTCCTGCGGCTTGGCGGTTCCTGCCAACTGAATAGTAATACCACATAGACTTGGCGTGTTGTATACCGTCCCATTGGAAGCTAGGCAATTTCCAGCCGTCCCTCCCGATCCGTTTACCGTGTAGCCGACCGTCGCATTGACGGTAAGAAATGTGTTTATCGCCGCAGTGTAATTGTTCGCCGCGTTCAATTTTGGAAGATTTGCTCCATCGGACAAGTTTGATGACGCTATTTGAACACCATTTACATTAAATTGCGTCGTGGCATTGAATATCGGGGCTGTCTGTGGGCTTCCTGTGAACGTGTTAGGCGTAGTCAGTTTTACCCAGTTAGCCGCAGCGGAATCAATAGTGTTGAAATTGGAATTTAGGGGGATATACCAGTTTTGGTAGGTAAGTGGAGGAATCCAAAGATTGAGGTTCGCTGTACAAGTAACGCCGTTTCCCGGAACACATGATTGCGCAAAAGCATAGGAGCCAAAAAGAAATAGGCAAACTGCCAGTAATATTTTCAAGTGACACCTCATTTCGTTAAAATCTTTTCTCTTACGCCTTCGTCGCTACCTTTTTCTTCACATGGTGCTTCTTTCCATGCTTTTTCTTTGTGGCCTTCTTGCCCTTCGATTTTCCCGAAACCTTGTGCTTCTTGGTCGGTTTCTTAACGTCTTCTTCGTTCGTTGCGTCAACCTCACCAAACATGATTATTCTCCTTGTGTCCTACTTTTTCCCTGCTACCCGTTTCTTGGAATGATTCTTTCCCTTCCCTTTCTTGCGTGGTCCGATGCGTCCCTCTTTTCGCAGGTAGGATAAGAGGATAGCCTTTGCTTGAGCTTTGCTATGAACGATCTTGCGCTTCTTCCCCTTCACCTTCTTACCAGAGTGAAGGTGTCCAGCTTTGAAGTCGCTCATGATCTCACTGCTTGGCACATCATCCTCCTACACGCACAAAAGGGACAGACTCTCGTCTGCCCCCTCTCCCGATAAGGTCCGTCTTTCGTATTCTACATCACTTCTCTGCTGTTTCATGGCTAACCGATCTTCTTCTACTGAATTTGCACCGCTATCACGCTCAGAACCCTATCCTCTGACATAGAGATTGCCAGCCGCGTGGCATGGTCGGCAATAGCGCAACCCAAAGACGCCTCGCCGGGGTGGTTAATTGAGTCACCATGAATCTTGAATCCGGACCGCCCGTAGGTGTTCGTGTCGGGTAATGGGGTCAGCCGCATGGTCAACGGGCCGCTTTCCGGGTCCGTGTAGGCTTCCCCAATGGCCCATTCTCCCTCTGGAATCGGCCCTACATCCGCGATTGGCTCGTCGGCGACGTTATCCTTGCCCACACCCTTCCCGGCGTAACCTGAGCCAACGTAGTTTCCAGACGGGGCATACCATTCGCCAGCGGTAATCTCGAAAGTCCAACTCATTTATGCCTCCAAGTTCGGTATCGGAAAGTGCGGGGAAAGCATCATTTTGTTTCCTCTTTCGGCGCGTTTTCACTTTCTGCCATAAGCGGGAAATGCTCGGTGAGAACCTGTGTGAGAATATCCA
>Ga0224555_1005405_pt1 | contig 10737 bp, 10 predicted proteins | sample 714S23034metaG_FD_180687 | JGI IMG/M metagenome (GOLD analysis project Ga0224555, IMG submission 180687) | Peat soil microbial communities from Stordalen Mire, Sweden - 717 S2 30-34 | ecosystem: Environmental > Terrestrial > Soil > Wetlands > Peat | place: Sweden: Norrbotten County, Stordalen...
GCAAACCTCGTTGCTGACGCTGTCTCGTTCCGTCCCTCGACCCTCCGATCTGTCTCCGGCCCCACCCGGCTGCGGCTGGCCGACCTGTTGCACATCACCGACCGGACCGCCGACGACGTGCTCAGCGGCCACTACGACCACGTGGTACCGCCGGGCGGTGTGCCCACCGACGACCGTTGGTTTGCCCGCCTGCACGGCGACGACGAAGTTGACATCTGGCTGATCAGCTGGGTGCCCGGGCATCGCACCGAGTTACACGACCACGGCGGATCGCTGGGTGCGCTGACATTGCTGTCCGGGTCGCTGGACGAATTCCGTTGGGACGGCGAAAGATTACGCTGCCGACGGCTCGAAGCCGGGGATCAGGCCGGGTTTCCGTTGGGCTGGGTGCATGACGTGGTGTGGGCCCCGACCGGACCTGGCCCTTCCGTGACATCTCCAGCGCTGACGTCCCTTGCCGAGACGCTGGGGCCCGAGACGCAGACGCCGTCGCTCAGCGTGCACGCGTATTCGCCGCCGCTGACGGTGATGTCGTACTACGAGGTCGCCGACCAACACAGGCTGCGGCGCAAGCGGACTGAGCTCACCGACCAGCCGGAGAATCTGTGAGCCGCATCGATCAGGTTCTGGACGCGGCGCGGGCACGGTTACGCCGCCTGGCGGCCGATGAGGTGCCCGCGGCGCTGCGGCGCGGCGCGTTGCTTGTCGACATCCGGCCGCAGGCCCAGCGGACGCGCGAAGGGGAGGTGCCCGAGGCCCTGAAGGCACTCGTCATCGAGCGAAACGTGCTGGAGTGGCGGTGCGACCCCACCAGCGACGCCCGGCTACCCCAAGCCGTCAGCGACGACGTGGAGTGGGTCGTGCTGTGCTCGGAGGGCTACACGTCAAGTCTCGCCGCGGCAGCACTGCAGGACCTGGGCCTCCACCGCGCGACCGATGTCATCGGCGGCTACCACGCGCTCGCCGGCGCCGGAGTGCTGGCCGCAAGGTAGGTCGGCGCCTCCGCCGCCGACTTAGCCGCCCCCGCCGCCGCCCCCGCCGCCGTCGCTGCCGTAGTTCCACCAGTCATCGGGGTTGTAGTACTCATAGTTCGGTTGTTGGGGGGCCGGTGGCGGCGGCGCATCGGTGGGTGGATCAGCCGGCGGCGGCGCCGGGAGCACAGCAGGGGTGCTGGTCGCGGCGTACCCCGGTACGCTCACCGCGGCGGTCGGTACGGCGACGAACATCGCGGCGACCGCGATCTTGATGGTGGCGCTGCGAACGCCCGATGGCACTGTGTACGTCATCGATCACTCCCTCCATGGGGCGCAGAACTCTGATACTGCCACTAAGCATCGCGGCCCGACAGGTATTCATCGCGACGTAGCAATTGTTCAGACTCCTGACACCCCTGGCCGGGCGTTAACCATCGCTGGCGTGCAGCAGCGGGCGCAGCTTGGCGGTCTTCTCCGGCGTCCACCCCGGTGGCTGCACCACCGCCGCCCAGCCATTGGCGACGTCGCCGACGTAGACATGACCGTGGCCGGCCGGTACCCCGGTCGCCACCGCCATGTCGGCCGACACCTGTAAAAACGTCACCACCGGGATCCACTCGGTTTCGGGAAGCACGTCGTAGCCGCGCTTTTCGTGCAACCAGTCCGGCCGGTGGAACAGCAGGTCGGGATTCCACCACGCGATGGGGTCCGACGCGTGTTGCAGGTACACCACTTTCGGCCGGTGCCACGCGGCGTCGGGACGGCCCAGGTCCTCGGGACGGGCCACGAACCGCGCGTGGCTTCCGTGGTCGTAGATCGGTAACCATTCCGGCGAGCCGGCATCGCGCGTTCCGGTGAGATCGTTCCAGATGGTGTTCTGGAACGTCGGCCCGGAAAACAGCGCGCCGTCGGTGCGGGCCAGGACGTTGTTCAGGCTCATGAAGGGCGCCTCGCCACCGAATGAGCCCAGGCTTTCGCCGAAGACGACGAGCTTGGGGCGCTGCGCCTCGGGCAGTTGGCGCACCAGCCTGTCCACCGCCTCGAACAACGCCTGCCCGGCGTGGCGGGCGTTGTTCTTGTCCACCAGGAAAGACAGCCAGCTGGGCAGAAACGAGTACTGCATGCTGACGACCGCGGTGTTGCCGTTGTACATGTATTCGAGCGCGTCGGCTTCCGCCTCGTTGATCCAGCCGGTACCGGTGGTGGTGCCGACCGCGATGACGGCGCGGCGTAATCCGCCGGCGCGCTGCAACTCTCGCGCCGCCAGCTCTGCGGTCTCCGTGATGCCGTCAGCGGAGTTCAGCCCGGCATAGGCGCGGATCGGTTCGGTCGCCGGCGCGCCGTTGAACTTGGTCAGCTGATCGATGGTCGGCCCGTTTCCGACGAAGATCCGCCCCTGGTGTCCGAGCGACTCCCATGACACCAGCGATCCCGGCCCGCCGGAGCGGTTCGGCGTCTTCGGTCGCGCGCTCGTAGGGCTCGTCTCGTTGTTGACGTTGGCGAAAGTGTTGTTCATGGTCCGCATCGCGAATTTCACCACCACGCCGTTGAGCAGCGCGATCGTGAGCGCCGCCAGCAAAAGCACCACCACTACGGCCGAAACCCGCGGCGGCGCAACGCGATCCAGTTGGCGATCGAGGAAACGGATCAGCCGGCCGACGAGCTGACCGATCTCTACCACGGCGAACAACACGATCACCGACAGCGCGGCGGCCAGCGGGTAATCGAACCATTTCAGGTGTGCGACGCCCATGAGGTCGCGCACCCGGTCCTGCCAGACGTGAAACCAGATCACCATCGCGGCCATGCCGACCGCGCCGACGGCGATCAGCCCCAGCCACGCCAAACGCGGTGCGGGCGGGCTGGAGTCACGTGATCGCATGAAACGCACCAGCCACACCGCAAAAACTCCCAGGCCGTAACCGCTCGCCCCGCCGATGCCGCTGACCAGTCCCTGGAAGAGCGGACCCCGTGGCAACAGCGACGGCGTCATGGAAAACCAGACGAACACCAGACCGACCGCGGTGCCGGTGAACGTGTAGTGCCGAACCCACCAGTCGTCTCGGCCGGACCGCTCCGGTATAGGCACGGCTTCGGCCGTGGCCGCTCCGCCGTCGGAGTCGGCAGCGGTTTGGCCGGCCCGCTCGGTCACGTCAGCGCCTCAGCGATGGGTGAAGTTCGCCGGCCGCTTTTCGATGAACGCGGCCATCCCCTCGGACTGGTCGTCGGTCGCGAAAGTCGAATGGAATAGCCGACGTTCGTACAGCAGACCTTCGGCCAGCGTCGATTCGAACGCACGGTTGACGGCCTCCTTGGCCATCCGCGACGCCGACCGCGACATCTGCGAAATCGTGGTGGCGACGGCCTTGGCCTCGGTCAGCAAGTCGTCGGCGGGCACGACCCGTGACACCAGGCCGCTGCGCTCGGCCTCGGCCGCGTCGATGGTGCGGCCGGTCAGGATCAGGTCCATCGCCTTGGCCTTGCCGATGGCCCGGGTCAGCCGCTGTGAACCACCCATGCCCGGCAGCACGCCGAGTTTGATCTCCGGTTGGCCGAATTTCGCGGTGTCGGCGGCGATCAACAGGTCACACATCATCGCGAGTTCGCAGCCGCCGCCCAGTGCGTGTCCGGCGACCGCGGCGATCGTCGGCGTGCGCACGGCTGCCAGCTTGGCCCAAGGCGCGAAGAAGTCGGCGTCGAAGGCGTCGGAGAACGTCAAGCTGGACATTTCTTTGATGTCGGCGCCTGCGGCGAACGCCTTCGCCGAACCGGTGATGATGATCGCCCCGATGCCGGGATCGTTGTCGAATTCGGCTGCTGCGGTGGTGACTTCGTTCATCACCTGGCTGTTGAGCGCGTTGAGCGCTTTCGGCCGGTTCAGCGTGATGATGCCGACCCGCGCGTCACGTTCGACCAGGATGGTTTCATACGCCTTTTCTTGAGCCTCTGTCGTCACTGCGCTGCCTTTCTAGAACTCCAGTTCGTCGTCGACGGGTGCGAAATACGCGTCGACATCGGCCGTGGTCACTTGGGCCAGCGATGCCGGCGACCACTTCGGGTTGCGGTCCTTGTCGACCAGCTGAGCGCGGATGCCCTCCACCAGATCGTGTGAGCGCAGCGACGCCGACGACACCCGGTAGTCCTGGGCCAGAACGTCTTCCAGCGTGTCGAGCTTGGCGGCGCGGCGAACCGCCTCCAGCGTCACCGACAGCGCGATGGGTGAGCGGGTCGCGATCAGGTTTGCGGCGTCGTTGGCGGCGCCGGCGTCGTGGCCCCGCAGTGCGGCAACGATGTCGATGACGGTGTCACCGGCATAGCATTCGTCGATCCAATCACGTTGCGCAGCAAGACTACTGGGTGGCGGTTCGACGGCGTGGGCGGCGATGGCCCGCTCGACGCCGTCCGCGGCGATGGCCTTAGTGAAGGTGTCCAGTTTGTCGTGGGGCACAAAGTGATCAGCGAAACCCAACGCGATCGCGTCGGCCCCGGAGAACGGTGCGCCGGTGAGCCCGGTGTGCAGACCCAGCAATCCCGGTGCGCGCGAGAGCAGGTAAGCGCCGCCGACGTCCGGGATGAAGCCGATACCGACTTCGGGCATGGCCACCTTCGACGTATCGGTGACGACTCGGGTGTTGGCGTGTGCGCCGACCCCGACGCCGCCGCCCATCACGATGCCGTCCATCAGTGCCACGTACCTCTTCGGGAAACTACCGATCTGACCGTTCAGCAGGTATTCGTCGTGCCAGAACCGCCGCGCCTCGACCCGGTCGCCGCGGGCGCTGTGGTAGATCGCCACCACGTCGCCGCCGGCGCACAGTCCGCGCTCCCCGGCCCCGCAGAGCACCACAGCGTCGACCGCAGCGTCCTGCTCCCATGCCGTGAGCACCGCGGTCAGCCCGTCGACCATGCCCTGGTTCAGCGAGTTGATCGCTTTGGGACGGTTGAGCGTCACAAAGCCGATGCCGTTGTCGATGCGGCTCAGGATTTCGTCGGATTCGTCCGTCACGCGCGTGGTCTCCCCTCGATGTGAATCCCTCGTCGAATGCTGTTCAGGACTTGACGAGCAATCTAGATCGTTACCCGCATCGCGACGCTCGCGGGTAAGGTCTACCTCGAGAGGGCCCGGCCGCACCCTAATCGAACCCTGCCCGGGAACTCGGCTGGATAACGGTTCGTTGAATACTTGTTCGCACAGCTCGAAGTCACAGCTCAGGAGAGGAACCGACGGTGCGGGAGACTAGCAACCCGGTATTTCGCTCGCTGCCCAAGCAGCGCGGCGGATACGCGCAGTTCGGCAGTGGCGTCGCGGGTGCCGCGACACAGTACGGGCATCAGACAGACCCCTATGCCCCCTACACAGACCAGCGGGCAGGCGTTTCCCGCCCGCTGACCATCGACGACGTCGTCACCAAGACCGGAATCACCCTGGCGGTGCTGTCGGCGGTGGCCGTCTTCTCCTACTTCATGGTGGAGGCCAATCAGGCGCTGGCCGGCCCGTTCACTTTCATCGGCGCGTTCGGTGGTCTGGCCATGGTGCTGATCGCCACCTTCGCGCACAAGCAGGACAGCCGGGCGATCGTGCTGACCTACGCCGGCCTGGAGGGGCTGTTCCTCGGGGCATTCTCCTTCCTGCTGACTAACTTCTCGGTGTCGTCCACCAATGCTGGCGTGATGATCGGACAGGCGATCATGGGCACTATCGGCGTATTCGTCGGGATGCTCGTCGTCTACAAAACCGGCGCCATCCGAGTCACTCCGAAGTTCACCCGGATGGTCGTCGCCAGCCTGTTCGGTGTGCTGGCCCTGATGCTGGGCAACCTGGTTCTGGCGATGTTCGGCGTTGGCCACGGCGAGGGGCTGGGGCTGCGCAGCGGTGGCCCGCTGGCCATCATCTTCTCGCTGGTGTGCATCGCGATCGCGGCGTTCAGCTTCCTGATCGACTTCGACGCCGCCGACCAGATGATCCGCGCCGGGGCGCCCGAGAAGGCCGCATGGGGTATCGCGCTGGGCCTGACCGTGACACTGGTCTGGCTCTACCTCGAGATCCTGCGCCTGCTCAGTTATCTGCAGAACGACTAGCGCTTCACACGAAAAAGCCGGCACGCGCTTGCGTGCCGGCTTTTTCGTGGGCTGAGTTCGCCGGCTAGCCGGGCAGTCCATTCTTGATGGCGGTGTCTTGCTTCTGCGCGACGTCGGTGACGAAGTCCGGTGGCGCCGGCGCGTCGGCAGGTCCATTGAATGTCAGAGTGGTGAACGCCTTGCCCTCGGTGAACAGTACGATCGTCACCCCTTTGGAGCCGTCCGGCGACTTGCCCACGACCGTCGTACCGCCAGTACCGACGGTGGCCGGTCCGGGCGTTCCCCCCTTTACAGAATCACCCAGCGTCGCCTTGGCTGAGTCGAGCGCGCCGGCCGCGGCGGAAGGATCGTTCAAGACGAGGATGGTGTCGCGGATCTGGTTGCTGCCGTCCTCGTTGCTGAACGTGGTCTCCACCCCCGCTTTGCCATTCGGGTTCTGCGTTGCCGGGCCCGCTCTGAATTCTTCGGGTGCGTTGAGATCGCTGGCTTGGATCAGAAGTTTGGTGTAGTCCCCGGATTGGGGCTGCGCCGAATTCGACGCCGTGCTCTGGCTCGTCGATGTGGCAGACCCCGATGATGTCGTCGGCGACTTCGAATTGCTGGTGCAGCCGACCATTGATGCACCTAATGCCGCCGCCGCAGTCACTCCAGCGACCGCCTTCAGGGAAATGCTCATAGTGTCCTCCTTTGAATCCGGGGCGTCTCCAACTCGAATCCGTAGGCCACCCTTGCGGCAGCTGGCAAACGGTAACCCATCCTTATAGAGCGCGCCAGATGCACACCGGGGCCGATGGCGTCGGTCAGCTCAGCCGCTCGATCACCAACGCCATGCCCTGACCGCCGCCGACGCACATGGTTTCCAGACCGAACGTCTTGTCCTGGGTCTGCAGGTTATTGAGCAGGGTGGTGGCGATGCGGGCACCGGTCATGCCGAACGGATGGCCCAGCGCGATCGCACCGCCGGAGACATTGAGCTTGTCCTCGTCGATGCCCAGTTCGTGGGCCGAGCCGAGTACCTGCACCGCAAAGGCCTCGTTGATTTCGAACAGATCGATGTCCTTGACCGACAGACCGGCCCGCTGCAGGGCCTTCTTGCTGGCCTCGATCGGTCCCAGGCCCATGATCTCGGGGGACAGGCCGCTCACCCCGGTAGACACGATGCGGGCCAGCGGTGTCAGGCCGAGTTCTTTGGCCTTGGTGTCGCTGGTGATCACCACCGCGGCGGCGCCGTCGTTCAGCGGGCAGGCATTGCCCGCGGTCACGGTCCCGTTGGGCCGAAAGACAGGCTTGAGCTGGCTGATCTTTTCGTAGGTTGTTCCCGGCCGCGGGCCGTCGTCGGTGCTGACCGTGGTGCCGTCGGGCAGGGTGACGGGGACGATTTCGCGTTCGAAGAAACCGCTCTTGATGGCTTCTTCGGCGCGGTTCTGGCTGCGGACTCCCCAGTGGTCCTGGTCTTCGCGGTTGATCCCGGTGAGATTGGCGACGTTTTCGGCGGTCTGACCCATCGCGATGTAGATGTCGGGCAGCGCGTCGTCTTTACGGGGATCGTGCCAGTCGTCAGCGCCCTCAGCGGCGGTTGCCGTCCGCTGGGCGGCCTCGTCGAACAGCGGGTTCTTGGTGTCGGGCAAGGAGTCCGAGCTGCCCTTGGCGAACCGGGAAACCGTCTCCACGCCGGCGGAGATGAACGCGTCGCCTTCGCCGGCCTTGATCGCATGGAAGGCCATCCGGATGGTCTGGAGCGACGACGAACAGTAGCGGTTGACGGTGGTGCCCGGCAGGAAGTCGTAGCCCAGCTCGACGGCGACGACGCGGGCCATGTTGAAGCCCTGCTCGCCGCCGGGCAGGCCGCAGCCCAAGATCAGGTCGTCGATCTGGTGGGGGTTCAGCTCGGGTACCTTGTCCAGCGCGGCGCGCACCATCTGGGCCGCCAGGTCGTCGGGCCGGATGCTGACCAGCGACCCTTTCATGGCGCGCCCGATGGGCGAACGGGCAGTTGAAACGATGACGGCTTCCGGCATGACGGCTCCATCCAAACAGGGTGTGGTCTGGACCCGAATCTAGCCCGGCGACAATGCGAGCCGCGCAGCGGCTCGGCGAGGTGACCTAGCCAGGGCCGGCCACGACGAGAGGTGCCGGCACCCCGGTCGTGGGCCGCCGCCACAGCCGCGAGATCAGCCCAAGCACTGAATAGCCGCCGGGACCGGCCTCCGTGGCGGTTGCCGACGCCAGGGCGGGTACCGGCTCGCCGGCCCAGTCGCCGAGCGCGTGGCACAACGCCGGTAGCAGCTGGCTTGCGGCGAGCGCGTATCCGGCCGCCGACGGATGGAACTGGTCTTCGGACAACATCAGCTCGGGCGTATGCCGGAACTCCTCGTTGACCAGTGAGGCCAGCGGCACCGGCACGCCGCCGGCCGCCCTGACGGCGCCGGACTGTGCGCGGGCGAGCCGCAGTCCGCGGGTACGCACCGTCCAGCGCAGCGGCTGCGGGATCGCCTTGACGACCCCGAAATCGGGGCAGGTGGCAACGACGACGACTGCGCCGCTGGCGCACAGCCGTCGCACCGCTGCCCCGAGCCGCCGCGCGGAGGCGCCGATGCCGTTCAGCGCCGTGACGTCGTTGGCGCCGATCAGGATTACCGCGGCATCGGGCGGCGGCCCGGCCACGAACATGGCGTCGACCTGCCCCGACAAGCCCTTGGAGGTGGCCCCCATGATCGCTTTGGTGCTCAACCGGATACGTTTGCCGGTCTGGTCGGCCAGTCCGCGGGCAATCAGCACACCGGGAACCTCATCGGCGCTGCGGCAGCCGTACCCGGTGGCCGTCGAGTCCCCAAAGATCATCAGGTGCACGTCGACCGGCGCCCCGCGTTGCCAGCGCTGCACGGGCCCGCCACCCGGGCCGTACACGCCGTCAGCCCGCGGCGGGACGTCCCACGACTTCGGGATAAGGCTGCGCGCCTTTGCGGCCTGGAGGATCAGCAGGTTGCGTGCACCCACATAGGCCGTGCCGGTCGATGCCAGCGCGCCTGCTGCGGCCAGCGCAAACATCGAACCCCGCGGTCCGCGTTTTACCACGCGATCATTTTATGTCCGCGGGCGGCCGGTCTTCACCGAGCCCGGCGTTCGCGCGATCACGGGTCGGAGCAATTCTGGTATCGAATTCGACTCTTTGAATGTTGAACTTGTTTAAAGTGCCAAGCTAAGTTCGCGAGGTTGGCTGAGTGCCGGGCCGGACGCCTCGCCGACAGCGCACTACAACGACGTAGGAGTGTTGAGCATGACCGCACCGAGCAAGGTTTCGGGCTCGCCCCGCAATGCCGTTCGCGCCCGCGACGTGTTGCGGGCGCGCAGATTTCCCGTCACCGATGGCGCACCCGTCGAGGTTGTCGAGAGCGGACCCAGCATCACCGGGATGATGGCGTCGCTGGCTTGTCGGATGACGATCCGCCCGGCTTTGGCCGTGTGCAGCTATGTCCCGCATGTGCCTTTTCCGTTCGGCCTCGTCGACTTCGCTTCCCGCGTGTTGCTTCCCAAGCCCGGAACCGTCCGGAAGACAGTGAAGTTGCCGCATTGCACCGCGCAGTTGGTGCGTGCGCCCGGTGTGCTGCCGGCCGACGGCAAGCGACGGGTGGTGCTCTATCTGCACGGCGGCGCGTTCTTGACGTGCGGAGTCAACTCGCACAGCCGAATCGTCAACGCGTTGTCGAAGTTCGCCGACTCACCGGTGTTGGTGGTCAACTACCGGCTGATCCCGAAGCACTCGGTGGGCATGGCGCTGGACGACTGCCACGACGCCTACCGTTGGCTGCGCTTGCGGGATTATCAGCCGGAGCAGATCGTGTTGGCCGGCGACTCGGCCGGAGGTTACCTGGCTCTTGCTCTGGCGCAACGGCTTCAAAAGGCCCACGAGGAACCGGCGGCGCTGGTCGCGATCTCGCCATTGCTGCAACTGGCCAAGGAGCCCAAGCAGTCGCACCCGAACATCAAGACCGATGCGATGTTCCCGGCCAAGGCATTCGACGCGTTGGTAACGCTGGTCGCCAAGGCCGCAGCCAAGCACGTCGTCGATGGAAAGCCCGAGCAGCTCTATGAGCCGCTCGACCACGTCGAGCCGGGGCTGCCCCGGACGTTGATCCACGTGTCGGGGTCGGAGGTGTTGTTGCACGACGCACGCGTGGCGGCCCGCGCACTTGCGGCGGCCGGAGTGCCGACTGAGGTTCGGGTCTGGCCCGGCCAGATTCACGACTTTCAACTCGCCGCGCCGGTGGTGCCCGAGGCCACCCGATCGCTGCGGCAAATCGGCGAATACATCCGCGAAGCCACCGGCTAACGGCTCGGCTGCGCGCCGCCGCACCGCACCTGAGACGATTCATGCATGCGGATCGCACGACACATCAGTGAACTCATCGGAAATACTCCTCTGGTTCAGCTGAACTCGGTCGTGCCACCGGGGTCGGGCAGGGTCGTGGCCAAGGTCGAATACCTCAACCCGGGGTTGAGCATCAAGGACCGGATCGCGGTGAAGATGATCGACGCCGCAGAGGCCAGCGGAGAGCTCAAGCCTGGCGGCACGATCGTCGAACCGACCTCGGGAAACACCGGTGTCGGCCTGGCTTTGGTAGCCCAGCGCCGCGGCTACCGGTGTGTGTTCGTCTGCCCCGACAAGGTCAGCGAGGACAAGCAG
>Ga0224555_1005406_pt1 | contig 10736 bp, 6 predicted proteins | sample 714S23034metaG_FD_180687 | JGI IMG/M metagenome (GOLD analysis project Ga0224555, IMG submission 180687) | Peat soil microbial communities from Stordalen Mire, Sweden - 717 S2 30-34 | ecosystem: Environmental > Terrestrial > Soil > Wetlands > Peat | place: Sweden: Norrbotten County, Stordalen...
GTGACGCGGGTTTGAGTCCGGACGTCGCTGCCTTCATACGCGACTGCGGTCAATTCATGAAATCCATCCGTCAGGGCGGTTGTGTCCAAAGGGAACGTCACCGGCAGATTGGTGGCGCCGGCCACGATGTAAAGATGGTTGCGGGGTTGGAGATTGGAAAGGTTGTCGTTGAGCGGCGCTGCAGTCGCCGGACTGACCGTCAGGTCGGCCGAGCCGCTCAAGCTCGCCATAATGGCTGCGGGGCCAAGGCCGGCAGCCCGCGCATACAGATTGAATTGCGCCCCGGACGAAACGCCCGAAACAAAATCGTCCGCGATGACACCGTCGGGACCCTGCAGGTTTGGCGCGGAGTTGATCAGGGCCATGAGCTGGCTGGTGACATCGGAAACGGCGGCGGCGGACGATTGGTTTGTAACGGCTACCGTGACGCCGGTGCCGTTGGTTTTGGTCACGGTGATCTGGAGCCAATCCCCGACCTGCATCGTTCCGCTGACACTGCAGGCCTTGAAAGGAATCGCCTGGGAGGCCAGGAAAATTTTCCGGCCGGGAACCAGGAAGCTCGAGAGGAAGGCCGCCGTCCCAAGGGAACTTCCGGTGAAACCGGCCGGCCGGCCGGCCGGGAGATTCGTCACAAGCGACTCCGGGCGAAAATGCGCGGGTGGGGCCGGGCGGCTCAATACGGTGGCATGCAGCTCGATGCGGTCGCCGTGAGCGAACGCGACGATGCCGGTGGCGTTCGTGATGGCGGGTGCGTTGATCAGGCCCGTCAGATCGTTCGCGGCGGAGGCGAGGGTGGCTCCGGTGGGGACCGTGTAAGTCACACCCGCCCCGTTCAACCTCAGAGTCAGCACATTGCCCGGAAGAGGCGGCAGGTTGGTCAGTGTCTGGAAGTAACCGCCGTCCACAAACAAATCGACCTGCCCGAGCGGATGGAGCGAGTCGGCGTCGGAGAACTGGAGGGAGAGTTGGGCCGTACCGCTGAGGACGGCGTTGGACGTGATGCCGATCCACTGCCCCGACGCGGGCTGCGCAAAGGGCGCGGCCAGCGGTTCACAGACGATCAGACCCTCGTAAGGGAGCCCAAGACTTTGATAATAACTTTCCGCAAGGCTGAAGCCGCGGGACTGGTAGAAGTACACCTGCGAATTTGGAAATTTCTGCGCATTGGAATTGGGTTCGACAACGGTGCCGTAACTGCCCGCAGCCCCCGCGTTGATGAATGCCAGAAGGCTGGTCTGGCCGTTGGGTCCGAAAATGATTCCGCCGAATGAAGTCATGCTGTCCGCAATCGCTCCGGGCACAAATGTCCCCGGGGAAATGCTGAAGCTGGCCACGCCCGTTTCGTACCCCAGCAGATTCGTCTGGCCCAGCGGCGAATCGGAATTCGTGCGCACCAGGGAACATAGTCCCCGAATCCGGGTATTGAATATGGCATTGTCGAACTCCTGATAACGGACGTTCCGCAACGTGTCGGAACTCTTCGCCAGCACGACCGGCTTCGGGGGAAAGGTTCCGTCACCGGCGACCCCTTGATCGACCAGGCGCTCCGCATCGGCAACGGTGTCGGACGTGATCATGCAGGTGAGGAAGGAGTACCCGGGAGCACTGGCCGGGCTGGCCTGCCTGAAGACCTGTTCGCTGGCCGCATAGCTGTTCGCGACTCCCTGCGATCCCGGTCCGGTGTCGTTCTTCAAACCGTAAAACAAGGCGGACGTCGTGCTGTTGACAGTGGAACCATTCAGGGTTTGGAACGGAATATCCATCGACAGGACCACGTAATCGATCTGGTTGGTTAATCGGCGGGCGGACAGCATCGCCAGCAACGGGGTCAGCAGGCTCGTCTGGAAATCGCCGTTGGTCCAGGAGACATTGCCCCCGGGCCACGCGATGGGCAGCACATTTTGCGGGGGAACCTGCCGGCGCTCGCAGTAGTAGTTTCCCAACTCGCACGAGTTGGAACTCATCTGGTTGACGATCACGACGGTGTTCAGGCCGCTGCCACCGCCCTCCGCATCGAAGCCGATCCAGCCATCGAACAGGAGGATCCCGAGGCTCACCAGACATCGGAATCGATAATGTCGCATACTTCGGACGCACAGTAGCAACTCCGGTGCCTCCGCGCCAGACTTTGCCCCCACCGTGTCTGCGCCGGGGCCGGATCGGGCGCGACAGAGGGCGCGACAGATGGCCCTTGTTTTTTCATTTCCGCAACGATAACCTTGCAATTGAACCGAAACGACCGCCAATGGACACTGCGTTCATGCAAAAGCCGATCATCGAATGCGCCCCTGGACCGGTGGCGGAGAGCGTTTCGTTGCAGCGCCGCCTCTTCCCCGGGACTCGACCGACCGTTTCCGCGCCGGGTTCAACCCCGTTCGCTTCGCTTCACGCATTATGAACAGAGAGACTTCCCGGTGGCCGCCGAGGACTGCGCAGGTGATTCTGATTCCGTTGCTCTTGATCGGGATCATTCTGGGATGGTGGGGCCACAAGATGCATTGGGTTACCCTGGACCGCGACATCCGGTTGACCGAATTGAAGGACCGGATCGCCTCGGATTTGACCAAGGTGGACGGCGAGTTGCAGACACTGCGGATCGATCCGAAAAGCGACGCCAGAAGACATGCGGTTGAAGCCCAGAGCGACCTCGCCGACGCGGTGGACTTCCTGGAGCACGAGTTCGCGGACTATCCGAAACTGATCGCCAACGCAAAGGACTTGCTCCAGATCCACGCCGGGGTGTTGGAACAGGCTAAAGCCGACCTCATGGGCGCATTGGCCGCTTACTACAAGAATTATCCGGCCGTTCAGAGCCAGCGTGACGAATTGATGGCCGGTCTCGATCGGGAGGTGGAAACGGCGATGGCGGCGGAGGCGGGCAAAGCGAGGGCCCGTGACCTCATCGTCATGACGGGCGTCGGCCTCATCCTGATCGCCAACATGCTGGCGGTCTGGTTGCAATCCGCGGCCCTGGAGGAGCCGGTGGCGGAGTTGACCGCGACGCTGGAGCGGTTGCGGCGCGGCGATTTCACCCAGCGGGTGACGGTGGATGGGGCCAGTCAATTCGTGGATCTGGGCAACGGATTGAACCGGCTCGCGGAGGATCTGTCCGCCCTCGTGGGCCAGGTGCAACGCTCGGCAATCCAGGTCAACTCGACCGCCTCCCAGATCGCCGTGACCGCCAAGGAACAACAGGCCACCGCTCATGAAATCGCCTCCACGACCGCTGAGATCGGGGCCACCTCCAATCAAATATCCGAAACTTCCAGGGAACTCGTCAAGGCCATGGACGAAGTCAGCCATGTCGCCAGCGACACCGGGCATCTGGCGAACAGCGGCCAGACGGCCATCGCCCGGATGGAGGCCACGATGCGCCAGATCATGGAAGCTTCCGGAGTCATCACCGCCAAGCTCGGGGCGCTGAGCGAAAAGACAGCCAATATCAATTCCGTCGTCACCACCATCACCAAAGTGGCCGACCAGACCAATCTGCTTTCGCTCAATGCCGCCATCGAAGCCGAGAAGGCGGGCGAATACGGGCTGGGCTTTGCCGTGGTCGCCATGGAAATCCGGCGCTTGGCGGACCAAACCGCCGTCGCCACCTATGACATCGAAAAAACAGTGAAGGAAATGCAGTCCGCCGTTGCGGCGGGCGTCATGGGGATGGACAAGTTTTCCGAAGAAGTGCGGCACGGGGGCGAGGAGATCCGCCAGGTCAGCACCCAGCTCGGCCAGATCATCCATCAGGTCCAGGCGCTGACACCGCGCTTTCAAATCGTCAACGAAGGCGTGCGCGCTCAAGCCACCGGGGCGATTCAGATCAGCGAAACCCTCGCCCAGCTCAGCGAGGCCGCGCATCAGACCGCCGACTCCCTGCACGAATCCAATCTGGCCATAGACCAATTGAAGGACGCCGCGCGGGGGCTTCAAACCAGCGTGGTCAGGTTCAAGCTGGAGACTTGAGGGCATGCTGTTTCTATTGTTCCAGGTGGGACATGACCGGTTTGCGATCGAGGCGAGCCGGGTTGTGGAAGTGGTGCCGCTGTTGGAATTGAAGAGAATTCCGCGGGCGCCGAAGGGCGTGGCCGGCCTGTTCAACTATCGGGGGCGGCCGGTGCCCGCGGTGGACGTGTCCGAGCTTGCCCTGGACAAACCGGCGAGGGAATGCCTGAGCACGCGCATCATCGTCATCCACTACCCCGATGCCGCCGGAAACCGCCGCCTGCTCGGCCTCGTCGCCGAACAGGCCACCTGCCTGCTCCGGAGGGAACGCGGCGATTTTGCGGATCCGAGCGTGCGGATCCGAGCCGCGCCCTATCTCGGCCCGGTGATGATGGACAGCCAGGGCGTCATTCAATGGATTCACGAGCAGCGCTTGCTGGCCGACAACGTGCGCGACACGCTGTTTTCCGAACTCTCAAAGCTGGAAAATTGATCCGCATCCACCGTGAGTAATTCCGAGACAAACGCGGGTGACGCATCGGCAGTGACGGTGTCGGACCCTTTCTCCACGCCGGAAACGGGCGCGAGGATCATCGATTGCTGGAACAGCATCGGCGTGGAAGGCGACGGCAGTTGTCCCCAATTGCGCGAGGTGATTCATTGCCGCAACTGTCCGGTCTATTCGAACGCCGGTCTGCAGTTGCTGGAACGCGCGCTCCCGCCCGGATACCGGCGCGAGCGCACGGAGTACTTTTCGATCCAGCGGAAGCCCGCCACCGGCAGCAAAATCTCGGTGGTGATCTTCCGCGTCGGACCCGAATGGCTGGCGCTTCCCACGCAGGCCTTTCAGGAAGTGGCCGAACCCCGGCCGGTTCACTCCATCCCGCACCGCCGTCACGGGGTGTTGCTGGGCCTGGTGAACATCCGTGGAGAATTGCTCCTGTGTGTGTCGATGGGCCGATTGCTCGGCGTCGATCATAATGCCGCCCTGGAAAAGCTTCGCACGTATCACGACCGCCTCCTCGTCGTGGCGTGGGACGGAAACCGGCTGGTGTTTCCCGCCGATGAAGTGCACGGCATCCACCGTTTTCATGCCGAGGAGGCGGCGCCTCCGGCGATGACGCCGCGCAACCGGAGGGCCGGCTTCACCCAGGGTGTCTTTTCCTGGCAGGACAAACTGGTCGGCTGGCTGGAGCCGGAGTCTTTGTTCTCAACCCTCAACCGCAGCGTCATGTGAATCCCTCCGATCTCAACGACTTCAACAGTTCCCTGATCGAGCTCTTCCGGGTCGAGGCGGAGAATCAAACGGCCGTTCTGACCTCCGCGCTCCTGGAACTGGAGCGGAGGCCGGCCTCGCCGCAGCCGCTTCAAACCCTTCTGCGCGCCGCCCACTCGCTGAAGGGCGCCGCACACATCGTAAATCTCCTGCCCGCCGTGGAGATTGCACACGCGATGGAAGACTGTCTCGTCGCCGCGCAAAACGGATTGATCCAACTGGGCGGGACGGAAATCGACAGGCTGCTTCGGGGCGTCGATTTGTTGCAGCAATCGGCGAAGGCGATCGAAGACAGCATCCCCGCCTGGGAGGCCGCGAACGCGGCCGCGATTCGCGGGTTCTTGGACGAGATGAGACGGTTGTCGGGGCAAACCGGGAAGAGCAGGGGGCCGGGTGAGACCGGTCGCCCGGGCGCCGGACCCCACGCGTTCCCGGAGGCGCCTGCGGAGAAACCCGCCCCACACGAGGATTCCAGCCTCGTTCCGCTTCGCAAACACGAGCCGCCCGAGCGCATGTTGCGCCTCACGGCCGAGAGTTTGAATCGCCTGCTGGGCCTGGCGGGGGAATCGCTGGTGGAATCACGGTGGCTGAGGCCGTTTTCCGATTCCATGCAACGGCTGAAACGACTGCACTCGGAGGTGGCACAGTCGCTGCAGGTGGTGCGCAACGTCGTTGAAAACCCCGCAACGCCCGGAACCCCCTCCGACCCTTTCGCCGACGCCTCCCAGCGGCTGGCCGAGTGCCAGGAGTTCCTGGCCGAGAAACTGGAGGAACTCGATCTGTACGACCGGCGCTCGGCGCACCTTTCCCATCGGCTGTACCTGGAGGTCCTGCGCGCCCGCATGCGGCCCTTCGGCGACGGGTTGCGCCGCTTCCCGCGCATGGTCCGCGACATGGCGCGCTCACTCGGCAAGGAGGTGCGGCTGGAGATTTCGGGCGAGAGCACCCCGGTGGACCGCGACATCCTGGACCGGCTCGAAACGCCACTGGCGCACTTGTTGCGCAACGCGCTCGATCACGGCTGCGAAACTCCTGACGAACGCATGCGCGCGGGCAAACCACGCGAGGCCGTCATCCGGATCGAAGCCCATCACAGCGCCGGCATGCTGCTCGTGACCGTTTCCGACGAGGGCGCCGGCATCGATCAGGACCGCCTGCGGCGGTTGATTGTGGAGAAGAACCTCGTCACCGCCTCCACCGCCGAACGACTCAGCGAAGCCGAGCTGCTCAAATTCCTGTTCCTCCCCGGATTGACCCTGAAAGAGGCGGTGACGGAAGTCTCGGGCCGCGGCATCGGCCTCGATGCGGTGCAGAACATGGTAAAAAGCGTGCGGGGCACGGTTCGCGTCAGCACGCAGCCGGGCCGGGGCACGCGCTTTCAGCTCCAGCTCCCGCTCACCCTCTCGGTGCTGCGCACCCTCCTGGTGAACATCGGCGGCGAACCGTACGCCATCCCGCTATCGCACATCAACCGCACGTTGAAATTGCCGCGGGACAGAATCCAGGCACTGGAAGGCAGGCACTATTTTACCCTGGACGGACACCAGATCGGCTTGCTGGTGGCGCACCAGGTGCTCGATTGCGAGGCCCAGCCGTTCGGAGCCGAGCTGCCGGTCGTGGTGCTCGGCGACCGCGACGCGCGTTATGGACTGGTCGTGGATCGCTTTCTCGGGGAGCGCGAACTGGTCGTGCAACCGCTCGATCCGCGTCTGGGCAAGGTCAATGATATCCACGCCGCCGCGCTGATGGAGGACGGCTCTCCGGTCCTGATCGTGGACGCCGAGGATCTGCTGGACTCGATCGAGCGGCTTGCTTCCAGCGGGTTGCTGGCCAGGGTGGCGTCTCAACCCGCCCGCCCGGCGACGCGCAAACGCAAACGCATCCTCGCCGTGGATGACTCCGTCACCGTGCGTGAACTGGAACGAAAACTCCTCGCCGGCCACGGGTATGTCGCCGACGTTGCGGTCGATGGCATGGACGGTTGGAACGCCGTGCTGACCGGGCACTACGACCTGGTCATCATCGACGTGGACATGCCGCGCATGGATGGGATTGAACTGGCCGCCCGCATCAAAAGAGATCCCGATCTGAAATCGGTCCCGGTCCTGATCGTTTCCTACAAGGACCGCGATGAGGACCGGTTGCGCGGTTTGGAAGCCGGGGCGGACTATTACCTCACCAAAGGCAGCTTTCATGATGAAACCCTGCTGCAGGCGGTCATGGACCTTATCGGCCAACCCGAGTCATGAGAATCGCCAAGATCAACAATGTCGCCAGACTCCGGTGGGATGAGGGGTCCTTCCGGAGACCGGACCGGGCGGGGTGCCATACCATCGCGCAGGACCAGGCCAGCAGCGCCGTGTACGGCTTGCCCAAAGCCGCCGCCGAACTGCACGCCGTCACGGACATCCTGCCGTTGAATCGCATCGTGCCCCGACTGGTTGAATTGCTTGAACCGGAGGTTTGCTCCCATGACCATTGAACGCCCCAATCTCGCCCTGAAACTGGATGCCGCGCATCCGCCGCACCCCACGGATTATCGTGTCATGGTGCTGCTGGTGGACGACCAGGCCATGGTATGTGAAGTCGTGCGACGGGCCCTGGCCGGTCAGACCGATGTTGACTTCCACTACTGTGCGGACGCCCGGGAAGCGCTGAACGTCGCCGAACACGTGAAGCCGACCGTGATCCTCCAGGACCTGGTCATGCCGGGCATCGATGGGCTGACCCTCGTCGGGCAGTTCCGCGCCAATCCCGCCACCAAAGACGTCCCCATCATCGTCCTTTCCACAAACGACAATCCGCAGGTCAAGGGCCAGGCGTTCGCCATGGGCGCCAACGATTATCTGGTGAAACTGCCGGACAAAATCGAGATCATCGCCCGCATCCGGTACCACTCGAGGGCCTACATGAACCAGTTGCAACGCGACGCCGCCCACCGCGCGCTGCGGGAAAGCCAGCAGCAGTTGATCGAAAGCAACGCCACGCTCGTGGCTTTGAACCAGAAACTCGCGGAAACCACCGTCGCAAAATCCGAATTCCTGGCCAACATGAGCCATGAAATCCGCACGCCGATGAACGGCGTCATCGGCATGACGGCCCTGTTGCTGGACACGGAACTGACGGACGAGCAGCGGGAATATGTCGAGGCGACCCGCAGCAGCGCCGACGCGCTCCTGACGATCATCAACGACATCCTTGATTTCTCGAAAATCGAATCGGGGAAACTGGAGCTGGAAAGCCATCCGTTCGAGATCCACACCTGCATCGAGGAGGCGCTGGACCTGCTTGCGCCCAAGGCGGCGGAAAAGAAGTTGGACCTGGCGTACATCGTGGACGATACCATCCCGAAGATTTTGGTCAGCGATGTGACCCGGCTCCGGCAAATCCTGGTCAACCTCGTCGGCAACGCGGTCAAGTTCACACACCAGGGTGAGGTCGTGATCGAGGTCACGCCGGCCGCCCATGGCGCCCGCGCCACCGAACCCGGGCACGAACACGATACGGATTTTCTGCAGCATCCGGAGGAATGGCTGCTGCATTTTTCCGTCCGGGACACGGGCATCGGCATTCCCCTGGAGAAGCAGAGCCGGCTTTTCAAATCCTTCCAGCAGGTGGACGCCTCCACGACGCGGCACTACGGCGGAACCGGACTGGGGCTTGCGATTTGCAAGCGTCTGACGGAGTTGTTGGGCGGCAAGATCTGGGTGGAAAGCGTCGCAGGTCACGGGGCCGCATTCCATTTCACCATTTTGACGAAGACTTCGTCGGCCCTGGCGCCGCCCAACTGGCAGTTGCAGCAACCGCAACTGGCCGGCAAACACCTCCTCGTCGTCGAAGACAGCGCCACCAACCGGCGCATCCTCCAGCATCGAACCGAGCAATGGGGAATGCTGGTGGAGTGCGTCGGCACCGGCCGGGAGGCCCTCGCGCTGGTGGCCGACGATTCCCCCCTGGATGCCATCATCATCGATCTCCAGTTGCCGGACATGGACGGTCTCGCCCTGGTCCGGGAAATCCGCCAGCGGCCGTCGGGCCGCGATCTGCCATTGCTGGTGCTCTCCTCGGTGCGACCGCGGAGCGATGACGCGCGCCCCTGGGAGGCCGGCGTTTCCATTTTCGTCCACAAACCCATCCGCCCAGCGCAGTTGCTGGACGCCTTGTGCCGCGCGATGAACGTCCAACTGCAGCGCGAGAAGAAGGCCCCGGCCACTCCGGTGTTCGACGCCAAATTTGCCAAGCGTTTTCCCCTTCGCGTGTTGCTGGCGGACGACAATCCCATCAACCAGAAGGTGGGTTTGAGCGTGTTGCAGAAACTGGGGTATCGCGCCGACATGGCCAACAACGGGATCGAAGTCCTCCAGGCGCTGGAACAGAAGGCATACGATATTGTTCTCCTGGACGTGCAGATGCCCGAAATGGACGGTCTGGAAGCGGCCCGGAAAATCTGCGAGCGTTGGACGCGCGACAAGCGTCCCTGCATCATTGCCATGACCGGCAACGCCCTGATGGGCGATCGCGAAAAGTGCCTGGCCGCCGGCATGGACGATTACATTTCCAAGCCCGTGCGCATCGCGGAGTTGCAGAGCGCGCTGGAGCGATGGGGGCCGACGCGGTTCCGGAAGCCCGACACCTCGTTCCTGATCCGTCCGCCCAAAATGTCCAGCGAAAGCCTGCTGGATGAAAGCATCCTGGACGAGTTGCGCGACATTTCGCCGGCCGAAGGAGCGACCATCGTTCGCGAACTGGTAAACCTTTTCCTCGAAGGCGCGCCGCAGCGCATCGCGCAGATCCACCAGTCCATCACCGACCCCACGAAGCTGGGGTTTCACGCGCACGCCCTGAAGAGCATGGCACTGAACCTCGGCGCCAAGCGCATCGTGGACCTTTCCCAGAAGCTGGAGGAACTCGGGCAGTCGGGAAACCTCGCCGGCGCGCCCGCCCTGCTGCGGGAGTTGGAAACCGCCTTCAACCAGACCCGGCTGCAACTTCTCCCGCTGCGCGAGGAGTGACGGAACCGGTCGCATCCTGACACTGCCCCCGATTGCAAACAGGCCGGAGAACACCGCATTTTTCCGCGTGCTTTTTGGCCGGGAAAAGCTTAGTCCATAGCCATGACAATCTGGTTATTGGCGGTTTTGCTTTTGGCTTCAGCGGCGGGGCTGGGTTTGAGGCAGGGGGTGATTCGAGTGGCGTTTTCGCTGGTCGGCATCCTGACGGGCGCGCTGTTGGCCAACCCCCTGACGCATCTGCTCAGGCCCGCCCTGTCGGCCGTGGGCGTCAAGAATCTCATCGACCTCTGGCTTGTGCCGCCCGCCATCGTCTTCGTCGTCATTCTGGTGATTTTCAAAGTCGTCGCGTTTGCGGTTCACAGAAAGACGGAGGTTCATTACAAGTACAAGGGCGGGGATCTGAGACTGACCCTGTGGCGGCGGATGAATTCACGGCTTGGGATGTGCCTGGGCCTGGTGAACGGAGCCGCCTATCTGATCTTGATCTCGTTTGTCATTTACATCCT
>Ga0224555_1005407_pt1 | contig 10732 bp, 4 predicted proteins | sample 714S23034metaG_FD_180687 | JGI IMG/M metagenome (GOLD analysis project Ga0224555, IMG submission 180687) | Peat soil microbial communities from Stordalen Mire, Sweden - 717 S2 30-34 | ecosystem: Environmental > Terrestrial > Soil > Wetlands > Peat | place: Sweden: Norrbotten County, Stordalen...
AGCTATCATGTCGGTGAGGCCTTCGCGCAGAAACGCGTCGGGTTGCACCTCAACGCCAAGGGGCAAACCGAACTATATTTCGCCAACGTCCACCTCGGGAATCTAACGTATGGTTCGGCGGGGCGATTCCGGCCTTCGGCCTACATCGCCCCGCCGAACCATAATCCCCTTGCCAAATAAACCACGCCACCCATACTAAAAAGTGTAATCCATCACCCTGGACTATGTGTTACCTATCACCGGCTCGCACCAGCATTGATTCTAGCCGTTAAGGGGTCAGTCCCAGCTATTGTAGAATATTACCTTGACTCTGAAGCCCAGGCTGGGAGCATTGGGAGCATGGCGCGCAAACTGCGAGTGCACTATCCGGGAGCGATCTATCACGTCATGAACCGGGGAGACCGGCGAGAACCGATTTTCAAGGACGATCAGGATCGGGAGCGCTGATCAGTTTTTGTGACGTATTTCTGTCAGCAACCTCGGCAGAGCCGGAGGCTTGGCGGAGGTTGAGCGGCTCAAAGCCGCATGGCCCTGCGGGCGCCAAGTCGCGCCGTCGCGCTTGCCGAACGTCGCTACTGCATCAACGGGACCTGCCCTGTGGACTGCACAAGCAGAGCGCACCGGCGACGGCGCTTTCAGACAACCCGACACCGTGTGCTTTTCCAGCACCCACTCCCAAAGCGGTGTCGCTCCCGCTCTGCGGGATTGCCACCGCAGTCCAAAAGAACACAGCCCTCTCTCTGCGGCGGCATTCGATTGCCGGAACTGTCGAGCTTTGTGAGCCCTCCGGCATAGCCGGAGGGTTTCCTGTTGGAATCACTGTGACCGCCGGCAACCCAGCTTCTGCGATGGCAGAATTACCACGGCTTCCGCTCGTTCATCGCCTTTTGGATGGCTCGTTTGAGGGCGAGAGAATCAATGCTGCCGGTTTCGCTATAAACAATCTTGCCTTCCGGACTGATGAGCACGGTGTAAGGCACCGCACCCGACCAAGCCGGATCAAAGGCATTGATCAGCGCATCGCGGTCCGTGGAGGCGAAAATGAGATTGCGGTTCGAGGCCTGCTGCTTTTTTAGAAATTCCAGCACGGACTTCTCTTCATCCGGCTCGTTTATGGACACGGTCACCAATTCGAAATCGCGATGTCGATACATCCGGTTGATGGTGACGAATTCGGAGAATTCCGCCACGCAGGGCGCGCACCATGTCGCCCAGAAATTCACCACCCGGTATTTCCCGGAATCGTTCTTGCGCAAGGCTTGAAGGGTGTTGGTGTCCGCCGGTGAAACCGACACCGGCTCCGCCGCCAGTTGGTTCAGGTAAGCTTGCGCCGAGGCTTCCTTGTCGGACCATTTGATGGAGCAGCCGACGACCTTGGTCTGCGCTTCGGGCGGTTCCTTGCCGGCCAGCAACGCGTCGAGCGCATCGCGCAGATAATGCTTCGTCACGTGTTGAATGCGCTCGGAATTGTCAATGGCGCCCACGTAACGCAGCCTGCGCGCGGCGTCGAAAACAAACACGTGCGGCGTGACCACCGGACCGTAGGCGTGCGCGACGGATTCGGTGTCGCCGTCGTTCAGGTAGGGAAAATTGAACTGGTGGTCCCGGGCGCGAATTTTCATTTCGGCAAACGTGTCGCCCAAATCCGTCCAGCCCAATTCATCAAGCCGGACGGCTTTGGGATCATTGGGCATGATGGCCACCACGGCCACACCCTTGTCCTTGTAGTCCGCGGCAATTTGTTTGATGCGCTCCTCGTAATACTGCGCCGTCGGACAATGGTCGCACGTGAAGACCACGACCAGGATTTTGGCATCCGCAAAACTCTTGAGCGACCAGTTTCGCCCGTCCACACCGGGCAGGTTGAAATCGGGCGCAGTTGAGCCGAGCGGCAGGGTGGGAAACAGGTCGGCAGCCGATGCGTTGTAGAAAGTTGCCAGGGTTACGAACAGGGCGGAGACAAACCGGTTCATCACGGGCGATTTTAGTGGTGAGGGAAACCGGGGCAAGCGTTTTCTCGGAATTGAAATTGTTAACGACTGCGGAATAGTCCACTCGTGTCCAAATCAGCCTTTGGAAAATGAGTGTGGCACTGGCCGGACAAGGAAGCTTTCGAGCCTTCACCCCCTATTGAGACTTTCGCGAAAACCGGAATTGCGAGCGACCTTTTTTTGCCTGCAGAATTTGAAGCGTGAGCAGTTGGACGGTGCTTTGTCCAATGATCAAAATGTTGGAAGAAGAATGGCGTTCGGCACGCCATGGGTTACTGAAAAGATGGAGGTAGATTATGTGGCACATCAAAGGCTTGAATGTTGGAATCGGAAGAACCGGCTTCCGGGCATCGGTCGAACCATCAGACGAGGCCCGATCCATGAGGAGCGAACCATCAGCCAGGGAAGCATCACCAGGAATGCATGCCATGAACGCAGGCGATGGACAACCGGACAGTGAACTGTGTTCGGCGAGGCATTCGCTCAGGCCGGTCCATTTTTACTGCCGCGCTCCCCAGGCGAGGTCCGTTCAACTGGCCGGCGATTTCAACCATTGGAACCCGTTGGCCATGCAACGGCGCGACGATGGCTGGTGGTTCATCCAAGTCATGCTCATCCACGGCCATCATCAGTATCGTTTCCTGGTGGACGGCAAACCCGTGCTCGACCCGCGGGCGGCGGGGGTTGGCCGGAATCAATCAAACGAGGAAGTTTCGATAATCGCCGTCGGATGAAGCGGGAAGAGGCTGTCGCGCGCGGAGTGCCAAAAGGCAGTTTTGCAGCCGAAGCAATGTGAAAGTGCCGGTGAGCAACGTTTTCGGCTTGGCAGCGTAAGTAGAGATCCGCGCGCCTCGCGGAGTCGTGAGTGTTCGGATCGGCCGTTGTCCAACAGATGTCGTGATGGTGTTTCGGGCGGAGGCTGTGAGGGAAACGGCTTTTTTGTGAAATTTGGAAGGTTTATGAAGAGCGGAATCGAAAAAGACGGGCCTCGTGCGCTTCCTCTGGAAGAGGATTTGGCATGGTACAACGGGATTATGTGGCACATCAACGTCTCGAACGTCAGCAACGGAACAACTGGATCCCGGACGTTGGCCGTCGCACGGGTTCCTTGTAGCGCGGGTGCAGTCCCGGACGAATCCACAAATTCCGCCCTCATGGAATGTCAAAGTCTTCTTGAGCAACGGCACAGAAGCGGGCCCGTCGCCAGGCGTTCAGATTGCGAGCTCGGAAATTCACGGAGGCAAATTGTATTGATTAGGCAAGTCGGCTCTGCTCCAATCGAATCCGTTACGAAAACCAGGCTGAGGTGAAGTCAAAGAAAACCTGTTTTATGAGGACTACTGCATTCCCATTCCCATGGCTCGTTGTATCCATCTTTTCCTTGGCGTTTCTGCCGGCCCACGCAGCCGAGCGACAGGTATTATCGGTGCATCTGCCGGCAGTCGCGACGAATTTGCCGCCGATCGGGCGCCTGCCTGGATCGACGAATCTGGATCTCGCGATCGGTCTCCCGTTGCGCAATCAGCAAACGTTGAGCAATCTGCTCCAGCAAATTTACAGTCCGGCAAGCCCCCACTATCATCATTACCTGACCCCGGAGCAGTTCGCGGCGCAGTTTGGGCCGACCGAAGCGGACTATCAGGCGGTGATCGCGTATGCGGAGGCGAATGGATTCAAGGTGACCGGCAGGCATCCCAACCGCACGATCCTGGATGTGCGGGGTTCGGTGGATGTGATCGAGAAGGCGCTGCATGTGACGATGCGCACGTATCACCACCCCACGGAATCCCGCACGTTTTATGCGCCGGACGCGCAACCCACGCTGGACCTGGCGGTTCCGATCTTAGGCATCAGTGGGCTGGACGATTATTCGCTGCCGCGCCCTCGGGTGATAGCCAAGCCGCTGGCGCAAGGTCAAAACCCGCCGGCGCCGAACGCCGGCTCGGGGCCAAGCGGCACTTACATGGGAAACGATTTCCGCGCGGCTTACGTTCCGGCCTGGCCGCTCGTCGGTTCGGGGCAAATCGTGGGCCTGTTGCAGTTCGACGGTTACCATTCCAACGACATTGCCTATTACGAAAGCAAGGCGGGGCTGCCCAGCGTCACCCTCTCAAACGTATTGCTCGACGGGGTCAGCGGCGCTCCTTCAGGCAGTGGAGGCGAAGTCGAGGTATGCCTGGACATCGAAATGGCGATCTCGATGGCGCCCGGATTATCAAAAGTCATCGTCTATGAGGGGGCCAACTGGCACGACATCCTGAATCGGATGGCCACGGACAACCTGGCCAAGCAACTCAGTTGCTCGTGGTATATCCCCAACGGCGGACCGGATCCGGTGGCCGATCAGATTTGGCAGCAAATGGCGGCTCAAGGCCAATCCTTTTTCAATGCGTCGGGCGACGATGATGCTTACACCGGCTTGATCGATTTCCCGGGTGACACTCCCTACATCACGCAAGTCGGCGGGACAACCTTGACGACGAGCGGTCCGGGAGGTTCCTGGGTTTCGGAAACGGTCTGGAACTGGGGCGGTGGTACCGGCAGTGGGGGCGGGGTCAGTACGAGTTATTTGATTCCGAGTTGGCAAACGAACATCGACATGACGACCAACCAGGGATCGACAACGATGCGCAACACCCCGGACGTTGCGCTGCCGGCAGACAACGTTTACGTCCGGGCCGACGGCCAGGACCAGAATGTGGGAGGCACGAGCTGCGCGGCGCCGTTGTGGGCGGGTTTCACTGCATTGATCAATGAACTGGCCCTAGAAAACGGGGAACCGCAGGTTGGCTTCATCAACCCGGCCGTTTATGCCCTCGGCCGGAGCGGCAGCTATGGCTCGTGCTTCCATGATATCATCACGGGCAACAACGAAGGCCCCAGCAGTCCAACCAGGTTTTCTGCCGTGACCGGCTACGATCTTTGCACCGGCTGGGGCACGCCGACCGGCAGCGGCCTGCTCTACGCACTCGGAGTGCCTGAACCCTTGCGAATCACGCCGGGAACCGGCGTCATCTTTACCGGCCCGGTCGGCGGTCCATTCAGTCCCACCACGCAAACCTATTCCCTGACCAACAAAGGGCCGGGGACTTTGAGCTGGAGTCTCGTCAGCACTTCTGCCTGGCTCAAGGTCACTCCAAGCAGTGGCACACTCACCTCAGGCGGACCCGCCACCACGGTCACCGTGAGTCTGACGGTGGCGGCCAGCAACCTGCCGGCCGGGAGTTATCCCGCCACGGTGTCGTTCACCAATTTGAACGATCAATTCGGGCAGAGTCGCCAGTTCACGCTGGCGGTGGTGACGCCGCCGGTCATCACCACCCAACCGGTCGGCCAGGTGGTGTTCGAAGGCGCGACGGCGGTGTTCACCGTGGGAACCGCTTCCAATGCGCTTCTCTTTTACCAGTGGCAAATGGACAATGGCAGTTACCTGACCAACTTGACCGATGGCGGCAAAATCACCGGCGCCACCACCGGCGCCTTGACGGTGAGCAACATCTCTGCCGCCAACGAAGGAGCCTATTCCGTTACGGTGAGCAACGCCGCCGGGACGGCGACCAGCGCCGCAGCGTTCCTGACCATCATCCCCTGGCGGCCGGTGATCACCCAGCAACCGGTCAGCCAAACCGTGTTGCCGGGAGCGCCGGCAACCTTCACGGTGGCGGTCGTAGGCACCCATCCGTTCTCTTATCGCTGGCGACTGAACGGAACGAATCTGACCGATAACAGCAACATTTCCGGCTCGATCACCGCGAGTTTGATGATCAGCAATGTGACGGCGGCAAATGCCGGGACCTATTCAGTGGTGGTGAGCAACGCGCTCGGGTCGGCAACCAGCAGCGGCGCCGCGCTGAACATCATCCCGGTAACGGCCCCGGGTGTCACCCTGAGCACGCTGTCTTCGTTCACCGGCACGGGAGCTTCGGGCGAGTTTCCTTATGCCCCACTGGTGTTGGCAGGGGACGGCAGTTTCTACGGGACCACCGTCGAAGGTGGCACGAGCGGCTTGGGCACGGTGTTCCGGGTGACCACCAATGGCGTCGTGACAACGCTGGTATCGTTCAACGACAACAACGGTGCTCTTCCGTATGCGGGGCTGGTGCTGGGTCGGGACGGCAATTTGTACGGGACCACTTCACAGGGAGGCGCGAACGGGTATGGCACCGTTTTCAGGATGACGACCAGTGGCCTGCTGACGAGCCTGGCCAACTTCAACGAGTTCAATGGTTATTACTCGGTGGCCGGGTTGGTGCAGGGCAAGGACGGGAATTTCTACGGGACGACGATCTATGGCGGCGCGCTTGGCTATGGCAACGTCTTCCAAGTGACCCCATCCGGTTCCCTGACGGATCTGCATACCTTCAGCTACGCGGATGGCGGCTATCCTTCCTCCGTCCTGGTCCAAGCTGCCGATGGCAGTTTCTATGGAACGACAGAAAATGGCGGCCCCACCGGCTGGGGAACCGTCTTCAAGATTACGTCAGCCGGCGTATTGACCACGGTGCATGCCTTCAATAGCCAGGATGGCGGCATTCCCGTTCCTGGGCTGGTGCAGGATACGGATGGCAGTTTCTATGGAACGACGTACTACGGCGGCACGACCAATTCCGGCACAGTATTCCGGATTGCCGCCGACGGAACGTTTACCAATCTCTACTCGTTCACCGGCGGCGGCGACGGCAGCAATCCTTATGGCGGGCTGCTCCTGGCCGCCGACGGCAATTTCTACGGCACCACCCTGTATGGCGGGACCTACGCCGACGGCACGGTGTTCCGCATCGACCGCAACGGCACGTTGACGACCCTCGCCGAGTTTGATGGTTACCAGGGGGCGAATCCGGCAGCCGGGCTCGCGCAGGGCCCGGATGGCAACCTGTATGGCACCACCGAGAGCGGCGGTGTGAACGATGCCGGCGTCGTATTCCGAATTCGGATCGACGGCCCCCTGCAGATCACCAGCCAGCCGGCGAACCAGTCGGTTTACCTGGGTGGCACGGCGACGTTCAGCGTGGCGACCGTCGGCAGCCAACCGGTGACTTATCATTGGCAGAAGTCAGGAACCAACCTGGTGGACGGCGGCAGCCTGTCCGGCTCCACCAGTCGCCTGCTGACCATCACCAACGTGGACTTCGGCGATGCCGGAGTGTATTCCTTGATCGCCAGCAACGCCTACGGTTCGGTGACGAGCAGGCTCGCATTCCTCGAAATCATGGTTTCACCGCCGTCCATCACCGTCCAACCGGTCAGCCAAACCGTGCTGGCGGGATCGACCGTCACGTTCACCGTCAGCGCGGTCGGGGACCTGCCGTTCTATTATCAATGGATGAAAAACGGCACCAACCTCGTTGACGGTGGCAACATCTCCGGCTCCACCACCAGCATGTTGACGATCAGCGGTGCCACAGCCGCCGATGACGGCGCGTATTCGGTCCTGGTGAGTGATGACTTCTACTGGGCGGAGAGTGAGGACGCCGACCTCACGGTTCTGCCGGTGATTCAACCGGGCTACACGCTGGCCACGCTGCGCTCCTTTACCGGCGGCAGCGACGGCGCCTACCTGAACGGCTTGGCGCAGGGTTCCAATGGTAGCCTGTATGGCACGGCCCAATCCGGAGGCGCCAACGGTTACGGCACGGCGTTCCGGCTGAATTCCAATGGCTCGCTGACCACGGTGGTTTCTTTCAACCAGCTCAACGGCGCGTATCCTTATGCCGGGGTGGTGCAAGCCGCCGACGGCAATTTCTATGGGACGACCCTGGAGGGCGGAACCGCCTACTCTGGTTCGGTGTTCAAGATGTCGCCCTCGGTCGGTGTTCTCAACCTTTACTCGTTTACCGGTGGGACTGATGGAAATCTGCCGACGGCCGGACTGATCCAGGGATCGGATGGCAGCCTCTACGGCACGACCTACGAGGGCGGCACCAACGGTGATGGCGTGGTGTTCAAGATCACGACCAACGGCCTGCCCACCACCCTTTACAGTTTCACGGGCGGTGCTGACGGCTATGGTCCCTGGGCCGGACTGGTGCAGGGAACGGACGGCAATTTCTACGGCACGACCGAATATGGCGGCCTTCACTCTGGAGTGGGCACGGTGTTCAGGATCACGCCTGCCGACACGCTGACCACGCTGCACACGTTCAATGGCGGTTCCGATGGCGCCTATCCGGCCGGCAGCTTGATCCAAGGCGCGGACGGGAATTTCTATGGCACAACGTTCCAGGGCGGCACGAACGGCAGCGATGGGACGGTGTTCAAGATGGCCATCAACGGCGCCGTCACCATTCTGCACCAGTTCGGCGCAGGCGATGGCGCCAACCCGGCGGCCGCTTTGGTCCAGGGTTCGGACGGCAATCTGTATGGCACCACGGAAGCCGGCGGTCTCGGGGGTTACGGCACCGCCTTCAAGATAACCACCAACGGCGTGCTGACCACGCTGATCTGGTTCAACTGGTCCAATGGCGCCTATCCGGAAGCGCCACTGATCCAGGCGATGGATGGCAATTTCTACGGCACCACATTTTATGGAGGCGTGAGCGGCTATGGCACGGTCTTCCGGTTGACCCCCCCAATGCCTCCCCAGGTGGTAGTTCAACCCACCAACCAGACTGTTTACACGGGGATGAACGTCACGTTCAACGTGGTGGCCACCGGCACGGCGCCGCTGAGTTACCAGTGGCATCTGAACGGAACCAACCTCACCGATGGCGGCGACTTCACCGGTTCCACCACCAGCATCCTGGCTATCAATAATGTGTCGGTTGCCGATTCCGGAACCTATTCCGTCGTGGTGACCAACGCGTACGGTTCCGTGACCAGCACCGACGCGGTCCTTACCGTCACCGTGACCGCGCCGATCATCACCCTGCAACCGACCAATCTGAGCGTGTTGCCGGGCACCAGCGCGACCTTCACCGTCGCCGCGACGGGCAGTGTGCCCCTGTCTTATCAGTGGCTACTCAATGACGTCAGCCTGGTGGACGGCGGCAACGTATCCGGTTCCATCACCACCACATTGACCCTCGGCAACGTGTCCACCGCCAATGCCGGCACCTACTCCGTCATCGTCAGCAACCTGGCGGGCGCCACCACCAGCACGGGCGCGGTGCTGACCGTGGTATCGGTCACCCCGCCGGGCGTTACGCTGTCCATCCTGGCATCGTTTGGGGGCGGGCCGCAGGGTTACAATCCCAACGGGCTGCTGCGGGGCGGCAACGGTCGATTGTACGGCACGACCCAGAGCGGCGGAGCGAACACTTTCGGCACCGTGTTCGTGGTGGACACCAATGGCCTGCCGGTTGACCTCTACTCGTTTACCGGCGCCGGCGACGGGGCGTATCCGTATGCCGCGCTGATCCAGGGCGCCGACGGCAATTTCTACGGCACAGCCTTGGCCGGTGGAACCTCCGGCTATGGCACGGTGTTCAGTTTGGCCACCAATGGCACGGTCAATGGCCTTTACTCGTTCACGGGCGGCAGCGACGGCGCGTATCCTTACGCGCCGCTGGTGCAGGGCACCGATGGCAGTTTGCGCGGGGTGACTTACTTTGGCGGCGTTTACAGCTACGGCACGGTGTTCAAGGTGAGCACCAATGGTGCGTTCAACCTCCTCCATCCGTTCACCGGCGGCGCCGATGGCGCATTCTCCGATGCGGCCCTGGTGCAGGGCGCCGATGGGAATTTTTATGGCGTCGCCTCGGGAGGCGGTGCGCAAAGGAGCGGTACTGTGTTCAGATTGGCCGCCGATGGCACCGTCACTTCGCTGTATTCATTCACGGGCGGCAACGACGGTTATTCGCCCGATGCCGCGTTGGTGCAGGGCAATGACGGGAGTTTCTATGGCGTGACTTCATACGGCGGCACCAACCTCAACGGCACACTCTTCCGCATCACCACCAACAGCGTCCTGACAACGCTGCATGCCTTCGCCGGCGGCAGCGACGGCGCCACGGCTTACGGAAGCCTCCTGCAATTGCCGGATGGCAACCTGTATGGGACCACCGCGTATGGCGGGGCTTACAACGACGGCACCGTGTTCAGAATCACCCCGGATGGCACGCTGACAATCCTGGCCTGGTTCGACGGCTACAATGGCGCAAATCCAGAATCAGCGTTGGTGCAGGGATCGGGCGGGGCGTTGTACGGCACTACGCTGAGCGGCGGCGTCAACGGCAACGGAACAATCTTCCGGGTCACGGTGCCGGTTTCGCAGGTGGCACCTGTCTTTCAGACCGTGGCGCAAACCAATGGCACCTTCATGCTCACCTGGAGCGCGTTGCCGGGACAGAGGTTCCAACTGCTGTACTGTTCCGACCTGGTCTCGGGCAACTGGAACGATCTCGGCGGCGTCCTCACGTCGGCCGGCAGCACCGTCACGGCATCCGATGTGATGGGGTCCACCTCGCAGCGGTTCTATCGCGTGCAGTTGTTGCCCTGACCGCCTGGTGCAGGTGATGGAGATAAATTATGTGGCGCATCAATGTCTCGAACGTCGGAATCGGAAGAACCGGCTTCCGAGCATCGGCCGAACCATCAGACGAGGAAGTTTCGATCATAGCCGTGGGTTGAACCGCTCTTTGTTTTGGCCAAACTGACATGAACGCGTTGAAAGGCTCCCTGAACGTGAACCACTTCATATTCAGACATCAAGCTTTCACTTTAATAGAACTGTTGGTGGTGATTGCCATTATTTCCATTCTGGCAGCGCTGCTGTTGCCGGCATTATCGGGAGCCAAAGAGCG
>Ga0224555_1005408_pt1 | contig 10732 bp, 8 predicted proteins | sample 714S23034metaG_FD_180687 | JGI IMG/M metagenome (GOLD analysis project Ga0224555, IMG submission 180687) | Peat soil microbial communities from Stordalen Mire, Sweden - 717 S2 30-34 | ecosystem: Environmental > Terrestrial > Soil > Wetlands > Peat | place: Sweden: Norrbotten County, Stordalen...
CGGCAGGCTGCCGGTTGCCTCGCCCGCCTGGATGTTGCCGGAGATGGTCAGTGGAAACACCTGCTCGCGCTTGAATGCTTCCGATAGGGCAATGCCCGAGGTTTGGATGGCATAGCGGATGCGCTCCAGGGCCTCCGAGAACATGATGTGGCCGGCGGCTTGCTGGCAGAGAAAAAGCTGCTTGGGCATGGTCACGTTGGCCGTGGAGAATTGGTGCAGCAGCTGCAGGATGCGCAGGCAGGCGCCTTTGGAAATCAGGTCGCGCAGCAGCGGAATTTTCAGGGCAAACCTCTGCATGCGCGGGTTCTCGAATATGGCCTTGCGCTTGAGGAAGAGGAGGACTGGCACGGCCAGCACGCCCACCACGGACAGGGGGCTGGCGCGCAGAAAGTTTGAAAACATCACGATGATCCTGGTGACCAGGGGAAGCTCAACTCCGGTGCCTTTGTAGAGGTTCGAGAGGGCTGGCACGGCCATGATCGAGAAGACCATCACCGCGCCCAGCGCCATCAAGAGGACGATCACCGGATAAATCATGGCGTTCTTCAGCTTGCGGAGGACTTTGTCGGAGCGTTTCAGCGCCTTGGACCGCTCGCGCAGCGCGATGGGCAGCTGGCCCGATGTTTCGCTCGCCTGCACAATGGCGACGTAAACCCCATCGAAGACTTGGGGGAAATTTGCAAAGCCCTGGGAAATGCTCTCGCCATCCATGATGCGTTTGCGCGCCTCCATGATGACCCGGCGGAACCTCTCCTTCGGGGTTGAGTCGGCCAGGATCTGAAACGCATTCGCCGTGTTCACCTTGGTCTGCATCATCAGGGCGAGGTTGTTGGAGAAGGTAGCCAGCTCCCGTTTGCTCGCGGGGTTGCCTATCTCAATCTTCCCCTTCTTCAGAGCCGCCCAGAACGGATTTTCCCGCATCTCAATCGAGATGAGGCGATACTTCTCCTTCTGGAGCTGGGCGGCAGCCTTGCTCTGGCTGCTTGCATAGACGATCCGCTTGGTAATCTGCTGGCTCTCGTCCCTGACCGTGGCCAGATATTGGTTGGAAAACATGATTCAGTGTTTGTTTGCTGCGTTGTTGAACGTTGCGCCGTAGGCGGCAACGAGGTCTGTTGTCAGGGTGTGTATCTTGCTGATCCTGTATCCTAAGATGGTCGACTCCATCAGTCCCTTCTCGGCCTCTTCCATGTTGGAGCGGTAGAAGTCGTCGCGCAGCTTCCCGCCCAGGTCGCGCTGGATGATGTAGTCTTTGACCGCAGTCAGTTCTGGATCGCTGAATTCGGTCCTCCAGACTGAGGAAACATCCGCCTCAGCCTGCTGTATGGATTTGGCCGGTATTTGCAGCGCCGTTCTGGAACGCTGCTCCCTTGGCTGGTGCCCTTTGGCGTAATCCTCGACAAAGTCATCCCCGTAAACCGCCTTGATGAGGTGCAAGGTGGCTTCGTCCCCTGGCACCCGGTATTTCGTCGCATCCGCGAACTGCTCCATGAGCACGGCGATGGTCTTTGCAGAGTAGTCGTCGAACAGGCGGCTTTCGATCTGCTTGAAGTAGGCGAGGTTCGTCGTGTGGATTTCCCTGAGATAGCCGTAGTCCCGCATGGTGTCGAAGTGGGGAGACTCGACCCATCCGCTGGGGACATCCTGGGGGATGACGCAGCCATCCGGGAGGGTGAGCCCCAGGTTTGTATAAAGGGCGCCCGCCGTGTTCATCAGCAGCCGCTCGTACTCGCGATACGTGGGCTGCAAGGACGGCGGCTTGAGCTTGTCGATCAGCCTTTCGGCGACGATCCGGTACAGGGCCATCGGCGGCTTGCCCTTGATGATCGGCTTGAGGTTTCCGGGCAGGGCCGATGGGATTTGAGGGGCTGCGTTGCCGTGCAAAGCGGCCCCGTTCGACGCGGCGGCAAGAGGGGCGGCGGGCGGCGCGGCGCCAGGCCTGGGGTCAAAGCCGTCCTCCCGCTTGATGAACTTGGGACCGAATATGACCACCACGGTCAGCATGGCTGCTCCCAAGGCGTAAGGCCATATCTTGTCGAAGCTTTTTCCCATACTACCGGTGTGTTGAAGCCAGCCAGAACAGGCCGTAATTTGCCAGCAGCACAAACAGGAGAATGTGCCAGTCTCCGTTCTTCTGGGCAATGTTCTTGCGCGCAAAAGCCAGGATGCAGGCCGGGTGGATGCAGCAGGCGGCTATCACGGCCCAAAAGGAGATGTGATACCTGGGTCCGGAGTAATCTTTAACGAGCAGCGGGCTCATGCAGACGGCCGTGGCCAGCCCTAGCGAAGCCAGGGCCACAGCTTCCAACCGTGATATGTTGCGCGGACGGCTCATTTCCTTATTATATGCTGCCAGCGGATTTTGCTTAGAATTCTTCTTCCTCGCCGCCGTTCTGCTCGGCTTCCTGGAAAGGATGGATGCCGTTCATGGCCATCTCCGCTTGGGACTCGTATATCTCCGAGCCGGAGCTTTCGGTCCGGGAGAGCTCTTCGGCAATATACGCCACGTCCAGATCGTCGCCGCGCTGGATGGCGGCAATCATCAGCGGGACGCTCTTCTTGATGATCCCCACGGTGTTGCGCAACCACATGTTGAGCATCTCATTGGTCTTCGGCGCCGACTCCAGAACTTTTTGGGCCTCGGCCTCCAACTCCAGGGCCTCCTTGATGGCTTCCTTCTGTTGGCCGGCGCCCCGTTCATGCCGGGTGACGATTTGCATCACGGCCGAGGAGAGCTTGCCCTGAAGCAATTCCATCAGGGAATCAATCTTCCCGGCGCATTCGGTCTGGATGGATTTCCAAAGAGTGGGCGCCAGGGGTTTGATTTTGATCTCAATCTTGTAGAGTTCGGATCCGGAGACCAAGGCGGTCACGTTTCCTTTGTTAATCTGCAAATCCACGACCGAACCATTACGCACGTAGGTCCGCCCGCGAGGGAGACGATTTGCAAAATCGCTGTAGGCTTCGAGGTTGTCGCACCACGCCTTGCCCCAAAATGTGGCGGCAATCTTTCGACCGTCCAGCACCACCGGCGAGGCGGCCCGTCCGGTCTTCTTGGCCAGTTTTGACAATTCGCGCGCGGCTTTGGCCCGTCGCTCGGCCACGGACACGTAAGGCCGCCATCCAAAAGATCCCCAGCTCATAATATTATTTGTGTTCTGATCATCTGCAAAAATGCTTAATCTTCGGCGGTGGCGTTTATATCCAGCGCCACAAACCGAAGCAACTCGGAATTATTCATTTCTGTCAACAATCTCTCTCCGCCTTCGCCCAGGACATCTTCGGCCAGGGCGCTCTTGCTGGCGATCACTTCGTGAATCCGCTCCTCCAGGGTCCCGCGGCAGGTGAATTTATGCACCATCACGTTTCGCTTCTGGCCAATGCGGAAGGCCCGGTCGGTCGCCTGGTTTTCGACGGCCGGGTTCCACCAGCGGTCAAAATGGATCACATGGGAGGCGGCGGTGAGATTGAGGCCGGTGCCCCCGGCTTTGAGCGAGAGCACAAAAAAGGGCGGACCACCGTCCCGTTGAAAGGCATCCACCAATTCCTTGCGTTTGCCAACGGGAACGCCGCCGTGAAGGATGAGGCCGGCCTGGCCGAAGACTCCCGCCAGGTGCCGCGCCAGCGGATCGGTGATTTCGCGGTATTGGGTGAAAACCAGCACCTTCTCCTGACGCGAGGCAATTTCATCGCACAACTCCCGCAAGCGATTGAACTTGCCGCTTTCCGCCGGCGCATAAACCCCATCGCCCAGCCATTGCGAGGGGTGATTGCAGATTTGTTTGAAGCGGGTGAGAAACGCCAGGATGATGCCACGGCGTTGAATGCCTTCGACCTCCGGTGACTCCAGACGTTCCGCCAGATCCGCCACGGCTTGCTGATACAGCGCGGCTTGGCGGCGCGTCAGTGGACAGAACGCCGTCATTTCCGTCTTGTCGGGCAAGTCGGTGATGATGCGTTTGTCCGTCTTCAGCCGCCGCAGTATGTAAGGCCGCACGAGGCGGCGCAGCGGGGTGAATTGGTTCTGATCGGTTTGCGAACGGCTCTTGAGGAAGGCCGCGAACTCCCTGGCGCCGCCCAGCAGGCCGGGACAGAGGAAGTCGAAGAGCGACCACAAATCCGAAAGCCGGTTTTCAATGGGCGTTCCGCTCAGTGCGATCCGGTGCCTGCAGCGCAGTTCTCTCACGGCCCGGCTCTGGCGCGCGCCCGGATTCTTTATTGCCTGCGCCTCGTCCAGAACGGCCAGCCTCCAGTTCACTTCCTTGATCCACGGCAATCGAATGGCCATCGAATAACTCGTGATGACAAGGTCCGTGCGCTCCAGCGCTTTCGCAGGGTCTTTGCCCGCCTTGGCGAGTTCCTCTTTGGGAGTTTCCGCCGGATGGGCGTAAAACACCGACAGCGAGGGCGCAAACTTCTGAATCTCGGCTTTCCAGTTGGCAATGAGCGAGGCTGGCACAATCAGCAGGCTCGCCCCGACTTCACTGCCAGCAGGCTGTGGTTGGGTCCGCCGGCGCTTGAGGACCAGCAGGAGGCAAAGAACTTGAATGGTTTTGCCGAGGCCCATGTCATCCGCGAGGCAGGCCCCCAGTCCCAAACGATTCATGAACCAGAGCCAATGCGCGCCCTGGCGCTGATACGGACGCAATGTCCCCTGAAAATCCTGGCCCGGGTCCGACTCGGCGGAAACCTCCGGCTGCTGCATCTCCTCCAACAACTTCTTCAGGGCGTCTCCAGCCACGACGCTCGACCATGCCGTGCGCACTGCTTCCGCCTCCGGTTCGCCAGCTTGACTGCCATTGAAGCCGGAAAGAAGGCGCAGGCCTTCGAGCAATGGCATCCCGCCGGGTCCTCCAGCGGCCTCCACCTTCTTCCAGTGATCCATGACCTCCTGGAGTTTGTCCCGGTCCACTTCGACCCACTTGCCTTTGAGCAACACCAGCCCGCTGGCGGATTGCAGGATGGCTTTCAGTTCCGATTTCGTCAGCGGCTCGCCCTCCAGCGACATTTGCACTTTGAAGTCCAGCAGACTGTCCGCGCCCAGCAGGTTTCCCGTGGCTTCGCCAATCCGCACCGTCACCTGCGGCCGGGGCGGCCGGCCCGACTTCCACCAATCCGGAATCCGAACCACCAGGCCGCTTTGCTCGAAAAACGGAATGTTTTGCAGAAACGAAAACGCCTGTTCGGGCCGCCAGACTTGCGGATGAAAAATCGCTCGCGTGTCCAACAACTCGCGGGCCAGCTTGCTCTGTTCCGCCGCCCGCTGCACCGGCGACAACAGCGCGGCCAGCCCGGCGCGATTCTTCGCCCCGGCATACTCCTCCAATGCTCTGCCCAACGGCAGATGCTGAACTTTTCCCTGCTCGGAAATGCGATGGGTGTAGGTGGCCAGAAAAGCAAAGGGATACGCCGGGTTGCGCTTGTTCTCCGCCAGATGAAAAGTGACGCGTCCAACCGCATTCCACACCGGGTTGCAGCTTTTCAGATACGCCGCCGCCCCGCCCGCGGCTTGGGCGATGGCGGCATGAACATGAGCATCCAGCTCGTCCCACAACCTTGCCAGGACCGTGCCATTCAAATACTCCAGGCCCCTCATCGGCGGCGCCCCTTCCGCCAGCGCGGACCACTCGGCTTCCGCCGGCTTGGGAATCGTTATGGTGGAAGCATCCTGCAAGTTCGGATTGTGACACAGCGCGGTGAAGAGCCGTTGGGCAACGCCGCGCCAAAAGACGAAGGTGGGAGGCAGCGGCTCATGCAGGAACCCGGACGCCAGCGCTTCCAAACCGCGCGCCGGCGCGGCCCCGAAGGCCTCGGTCAGGCGCGTGGCGGTCGAGGGGCTGAGTTTCGGTTCAGCCTGGTCGTCCGGTTCGACAAACAAATGTCCACCGGGAGACAATGCCAAAGCATGTGACATGACGCACGGAGCATATAATCCGCTGCCTCCAATACGCCATCAGTTTCCAGGCCTATGCGTTGAAAGAATTCGAGTCCACAGTCCGCGGAAAACGGCTGTCTTGCCGGCAAAAAGTTGCCAACGGGGAGGGCACGAATTCCATTCCGGCTGTTCACTCACAATCCTCTCCGAGGGGGCGGCGAAAGGTCTTTTCCTCTCTTCCCATTCGTGAACCTGGCCGGATCACCGGCAGTCGGTCGTTTCATGTCAAGCATTTTGAGTTCAGTCCTCTCAATCCAAAGGAACGCGAATTGTTGTCCATTCGGCTCGCGCAGACTCCGACGGCAACAACGCCCGGAGGAGCGCGGACTTCCCCGTCTGCCGCGCCCCGAAGATCAGGTGGACATACGGTCGCGTCAGCTTCTCGCGCAAAATCTCTGCATACCAACGGTCAAACATACGCCGCTTTATATTCAGACGCGGAATCTAAAGTCCGCTTCAGACGTGGTTTGTCCGCAAATTTCGCAAAAGGACGCAGATTCTGCTTCCTGTTGTCATCTGCGAAAATCTGCGCCATCTGCGGATCACTTTCCCTCTGCCTTCTGTTTCTCCGCCAGAATTAGATGCCGGTCGTTGTCCCGCTGTGCCAGCAATAATCGTTCACTCTGGCGCTCTTTGTCCAGCCACAGGATTACCGCAGGCACAACTTGGCCGTCCCGGTTGGATTCACGGGCCCGGTCGAGCCATTGGATAATGGCGTTGAGGATGATCATGCTTCAGTGCAAATCCTCCTGCTTCCGCCCCGCGCTTTTCGATTTCCGTGGCGCCAACCTTCGGGTTTCTTGACTCGTTCTAACCAATCTCACGGCATCGGTGCAAAAGGTTCGTCGTGCGTGAGAATTCTCGCATCAACCAATCCGAATATGTGAATTCAAAAATGGCCCGCCCCGCCCGCAAAATATTTGTAAAATTTGCAAAATATTTCTTGCATGTAACCAATGGCATGTGTTATACGTCTCTACGTTCGATGAAGACTTGCTTAAATATATCAGCCACGAGTTGGCCGACGATGACCGTCGCGAAAGCGACACGTCATAGCCGGTACACCCGGGGCTATGTGTTTAGCCTTGGACTGTCCTTGGCGCCTATTGGGCAACGGCCCGAAGGTAATTTGGACAGACACGGTGTAGGCAGGTAACGAATCGAAAGAGAATTTCTTCACCCTGCTTACCGCGTGTAAGCAGGGTTTTTTATTTTCCCTGTATGACTGAGACGAGAATGGCAAATAACGAAAGACGAACAATCTGTGAACAAGAATAGCGCGACATCCAGGTGATGTCTTCTGGCGACAAACTGAATTTGGCGAGGACGAGCAGAGAAGCCTCACCGGTGGGGTGTGCCCACGACCAGAAGATAGCGTCACCAAGACGAACGACACGAATTTTGAATTTACATATTAAGGGCTTCGCAGGAGGTGTGCCCCTAAACACCGAAACAGCCGCCGTGAAACCGCGGGCTGGGATCGAATAGATCGCCAGGAGGTGTTTGTTCTTTGTTGAAATGGCACGGGCCGGGAGCCTGAACGCTCCCGGCCCTTTTAATTTCCGCGGCTGTGATCTAAACAGCAGAATACCTCCTCGCCATGGAGGAAGTCCGGGCGCAACTCCCGGCAGCCGCACCAATTCTTTACAGGCTGAGCGTCAGCACGCGGCCGGATCTTCAAAATCCAGTTCACTCCGGGCAGTACGGAGGCAGCCTGCCATCTTTCGGGGGCGTGGCAGAAAAGTGATGCACCTGCTCTGCAAGCAGGCTCAAGCCGGAGCGTTACCGGCCGTCCTCCACCATTTCACTGCGGGGAACTCGACTAAAGCACAGAGAACGGCCTCATAAACCGTTTAAGGCAGGTGTGATTCCTGCCCCCGCTACCAATTTTAGGGAGGTGATCCACCTGCCCGACTGTAAATCGGGTGTCGTTAAACAAAGCTGGAAGCGACGAACTGGAGCGTTACCAGCACTTCCCACCATTTCTGGACTCGTAGCTCAATCAGCAGATCGCCCCGTTGTCTGCGGGAGGGTTGAGGGTGCAAGTCCCTTCGGGTCCGCCATTTTTACGGAATGTAGCTCAGTATTTAGAGCACTCGGCTTGGGACCGGGAGGCCGCAGGTGAAAATCCTGCCATTCCGACCATTTCGATGCTGCCGTGGCCGAACATATCAGGCATCCGTCTTCTAAGCGGATAGATGCAGATGAGAATCCTGCCGGCAGTGCCATTGCCAGGTGGTGTCAAAGTAGCATGACGGTTTGTTAAACCGCACGGTGTTGGTGCGAGTCCAACCCTGGCAGCCAATTTCGCACGGATGGTTGGCAGAGAAGTAATGCCCCGGTCCCGAAAACCGAGTGAGTCTGCGGGCTGCGTGGGTGCGATCCCTACACCATCCGCCAATTCTAAACCCTCAACGAAAGGAAAGCCCATGAAGCCCGTTCTCCGCTATCAAAGCCAGTTGCTCTTTCGCAGGAGCTTCAAGCCCTTTCGCGTTATGCGAATCCGGCCAACCGGGAAGGTGAATATCGTTTTCCGTCCCGTGAAGCGGTTTGGCTTGAAACCGCAATTGACCACCGTCTCGTAGCTCAAAAGCAGAGCCTCCGGTCGATAACCGGAAGAAGCAGGAGCGTTACCTGCCGGGACGACCAACTCATTCGATCAAACACACGCAACCAATGAAAGGTATCCAATGAAAATCGCCAAAGCACTTAAAATGAAAAACCAACTGGCTGGCGAAGTCGCCCAGTTGAAGGACCTGCTCGCCAAACAAAACTCCCGTTCCACTAAACAGAAGTTCGACTACGACAATCGCGAAGTCTTGACGCGCCTGCGCGCCAAGCTCGACGAATTAGTCAAGGTCAAGGCCGCCGTCGCGGCCGCCAACGTGGAAATCTATGACAGGATTTTCCGGCTGGCGGAACTCAAGGGCCTGGCCACCACGTTGAACGCGCTGGACACCAAGGCCGGCGTTTTCCACGAAGGCCGCGGTTTTGCCGATGCAAGCTACGAGGTCGAATATGTCGCCCAACTCGGCAAAGTGGACGTGGACAAACTGGTCGCCGAGTTGAACGCCGAAATTCAGTCGCTGCAAGATGCGCTGGACGAGTTCAACTTCACCCGCAGCGTGAATCTTTGATTCCGCCAGCGGTTCCGATTCAGGTGCGCGGTGGTGGCGGAATGCCGCCGATGGAGCACGCTGTCAAAATCTGGAGCGCTCTAAACGTTCCTTATTGGACTGAAAATCCAATTACCTGCTGATGTTGATGCCGAGTTGTCAAACCACATCGGTCAGCTCGTTCAAAATGCAAGCTGCAGCCCGCAAGGCTCAAGCTTCTTAGACAGCCCTTCAAGGCAGCTGACCCAAGCTGCCGCGCACCGCTTTGCCCGCTGGATGGTGTAGTCAGTCTGCACACCTGCTTGAAGCACAGGAAGTGTCGGCGCAATTCCGACTCCAGCGGCCATCCTGTCCGTGAATGCAAAGCAGATCGAGCAGCCGGTCTTTCAAGCCGGGCCTAATCGGTGCGAGTCCGATCACGGATGCCATTTCGTCCGCGTAGCTCAGATAGATCAGAGCGCCGGCTTGCGAAGCCGAAGGTCGCAGGTGCGATTCCTGCCGCGGACACCATTTTGAAAGCCCCCGTGCCTCAGAAGCGACAGGGCGAGGTTCGTAAACTCGTAATCGTCGGTGCGAGTCCGACCCGGGGCTCCATTTCAAATCAGGATTGTGGTGTAACAGCAGCATTCCGCGTTGTGAACGCGACGGTCCGGGTGCAAATCCCGGCTTCCTGACCAATTTGGATGGGCCGAATGTTGCAGGTTATCGCTCCAACGGGGGTGGTTGCTCACCATGAGAGAGCCGCCGAACGTGAGTTTGGTGACGCGGGTTCGATTCCCGCTTGCGAATCCCCTATCTGCAGCAGCACTTGTCCATCGAGTTTTTCCGACGGGCCGTTGATCATGGGTTATCTGGTAAAGTCCCGCTTTGCGGGACGAGCGGGTTCGAACCCTGCGCAATCGGGCGACCGATTGTTTCCCATATCGCTCTTTGTCCGTCGTTCAAAACGTAGCCCTCATCCCTGATTCATTGACCTCAGGATAGCGGTTACGGCATCCTGGTAAATCGAAGAACAATAATGCGTAATGAACCCAATTATCACTAGCAGCACGGGCAACGTAGCCGCTTCCGGGTTGACCATTGATGGATTTCCACCAGGGGAGGATCACGACAAGATAGATGTCCTGCGATATCTACCCTTGGATCGATTTCTATCGCTTCTTGAATTTGAAGCAATGTGGTTTTCGCGTCTCGGAGCTCTACAGGACAAATTTGAATGCACAAATCCTGAGGGGCCCCGGGCTTTTGTTTTGAAATTGGCAGAAGATCCTGAGGCGGTGGAGAAGTGCAAGTCGCTGGGATTATGGAACCACATGCTGGCGGCGGCGGACAATTTCCGATCCGGTGACGGAGGCCGCAATATGTTTGCAGTCAATTGCTGGTTCCTTGGAAAGTCAGAATCGGAGAAAATGTGGAAAGAGTATGCCGACTCGGGAAAGGGGATTGCGATCCGGTCCACGGTGAGTCGACTTGCAACTGCCCTTCAGATTACCGGCGATTATAGGCTCATCAGCAAGGTTGGGCGAATCAATTATGTGGATTTCAAATCTCACAACTGGAGAGTGGAACGTTCATGCCGCGTCTGCTAGACCGAGGCTGTCGGCGTAGCCACAGCGTCCGATGTGGATTTTGGAAGCCAGGAATTTCTTGAGGGTAAGGCTTTCCGGGGAAGCGACGAGAA
>Ga0224555_1005409_pt1 | contig 10731 bp, 10 predicted proteins | sample 714S23034metaG_FD_180687 | JGI IMG/M metagenome (GOLD analysis project Ga0224555, IMG submission 180687) | Peat soil microbial communities from Stordalen Mire, Sweden - 717 S2 30-34 | ecosystem: Environmental > Terrestrial > Soil > Wetlands > Peat | place: Sweden: Norrbotten County, Stordalen...
CATGATGTGGTGCGAAAAGAAGGGCTGGGAGGCGCGCGTAACTGACTCCATGCCCGGAGATGAAGCAGGGATAAAAAACGTCACTTTTGAGGTGTTTGGCGATTATGCTTACGGTTATTTCAGGGCCGAAAAGGGGGTCCACCGGCTGGTGCGTATATCGCCTTTTGACTCCAACAAGCGGCGTCACACATCCTTTGCGTCCCTTGAGGTTATTCCCGAAATAGAGGAAGACACCGAAGTCGATATAAGGCCCGAGGATTTAAAGGTGGATACTTACAGGTCGTCCGGAGCGGGCGGCCAGCATGTGAATAAAACGGAATCGGCAATCAGGATAACCCATATGCCGACGGGAGTGATTGTAACCTGCCAGCTTGAGCGTTCCCAGATGAAGAACAGGGAGACCGCAATGAGGGTTTTAAAGTCAAAATTGATAGCCTTAAAGGAAGAACAGCACAAGGAATCCATCGCCCAGATAGCGGGCGAAAAAAGGGAGATAGCGTGGGGCAGCCAGATACGTTCGTATGTGCTCCACCCGTACAAGATGATCAAGGACCTAAGGACCGATTTTGAACGCAGTGATGTTGATAATGTCCTTGACGGGGACCTTGACAGATATGTGGAGGCCTACCTGAAAATGGAGGCGGAAAAGAGGACAAATGCAAAAGATTAATTTTGAACTGGCTCTGGCCACGCTTTTGCCCGAATTTATAATGCAGTTCCTTTTAAGTTCTGAAATAAGCCAGAATTCGTCGTACTGTATTGAACTGGAGGACCTCAGGGATTCGCTGAAAAGGGTCGATGACCCGGAAATAGCCGACATTAAAAAGTTTTTATCGCTGGAGAGCGGTGATTTGCCGGCCGGCGGACATACACACGAATGCGACGGTGAATGCGGACATGAGGTTCAAAAACAGACGCAGGACGAAGACATTCCCGAAGAATTAAGGGAACTTGACCCGGAACTTGAGGAAGTTGATAACGAATATTTTCACGTATACACCCCGGCGGAACTGCGCTATATCTTTGACAGGATTAATAATTCCATTGAGAAACTTTACAGGTATTACATGGATTACGCGACTGTTAATCTTACCCTTACGATCGGGTTCAGGTTTGAAAACGGCCTTGAGTCGGCACTTGTTGTCGAGTACATCCAGGACGGGCTTGGCGCCGCGCCATGGGGCGATGACTGCCTGGAACTGCCGGTAAATGACGCCAGGGTTTCTGATGATATAAAAATGAGGGCATGTTTTTCAATAGACCCGGACAAAAAGGCGCAATATATAGAAGCTTTCAGCCGTATTACCGAGATGCTGAATGTAAAGCATGACGACAGGTATACGAAAGGTTATAATTAATTATAATGGCGGAAAAATTTGAGCTCCGTGATGTTATAGCCATAGGCAGGACCTTTGACGAATACTGCCGTATGTTTAACCTGACATTTACCCGGCTCAAAGGCGCCGCAATTCTTGACGCAGGCGGAGGCGTATCTTCATTTACGGCCGAGGCAAACGGGCTCGGGTTAAATGTAAAATCTGCGGATCATATTTACGGTTTTTCCCCGCGGGAACTTGAATCAAAGAGCGCCGTTGACCTTGCGGAAATGCTCTCAAAAATAGATGAAATCAGGGATAATTATAACTGGGATTTTTACGGCAACAGCACAGGGCTGGCGCAATACAGGGAAAATGCCCGTGCGGGGTTTATCGCGGATTATAAGCTGAACAGGGCCCCGCGTTATGTCAATACCGGTTTTCCGTGGACGGTTTTTACGGGCGGCGAATTCGACATAACCATAATGTCTCACCTGTTGTTCCTTTATGACGAGCACCTCGATTATGGGTTTCATGCCGATACAGTGGCCGAATTACTGAGGATAACGCGTGAAGAGGTCATGATATACCCGCTTTTTAATTTACGGTGGAAAAAGAGCCTGTTTGTTGATAGGATAATGGGCGATGCGAGGTTTACGAAGGCCAGATTTACGGTAAAAAAAAGCGGTTTTGAGTTTGTAAAAGGCGCGGATGAATACCTGAGCATAATGCCTTAAGTGATATCGGCGGAAAATCGGTTTAGTTTAGCGGTCGGGACTTTTTTAAGTATCGGCCGCCCGATACTATAAGGGTTTTAGCGGCGCCGGGTCTTAAAAAAGTTCCGACCGCCAAACTCATGGTATAAATAAAACATGGTTTTCTGACATAACCACTTAAACGCGGTAATTTTAAAAATAATACGGAGGGTGATGTGAAAAAACTTAAGGTTGGAATAATAGGATGCGGGACGATATTCCCGATGCATGCGGAATCCATAAGGCAGGCATGCGGCGATATTGCCGGCCTTGCCGCTGTCTGCGATATAAAACAGGACAGGCTCGCCGGAGCGGGCAAGAAATACAACTGCGCCACATACGCGAATTACAGGCAGATGATAGATATGGAAAAACCCGACGTGATACATGTGTGCACGCCGCATTACCTCCACAGGGAGATGAGCGAATACGCCATAGAACGGGGAATAAACGTATACCAGGAAAAGCCCATGTGCGTGACGATCAATGACGCCGTTGAGCTTAATAAAAAGGTAAAAAAACACGGCGTTAAGTTCGCGATATCCTTTCAGAACAGGTTTAACCCGTCGACGACCCTTGCAAAAACAGAAGCCGCGTCCGGAAAAATCGGCAGAATTTTATCCTCAAAACTGGTCCTTACATGGCACAAGCCGGATGAGTATTATTTAAAAAGCGACTGGAAGGGGACGTGGGACAAGGAAGGCGGCGGCGTCATCATTGACCAGGCCATTCATTCCCTGGACCTTTTAAGGGACATTACCGGTTCGGAAATAGACTGGGTCGACGCCTGTACCGCAAACAGGATGCACGTAAAAGTGCAGGTTGAGGACGAATCCGCAGGGGTGATAATGTTCAAGAACGGCTCGTATATAAATTTCTACGCCATATGCCATTATTCTTACGACGACGACGTGGTGATGGAAATACACTGCGAAAAGGGCAAAGTTAAAATCATAAAAGATTCGGCATCCGTATTTTATAATGAAAAAAAGTGGCCTTTTAACACGAAAACCGCCCGGCCAAAAAAAAGCGAGTTCATTGATTACGGCGAAGGATGGAAGGATTACTGGGGCTACTGCCATTCCATTGAAATAAGAAGATTTTATGAATCAATATTGAACAATACTCCTGTTGACGTGAACGAAGACGAGGGGCTCAAGACACAGTGGATGATAGAGGCGATATACCGCTCGGGCAAGACCGGAAAAAAAGTATATATGGACGAGCTGGTCAGGGAAGTAACGGGGGCTTAAGGCACGGGGCTTGCCCAAATTACACAGGAGGCGGCAGATGGAAGAATATATATCCACAAAACTGGTGAATTCACAGGCATGGAAGTTTTATTTTATTATGCTGGTATGGCCGCTGTATCTGGTCAGCCTGCCGATCATCTTAAGCCTGACCGGGTGGTGGTCGGTACTTTATATGATTTTCCCCGGAGTCTACATTTTTACATGGCTGGGATACCTTATGCACGAAACATGGCACAAATATGTGCCTGCAATCCCGAATGACAGGTTGTATTATATTTTATCGTGGATGCTTCTCACTGATCCGCAGATATATAAAATACTACACGGGTTTCACCACTCCCAGGTAAATACATGGGACGATACGGAATTCCACCCTCTGGGCAGGATAAATAACAGGATGCTGAGGGTTATATATAATTTTTTCGAGATTTTTCTCGGGATCGCATTTATTTCGCTTGCTGCAACGATGGTATTGCCGCATCATGAGAAATATAAGGCAAAATACAGGATTTCATCGTCAATCACGGCGGTTATAGCCATCATTTTTTTTCTGGGATTGACCGGATGCGCGGCACATTTTATATTCGGAGTCGGGGTAAAGACCGTAGTTGCCTCATATATCGCGTCAATATGGATAAATTCATTTTTTTTGCACCACTCCCAGATGATGGAACACGCCAACCTGATTGTTGAAGGTGATTATAATTCCCGCAATATCCGCACAAGAAATTTAAGCGACAAAGGAGCTGCCGAAAAACTATTCCTGTTTTTCACCCACGGCGACACCAGGGAGCATGTCCTGCACCATACGCTGGTGAACATATATTCCCGGCCATTCCCGGGAAAAGTCCCGATGCCTGCCGAATCGGTATATATTGATTTAAAAGGGTACCTGGGAATACTCGCAGAGATGCTTTACGGAACTGTCCCGGTGATAAAATAGGCAGGCTGTAATACAGCGCCAAAAAGAGCGAAAGGGAGAATTTTTTGCCGAGAAATATAAAACAATACATGCCTGTTGCGGTATTACTGTTATTAATGCTTATGTTTTACATCCACAACCTTTACCCCGCGTTTAATAATGACGATTCGCCGGAAACCATTACCGCGGCCATAACCCTCGGGATACAGCATCCGCCGGGATATCCTTTATATACGATGGCGGGAAAAATTTTTTATTCGATATTCCGCCTTCCTGCAGCCTTTGGCCAGAATCTTTTTGCCGCGATACTCGCAATTACGGCGCTCTTATACTTTTACCTCCTTTTTATTTCAATAAAAGGGACGGGGGCTTTTTTTAAAATTACGGCCCTTGCCGGCGTTGCAATCCTCGGGCTTTCAGGCCCTTTTTTCAGCCAGGCAATATCCGCCAAGGGCGGGATTTACATGTTAAATCTTATTTTTCTTGCGCTTTGCCTGAGGTCGTTTTTTTTGAGTGACGCCGGAGCCGGGGAAAAAGAGTTCAATCTGCTATATTTTTTTAGCGGCCTTTCCATGGCAAACCACTGGCAGAGCGCGGTTTTATACGCACCCCTGCTGATGGTTTTTACCGCCTTTAAAAACCTGAAATCCGGGGAATGGAAACCCTTCTTAAAGGCCGTTTTGTTTTTCTTTATCGGGCTGACACCATATCTATACCTGCTCATAAGGGCGCGTTCCGGAGCTGTGATGGATAATGGCGCCCCGGCCGGGATAAAACAGCTGTTCGAACACATACTCAGGTCGGATTACTCCGGCGAGTTTGCTCCGCTTACATGGCCCGTAATATTTTTTCAGGCGCGGGAATTTTACAGGGCGGTGCCGGCCTCGCTGTTTATGATGTGGCCGCTCGCGGCTGCAGGCCTGGTTATGCCTTTTTTTGGCAAAGCCCCCGCAAAAAAAACGTGGTTGATTCTAACCGGGATTTTTATTTTGTTTTCCGTCTCGGTGATTCTGCTTTTCAGGCGTTTTCAGGATTCACAGTGTTATTATCTTCCGCCGCTTTTTCTGGCGGTTTTAACGGCGTGCGGGGCGCTGTCGTCGCTCTTGGCCATGAAAAAACGGCTTATAACCGCCGTGCTTGCCATATTTACGGCGCTGTCGGCGGCGGGGCAGGGATATTTTTCGTCAGAGAGGTTTTCCGGAAGGGACAATTATTTAAGCTATGATTATGCTATGAACATCATGAAAACGGCCCCGTCCGGAAGCGTTTATTTCGCGGCAAGCGCGTTTGACATCATGCCGCTCTATTATTTTAATTTTGTTTCAGTATATAAGCCTGATTTTAAAGACGTCAATTCAACGTTTTTGGCGTTTGCCTGGGGAATAAAACAATTTGCCGAAAAATTTCCGCCGGTCGAAATGACGCCGGGAAAACCCGGGCTGAACACAATAAATGCCGTAAGGGCCCTTTCGCGTTCATTCCCGTGTTTTTGCGGTTTTGATAACACTGCCGCGGCAAAAACAGGGCTTAAGTACACTCAGGCGGGCATAACCCTGCTTACGCGTCCGTACGCCGGCCCGGATAACAGCGGGCCGTTTTTTGATGTATTCAGGTTATATTCAATCAGGGGAGTTTATAACCGCTTTTTTCTCATGGATACGGATAATTTCAGGATGATTTCAAATTATTCGGGGGCGGAGTCAAATTACGGGAACTGCCTGCTTGGCGCCGGTTTGACCGGGAGGGCCATAGAAGCTTACACCCGCGCCCTTGAACTTCCATACAACGGCTCAAAAGCAGGCATGATCGGAAATATTTTCAGGGCCTATAAAAGGGCAGGTATTAAAGATACGCGGGGAGTTATGTTGAAACAAGCCAAATAACTGCGTCGGTTTCATCCTCAAAAAATTTTATATCGTCCCTGCCGGAGAAATTTAAGGCGGATTTCATCAGCGGCAGGAGCAGCTGCGGAAACCCGCAGTAAGCGGACGCCCTGATATGGGGCCTGTTTTTCTGGAGGTACCGCGAAAAGATATCTTTATCGGTAAGCATCGGCGTTGTATTGTGCATTACCGTAATTAACCGCACGGAATCCAGCGGTTTGCTCCTGAAAAGTATTCCCATAAATTCAAGCAGTTCGTCAAAACGCTCGCCGTTATAATCGTTCAGGTCAACCCTGATGATTTCAACGCCGTTTACGGAAAGAACCTCTGTGGATATTCCGGGAAATCCTTCAATATTTATTTTCATGTATATAAATTATACATACATTTCTTCCTGTTTCAACGTAAATTTAGGGAATGTCCATTCAGGAGTATATACAAGGCCGCATTTACCATAATTGACTAATACCTGTGTTTGTGTTATATTTCTTAAACTTTAACCTGCTGTCACAAATTGACCGGCTGGAGGCTGTCCATGGATTATTTTAATTACAAAAGGAAGGTCCTGTTCGCCGAGGATACGGGTATCGGCGCGCTGGCGGAAAAATATGGAACGCCCCTTTATGTATATTCAAAAAGGACATTTGTCGAGCATTATCACAAGATATGCGCGGCTTTTTCCGATTTGGACACACTGGTATGCTATTCTGTAAAGGCCAATTCCAACGGCGCCATACTCAAAGAAATGCGCGCCCAGGGTTCGGGCTTTGATATTGTTTCCGGCGGCGAGCTTTTCAGGGTGCTGGAAATCGGCGCCGACCCGAAAAAAATAGTCTACGCTGGCGTGGGCAAGACGTCGGAAGAAATCAAGTACGCTTTAAAGTCCAATATACTTATGTTCAACATTGAGTCTGTCGAGGAACTTAAGGCCATAAACAGGATAGCCGGGGCGGCCGGGAAAAAGGCCGATGTGGCCCTGCGCATAAATCCCGACGTCGACGCGCTGACCCATCATTATGTCAACACCGGAAAAAAAGAATCCAAGTTCGGCATAGATATAAATTTTGCCCTGGGGATATACAAAAGCGCGAAAAAAATGAAAAATATAAACATAAAAGGGGTCGACATGCATATCGGCTCCCAGATAACCACGCCAATCCCTTATTTGAATGCGGTGGGGAAAATCGCGCAGTTCGTATCGGGGTTGAACAGGGAAGGCATAAAAATAGAATATCTTAATATAGGCGGGGGGCTCGGAATAATTTACAACGAGGAAAAGCCCGCAACAGCGGAAGTATTCGCGAAGGCCGTGAAACCTTATATCGCCGGTTTCGGCCTGAAAATAATCCTTGAGCCCGGCAGGTTCATAATAGGCAACGCGGGAATACTCGTGACAAAGGTAATATACAATAAAAAAGGCAGGTCAAAGAATTTTGTCATTGTTGACGCTGGAATGAACGACCTTATAAGGCCGGCGTTATACGGTTCTTTTCACAAGATCATACCGGAAAATTTTAAAAGCGCGGCCAAACTTTCACCGTGCGATGTGGTCGGCCCGATATGCGAATCCGCCGATTTCCTGGGCAAGGACAGGATGCTGCCGGAGCTTGCTTCAGGGGCCCTGCTGGCCGTAAGAAGCACGGGAGCGTACGGCATGTCCATGGCGTCGAATTACAACTCCAGGCCGCGCGCGGCCGAGGTAATGGTGGACGGCTCAAAACACCGGCTCATAAGGGAACGGGAAACATATGAGGACCTTGTGGCAAAGGAAAAGTTTTAAAATAAGGACCCAGGCGGTATTTTATGAAGAACATTAAATTCGCAAAAATGTCCGGAAACGGCAATGATTTTATAGTTATCGACAACAGGAACGGCTCCGTCAAACTTACCGGAGCTGGCATCAGGGCATTATGCACAAACCATTTTTCCATAGGCGCCGACGGGCTCATTCTTGCGGAAAAAGCCACGTCGGGCTATGATTTTTATATGAAATTTTACAACAACGACGGGAAACAGGCGGAAATGTGCGGGAATGGCGGCAGATGTATTTCAAGATTTGCCTACATAAATGGATTCGCAAAGAAAAAAATGCGGTTCCTGGCGAAAGACGGAGCCCACGATGCGGAAATAATGGATAACGGCAATGTGAAGCTGCGTATGATAGACCCGTTTGATATAAAGCCTTTGATGAAGGTGAAGGCATCCGGCGGCGTCATAACCGGTTTTTTTGTAAACACCGGGGTGCCGCATTTTGTGACGGTTGTAAAAAATATCGATTCGGTGGATGTAAAAAAACTTGGAAAAGAGCTGAGGTTCCACAGGGCGTTTTATCCCGCGGGAACCAACGTGAATTTTGTGGGAAAAACCGCGGGTGGATTTGCCATAAGGACCTATGAGCGCGGTGTGGAGGACGAAACGCTGGCGTGCGGAACCGGCGCGACAGCCGCGGCACTGGCGCTTTATGCGGCCGGCTCGGCAAAATCTCCCGTGTCACTTACGGCAAAGGGCGGAAAACTCAGGATATATTTCAATGAAACAGCGGGCAAAATAACTGATGTTTACCTTGAGGGCAACGCCAGGGTGGCGGCCGAAGGGACGATATGCCCGGAAGCTTATAAATTTTAATTTAAAATATTTTTAAAGGAGGCGCTTTATGTTCAAGGGTTCTTATGTCGCGATTGTAACGCCGTTTAAGGACGGCAAAATAGACGAAAAAGCATACGCTTCGATGATAGAGATGCATGCCGCGGCGGGCACCGACGGAATAGTGCCGGCTGGAACCACGGGTGAATCGCCAACGCTTTCACCCGAAGAAAACGAACAGCTGGTTGATCTGACAGTAAGGCTGGTAAAAGGGAGAATGAAGGTCATAGCCGGTACGGGGTCGAATTCAACGGCCGAAGCCATTGAATATACAATGGCAGCGGAAAAATCCGGGGCGGATGGCGCGCTGGTGGTGAGCCCGTATTACAATAAGCCGACGCAAAAGGGATTATATGAACATTTCAGGGCCGTTGCGGGCGCGGTAAAAATACCTGTAATAGTCTACAATATTCAGTCGAGAACCGGTGTAAATGTGGCCACTTCGACGCTGGCCAGGCTCGCGAAGGACTGCCCTAACATAACCGGTGTAAAGGAAGCATCGGGGGACCTTTCGCAGATGAGCGAAGTCATTGAGCAATGCGGACCGGAATTTTCAGTGCTCTCTGGCGACGACGCCCTGACACTGCCGCTTATGGCCATAGGCGGCCATGGAATAATTTCCGTAGTTGCAAATATAATACCGGCCGACGTAAAGGCAATGATAAACGCTTTTAATGGCGGTGATATAAAGAAAGCGCAGGAACTGCACCACAGGATGTTCAGGCTTGTAAAATCAATGTTTGTCGAGACAAACCCCATACCCGTAAAGGCGGCAATGGCCATGATGGGAATGATAACGCCGGAAATAAGGCTGCCTATGACGCAGCCCGAGAGCGAGAACGCGGCGAAGATTAAAAAAGCGCTTGTTGATTACGGATTGAAAGTAAAATAGCGGAGGTAAACAATGATAAGACTCGGAATATCCGGCGCGGCCGGCAGGATGGGCGGGGCAATAATCGAATCCGCGGCGCGTAGCCCGGAAAAGTACAGGGTTTCGCTTTTGCTTGAGGCCAATGGCTCCGGAAATGTGGGCTCTTCCATACGCGGCCTTAATATCACGGATGACCTGAAAGCCGGATTGGACGACATTGACGTGCTTATAGATTTTACATCGCCTTCAGCAACGCTGGCGCACCTGAAAATTATGGCGGACTCAAAAAAAGCTGTTGTTATTGGCACCACGGGTTTTGACGCAAACGAAATATTCGAGATTGAGCAGGCCGCGAAGAAAATACCGGTCTCTTTTTCCTCGAATTATTCCGTCGGCATAAATGTTTTGTGGAAGCTTTTAAAAGACGCGGTGAAGGCATTAAAGGCCGATTACGACATTGATATAGTCGAGGAGCACCACAGGATGAAAAAGGACGCGCCGTCAGGAACGGCGCTTACCACCGCGGAGATTATTTTAAGGGAAAAGGGGCTTGATCCGGCCTCTAATATGGTATTCGGCAGGGAAGGCAAAAAACTCGAGCGTGACAGGGATGAAATCGGGATATTCGCGGTCCGCGCCGGAGGCATAGTCGGCGAGCATAAGGTAATATTCGGATCGATGGGAGACAAGCTTGAGATATCGCATACGGCCTTTTCAAGGGAACCGCTGGCCATGGGCGCACTGAAAGCGGCGGAATTTATATGGTCAAAACCTCCGAAAATATACACGATGACAGAAATACTCGGGCTGGAATAGTACGGGATGATAAAATTCATCAGGTATTCCATAGAGGATTCGGCTCCGCAGTGGGGCATTGTCAATAATGAGGGAAGCATCACCGACATAGAGGGCGATATATTCACCCAGTACAGGGTTATGCCGGATCTTATTGATTATGAGCGTGTGACGCTGCTGCCGCCGTGCGAACCCACAAAAATAGTGTGCGTCGGCCTTAACTATTCGGACCACGCAAAGGAAATGAACACGGCAAAACCAAAGGAACCGGTTATATTTTTAAAGCCGCCAAG
>Ga0224555_1005411_pt1 | contig 10729 bp, 6 predicted proteins | sample 714S23034metaG_FD_180687 | JGI IMG/M metagenome (GOLD analysis project Ga0224555, IMG submission 180687) | Peat soil microbial communities from Stordalen Mire, Sweden - 717 S2 30-34 | ecosystem: Environmental > Terrestrial > Soil > Wetlands > Peat | place: Sweden: Norrbotten County, Stordalen...
ACCGGCGCCCAAGCAACCGGTTCGCACGATTGGGCCTCCGCCTAGGCGGAGGCCTCGCTGTGTTGCGGCAGGCGCAAGACTGTCAGGATGTAAGCCGTACGCTCTGAATGAGGGATGTGACCGACCATGACCCGCGCAAAACGCTCGATTCAGTCCGCAGTGACCATCGACGGCTTCTCACTGATCTGGAATCTGCACCGCGAACAGCAATGGTTCACGGCAGACGGCTGGAAGGGCGTTGCCATTCATGTAAAGGTCGCCAAGGGCGTCCGCCGCGAGCTTTTTCTGGAATTTCCGCCTGTCGGAACGGAAAAAGCCGGCAACACGCGGGAGGCGCCTGCACGGGTTCCGATATCGGCGGCAATGGTCGAGGCCGGCATTCGGGAAGCAATGGCGGCAGGATGGGATCCGGAGTCGCGCGGCAAGCCGTGTTTTTATCAGGTGGGCGAACTTGCGGGCTGATGTGGCTGTAAACGGCCATAGAGCTTGTATCCAAGGACCATAAAGGGCCGTAGACAGGTGGAGCTATCCCACCTTAACCGAAGCGCAAAGAACGCGCATCGGCGAAGGTGGGGCACCCGAAGTTTGTGGGGCACCCGGAGTTTGTGGACGGTACAAATGGCTGGCAAGGGCTTTACCGTGAAGAAGGACTGGGACAACCCCAGAGAGCACACGATGCCCGCGGAGGCGCGCGTGCCGGCTGAGGTGCGCCTGGGATCGGTGGTGGTGACTCCGGCCACCGTGCTGGCTCCCATGGCCGGAGTCACGGATACGGTTTTTCGGCGGTTCATTCGCCACGCCAGCTTGTTTTCTGCCACTTCGACACCGAACAAGGAATTGGCTTCGGTTAATATCCCGGGAGAGCTTCCCTCAGGGGCTGAAGCCCGAGTTGATTTTACTGCGTTTGCGGCACGACTAAAGTCGATCCCTGACACAAGCCAGCATTCTTCCGTAGCCGGTTCAGACGTCAGCCAGGATGCTGACGGGATCGAGACCGCGATCAGCAATGCGCAGTCGGGCTGCGGGCTGCTGATGACCGAGTTCACCTCGGCCGACGGGCTTTCGCGGATGCGGGAGACGAAGCGGCGGCGCTACCTGACTTTCTATGACGACGAGCACCCGATCGGGGCACAACTGTTCGGAGCCAACGCTGAGACGCTGGCCGACGCGGCGCGGATTGTGGAGGAGACCGGCTTTGACCTGGTGGACCTGAACCTGGGCTGCCCGGCCAAGCGGGTGGTAGGCTCAAACGGCGGTTCGGGCCTGTTGCGCGACTTGCCGCGGATCGGCGAGATTTTCCGCGCGGTGCGCAAGGCGGTGACGATTCCCTTCACCGTCAAATTTCGCACGGGCTGGAACGAGCGGGATATTGTGTGCGTGGAGTTGGCGCGGATGGCCGAGGCCGAGGGGCTGAACGCCGTGGCGCTGCACGCCCGTACCCGCGAGCAGGGCTATAGCGGCCAGGCGCAATGGGAGTGGATCGCCAAGGTGAAGCAGACGGTGGGGATTCCGGTGATTGGGAATGGCGACATTCGCACCCCGGAGGACGCGGCGGCCATGGTGGCGCTGACCGGCTGCGATGCGGTGATGATTGGGCGCGCGGCGCCGGCCAACCCTTGGATTTTCCGCCAGATCGCCCAGTACACGGCGACCGGCAGCTATCAGCGGCCAACAATGGAAGACCGCTACCGCATGATTCGCGGGTACTTCAAGATGCTGCTGGCCGAGGCCGAGGCCACCAAGGATTTGTCGCGCGATGCCCGGATGGGCGAGACAGCCGGCAAGATGAAGCAGTTTGCCACATGGTTTACCCACGGCGTGCCCGGCGGAGCCAAGCTGCGGGCGGCCATCTACCACGCAAAGACCGGAGCCGATGTGCTGGCCCAGGTGGAGCTGTTCTTTGCGGCGCGGATGGCGGACGACTCGAGCTTCAATGCGGAACTGGAAGACGACGGGGAGCAGGATTTTCCCGAGGGTAGTTTGGTCTGCGATTAGAGCGGTTTCCCGATTCACGTGCCCTTGCCGAGGTTATGTACGGTTTGCCGCACGGCTGAAGTCGTGACCTTTCAAAACGACAAGCTTCTCCATAGCCTTTAAACCCTGCGCACTTTCAAAAAAACACGAGCTGTTCTTCAGCATGTTTCTGGGGCACAAACCGGGTTATAGTGGACTCACAGAATTAAGAAGGGTTCACTTTGCGGAACGTGGCGCCAAAGCTGAGAAGCACCTTGAGGACGTGGGCATGCGGCCTTGCACTGCTATGCCTTGCCGCGCCCGATTGCCTGAGCCAACGCTACAACTTTCGCGAAATCGCCGAGGGGCTGGGCGACCTGAACGTCAACTGCATTGCGCAGGACCGCTCCGGCTACCTTTGGGTGGGCACCGAGAACGGCCTTTACCGCTACGACGGGCGCCAGTTTCGGCAGTTTGGCGCGGCCGATGGGCTGCACGCGCGGACCATTCAGGCCCTCTACGTGGGGATGGATGGAACCCTGTGGGCAGGAACCACGACCGGCATCTACTTTGAACTGCGGGATGGGAGCTTCGCCGAGTTGCACTCACCAGTTCCTTTCAAGCAGCTTTCACAGAGGGTCGGGACGGTCTTTGCGGCCATTGCGCCGGACCAGGTGGTGGCGGCGGACCGGAGCGGCGCGTTTCTGCTGCGGCGGCTGGGGCCAGAGCGGTGGGCCGCGGAGCCCATGCGCCTGGAGGGCAAGGCGATCTGGAGCGTGCTGGCCGGGCCGGGCGGCGTGTTGTGGTATGGCTGCGACCACGACCTGTGCCGGCTGGCGGACGGCAAGACCACGCACATGCGCGCAGGTCTTCATCTTCCAGAAGACCAGTGGCTCCATCTGCTGCTGGCCCGCGACGGCCACGTCTGGGTGCGCGGCTACCTGCACATGGGCGAAGTGCTCCCCGCAGAAAACCGCTTCGAGCTGCACGATTTTGCCGTGCGGTCCAACGCCGTGCCCTACTTTGCACTGGCCGAGGATGCGCAGGGGCGCATTGCGGCCTCGCAGGGGCCAGCCTTTGGCCTGTGGGAAAAGGGGCGTTGGTGGATGGTGACCGCGCGCAATGGCCTGCCCCGCAACGACATCTCCGCGCTGTTTGTGGACCGGGAGGGGTCGATCTGGATCGGCGCGGTGGGCCACGGGCTTTTGCGCTGGGTGGGACAGGACCGCTGGGAAGGCTACACCGTAGCCGACGGCTTGAGCGACGACATTGTTTGGGCCTCGCTGCGGGATCGCAACGGGCGGCTGTGGATCGGCACCGAATCGGGTCTCGACTACATTCCCGCCGGAGGAGACGCTCCAGGGGCCTGGCATGCGCCGGGCATCCAGACAGCCCGTGCGGATGCGCTTGCCGAAAGTGCGGACGGGGCAATCTGGATGGGCAGCGCTGCCGGCAGCCTGGTCCGGATCGACCCAAAGACACTGGCCGGAAGGCTATGGAAGACGCCGGAGGTCTACCGCATCCTGACGGACAAAGCCGCCGGCGCACATCGTCTGTGGGTAGCCACGGGCGGCGGGCTCTACCAAGGTGGATACCAGCGCCGGCGGCCACTCCCCGCGCCTGGTTGAAGACCCGGCAATCGCCAATCCGCGGCATCGCTTCACCGACCTGAGCCTGGACAAGGAGAACCGCCTTTGGGCCGCGAGCGACGAGGGGCTCTACCGGCTGGATGGAAGCGGCTGGCGACACATCGAAGCCGGCCTCTCCGGCGTCAATCCTTATCTGATCGCAGCCGATGGGCAGGGAAACCTATGGGCTACAGGGCATTTTCCTGGGATCATGCGCCTGCGCATCACAGATGGCCGAATCAACGAATCGGAGCACATTACCCGGCCTCGCCTGCTGTCGGAAGAGGTGGTTTCGCTCTACGTGGACGATCGCGGATGGCTGTGGCTGGGCCAGGACGCCGGTCTCACGGTCTACGACGGCCACTCCTGGCGCAGCCTTACCCAGGACGACGGCCTGATCTGGAACGATACCGACGGCTATGCACTGAACGAGGACAAGGACGGCAGCCTGTGGATCGGCACCTCGGGCGGACTAGCGCACCTGCTTCAGCCGCAAGCCCTTCCGGGAGAGCCGCTGCCCGCGCCGGTGCTTTCGCAGGTTACGTTCGGCAAGACGGTGATTGCCAACGGAAGCGCGGCCGGTTGGAGCGACAATCCATTGACCATCTCGATGGCCTCACTCAGCTTTCGCGATGCCCGGCACATCCGCATTCGCTACCGGCTGGTGGGACTGGAGTCGGATTGGGTGGAAACAGCGGAAAAAACACTGCGCTATCCTCGCTTGGCGCCGGGCAACTACCGCTTCCAGGCCACGGCGGTGGACGTGGCCAGCGGCGCGGTCTCCCCGGTGGAGGAAATCACGTTCCGCATTCTGCCGCGCTGGTGGCAGAACCGGCTGCTGCAACTGGGATTGTGCCTGCTCGCCGGGATTGGAGTAGTGGTTGCCTGGCGGCGGCGCATTCGTCTTCTGGAAGGGCAAAAGCGGCAACTTGAACTGGCCATCGAGCGCCGGACCGAGGATCTGGAACGCGAAAAAGCCGAACTGCTGCACGCCCGCGAGCAGATGCGCCACTATGCCGAGCACGACGATTTGACCGGCCTGTGGAATCACCGCATCATCACCGAACGGCTGCGCCAGGAGGTGGACCGCTCGCTCCGCGACGGCGTCCCGCTGGGCGTGATTCTGATCGATCTGGACCACTTCAAGCAGGTCAACGACACCTATGGGCACCCGGCCGGCGATCAGGTGCTGAAGGAGATAGGCGCGATTTTTCTGCGCTCGGTGCGGTCTTACGACTGGGTGGGCCGTTACGGCGGCGAGGAGTTTCTGCTGATTCTGCCCGGCTCCAGCTTTGTGGATGCGCGCATCCGGGCAGAGCAGTTTCGAGCAGCGGTGCAAGCGGCGTGCATCTTCGACGGCGATACCTTGATCCAACTGACGGCCAGCTTTGGCGTGGCCTCCGGGTTCCCATCCGACTATGAGGCCATGATCCATGCCGCCGACGCCGCGCTTTATCGCGCCAAGGACAATGGGCGCAATTGCGTGATGGCTACGGAGATTGAGCCGGAAGGGAGTTCCGCTGGCACGGGAAAGTAGATTGCTACAACTGCGCCAAGGGCAGGCGGATGGTGGCGCGGGCGCCTTCGCCGTCTTCACGGTTGACGAGGCGGATTTCGCCGCCGTGGGCACGGGCAATCTGCTGGGCAAGGGCCAGGCCCACGCCGCTGCCGGCGGGTTTGGTGGTGTAGAAGGGGACAAACAGGTTCTCAGTGTTGGCGATGCCCAGGCCGCAGTCTTCAATAGAGACCAGCAGGCTGGCGCCGGAGAGCCGCCAGCTTGCACGCACGGATTGCGCGCCATTGGCCAAAGACGCGTCCACGGCGTTGGCCAGCAGATTGATGAACATCTGCTCCAACTGGTCGGGATCGGCGTCGAGCACGGCCGGGGGGCCGGGATCGAGCTGGACCGCGAGGCGCTGGTCAGACAGGTTTCCCCGTTGCAGCAGCACCACCCGCTCGATGAGCGGCCCGATAGAGACAGGCTTGAGGCGCGGCGGCGGCAACTGGGCCAGCACGCGATAAGACTGCACGAAACGGTGCAAGGCGTCGGCGCGGCTCTCGACGACGCCCAGGCCGCGGCGAAAATCATGCACAGTGGCGGGGTCGGCAGCGAGCGAGTCCACGCGCGCCAGCAGGCTGCCGGCGATGGACTTGATGGGCGCGAGCGAGTTGGAGAGCTCGTGGCCCAGCACGCGGATCAACCGCTTCCAGGCCATCTGCTCCTCTTCCTGGAGCGGCAGGCTCACGTCGGCCAGCAGCAACATCATGTGCGGCGCGCCGTCCTGGCGGAAGGCCGCCTTGCGCAGCAGCCAGCGCGTGGGAGCCGCAGGAGACTTCAGATTTCCATTGAAAGAGTGAATGCTCTGGTCGGGCGCGGCAAGCAGGTCTTCAAGCCCCAACTCGCGGGCGGTACGGCCGAAGCAGCGCGCATAAGGCAGGCCCAGCAGCTTGGCTCCGGCGTTGTTGACCAGTTGGAGCATATCGTTGCGGTCAAAGGCGAAAAGGGGCGCGTGCATAACCTCGAGGATGCGGGCCAGCAGGGCCGTGGCTTCAAGCGAGCGTACACGCTGCTTTTGCAACAGATCGGCCAGTGCGTTGACCTCGGCGGCCAGTTCGCCGAGCGCATCTTGCGAGCCGGCTCCACGGGCGCGGAAGGAGTAGTCGCCCTCGCGCAGCGACGAGACGACATTGGAAAGCGTTTGCAGGGGGCGGATCATGCCATCAATGAGCGCGGCGGCTACCAGCGCGAGGTAAAGCAGCAGGCAACCGGCAAGCAGGATCGAAGGCGCAATGGCTATGCTGCGCTGGTAGAGAAGAATGCCGGCAAAGACCAGCGCGGGCAGCGACAGCAGCAGGCAATAGACGCGCGCCCGGCGAATGGCCGAGCGGCGGAGGCAGCGCACACGCGTCTCATAGCCCATATTTTTGAATGCGGCGATAGAGCGCGGCGCGGCTGAGTCCGAGGGCCTCGGCGGCCTGCGAGATGTTGCCGTCGCAGCGGCGCATCACCTTGCGAATGAGCAGGGCTTCGACCTCATCGATGCTCATGTTTTCAAAGGACTGCGGAGAGGACTTGGCGTTGGCGATGGCCAGGTTGGCAGGCTCGATCTCTTCGCCGCGGCAGAGCAGCACGGCGCGCTCCACGGTGTGCTCCAACTCGCGCACGTTGCCGGGCCACGGATATTGCATCATCTGCTGCATGGCGGCCGGAGAGAAGCCCACAACCTGCTTGCGATAGCGGGCGCGGTTGCGGCCCAGAAAGTGCTGGGCCAGCAGCGGAATATCCTCGCGGCGATCGCGCAGCGCGGGCAGGTGAATCTCAACCGTGTTGATGCGGAAGAGCAGGTCGTCACGGAAGTTTCCGGCCTTGGCCTCCTCATGGAGAAGAGCGTTGGTGGCGGAGAGAATGCGCACGTCCACGCGCCGGGTTTGCGAGGAGCCGACGCGCTCAAGTTCGCCGGTTTCAAGCACGCGGAGCAGCTTGGCCTGCTGGCGCAGCGGGACGTTGGCGATTTCGTCGAGAAAGAGCGTGCCGCCGTTGGCCAGTTCGAAGCGGCCAATCCGGTCAGTGCGCGCGTCGGTGAATGCGCCTTTGACGTGGCCGAAGATTTCGCTCTCGAAGGTTCCCTCGGGCAGCCCGCCGGCATTGACGGCCACCAGCGGCATGCGAGAGCGGGGCGAGGCGGCATGGAGCAGCTTGGCGACGATCTCCTTGCCGGTGCCATGCTCGCCGGTAATGAGCACGTTGGCATCGGAGGGGCCGACCTGCGCGATGAGTTCGAGCACCGGCTGCATGGAGGACGCGCCGGCCACGAACTCCGGCATGCCTTCGGCGCGGAGCAGGCGGTTTTCGAGTTCAAGCTGGCGCGCGCGGCGCAGGGCCTGATGCAGCTCGGCATGAACGCGAATGAGCGAGACTAGGCGCTCGTTCTCCCACGGCTTTTGGATGAAGTCGCGGGCGCCGAGCTTGATGGATTCGACGGCCAGGTCGATGTTGCCCCAGGCGGTCATGACGATCACCGGCAGGCGGGCGTCAACCTCCTGGATGCGGGCCAGCAGATCGAGCCCCTCCTGGCCGCTGGTGGTGTCGCGGGTGTAATTGAGGTCGATGAGCAGCACATCGTAGTCGCTTTGGCCCAGCGCCTCGAGCAGCAACCGGGGCGAACGCACGCAATCGACGGCGATGCCCTGCGGGGTGAGCAGAAGCTCGACGGCCTCAAGGATGTGGGGCTGATCGTCGGCAACCAGAACCCGAATTGGCTCTTGCTTACTGGGGATGGTTTACCTCCACTGTGCCGGTTTTGGTGTCGGCGATCGAGATGCCGTACTGATCGAGAACCGTGCCGGTGGCGCGCAACACCTCGATGCGCGCCTTTTCATAGGCGGTTTCGGCGGTCACCAGCGCCGACTCGGCCACTGCCAGATCGTGCTCGGCACCGAGCGTCTGCTGGTTCGATCCGGCGCCCAATTTCTGCTCTTTCTGCATGATGTCCAGCGTCTTCTGCGCCAGGTCGCGGGCATTGCGGGCAGCGTCAACGCGGCTGGCTCCCTGTTCGAGAGCATAGCGCGCGTTGCGCACCTCAATGCGAATCTGCTTTTTCAACTCTTCCAAATATACCTGCGATTGGCGGTACTCAAGCTCGGCGCGCGCTTCATCGGCCTTGGCCGTGCGGTTGCGCAGAGTGAGCCCCAGCGTGAAGCCCACCTGATAGTCCGGCGATGAGTTGTTCAGCGCGTTCTCAAGTATGCTGCCATACCCGCTAGGCACGGCGATATTGCTGCCTGGGTTCGCAACGCCGCCCGTCCCGGTGCCGCTGTACTCCCCATACACGTTGAGCGACGGCAGCAAAGCATTGCGGCCGGTCTTGCGGCTCAATTCGCTGTTTGCCATGTTCAGCATCGAGATCTGAAGATCGCCGCGATTTTTGAGAGCCCCCGCAATCATCTCCTGCACCGGCTCTGAGATGGCCTCAGCCTGGCTGCCGATGTGGTCAACGGGCACCACCGGCATCTCCTCCAGAATCGGATCGTCGAGGCTGCGGGTGATGGCGTTTTTCATATAGAGCTCCTGCAACTCGAGATTCGTGCGAGCTACAGTCAGATCCTGCTGCCGGGTAGCTAACTCGCCTTCCGCTTTGAGCACATCCATCTCTGGAATGGCTTGTAACTCAAGCTGCTTGCGGCTGGTATTCAAGGTCTCAGTGGCAAAGGCAATGGAACGCTCGCCCACCTGCTCGGTTTCATAGGCGCTGACCAGATCCCAGTAGATTTGGCATATCTTGATTACAGTTGCGCTGACCTGATTGCGAAAGGCAATGTCGGACACCTTCTGATTGGTCTTGGCCATGCGCAAATAGCGCAGGTTGGTGGCCAATCCAAAACCGGCCAGCAACGGCTGGGAGATGGTGACGCTCAAGGAGGATTCCAGCGCCGGATTCAATTCATTGTAGGGGCTGTTGGTGGTCTGCCGGTAATTATCCCATGACACTGAAGCAGATGCGCCGGTAGGAAATGCCTGGGAGAAACTCATGTCAAAAACATTGGTGTTGGTTTTGTAGGACGATATGCCATAAAGCTGCGTGTTATAGAGCAATTGCGAATTGTGATCGTTAGAGGCGGAGACGCTGAAAGATGGGTCGTAACCCATTACTGCGGTGCCGATGCCCATGGTGGAAGAGACGATGCCGCCCGCGCCGGCGCCCGCGCCGCCCGCGCCGCCGCTGGTGCCTCCGGCTCCGGTACCGGCTCCGGAACCAACGCCGCCACCGCCGGGCGTGTTCTGCACCACGCCGGTATTGACGCCGCGCACCGAGCCGCCCGCCTGCGTGCGCAGGATATCCATTTGCGCGATGGGCAGGTTGTAGCGCGCCACCACCATATCGAGATTGTCTTCAAGCGCCAGGTCGATGGCGTCGCGCAATGAGAGGTAGATTTTGCCGTCGCGCTGCAAGGCGCCGAGCCGCACGGAGTTACCCATATTGATCGGCGGCGCGGGGCTGCCGCGATAGGCGTCGAAGGGATTGTGAGAGCGGCGCAGCAACTGTTGAAAGGGAATCTGCGCGGGAGCAGGCGATGCGGGAGCTTGCGCGGAAGCCGCTGAGGCCGCGGGTTCAACGGCAAAAACCATGCTCGCCTGTAGCAGGAGAATCGCAGTTGCGGTCAGGATGCATCGAGCCGGATATGTCTTGGTGGGTCCGGTCTTGTAACTTCGTTCTACGTTTTTCAGTTCGATCATGACGATGAATTACTCCGATCGCAGTGCAAGAATGGGATCAACCGACGCGGCGCGGCGCGCCGGCAGCCAGGCCGCAACGAAAGAAGCCGACGCAAGCACAAGCACGACCGCGGCGAAGGTGAGGCCGTCGTGCGCCTGGACGCCATAGATGTAGCTGCTGGCGAACTTGACGGCAAACCAGGCCAGTACGCCGCCGATGGTCAACCCCATGCCTACCAGCAAAAGCGCGCGGCGCAGGATGAGCGAGAGAATATTGACTTTCGGCGCGCCGAGAGCGATGCGAAGGCCGATTTCGCGGGTGCGCTGGGCTACGGCAAAGGAGAGCAAACCATAAAGGCCAACCGATGCGATCATCAGCGCCAGCGCGGCGAAGCTCTCCAGCAAGTAAGCGATCAGGGTCTGGCTGCCAAAGGAGTCTTCGACGGCTTCGTGAATGGTTTTTACATCGATTGTGGTGGCGTCGGGCGCGACCTCGTGCAGCGCCTTGTCAAACTGCGCACGCAGCGTATCAGCAGGAACCGCACCGCGTATGGCGACCTGCGTAAACGCCTTTGCAATGCCATAGAGAGACGATCCGGGCTCAATTTGCGCCAAGCAAAAGTAGACTTCCGGCGTTGTGGCTTCAGTAACTTTGTACTGCTTCATGTCGCCTATGACGCCCACAATACGAATCTCGGCGAAGCGGTCTTTGCCCATCGACAATACATGTCCGATTGGATCCCGGACGCCGGATAAATAGCGATTGACAAAGGCCTGATTGACCACCACGACAGGAGGTGAGGAAACGGTATCGCTCTCGGTGAAGAAGCGCCCACGCAACATGGGGATTCCAAGCGCCTCGGTCAGGCCCGAAGAAACCAAAGAGCCATTGGCATGCGGAAGTTGTGATTCAGGACCATCCTTGTAGTCGAGC
>Ga0224555_1005412_pt1 | contig 10723 bp, 10 predicted proteins | sample 714S23034metaG_FD_180687 | JGI IMG/M metagenome (GOLD analysis project Ga0224555, IMG submission 180687) | Peat soil microbial communities from Stordalen Mire, Sweden - 717 S2 30-34 | ecosystem: Environmental > Terrestrial > Soil > Wetlands > Peat | place: Sweden: Norrbotten County, Stordalen...
CAGTTGAGCCCGACCAGTTCCCGCTAAACAAATACGAGATTCCTTAACCCGATTTCCGTTCCACTGTGCCTCAGACCCCCAGTATGTCCTGCAACACAGCATCCTCGAACTGTTAGGAGGCATCGTCAGCAATGCCGATGTATCCCCAAGACTTTGTCTTGCGGATAACGTAGATAGAAATTACCAACACTGCTATCAGCAACGCCAGCATGCCTGACTCAATCATGGATGCGCGAAAATGCGATTCTATGTCCGGTGTCCAAGCCGTATTCCGCGTGAAGTCCTCGGCCTGAAGAGTCAGGACAAGCGTTCTGCGGATGATAGCGATCAGACCGATGACGAGGAAGGGTTCGACGAACAAAGAATGCGAGCGAATCGAAATTCGAACCGTGTGCAGAAGCTCGACAAGCATCAGTACAAGCAGAAGCCTGTCAATGAGCACAAAGATTGCACTGGTGCCGTTCAAGTCCCGTACACCGCTTGCGAACAGGTGGAGACAGCCGATGATCGCGAGAATGGCGGTAGCCCCCAGCAGGATGCCGAGAACCGCATAAATGACTGTTTCCACGTGGCCAAGGAAAAGGTAAGGGCGGGATTGGTTATTCTCTGCCATGGCAATGGGCGGGCCAGTTTGACGTGGCGTGGTGCGATGTCTTTCTCAAGCCTACAACTAACTGGATGGGTCTGGGGAGCAATGGAACAGGAAACGGATTCAGGATGCCAGCCTACATGATTCGTCGTCGCCAATGGGCGTGCCGGTAGGGCTTCGACGGGCTTGGCGGGAACGAATTGAGGGGCGCGTCCGAATTCATTGATGCGGGCGATGAGGGCGGCGCGGTGGATAGATTCGGCGGCGACGGTGAAGCCCCAGAGGATGGACTCGGGGAAGGACTGGGTGACAGCAAGTTGCTCGGCAGGATCTTGGGTCTGGTGCGTTCGAAGCGCATGATGCGACCCCTGGAAACATGGCCACGATCGGGGCCGAGATCGTTGGAGCCGGTGCCATAGGGGAGCGGGTCGGTGTAGAGGAGGTCGGTGTCGAGGTGCGGGATCTCGAGATAGAGCCTGCCGGCCTGAGCGTCCCAATCGAGCGAAAGGAAGCCATGGATGTGCTTCAGACCTGCGGTCTTGTTCGCAATGGTGGGGGGACTGGGCTTGCGGAGCTTGCGCGTAACAGGCCGTATCTGCAGACAAGCGAATAGCCAGTGGACGCCAGATTGAGATGCTGATGGGGAAGTTTTGGAGCAGGAAAGTCAACTGTACCATTCCGTATCGTTGACTTCTGGGTTGTCACTTTAGGTCAGCCATAAACTCTTTGTTTTATTGAGTTTATGGCGGGGACGACGGGGCTCGAACCCGCGACCTCTGCCGTGACAGGGCAGCGCTCTAACCAACTGAGCTACGTCCCCAGATGCAGTTACTATTTACAACTCATTCTATGTCACGTAAGGATGAACGATTTCGAAGCTCCTGCTGGTGTTCGTTCCTTCTTACTTGCATTGTCAATGGCCTCAGTTCTAGTCTTTTGGGGACCCCAAACTGGAAGCAAAACTCTCAACGCAACGACAAACTAAGTCTATCAGATCGAGAGATTGTTTTGGTGTCTCGTTCGCTAATCAGGGATCAAGGATTTGGTGGGAATTACCGATCACCATGGGCGCTGTGCTGTAAGGCCGTCGAGGGGTGGCTATCCCGTTCCGGCACACGCATCGCTGAGATCCGAACCTGCATTGATGATGGACCTGATATACACTTCACATTCGGACCGAAGGTGTGTAAATTTAAACAGAATTGTGTCAGGGCGCACTGATAGCCTCCGCAATAATGTGCATGAAGCGGTTTTGCTGGTTGTATTGCGCAAGAGATGAGTGCTCGTGACCGAGCGAGCTGGGGTTCTGGAGACAAATGTTTGGAAGTCAAGGGTGGTGCGGCCTCGCCGCTATAGGATTGTCGGCATTTGGCGCTAGCCCGACCAATATTTTTGCCCCTGTGGGGACGCCTGCGGACTCCATCTTCGGCTTGTCGATGCTGGTGCTCGGCATCACAGGCGCTATCTTTCTGGTTGTGGCGGGGATGCTGCTGTATGTGCTCGTGCGCTACCGGTCGCGAACCCCGGATGGTACGAACGAGCAGGAACCGCCGCAGATTTATGGAAGCAACCAGATTGAGCTCTCATGGACTGTGGTCCCTATCCTGATTGTGGTGATGCTGTTCCTCGCAACGGCCCGGGTCATCTACTCCACCCAGCACGCACGGAAGCCTGTCGCCGCACTTGACGTCACGGTGATCGGCCATCAGTTCTGGTGGGAATATAGTTATCCCAAGCTGGGCATTGTGACGGCAAACGAACTGCATATTCCGGTGAGCGATCCCACGCATCCGCTGCCAACCTATTTGACTATGTCTTCGGCCGATACCGACCACAGCTTCTGGGTGCCAAGACTTGCGGGTAAGACCGACTTGATTCCGAATCAGGTCAACACGATGTGGATCGCCCCTCAGACAGAGGGGCTTTATCTAGGGCAGTGCGCCCAGTACTGTGGGACGCAGCACGCAAAGATGCTAATACGCATTTATGCAGACACGCCGGCGTCATTTGCGGCGTGGGTTTCACAACAGCAGCAACCGGCAGTGCAGGATCCTAACGTTGCGGAGGGTCGAGAGATCTTTCAACACAATGCGTGCATCAGTTGCCACACGATACGCGGCACAGTGGCCACCGGTAGATTCGGCCCTGATCTTACGCATGTCGCGAGCCGCGATACGATCGCGTCGGGTTCGGTGCCAAATACCCCGGCCAACCTTCGCAGTTTCGTCGACGATCCAGCTCATTTCAAGCCGGGGGCGCTCATGCCTCCGATGCATCTTGACAGTCACGATCTTGATGCTGTCACAGCGTACCTAGGGACGTTGAAGTAGTGCGTTTAGGAAGGAACACGATGGCAACGCAAACGCCCGCAACCGAAGTGCTTGATCTGACAGTGCGGAAGGCCCCGCGGCGTCATTGGCTCGAGGTGCTTCATGACTGGGTCACGACGGTCGATCACAAAAAAATAGGCCTGATGTATATCGGTTACTCGTTGATTTTCCTGGTGGTGGCTGGGGTTGAAGCGTTGCTGATGCGCATTCAGTTGGCGGTCCCGAATAATCACTTCGTCTCGCCGCAGGTGTTCAACGGCCTATTTACGATGCATGGAACGACGATGGTGTTCTTCGTCGGAATGCCCATTCTGTTCGGCTTTGGCAACTACCTTATCCCGCTGATGATTGGTGCCCGCGATATGGCATTTCCGCGGCTGAATGCGTTCAGCTTCTGGATCTCAGCGTTTGGTGGCCTGCTGCTCTACTTCAGCTATCTCGGTGGAAGTGGGCTGTACGGGGCGGGCAGTGCGCCCGATGTGGGCTGGTTTGCGTATGCGCCACTGACCGCGCGTGTTTTTTCGCCTGGTCATAGTACGGATTATTGGACGCTCGCACTGCTGCTAAGCGGGATTGGGACAATCGGCACCGCCCTGAACATCGTGGCGACTACGATCTGCATGCGCTGTCCGGGGATGAAGATGAGCAGGTTACCGCTGCTGGTGTGGCTGTACCTTGTAACCTCGGGTTTGACCTTCGTTGCGGTCGGTCCGCTGACTGCGGCACAGATCATGTTGATGCTCGACCGTTATGTGGGCTCGCACTTCTTCGACACGCAGGCGGGAGGGTCCGCCGTATTGTGGATGCACTTTTTCTGGATCTTTGGACATCCGGAAGTTTACATCCTCGTACTACCTGCATTTGCATTTGCCAATGAGATCATTCCTGTCTTTTCACGCAAGGCGATCTTCGGATACCCCGCGATGGTTGCAGCATCAGTAGGGATTGGCTTCATTAGTCTTAGTGTGTGGGCGCACCATATGTTCACGGTGGGCCTGGGTCCTGGTGCAAATACGTTCTTTACGCTCGCTACGATGATTATTTCGGTGCCCACTGGCATCAAGATCTTCAATTGGCTGGCAACGCTGTGGGGCGGGAAGATCCACTTTACTGCCGCGATGATGTTCGCCATAGGTTTTCTCTTTCAGTTCCTCATCGCCGGACTCACGGGCATCATGCTGTCGGTCGCGCCCTTCGACTGGCAACTTGGCAACTCTTACTTTGTTGTCGCGCACTTTCACTATGTGCTGGTCGGTGCGATTCTCTTCATGATCTTCTCGGCGTTCTATTACTGGTATCCGAAGATCACTGGCCGCATGTTGAGCGAGAGGCTGGGGAAGTGGCACTTCTGGCTCTTCCTGATTGGGTTCCATCTTACGTTCGACCTAATGCATGTGCCCGGACTGTTGGGCATGCCCCGCCGCATTTACACCTACGAGGCGGACCGGGGCTGGATGATCTGGAACATGCTCGTCTCAAGTGGAGCAGCCATTCAAGCTGTTGCAACTCTTCTCTTCGTGTTCAACATGGTGTGGTCGTACTTCAAGGGAGCCGTCGCCGGAGCCGATCCCTGGGACGCATGGACCCTGGAGTGGTCGACGACCTCGCCACCGCCGTCTTATAACTTCGCGAAAATTCCCAGCGTCGGAAGCCGGCGTCCTCTCTGGGATCTGAAACATCCGGAGGATCCCGATAGCGATTACGAGATGGAACAGAGCGTTCCGCGGAAGAGATCTGAGGAGAGTAAGTGAGCACAACCGCTGTGATACCGAATAGCCCGAACGAAAGATGGGAACTGCCATCCCGCGGCGTCGTGGGCATGGCGTGCCTGATCGTTGCCGAGGCTGCAATCTTCGTCATCTTCGTGGTTGCGTATGTCTTCTACATCGGCAAGAGCCTGAACGGGCCCACGCCGAAAGATGTACTCACGCTGCCGATCTTCACGACCATCTGTCTGCTCTCGAGCAGTCTCACGGTTCATGCAGCCGTTTCGGCACTGCGGCAGGGCAAAAGAAACCTATGCTCTCTGTGGTTGGCGGCGACCGTACTGCTGGGAGGGATATTTCTCGCGGGGACTGCTCACGAGTGGTATGACCTTATTTACCACGATGGCTTGACGATCAAGACAAACCTGTTTGGTACCACATTCTATTCGCTGGTTGGGTTGCATGCGTCGCATGTGCTTGTCGGTCTGATCATGCTGGCTCTGGCCTTGTGGTTCTCGCTGCGCGGTGAGATGGGCCGTGAACATAGCGAGAAGCTCGAGGTGCTATCGCTCTACTGGCACTTTGTCGACGCCGTGTGGGTCATTGTATTTACGGTTGTTTATGTGTTGGGAAGATGAACCAAGAAGGAGCCACGTTGCACGGCGATCATTCACAACAAAAAAATGAGCTGCAGCTTCCGTCACCGACAGCGTGGCCAATGGTGCTGGCCCTTGGCATCGCGCTTGTTCTCACGGGCATGGTGACGGACGGTATCGTCAGCATCCTTGGCGGCATTCTCGCGGTTGCTGGGATGGTTGGGTGGTTTTGGCAGGTGCTTCCGCACGAGGCGCACGAAGCCGTCGAAGTGAGCACCGAAGAGGTGCGCATCGTTAGTTCTCGCACGCTCGCTGCGCGACTTCCAATAGGCCCAATGCACCGCAAGATTATCCCCGTTGAGACCTTTCGAATCGTCACGGGCATCAAGGGAGGGATTGCTGGGGGGATCGCTATGGCGGTACCTGCGGTGATCTTCAGTGTGCTCAAGTACCACAGCATCTGGTACGCGATGAACCTGCTTGCTGCCGGCGGGTTTATCTCCTGGGCGGGCGCAAGCAACGCATTTCTGAGCGAGTTTCATCTGCGCGGGTTGTTGGCCGCGCTTGTGATTCATGGATTAACGTCTCTGCTCGTGGGGTTATTGTACGGGGCAATGCTTCCCATGTTCCCGAAGTACCCAATTCTTACAGCAGGCTTCATGGTACCGTTGCTATTCACCGGCATCCTGCGCTCGGCGCTCGGCATCGTAAGCCCGATTCTCAACCAGCGCATCGATTGGTTCTGGTTTGTTATCTCGCAAATAGCCTTTGGACTTGTGTGCGGGTTTGTTGTGAATCTACAGGCCAAGGTCCGAACGCCACAGTTTCAAGCGCTGCCATTTTCCGTGCGTGCAGGACTTCACAGCGACCTCGATGAACGGAAACACGGCGAGCTAACGGATTCAGACGACAAGGACACTCCGCGATGAATCTTCGCTTGTTGAGTATTTCGATGATGACCTGCGCTGCCGCGTTCTTGTGCGTAGGGTGTAAAGATGTGCCTGGAAGGCCAGGATCTGAGGCAGAAAGACCTGACCAGGTGTTGAAGTTTGCGGTGCTCTACAAGCAGAACTGCGCTGCTTGCCATGGCGAGGATGGAAGAAGCGGGGCGGCAATCTCCCTGGCGAATCCGGTGTATCTTGCCGTGGCGGGAGCCGACAAGATACAGCAGATTACGGCGAATGGTGTTCCTGGAACGTTGATGCCTGCTTTCGCTAAGAGTCATGGGGGCATGTTGACCGACCAGCAGATTGCGGTCCTCGCAGAAGGGCTGGAGTCAGAGTGGGGCAGGGCGGATGCGCTTGGCGGGCAAATTCCGCCGCCGTATGCGAGCAGTTCTGCTGGTGATCCGGCGCAAGGACAAAAGGCGTTCACCACGTTCTGCGCAAGTTGCCACGGAGTCGATGGGGCCGGAGTTGTGCGCGGCAAGATTCATACTGGCTCCCTAGTAGATCCGGCCTATCTTGCGTTGATCAGCGACCAGGGACTGCGCAGTCTGATTCTCGCCGGGCAGCCCCAGGAGAATATGCCTGATTGGAAATCCGATATGACCGGGGCAGGTTCGCGGGCTATGACGGACCAGGAAATAGCCGACACCGTCGCATGGCTGGCTTCGCATCGGATCGCGACGCCGGGCCAGCCTTATATGCATCCATAGAGTTTTACCAGCGTGCGGAGATAAGTATGAGTGAATTTCTTAACTATCCAGGAGAATCCAGTAACGACGACCTCCAGCCGGAGGGTAAGGCGGCGGCACACACGCGCAGGGCCTTCCTGTTCAAGGTGGCTGTTGGTCTTAATGCCCTGGTGGGGGCGGTGCTAGCGGTGCCTCTGATCGGGTATCTACTTGGGCCGGTGACGAAGAGGGGCTCAGACGTTGGGTCGTGGATAAGCATTGGTGCGGTGAGCGATTTCCCTGTGGGGGAGACACGGCTGGTTGATTTCAAGAGTCCTGTCGCGAGCTTCGGTGATGGCGAGACTGCAAAGGTTGCGTGTTGGGTTCGGCGCGTTTCGGCGCAGCAATTTCAGGTGTTCGCGATCAACTGCGCGCATCTCGGCTGCCCTGTGCGATGGTTCTCGGAGTCGAAGCTCTTTTTATGCCCGTGCCATGGCGGCGCGTACTACGAAGACGGTAGCAGAGCGTCGGGGCCGCCTGAACGTGGTCTTTTCGAATACAAGTACAAGATTGCAGGAAACTCGCTTGTGATCCATTCAGGCGATATGCCGACGCTTGCGACCCAAGCGTCTTGTAAGGAGAAACCGCTTGTCCAGATTGAACCTGCAACAGGTGAGACGAGGTCAACGACATGGGAAGGTTGAAGGAACGCGGGACCGTTGCCGGACTCAAAACCTATAAGTGGCTTGAGCACCGCCTTGGCCTCATGAAGCCGATGGCTGATGCGGCGGCGCACCCGACGCCTTCGAACAACGCGAGTTGGTGGTATGTCTTTGGAAGCGCGGCTACGGTGCTTCTAATGCTGCAGGTGGTTACAGGTATTCTGCTCGCGCTGGTGTATAGCCCAACGCCGAATGAGGCTTGGACGAGCCTGAATGTACTGAATCACAACATTGCACTTGGATGGTATCTACGAGCGCTGCATGGCTGGGGATCAGACTTCATGATTGCCATCGTGCTGATCCATATGGTGCAGGTGTTTCTCTTTGGCTCATTTAAATTTCCCCGGGAGTTGACCTGGATCGTCGGTATCGGTCTGTTGCTGATGACGCTGGGCATGGCCTTTACCGGGCAGGTGATGCGATTCGATCAGGACGCGTACTGGGGGCTGGGGATTGGTGCCTCGATCTCAAGCCGCATACCGATTATCGGGGCGTCGCTGGTGCATATGATTCTTGGTGGACCGATCATCGGCAGAGCGACGTTGTCACGGTTCTTTACACTGCATGTGTTCGTGATTCCAGGGCTCCTGCTTGCCGGGGTCGGGGTGCATGTGTGGATGGTGCTGCGGCACGGTGTCAGCGATTGGCCTATGCCGGGACGGCTTGTGCGCAAGTCAACCTACGAGCGGGAATATCACGAACTGACGGCGAAGACCGGCATTCCGTTCGTGCCGGACGCAGCGTGGAAGGACGCACTGTTTGCTGCCGCTATCCTCTTTGCTGTGATGGCGTGCGCGTTTTTCTTTGGACCGTTCGGTCCTGGTGGTCAACCCGATCCGACGATTATCCAGACAGCGCCGAAGCCAGACTTCGCATTTCTTTGGATCTATGCCGTTCTGGCATTCTTGCCCCCATCGCTCGAGACGCCGGTGCTACTCGTTGCTCCGGTCCTGGGGATTGCGGGTATGCTGTTGCTGCCGCTGGTGGCGAGCGAGGGAGAGCGGCATTGGGCCCGGCGCCCGGTGGCTGTGCTGATGGTGTCCGTGATTGCCGTGTCGCTTGGGATATTCACGCGCCTGGGAACCTATACTCCGTGGAGCCCGGTGATGAATGCGTGGGCGAGCGATCCGGTTCCACCGAAGTATCTGCACGACCGCACACCGCTGGAGCGAGAGGGAGCGCTGGTGCTGCAGGACAAGCAGTGCCGCAATTGTCATTCGCTCGACGGCGCAGGTGGATTGCGTGGACCCGCACTTGATTCAGTTGCAACACGGCTGACAGAAGATCAGATTGTGCGGCAGGTGCTACAGGGCGGGGGCAACATGCCGGCATATGGTAACGCGCTGAATCCATCGGAGACGAAGGCGCTGGTGAGCTTCCTGATGACGCTGCGCAGTAACGATCTGGCACCAGCAGTCGATGAGTCGCGTGGTTTGGTGCATGCCAGTGAATTGCATGTGCCTAAGTCTCCTGCCGCGGTGTCGTCGGGGCAGACACCCTAGCGTATGTCTGACGCGGTGCATGACATCTTCGCGGATTGGACGCTGCCTATCGGGCTGACGGTCTCGATTGTCATTACGGCAGCGTTGTACGTGCGCGGCTGGCTGGCGATTCGCAAGACGCGGCCTGAGCAGTTTACGGATGTGCGGCTGGCTTCGTTCCTGGGTGGGCTCGCGCTGTTGTGGCTGGTGACCGGTTCGCCGATGGATGGCTTTGCCGATGCGCTGCTGAGCGCGCATATGGTCGAACATCTGCTGATGATGTCGGCCATTCCGATGCTTCTGTTGTACGGGCTGCCGGTGGTGCCCCTGCTGCGTGGGCTGCCCGCGCCGCTGCTGCGCTGGATCGTCGGGCCGCTGCTGCGCGTGTCGGCACTGCGGCGCGTGGGGCAATGGCTGGTCACTCCGGCTATCGCGTGGCTGGCGATGAACGTGGCGTATCTCTGCTGGCACATCCCTGCGGCCTACGACTTAGCGCTGGAGAACGAGACGGTGCACGGCGTGGAGCATCTCTGCTTCCTCGTTACGTCACTGCTCTTCTGGTGGTACATCTTTCGCCCATGGCCCGCCGAGGAGCGCCCGGACGACTGGGGCATGCTGGTCTACCTGGCGCTGGGCGATGTCGTTATGACGCTTCTTTCGGCATTTCTGGCATTCTGCGAGCGTCCTGTCTACCCCTACTACATTGACCACCCAAACCCGTTCCACATCCCGGTCCTCGAGGATCAGGTCCTCGGCGCAGTGATTATGTGGGTGCTGGGATCGTTCGCGTATCTCGTACCTGCAATGGTGATCACCTTGCGCCTGACCGGGTTTGACGAGGGAAGCTCCGTTGCGGCGAATCCTCGGCGGCGTACGAACAGGTGAGGGGGTACCCCCCCTCCCCCCTGGTTTTGTAAAGTCTCTGGAATCAAGAGTTGCGAAAATTGGTGTCTGTAAGGTATTCCATTCAGAGACTTTATAGGCAAAGTCTTCCATTCAAAGGACTTGGTGGTGTTTTCAATGGTTTAGCGCGGGAAACATTCCCGCAGCGGCTAAAGCCGCGTTGGATTGGCTGGTTTACGGTGGGACTAAAGTCCCGACCTTTCAAAGCTGCCCTATAACAACAGGGATTAGCGTTAGTCGCTGCTCAGCGAAAAGCTGGATTCCTTCTGTTGAGCTTTATGCCCTACTTCTATTTTAGAGAGTTGGGTGGGTGAACTATGCCAAATGGTTTGGCGTTAAAACACCAGTGTTAATGAGGGTTTTGGTGATTCCTGTGGGCGTGGGGGGCTTGACATGCGAGTATTGGGCTGTTTTCGCAGGAAGTATTTTTGGATTGGATAAGTGGTTCAAACAAGGTGGGTTGTGGCGGGAGAAGGTAGGCATGCCCCAGGGGCTAAAGCCCGATTTCTCTTCTGGCCCATGAGACCCGAGCCTGAAGGCTCGGGGTACCCATTCTTCGCCAAGGCTAAAGCCCCCATTTTTCTGCTGGCCTATATGAGACCCGAGCCTAAAGGCTCGGGGTACCCATTCTTCGCTGATATGCCCTAACGGGCTAGCGCATCGAGGGCGAGGTTGAGGTCGAGGACATTGACGCGGGGTTCGCCGAGGAGGCCGAACTGGCGGGGGGTGGTGTGGGCGGTCACCAGATCGGTTACGGCGGACTCGGAGAGATGGCGCTCGT
>Ga0224555_1005413_pt1 | contig 10723 bp, 22 predicted proteins | sample 714S23034metaG_FD_180687 | JGI IMG/M metagenome (GOLD analysis project Ga0224555, IMG submission 180687) | Peat soil microbial communities from Stordalen Mire, Sweden - 717 S2 30-34 | ecosystem: Environmental > Terrestrial > Soil > Wetlands > Peat | place: Sweden: Norrbotten County, Stordalen...
TGCGACCCGGTCCCGCACTTCCTGCTGGCGCTTGGCGATCAGCGTGCGCATGGCCAGCTCGAGGGCTCCGTTCTCGATGTAGAACACTGTGCGCTCGATGATCGAAAGGCGGTCGCTGTTGGCCATATTCCTGGTGATGGCGCCGGTCTCCACCAAGCCCTCGGTCACCGCGGCGATCACGAACTGGCCCAGGCGCAAGCCGGCTTCGTCGCAGTGATCGAGCGCGCGGACCAGAACGTCCTCGCTGAAGCGGGGCCGCCGCACGGCCCGTTCGGTTTCGGGCACCAACCTCCTCACAACCTGCTCCGCCGCGGCGCTCACTTGAGGTTCTCCAAAACGGCGCGCTCGCCGGCCAGATCCCGGTCGCTTACGCGCTCGTAGCAGAATTTGCCGCGGAAGCGCTTGAAGAGCTTGGCGATGTTGTTGCGCAGCAGCGCAATTATCGTAATGCCAAGCACCCGGCAGCCGATGCCGATGTACCAGCAGGAGTCGCCGAGCTCCTCGGCCAGGTTCACCGTGTCGAGGGGAGCGCCATTGAAAATGTGATTGAACAGCGCATCGTTGAACTCGCTGGCTTCCGTTTGGAGACCGGCGCCAACGTGCAGCAGGCGCTGGATCTTGAGATCCGCGAGTGTGACTGCCAGACCCTGATCGCTTTCGGAGCTGATTGCCACGGGACTGCCGGATTCCCACCACGCCTGCATGGCGTCCGGCAGCGGCTTGCCGTAGAACAGAAAGCGCTTGAGGCTGTCCATCTCGGCTCCGGCTGCCTTGCTAAGCTCCAGGGCTTCCCGGATCACGACAGCCGTCCGGCGATTGAAAATGCGCTCGTTGAACGCTTTCGGACCGGCCTCCGTGCGTTCGGCGTATTCGGCGTAGTCGTCGCCGGTAACCATCGAAGCATAGACCTGCGGGTCCATTGCTTCGGCTTCTCGATGGCTAAGTTCTGGTATCACGTTAGAGGCTCTCCTTCAGGAACTGCTTTGTCATACTGAACAAGTCGCTCAGGCCTTTGGCAATTGGCGCCATCTTACCCCAAGCAATGGCAGCCTGGCGCTGATCGGCGGAAGCGCGCATTTGCCGCTGGAACTGCACGGCCTGCTCAAGCGCGTCGTCGCCGGCGTCGTGGGTGTGGGGCAGATCTTTGGGGCGCCACGACTCTGGCAGGCCGGCCTTCCCCGATTTCAAATACGGCTTTGCCAGGATGCCCATAGCGTGGCTGCGGGCATCCCAGCAACGGTGACGAAACACGGATTCCTGGCCGGAGAGCGCGTAGCGGATCGTGTAGTAGCGGAGAAAACACCAGTCGTACCCCGCCGGCGAGGCACAACAGATCGGATCGGCCTTTTCCTGCTCGGCCAAGTCCGCAACCCAACCCAACAAATCGGGGATGATGATTTCCGGGGGGCGGGCGTTGATCTGGAGCATGTCCCAACGGGCGCGCTTCTCCGCGGTCTCCATCCACCAACGCATGGTGTCGAGATCCTCGGAAGCTTCCCGCAGCGGCATCAAATTGGCTTTGAACTGCGCAATCGGGCAGCGGGTCAAGTCGAACGCCGTCATGCCGACCTGGCGCATCGAGTTCAGCGGCGCGATCGGGCCGTCGGTTTCAACGTCGAGACTGAAGTAAAGTTCACTCATCGTTTCTTGCTCCTTGCGGCCAAAGCGGCCATGGTTTTCGCCCGCATGGAAGCTTCGCCGTCGAACAGCGGCCGCTGGTAGCGCGCGAGATGGATCTGCGCCGCGGTCCGTAGGAATTCGACGTGCTTGTCCATGTCCTTGCGCTCGCAAATCGCGCGGGTACCGGCGTTGCCGCGCCGCCCGAAAGCCTCGTTGCGCATCTTCGGATAACGCCGCAGCATCATCCGGACGTAACGGTAGTAGCGGTGGTGAAAAGAACTCACACCGGCCCTCCAAGACCCGATCCTCCCTGTGGCGGCGGTCCCAATGGGCGCGTGGGATCGACGATGGGTTGATACCCGTGCAGCCGGCGGTCCGGCTCGGGAGGACGCTCCGGCCGGCGCGGAGGCTGCGGCGCCGCCGGCGCGGACTTTGCCGGCAAGCGGAGAAACGCCAGTAGGACCAGTGCGCAGACCAGGTGATAGGTCGCATCGGCCGTGTGCCCATGTATTCTTTCGAAGCAGCCGTAGAAGGTCGTAACCGGCACACAGATCCAGGCGGCCGAACGGAACAGCGATTTGAGCAATTGAAAGAACAAGTTCAGAATTCTCACGGATTCCTTACCTCGATAGACTGCCTGAGCTCCTGGCCTCCGGAGAAACGGATGGAGAGCGTAAGGCAGAAAAAGATCTTCGGATCGAGGGGCCTCGACCACCCCATGAAAAAGGGACCGCGTTGCGTGCGGCCGCTCTCGCCGTCCGGGGCGATGTAGTCGAGACGTTCGTCCTTCCATGGGCCGATGCTGACAACCAGGTTCATAAGGCGACCTCTGCGAGCCTAGCGGGAACCGCTGCCGATTCCCGCTAAGGTATGGCTCTACGGGTCAAAACGGTATGCTGTCCAGTTCCTCGGCGGGCTCGGCCGCGCGGTTGCCGCCGTTGCCGTTTCGGGCGCCGGCCGTAGCGGTGTTCGAGGATCCCTCTCCCGCCGCCGCGCCGGTACCGCCTCCGGGGGTGAACTGGATGTCGTCGACGGCCACGTCGAGCGAGTGCCCGGACTTCCCGTTGCTCTCGTAAGCCCGCAGGGTCAGCCGGCCGAACACGACCACGCTCTTGCCTTTCTGCAAGTAGTCCATGGCGTTCTTGGCCTGGGCGCCGAACACCGTGCAGTTGAACCAGTCGGTCTTCTTGTCGTCGCCCTTTCCGGACGACACGGCCACGGAGAATCTGGCTGCCGTTTTCTTGTCGGGGCCGTAAGTGAACGACTCGGGGTCCTTCCCCAAGTTGCCCATGATGATCACTTTCGCGAATGCCAATTGAAACCTCTTTCTTTCATTCGAAATCCGGCCAGGCGCATCGGCCGGGCCTTGCGTTATGCAGCTACCGGTTTTCGTTCTCTTGCCTTGCGCTGCCGCAGATGCAAGCAGAATCCGCACAGCGGCGGGTCGTAAGATCCGTTCTTGTCGAACATTTCCTTGCGCATCGCCTCGGTCAGGATGGCGGCGTCCTCGACATACTTGGCGCGCTCGCCGCCGCAATCGGCGCACTGGAGCGTGACCTTGTCCGGAGGCAGGGCCGATTTGTGGTACTCGTGCTCCGGCTCGGACTCCGGCCCCGCCTCCAGGGGCGCGCCCTCTTCGACGGCGGGCGCCAGCGCCGGCTCCGCCTTGGCGGCGGCCGGCCGGTTGCGCTTAGCAAGCCCGCGTGCCACGGCGTGCCTTTCGAACGAAAGCCGCGGCGATCCGGAGACGAAACCGCCGCACGGGCTTCGGCTGCGGAATCGACGGAGGCGCAGGCGCCGGCAGCGGAGGCGCGGGAAGCTCGGCGCAGACGCTCTCGGGAAAAGGCGTTTTCCCGGCGCGGTCGTTGAGAATGATCACGATCTTGCGCATTCCCTCGATGTTTCCGGCGATGAAGCTGATGGCCGTCGCGGTCTCGAGAGTGAGCGGCACGGAATCGAACTCCTCGAAGAACCCCGCCGCTTCCTGATGCAGGCGGCGGAGCAGGACCAGTTCCGGTTCCTTCCGCATGTCGAGCAAAGCGCGATTCTCGTTGAGGACCATGCTTACTTACCGGCCAGCTTGGCGGCGAGCTTGGTTTCGTGATCGGCCAGGCGCGTTACGATGAGGCCGATGACGCGGCTGCGGAGCAGCCTGGCGGTGGCGACGTGGCCTTCGATCTCGGTTTTCAGCTCGGCGGGAGTAGCTTTGTGGGACGCCGTCGCGCTCAGCTTCTCGATAATGCCGTTGAAATGCCCGTCGAGCGTGCTGAGGTTCTCGTACGAGGTGGGCTTCGCCACGCCGTTGCCGTTGCCGGCGCCAGTCCCCGCGCCGGGCTTGGGTTCGTCGTTCATTTTGTGACTCCAATCTTCTAAATTGCGTGGCCGGGCTTTGGTACCCGGCCTGGGCTTGCGCCAAACCAGCCTTGCTTACGTACAAGGCCATGAGCTCATCACAACGACCGGCGGCCTGCTATCAGGCCGCGAGCGCGAGCTGGAGGGACCCGAAGGCCGCGCCAACACGAGCCGGCATCTGCAAAACGTTAGTTTTGGCAGTTTTAGTTGAGTGGTTGTTTCCGGGAACGCACCCGCGGCCAGGCTACCCTCTGGCCGTTGTCGCATCACCAGGGTGGGACGCCTGCCCCAATCAGATCCTGGCTACTTCCGCTTACTGGCTCGTGTCAGTCGACTCCAATACACCCCCTCATGGTGTTGCAAAGAGAGATGGTGGAGGTGGCGAGCTCCGACTCTCGCGTCCTGATCCACTGCCCCTGGGCGGTCAATCAACAAATCCCTATGCTGCCTAAGCAGCGATCTTTTCAAGCCTTTGATGCTTCCCAGCTCCCATACATCGGCATGGAAACTAGTCGTCGTCCAGCGGCTGCCAGTAGCGATGCCGATACCCTTGTTCGTCGGTCCACCAGATCCACACTGAACGCCTCCCTTTTGGCGAGAACACGGGCGGCGCCGGGCACGCCGGACCGCCCTTTTCTGCTGCCAACAGAACTTATTCGGGTGTCTGCAACTCCTATCGGGAGCTTTTGGAAAATGTAGAGTAAAGACCCGAGAAACTCGTATTTATTTTCGGAGCGGATTCAGGCTTCCGGCCGATGGCGGCGGCATTCAGTTCCATGGCTTCTCCTGGTCGATCTTGGCGCAACGGCAGCGGATGCCAGAAACGTCGGCGTTGTAATCGGCCCAGCGGATCTCGACCTTGTGCCGGGTAAACAGCCAGCACAGCCAGCGTGGCCACTTCGGCAGAGTTTCGAACCAGCCGGCGCGTTCCTTCCCGATCGGGGAGTAGAACCAATCGTGCCGCTTGCTTGAAAACCACCAGTCCAGGGCGGCGATACGGCGCGGAGTCCGTGGCTTTTCCGGCATATCAGAGGTTCTCCAGGTCGCATCCAGGCGCATCCTCTTCGGGGCACGCCACATTTTCGGCGGTGTGCCAGGAGTTCCAGCTACAGCAAAGCCGGTGGGCCTCTTCAAAGGAGAAAGTGCCCTTGAATCTTGCGGGCAGCGTGGCCCGGGAGGAGATCCGAAACAGTTTCAGTGCCATCACGCGGGTCTCGACATCGGCGAAGTTCACGCCAAGGGTTCCGCTTACGGCAGGTGCGGATACTGCGCGCGGCCCATCAGCCTTCGCGCGATCCGGGCCCCCTTGCGAGTATCTGGACGCGAACTCCCGGGTTCTGGCGAAAACCGCCGCGTATTCCAAGAGCAGTTCTTCGGCGCACTCCTTAGTCAGACCCGCTCTGGCGATCAACTCGTCGAGCAGGACCGGCGGCATGTCGTAGCGCTTGCCGAGCAGGATCGGCCGCAGCCGCTTGTACTCGGCCCGGTCGAAACCTTTGGAAACCATGTCCGTCATTCCATACGCCCCGGCGACCGGCCTTCGCGCGCGGCTGCGTCCAGCTCTTTCTCGGCCGCCGCGGCGGTTCCCTTGCAGAATTGCTTCAAGCGCTCGCAGAACTGGGCCATGAGGTCGTCGTCCGATAGCACATCGCGCACCGCCTCTTTGCGCTCGGCTGATTCCTCCAGCCTTCTTTCAGTCCGGCATTTGACGGCGTCTTCCTCGATGCATCGCTTGCAGCCCAGGCTGGCTAAGCGGTCGATAGATACCGGCTCGCCGTGCCTCTCGCAGCGCCGGCGGAAGCGATGCGATAAATAGATCCATGCGCCGGCGGCGGCCACAAGCAGCGTCCAAAACAACCAGTTAGCGATGTCGGGCACGGGACTCCTTGTCGCGGATGTGCCGCGCGTAACTCACGATGTCGTGGCTCTCAAACTCCCGCCGGGTCACCTTGGCGGGCAGTTCCTGGACTGTGGCGATTTCTTTGTTGCGCCATTCCTTGTGAAAGTTGCCGCTCACGCAAGCGACTTGATCGAGCCCGGCCGCAAGATTGCCATCCATGCGCCCGCTCGCGCCCTCAAACGACGCCAGCCACTCTTCGAGCGTAAACGGCGTCCGGTGGCACGATACTTCGTAGTCGCGGCAACGCTTGTAATCGCCGATGACTTCGGCCGCGAAATTCTCGGTGACGAAGCCGTCTTTGATGTCCCCTTTGGGATCTTTGTGAGACTGGAGAAACGCCATGGCATCGCCCAGGGCAACCAGCCATACTTCAAGCGGCTCGCTGCTATTGATGCGCCAGACGATGCTCTCCGCAATTGCCTTGGCGCGCACCGAACGCTGTGCAAAGGCATAGATTTCCTCGACCGTCTCGCCGGCTCGATCCAACTCGGCGATCAGGGCGATGGCATCACGCGTGATGCGCACCAGGCGTTCCGCAGCCTCCCGCGGCGTCCTGTCATGAGCCATAACTATACCTTCAGCGCCTCTGGAGAGTCCTTCAGCAGATCGACGACATTGTCGAGATGGCTGCTTGAGGTCATCCATCGCACGCGACGTAGTTCCGTCTCGCCGGGCTTGTAAGCGGAGAAGTGCGTCTTTCCCCTGCCGAACATCAGGCGGCCCTGGGCCATCCAGCCGGACATCAACTCCACGCCCTGGCGATACAGCTCGAAAATCTCGGGGAAGGAATGCTTCTCTTTGCTCCTCTCTTCCATGGCGTCGAGCAGCGTCTCCACCGCGATGTCCACGGAGAATTGTCCGGCTACGTTGTCCAGGTGTTCGGCACACCTGACCGCTTCGATCACCAGCTCGAGCGCCTTGACCACCTGCGCGCGGTCTTCGGCGGCGTCGAGGTACAGCCCTCCGGCGATGCCGGCAGCCTTCAAAATCAGCGCCATCTCCGAGCGCACTTGCTGGAGCGGTTTGCCCATGCCGATCTCGTGCTCGAGATAGCGCATGGCTTCGGCTAGATTGCCGATGTTCTCTGCGACTTGCTGTTCCGGCTTCACGAACACCTCAGTTCCAAGGCTCGATCGACCGGACGGACAGGTGCGCGGGCAACTCCGTCAGGACGCCGTCGGCGCCCAGATCCTGCATCGCTAGCCCTCGACAAAGCCGGCGGCCGCGGGACTGGCGGCGCCAGGGAGGGTCCTCAATGTGTTCGGCGAGTCCTGCGATGACTCGGGACTGCTCGATTTCGGTCTGCAACTGTTCCATCGCTGATAAAGCCTCTTGAAAGATCCGGTCGGCGAAACGCCGCCGGGGATTTGCTGCCCGAGAATGTCCTGCGCCACGAGCGCATGGCATAAGCGTAAAAGGGCATCAGGCGGTCCTCGTATTCTCGCGAAGGACCGTTTTGACTTTGTGATCCATGGTGGCGACCACGGCTCCGTGCGTGTCGATGACGAAGAAGCGGGCGTGCTTATGCCCGCAGTTCAAGCCCTGTTTCTTGCCGTAGGCCTGCCAGAACAGCATGTGCTCGCCCAGATCCGGGCGGCGGAAGATGCGGCCGGTGGCGCGGCTGCGCTCGCCGATGTAGTAGCTGCCGGCGTTGAACACCTCGCGGCGCGTGTGGCGGATGCGGTTGGCGGCTTCGACCGAGGCGTCCGGGTTACGCACCCGGAATCTCCAGCGGGCCGCCCAGGGCTAGGCCGCCGGCCAGCAGCGCCAGCATCGAGCCGACGTGAGCGGGATGGGCCTCCTGGCCCGGATGGACGACGATGTCGCGCGCGGCCTCGGCGCGCTTGAGAGCCTCGCGCTCTTCCTCGATGGCTCTTTGCGCCAGCATGAAGCGGCAGTGATCGATGTGGATCTGGGCCTCGGCCTTGTCTTTGATGCGCCGCCGGCTGCCGTCTTTGGCGACGGTGTAGGCGGTACGGAAATCGTCCGAGACGAGTATGTCTCCCGGCCGGGCCGCTCCGGATTTGCGCCGCGGCTCCGTGTTTGCGGTATTGAGCAGAAGATAAGCCACTTAAAACGCCGTCCTTTGCGGCGCCGGCGCGGGGAGATGGCCGGCCAGAAGATGCGGGATCGAGACCGCGGGGACTTCCGCCGCGGCGTGGTTGAGAGGAAGGCGAGTGGCCCTGGCCCGGGCTAGGCGGCTGCGCAGCATCGTGGCGTTTTCCGCGATGTGGCTACGCATTTCCAATTTGCCGGTGGCCAGGTAGAACTCGATCCACTCGGTCTCTTTGCGGCCGCATTGCAGTTTGCCGCCCTTGGCGAGCGGCTTACGCTGCAGGTGCGGCACTTCGTGGTAGTACACGTGGCGCACGTCGCCTGGCTGGCGCAGTTCGGCGCCGTAAGTGCGGGCCACGCACTCAGCGTCCGAACGTCCCGGCTCCATGTCGCGGAACCGGTAGGTCTTCCAGATCTCGTCCGGCCCGTGGTACTCGAAAATCAGCCGGTACCAGATGCCTTCGATGCGGGTATAACTGGTCGTGTTGTCGAGGTCGAAAGATTCGACCGGGGATTTGGGCCGCACTTTGGCATCGGGTTCGTTGTTGCAAAGCAGGCCTGTTTCCGGGTGAACATAGAGGCCGCGTACGGGGTAGGACTTGGCGCTGCGCCGGCTGAGGGCGCTGTCGCATACCTCGCCGCCGACGATCTCGCAGTGCTGTTCCACAAGCCAGCGGAGCTGCCGCATGACTTCCTGGTCCCTGCCGTTGCGCGTATCGAAGGTCCGGCAGAGTTTCGAATACACGTCGTTCCACGGCTGCCCGACCTGAGCCAGCAGCAAGCCGCGCAGGTCGCCGCGATAGTCGCGTTTGTCCTTGGGCCGCATCAGTTACGCACCTCGAAGGCCGCCGCAAGCGCGGCGGCGCGCGCCATCTCGGCAGTGGAGAACATGGTGCTTTCCTGGTCGCCGCCCTTCTGGCCGGTAACCAACTGTGCGCTGCCGCTCCGGAAATACCGCGCAGCGGCGTGCACGGGAGGGGGTTCACCCTGGGTGGTCAGATACCAGGCGGGGCCTTCGCCGCCGCCGGGGAGTTGGCGCAGATACAGAATCTGTTTCAATGTCAGGCCTGTCCTCTCGAAATCGCAAGCAATCGCGCGATCGCGCGGTCTTTGCGCTCTTTTTCGCCCGCCTCGTGCTCGGCTCGCGCGCGGCGGCGCTGTTCCCTCAAGTCGTAGCAGCGCTGGCATCCGCTGAACGCGCCGAATCCCCCGCCGGTGAAATTGCGCTCCTGGTGCCATAGGCAGTAGTCGAACAGCCACCACAGCCGGAGCCGCGCCCAGTATTTTCTCGGTTCGATTTTCATGTCCATCCCTCCAGGTGTCGAGGCCCGGCGCGGCGGCCGGGCCGTGAGACGACCCGTCAGATTGGCTTACGCCGCGGCCGGAACGCCGAAGGCGCGCTTGACCTTGCCGCGCAGGCCGTAGCGCCATTCCCTGATGCCGCCGATTAGATTGCCAACCGACCAGGCGGCCCAGCAAAGCACGCCTGCGGCGACCGAGAACATGATGACCATGTCCAGGATCAGAAACACGCGCGGAAACTTGTCTGCGAACATTAGCTTTCTTGCTCCTTTGGCTCGTGATCTTGCGGTCCTTTACGATTTCCCCGTCGGCCTCACACCATTCGTCGGCGCATGCTGACGCCCAGGACTACAAGGACGCCGACGAGTCCGAAAACGAGGGCCGCCGACATCCAGTTCGGGGTGAACAGGTCGGCGGCGAAGGCTAGAACGGCGGCCGCCAGGCAGATATTGGACCAGCTTTTTCTTCTCATCGGAAGGCCGCGCTGGTGGTTTTATCGAGTTCTGTCGCGTGCGGCGCCGCGCCCGGATTCGGATGGATTGGCATCGTTTTGTTCTTCCGGATATCCTATCGGGAGGCTTTCCGAGAATTGAAGGGGGCACCGGGTATTTATTTACCACCTGAAAGCCCGGAGTAGGGGTAGAGCCGCCCGGAGTTGCTCTTAAATTGAGACAATCACTCCAGATGCGTGGGCGATTGACGGCCTTGGGCGCAATTCTGTTTCTGGCAATCGCCAGGACATGCTCAGCGCAGCCAAGCTCCGGCTTCGATGGCACGTGGGTCTTTCGCGTGGACGGCCAGAATATATTCAGGCTCACCCTCGCGACCAAGCGCGGAGCCATCACCGGCTCGCTCACCAAGCCCAAGGGAATGACCATCGATCAGGAGGGCGACGTCACCGGCGTTGGTCCTGATCAGGTCACGCTCCCCATTCAGAAGTCGAAACTCAAGCCAGGACAACTCGATCTCACGATCGACGGCGATCGTTTAGTTATGACTCTCGCGGACCACGACCGTGCCTCTCTGTCGTTCGAGGGAATGCGCCCCTGGAGCATTGATCGCGTTTCCGACGGCAGCGCTGTGGTTCTCGCAAGCAGCCTGCCCGAACCGAATTACACGGCGGAGATCCGCGCGCTGCGCGAGCAGCTACGCGCCGTGGTGAAGGAGGACCAGGATGCCCGGTTCGCATTTGACGCAGCGCGCATGGAGACGGCCGACGCGAAGAACATCCCCGAGGTGCTGCGCATCTTCAACCAGTATGGTTGGGTGACGAACTCGCTGGCCGGTAAGGACGCAGCGCACAACTTCTGGCTCCTGGTCCAACACCAGACGCCCGAGATCCAACGGCGGCTCCTGCCTGCGCTGGATAAAGCCGCCAAGGCTGGCGACGCCTCGATGAGCGACTACGCCTATCTCTACGACCGGGTGCAGGTGGGCTTGGGCAAACCCCAACACTGGGGCAGCCAGAGCAAGTGCCAGAACGGCAAGCCGGTG
>Ga0224555_1005414_pt1 | contig 10720 bp, 7 predicted proteins | sample 714S23034metaG_FD_180687 | JGI IMG/M metagenome (GOLD analysis project Ga0224555, IMG submission 180687) | Peat soil microbial communities from Stordalen Mire, Sweden - 717 S2 30-34 | ecosystem: Environmental > Terrestrial > Soil > Wetlands > Peat | place: Sweden: Norrbotten County, Stordalen...
TCCGTCCGCCGTAACATTGCATGAGGAAGCCGTCCCGACAGAAACATTTATAGTTATCTGCCTCTTGAAAATATCCGATGGTAAGGCGGAATAATCAAGGGTATAGGCGTATTGTTTGTCGGCGGCAACGGCCCCGGCGCACGCTGTTAAGGCCAGCAACAACGCCGCGGCGCGCATAATAATTTTCTTCATACGTTTATCACCCTTGTATTTATACCGGAGGAAAATTCTTTTGGTTTTCCTCCGGTATCACTTCAATCTATTTGAAAATTATCATCCTGGAGAAACCGCTGGATGCAGCCTTGCCGTATAAAATAGTGGCCTTGAGTGTATATATGCCCGTGGCAAAATTTGTATTTCCCGCGCTGTTCCACTGCGTTACGTGTTCCCCTGTGGATACATCCGGGGTGCCTGTTAATTTCTCCTCCCAGACGAGCCTGCCGCTTATGGTAAATATCTGCAGTTCGACGGACGCGGAAGGATTTGTGACGCCCACCGAATCCTTGCCGCCGGACTGGGTGGAAATCCCCGGGGCGGTGATGGTATATTTTATTGTAACAGGATTTTTCTGCGTCGCCGGGTTCGGGTATGTCATGACGCTGATTGAATTAAGTATGGCCGGCAATGCGCCCGGTTCCTGGCCGAATACAAGCGAGCCGTTTATGTACCCGGTAATCTTTGTCCAGTCGATGAAATTTGAAGTATTCGTATAGCTCCAGTCATTGGACTGAACCATCGGGGACCAGTCGGACTTGTTAAACCTGGACTGTATCTCAATATACCCGTTCGGCGCGAGCATAATCCCGCCCGTAAATTTAAACGATATATAATTGGACTGGTTTCCAAGAGATGTTGGCATAATTGTCGCAATAACGTCCTGGGTGACCGCGGCGCCCGTGGTCAATCCGGCCCAGTCAACATATACCTGGAGCGCCTGGCCTGTGCAGTCGCAGTTAAACCAGTACCTCGCCTCAACATTGTCCATATCAATGGCCTTGTTCCCCGTGTTGATAATGCGTATCTGCGGGTGCGGACTGTTGGTGCTGTTGGAATTGTCAGCCTCTTTTAACTGCAGGTCAATGGAAGTAATCACCGGCCCTGCCGTGAATGTATATGTGGGTGTCGGAATCAATGTAAAAGTCTTCGTGGCTGTCGGCGGTACCGCCGTGTTGGTCGAAGTCGGCACCAGGGTATAAGTGAAGGTTGGAACCGGCTGTGTCGAAGTGCTTGTGGGCACCGTGGTATATGTCGAAGTCGGCATAACAGTCGCGGTAAAAGTGTTGACCGGCGTAAATGTCGCCGTGTCCGGCATCACGGTGAACGTGTATGTGGCCGTATTTACAATGCTTGTAAATGTCGGAGACGCCGGAGGCATAACCGCCGTATTTGTCGCAGTGGGTATCACTGCAGTATTAGTGGCGGTATATATCGCCTGCGTATTTGTCGCTGTCGGTATTATCTGAGTCGGGGTCTTTGTAAATGTCGGCGTCGCAGGAACCTCGGTATACGTAAATGTTCCTGTCGGCTGGGGTTGAAGCGTAAAAGTATTTGTCGGGCTCGACATCACCAGGCTAGTCGAAGTGGAGGTCGGTATTGCCACGCTTGTAGAAGTGGAAGTCGGCGCCACAGGCGTGCTTGTCTTTGTGTCTGTTGCCGTAAAACTCTGCGTAAATGTGGCCGTGGGAATGGTTGAACTTGTCGATGTAACCGTGGCCGTGTAAGTGTTGGTCCTTGTGGATGTTGCCGTAGGCGTCCTCGTCAATGTGTCCGTAGGTGAAGGCGTTCTGGTCTTTGTCGGCGGTACCGGCGTGTTTGTCGGGGACATGGCCACGCTCGTCAAAAACTGCACATTGTCCACCTGTATGTCAAGCGCCCCGTTGGAATTACTTTGCCACTGAAGAGCTGTTATGGCATTTTTCGTAAAAGTGGAAGCCGTGCCAAACCCCCTCTGCGCCAGCTGTGTCCCGTCAATGGGCACGGTCACAAGCGTCCACGATGACGGTGCGGTAAAAGATACCCCAAAATTATCCCCGTCCGTTATTGAAGGCTGGACGAACTGGAACCAATATGTTCCGCCGTTGCCTTTTACATAGAACTGAACCGCTGTATACTGCGAAAGGTCCACCGCAGTCTGCGCTGAATTAAGGTTCGTTCCGAGGCCCGCGTAATCCGCCACGGTGGCCTGTATTTCCGCCCTGTAATTAGGGGAGCCGGGCATGCCGCCCGCTGTCATGGCATATGGCACCGGGGTTAATGTGGTGCCCGTGCCCGAGTAATCGTACCAGTTGCCTCCCCAGTTGTTAATGTTGTCCCCGTCTTCCATGTCGTCGAGCAGAATGCTGTGCGGCGTCGGCGAGGCGGTTGCCGTAAATGTCGGCGTGCCCGCAAACGGCGTATTTGTCGGCGACGGGCCGGCTGACCCCGTTCCCACAAATGAAATTACACAGGATGCCGGGATATTATATGTGAAAGAATTTCCGCTTACCGCGACCGCTGTCTGGGCCACGAGATTGTTATTGGCGTCGGTGAGCCACGGCGTAACCGTCGTCACGGAAAGCCCGTTAAGATTAAACTGCTGGCTTGTGGCCGACGAATTCTGGTTTATGACGACTATCGCGAACTTTCCCGTGTTTGGATCCGTATATGCCGAGCAGCTAAGGCCCGTTGTCGGCGCCTCCGTGGCTCCTATGCGCACGAAGCCCGGCTTTACGAACTTGGAGTAGTTGCCAAGGGTATATAGCCTCTTTGTCGGGTTGCCGCTGCTGTCGCACAGCCCCTCATCGTCGGAGTTGGTGTTGACCAGCCACCAATAGCAATAGGCGTTATAATTATTATCCACGATGCATTTATGAAGCTGGTTGGCGTAGTAGATGCCGCTGTCTATATTGCCGTCGCTGGTTTTCTCAGAGGTCTCGGTTTCCCACATCTCGACTGTATGTCCGGCAGTTGTGGAATAACTGGCCGGCATCGGGTTTGGGCCGCCGCCGTACAGATGCATGCCTATGCACCTCACGTATTTCGCGGCGTTTGAGTCGCCCATGGTGGTCGCGGCGAGGGAAAAGTTGCACGCGAACGACTCAGGCATCATGACTATATTATTGAAACCGGCGGCCGCAAGATCCGGGCCCAGGTAGGTGCCGATGAAGCTGTCAAAGTTTGAGGCCGACCAGAGGCAGGCATCGTAGCTGGGGTCATAGTCCGGTTCGTTCTGGACCGATAACGCGTAAAGGTTAAATTTATAAGTGTTCTTGCAGGCTGTGACGAAGTTCGTAAGGTAAGTGGCATAGTCGCCGTAATGCGAAGTGGAAAGCTGGTTGCTGTTGCTTCCCGGGTTGCCGTTGTCGTTGCCGGTGTTGTTGCCGCTGGTCGAGTTGTTGTTCTTCCACTTCGCCGGTGGGCTCCACGGGCTGGCGAAGACCCTGACGTTGGGGTTGATGTTCAGCGCCTGGGTCGCCGAGCCGCATGCAGTACCCCAATTGCTGTTGCCTGAATCGTCGACACCGATTCTGATAATGGATAGACCGGCATGTCCGTTCACCTGGTCATCAGCCCAGAATTCCGTCGCAAGCGCGGATGTGATCTTGCTTTCGACCCATTGGCTGCTTGCGCCGAAACCCGATATTGTCTGGTATTTTGTAGTCGCGTCTATTGATGCCGTGCCGGCAAAAACCGGTGTCACAACAAATAATGCCAATACCAGTATTATTGCCGCCCCTGCCGAACCTGCCCCAAATTTGTTTTTCATACCCTCTCCTTTTATAAGACTGCCGGTATTTGTATAACGATTAACCGGTCGGTCAAAAAAAACTTTTTAAAACACCAATTAAAACCAGCTACCGCACACGCGTGCCACACACGTGTGGTGTTGCACGTGTGCACAATTAAATAATACTGAATTAAATGGGTATTGTCAAGAATTTAACGTGAAAATTTTAACATACTGTTTTAACATGTAAAACCAATGTGATTAACCGGTAAATGTTTTATAATGAGAAACTGCGTCTTTAAATACAGCGGTAGTCCGACATGTATTCACTGAGTTTAGGCTTTCGTGATGTTGCGTACATCCGGATATTTATTTAATAATAATATTTAATACCGGTTCCTAATCTTTCAGAAGCAGGGTAAGATGCCCCCGAATTAATGCCGCTTGAGACAAATGCGTCCATTGAATAATTCCGCATATCATATCCCAGGCCGAATGTAAGCGCTGTGAAATTTGAAAACCTGACGGCCTCGCCAAAAAAACTTCCGGCAGTAAAATAATAGTAGCCGCCATAATCTATTCCGCATCTAATCCGAAAATTATCCCCTATTTTTTGCCGCAACCCAAGTTCAAATTCCCTGTTATTATAATGAAAAGTTGCAGAGCCGGATTCATTGAATAAGGATGCCGTATATTGCCTGAAAATATCAACTGCCTCAAATTGAATCAATGTATCAGTCGGCAGTTTAATTCCAAAGCCGGCGTTAATATCAGAATTATCGAAAAGCTGCGGGAATGATTGAGAAGCCTGCAGGGTGTTTCCGAATAACACCGGATTTGTCCAGACTATCCCAATTTGCAGGAAATCCGCCGCCTTTATTACGCAGGCGATATCAAGCCCGAGCCCCGCGGTATCGTTTGTGTTAAAAGGCCCGCCAATCTTAAAAGAGGCTCCCACGCTTATGCGGTCGTTAATCTGAAACCCCCTGGCAAGAATTATCAAAACCGCATTATCATTAATATCCCCGCCGACGTTGGATATTCCCGACCCCATAAATACCCCGAAACCATTATCAACCGCGCTGATCTGCCCCTGCACGTCAGATATATCGCCGCTGTAATATTCATCCTGGTTATATTTCAGCACATTGCATTCAAAAGAAGTAATCCTACCGGTGATATCCGCAAGGCAGGCGGGGTTGTAAAGGATGGCGTTATTGTCATTCATAAAGGTCATTGAAGCGTTCCCCATTCCCGCAGGGCCTGCGCCTTCAAACATTATGGTATTATAAGGGTTATTATCCGAAAACAAACAGGCGGATATTACAAACGACACAACCATTAAACAGGCCGCTCCAAATAATGTTTTTTTCATTCCCCCACCCGTTGTTTTAGCCAGTGCTTATCTTTAAGATAATTTTACATCACAATAATGACTTCGTCAATATGGCACGTTGGGGCATATTAATATCCGTAATTTTTTTTGATTTTCAATCGGGTGGACTTTCAGAGGCTTTAATACAGGGATATACGGGCGGAGTTTCCGCCCGTATATCCCTTGGTTAAAATGTTATCTTTTCAAACAAATCTCCGAGCGTCTGTTTCATCTTATCCTTGAGATCCGCAAGTTTTACATCAGTCTTTACTTCGCAGAGGTTGGCCTCATGCTGCGCGCCGTTTGCCGTCCATTTTCTCGCGTTAAAATAAACCTCGGCATGCGCGTCAAGGTGTTTCATGGCCTGCCTGATCTGGTTTTTCTGTTCCAGCCCGATTGCCGGGCATTCAAATCCGACAAGTCTCAGCGTCTCTTTCCTGCTTTTGATTGTCACTATTTTCGCCATTCCGGCGCTGGCCGCCTGCACCAAATATCCCATAACCTCCCCGCCGAGCATTTTCGCCGCTTTTGAGTCTATGTTACCCTCAATGTACACGGCGGCCCCCGCCGCGTCTGCTTCGGCGAGCGGATGCTGTGCCGGCACCGCAACCGGATCCGGGCTCAGCCTGTTGCTGATCATCCCGGCAAGCTGTTTTGTGTCATTCTCGCCCATGGGCGGCCTTACGCGCAATATTACTATTTCTTCTTTTTTCATTTTACTGCTCCCTTATACTGCTGTTTTTTAATCTGTACAAACTTTGGTTCTGTTTCTTTAACGCCTTTCACCAGGTACTGTCGGAAAACCCCGCACACATTGCCTGAGCCGTGGTATATGACATTTTTATCGGCCTTGCGCCGCTCATCTGATGGCCTCGCAAGAGGCCGTCTATATAATACATGGCGACAATCCAAGAAAAATATCATATACCACGGATAAACCCGGCAACGGGTTTTCCGACAGTACCCGCCAATTCACTTTTTACTCCAATCCTGTGGTTGATATTATCTCACATAATGTGGATTTTTGTATTTTAAATCGCATCAGGATTGCCATGGCTTCCAGAAATATATAGAAATGCGGAAATCCGGATAAACGCACTTCCTACTTCACCACCGCAAGTTTTGAAAATTTTTCCTGATGCTCGTTGCGCGGGCTTACCGCGGATATCCTGTAAATAAGCACCCCGGACGCCACCGGTTTCGTTGCCCTGTTCTTTCCATCCCAGTAAAAACTGTCATATCCGGCCAGGCCCGGCAGGCCGTCATGGTTTAATACGACCTCCCCTGAAACAGTATACACTTTAATGCTCACATCCGCGTCCGTGGAAAGCCAGTAGACTATATGCGTATCATTCATCATCGGGTTTGGAAAATTACCCTTCAGGTTCAGCACGAGAGGAAGCGGCGTCGGTGTTAATGTCACGGTTACCGTCGGAGTGATTGTCGGGGTTCCTGTCATCGTGACGGTATATGTCGGGGTAAAAGTGGCGGATATCGTGGGAGTCGGCGAGTATGTCCATGTCGGGGTTATTGTGCTTGTGGATGTCCTGGTAGGATAAAAAACGTACTCGTTGTTCGATGATGTCTCGCTGACACCGTCCGCCGATACATAGGCCGTGTTGCTGATCGAGCCGTCGAAAGCCGAAGTTATCTTCGCCAGAAAACAGCAGACATTGAATACCCCGCTGCTGTTAACCTGCGGGAAGTTCCATTCCAGTTCGTTGCCGGTCACGGTTGCGCCGCAGGCGCCGTCAATTGGCGCGAGTTCGGGCGGCATCGGGTCCCTAACCTTTACATTTGTATAGTTCAAAATCGATGTCCCCAGCTGGGCCAAAAAAGACGCCCAGTTTGTGGTTGAGGAGAGGTCCAGCCATACACCCCCGGCCATTCCGGGCATTTCACTCGGGTCGCAGCCTGAATACTGCGAACCGTAATACCCCGCTATGCTGTTGCACACCGCGTCTATAACGAATCCGCTGCTGTACAGGCTGTGCGCGGTATAGGTCATGGAAAGCGGCATTGTACTGTAAAAAGCAGAATCACACTCCATGGATTTTACGGGAGCGTCGGTGATAAGGATAAGCGTCTTTGAGGCATCCGGCCTCCAGAACGCGACAGCTGTATTAAGCGCCGCGTCTTCGAGCCCTTCCAGCCCCGCCTCCGGCCAATCCCCGCCGCCGTCCGCAATCAATCCCCCGACCCACCCCAGGAACTGTGAATCACTCGCTGCGAAGCCGTAATTTTTTTCCTCGGTGGGGTCCCCGGGAAACGGATCGTACATGTCCCTGTATTCCTCGAGCCCTTCCCTGTAATCTATACCCGCTGCGACAAGCTGCGATGTAAAACTTGTCAGGTTGTCTTTTATGCCCTGAATTTCGGTGTCCATAGAACCGGTGCAGTCAATGACCCACATTATGTCGGCCTTTGAATTCGCGGTCATTGTTATAAGGGCCGGATTGATGCTCAGGCACACAGTTACCGTATCACCCACCCTGCCAACGGAAGGCTCAACCGATTTCATCAGGGTGAGGCTCTGTGCTGAAAGATTCGCCGTGCCGGATAAAAGATATAAAAACGCGTAAAAAATTACCACTGCATGTATGAAATGTTTTCCCTCGCAGTTAATTTTTGCCATCCCTCTTCCTTTTGTAACCCCTAAAAGACGTATAAAAACATTAATAGGATTATTATACATTAAAAAAATTAAATTTCAAGCCCCGGGTGTCAGCCCCCCGTTCCCTCACTCTGACCCTCTCCCATAGGGAGAGGGAAAATCCATGAAACCTGTTGCCGGGCAAACTGCCGTCAACCCGGCCTATAGCTATTTTAACACTACCAACTCTTCTATATGATATGCAACACCACGGGAATTAAGCCTTACGAAATATATCCCGCGTGCCAGTGATTCCGGCAATTTTACACTTACATAGTATGAGCCGTCCGCTCCGGAAATATCTACAGCTTCAAAAGATGCCCTCATTATGAGCCTGAAAGCCTCGGTGTATACCAGGACTTCCGCACCGGCAGGCACGCCGCCGGCCTTAAATCCAGCAATAAAATGGTCTTTTGCCGGGTTGGGATAAATTAAAACATCATTTCCATCGCCCGGAATTCCGGAAGCCGCAGGGGTAGCCGTAGCGGTTGTTCCCAGCGTCACCGTGCAGGTTGCCGAAGCCGTAAACACTACGGTGCAAGTAACCGACGGAGTTGCTGTGTATGTTGCTGTTTCACCGGTAGTTTGCGTCCATGTGGGCGAATATGTTGCGGTAAAGCTTCCCGTTGCTGTCTGAGTCGCGGAGTCGGTGGCGGTTATTGTCGTTGTTTCAGAGCCCGTCGGGGTGACCGTCGTGGTCGGCGTTTGTGTCCATGTAAAAGTCGGCGTCTGAGTCAGCGTCATGGAAAAAGTTTCCGTAACAGTTGGCGTAGCCGTCATTGAAACCGTTTCTGATTCAGTCGATGTCTGCGTAACCGTTCCTGTTTCGGAGGCTGTAAAAGTCTCCGTCACTGTCGGAGAAACGGTAAAAGTTTTTGTTGTCGACCATGTGGGCGAAACCGTAAATGTCATTGTTTTTGTGGGCGTCCTGGTTGAAGTCATGGTACGCGTCGGGGTTACCGTAAAAGTAGCCGCGGCGCAGAGGAAATCCTGCTGGCTGCCGTCATCCCCGTAATGCTGTCCGCTTCCGCCGCCGGACCAGCCTTCTATCCTGACCCTCATCCTGGCCGAGCTTATGGTTCCGGGAGGGGTCCATATATAATTGTCATCTCCCGCCGCGCTTGCCGTTGTGGTCAACGCCGTCCAGTTAAGGCCGCCATTGACCGAATAAAATATTTTTAAAGCGTCAATGCTGGTGCCGTACTGCTGCCAGTGGATGGTTTGCGGCGTGTTATTCAGCCATGTTTCCCCGCCGTCGGGCGAAAACAGCTCCACATCGGAGTCCATGCCCATGGTCCCGGGGTCAAAGGTTATAACGCCGGTGAACGTATTCGGAGTGCCGGTAGTTCCGTTGTAATACTGGTAATAATAATCATGGCGCATCTCGTCCCAGGTGTTATAAACTATGACATATTTATCATCGCTGTAACCCCATGCGGCAAGGGCATGCCCTCCGCCGGAGGAATTGTTGTACCACACGCACGGCTTTCCGCTGTTTATAGAATCCACCAGCGTCTGCCACGACCAGTCGTTGGACGCGCTTCCTGGATTATCCGAGCTTGTGGCGTCAAGATACCCTCGCGAACCGGCAACCGTGGTCAAAGCAGCCGGCGCCATGTTGTAATAGGTGGAACCGTCAGATGCCGTCTGCATATAATAGGCAAGTTCATAATGCGTTTTGGTCTTGGGCACATTATCGCCGTAAAAACTCCATGAAAGCGGCGCGCCATTCCAGCCGTTGGTCGAAGTCATTGCCAGCTTATCCAGGTAATACTGTATTAATTTTCCGTAATGCGTGTTTTTGCCGTAATTACCCCCGCCCATTTCACCGTAATTGTCCCAGTAACCCAGCACCATGCACGCCGAAGTCGGGACGCATCCGGCGTACCACAGATATGCCGGCATAAGTGTTTCATCAACACCGTTCATATAAGGAAGATAATGGTAGTCGGAAAACGCAGCGGACGCAAAAATTAATAATAAAGCCGTTAAAAAGATGGATTTTCTACCGGCCATAACGGGCCCATTCTTTTTTGAAATATCCGTTATTCCCGGCGCTTTCAGTCTGCGCCCCTTTGTACCGTTCCCTGACCGTTTCCATATCCTCCGCCCGCAGAGAGAGTCCGTTAAAAAGCAGTTTCTTTCCGCCGGATGAGAATTCATAATACTGGTCCATAGGGGTTATATAATAGATTTTTGTAAGTGAAGCGCCTGCGGGACACTGCGACTGCATAATATCGAGCATCGTGTAAAAAGGGGGCAGGCCGTGTATTATCTCCGGAACAGGAACAAGCGAAAGCCTGTCCGCAACCACCACCGTGCCGTAACTGCCTATGCCCCATTTCCTCTTTTTCGCGTCCTGAAATTTCATGTTGTGTTCCCTGTCGCGAAGGCCGCCTGATTTCACAATCTGCTCATAATCGGCTCTGCCGCCAAGGACTGCTGATGTAATCGAGGAATAATCTCCCGGATTCCCCCCGTCAATCCTGAAAACAAAATAATAATATGAAGCCCTGCCATTAATACCGCAGCAGGGTATTTCCCCCGCAGCCGCTGCGCGGCCCCATACCGAGAGAGCCGTTTTGACGGCTATCTTCCTGATTTCTTCAATTTGTACGGAATCAGATGAGGCTGATCCGGCCGAAGGGAAGCCATATTTATATGCCGAGGCAAAAAGGCATGACGAAAAATAAGCAAAAAAAATAGCTGCAATTAACGTTGTTTTTCTTATTCTCATTTTTATCTCTCCCTTCGCATAAACTTGGACAGATAAAAAGGTAAAAAGTTCCACAAAACAGTCAAATGATTTCGTTTAACGCCTGTGCCGCGGGGTAAACCTGGACGACGGCCGTAAAAAAAGTCCCGCCCGCCCGGCAAACCCCGGAGCGTCAGGAGCTGGTTCGGGCCGCCATCATTCGACAAGCTCATGATCCTGAGTTTATCGAAGGACATAGGGCGGCCCCCACAAGGGCAAAACAAACCATTT
>Ga0224555_1005415_pt1 | contig 10719 bp, 10 predicted proteins | sample 714S23034metaG_FD_180687 | JGI IMG/M metagenome (GOLD analysis project Ga0224555, IMG submission 180687) | Peat soil microbial communities from Stordalen Mire, Sweden - 717 S2 30-34 | ecosystem: Environmental > Terrestrial > Soil > Wetlands > Peat | place: Sweden: Norrbotten County, Stordalen...
AGGCGAAGACCGCCCTCATGAGCGCAATAGCTGGGCCTGCGAGATCGCCCGCCGCTGCCAGCGCGATTGCCCCATTGAGCGTGTTGCCGGGATTGAAATCGATTCCGAAAGCGGCTCGCGCCTCTTCTGCGGTTGGCAGCGGCAAACAGATATCGGTCATTGCTCTCCTTGGCGGATTACACATTGTGCGAAAAAAGAGCATCATTAATGCGGCGTCTTGTGCAGAGTTCGTGGTCCCATCGCGATCGTCTCCTGGTTCGCGTCAATGGTCATCCCCGCCTGCGTTGTACCTAATGTGCCCTCACACTGCACTTCAAGAAGGCCCGCTGGCATCTGCGCATTCACGGGCACCACAAAGACCGTTGCCACGGCCAAGCACAGCAACATAAGGCAGAAAGAGTCTTATCGCTTTATGGTTGTCATTCTAAGTTGTTCAAGTCATCACTGTTCAGGGGGCTAGGCGTTGGAGATTGCATCATCTATGGTTTTCTGGGCGGGTCGTCGCCAACTCGTCAGTTCCGAATCTGAAGCGCCCTAATACTCCTTCGATCGATGAGCTGCGTGCTTCGGCACACCACAATTCTGACGATCGAGCGCTATGGTGGACCCGCCATCGTCTCGTCCAGGACAATATTGTGAATCGACCAAATGCGACTAGACGTTGTCACCCTCGCACCGTGTATAGTTGAACGACCTCAGGAAATTTGCGGCCATATGCGCCGACCAAGTTGCGTTAGAAGCGAAACAAGACTCCATTCACCAATATGTCGACCTCGTCCAGCATCTCTGTGGGACGGACCTCCAGCTTCCCTCCGCTCGGCTTCCGCAACGTGATCCAGCCAGCGATTCCCGACCCCGGCTTCACTTTTCCCTTGCGGAAATACGCAGCGGACATGTTTGGGCTTCCTGTCGGAGCAGCCCCGCTCATACCCCCATCAGGTGCACCACCCCCGGGTGGAGGACCTCCGGGTCCCATCGCGCCTGGCCTGATCGAGCCGGGATCTACTTGTGCGTTTGCGGCGGACATTCCCCCATTTGCGCCCGGTGGATGACCCACCCCATCCGTCTCGGCAGCCATATCATGGAACGCAAACCGGGTGTGATTCTGGTCTGAGAACAATCCATAGAAGTCCTTCGGATTTACCTGGAAGGGGTGAGCCCCTGTTTGTGAAACGGCAACGAAGATTAAGAAGTCGCCATTTCCTCTGTTCATTGGCATTGCGATGGCTACGGTGATGCCGTCATACGTGGACTGCAGAAGCGGCATTCCCCTAACAGCTACAACCTTGCAATGCTCGGTATCGGCCTTGTTAAATGTGATGATCTTCCCTGGCGCTTGCCCATACGCCAAACCGGCGGAAATCAAGAATGCGGTGAGAATCTTCACGCCTATCTACCTCGAATCGTGTTTAGGATCAAGAAACCCTTCATAATTTGGCGATCGCGCCGGATGAATTACTCTATCCGGTGCAACCGAAGCACAATCGCGCCATGTGCTGATACTGGTTCGGAGAACGCCTCCGCAGTTGTTCCGCGGTCCGCGTGTGCCCATAGATCGCGCACTGCATAGTCTTTGCCGATACTCAACGTTTCCCACGAAACCACAGAACGCATCTCCTTGGCACTGTGATTGAATATCGCAATCGCAATGTCTCCGGAGGCCAATGGCTTCTGCCAAATCTCAATTTCGCCGGTTCTACTGACGCGCTTCCCTCCGGCGCCCAGCGAATCCTGATCGACTGCGATGACTTCGCTGTTCTGGAAGATTGCCGCAATCTCCGGGCTCATGTTGCGGATGTCATTTCCGGCGATAAGCGGCGCAGCGATCATTGCCCAGAGAATGAAATGGGTCCTGTACTCATCCGTCGACATGCCCCCATTGCCAACTTCGAGCATGTCGGGATCATTCCAGTGCCCGGGGCCGGCGAAGTCAGCCAGGTCCGATTGAGTGAAGCCGATCTCCGCCATGGAAGCATATCGGTCGCTGATGTCACTGGTCGTGCGCCACAGGTTTGCACCCACTTGACTTCCCCATTGAACGACACCGGAACGACCGTACTGGCATAATGCATAAACGATCGGACGGCCCGTTTGCTTGAGTGCCTCGCCCATGCGCTGATAGACCGCCTGCATGTCGGCGTCCTTCCAGATACGCGAAGCACTGCACCAGTCGTATTTCAGATAATCCATACCCCAAGCAGCAAAAGTCTTGGCGTCCTGTTCCTCGTGGCCATAGCTGCCTTCGAAGCCGCCGCAGGTGCGAGGCCCCGGGGACGAGTAAATTCCGATCAGCAATCCTTTCGAGTGGACGTAATCGGCAAGGGCTTTCATATCCGGGAACTGCGGGTTGGGCGAAAGTACTCCCTTAGCATCACGCGATCCCTGCCAACCATCGTCGATGATCACGTATCTGTATCCCGCGTTCTTCATTCCACTGCTGACCATCGCATCGGCGATTCCTCGGACCGTCGCGTCATCAATTTTGGTTTGGAACTTGTTCCAGCTGTTCCAACCCATTGGCGGCGTGTTTGCAACTCCGACCGATGGGACGGACCGTAGCGCTGGAAGCGCCAGGTGGGGCAAAGCAGCGTAATCCACTGAGGGTGCGCGATACGTGGGTGTAGGTGTTCCGCGTCTCGCTACGACTGTCTGAATCTGGAAGGGCGGAGCCGCTCCGCCGGGAGCGCCTGCTGCACCTGGTTCCGGCGGTCCGCCTGATGGAGGTCCCCCTGATGGAGGGCCTCCGGGACCCTCAGCGCCGGGGCCCATTCCCGGGGGCGGTGCTGGCATTGCTGGTATCAGTTCAAGAGTATCGCCGACGATCTTCCCCTGTACCTCGCGCTTCTGAATGTTCCCAAAGGATTCCAACTCCACAACAAAGCGGAAGGTGTCGCCGCTGACTCGACCATCTACTATGGGAGAATCGCCGAATGGCAGACTCTGGGTTCCGGTGATCTTTCCGTTATTCACTTTTAACTTGTAGGTGATCTCCATCTCTCCCATCGGAGTGGTCATCTTTGCTACCCAGGTTCCGGAGATGTCCAGTATGGCGGATCCTGCGTTCGTTTGAACTTCAGGCCGTGCATTCTGTTCCTGGCTCAGGACCGGTGTTGAAGCCAGCCACGACATTCCCGTCAGGGAGTAGATCAGTACAACCCATCTCAATCTACGATTCATTTCAATCCTCCAGAAACAGTCATGAACTCAGGACACAGCATCAGACGAAGTCGCAAGTGAGCGTCAGGTACGCACAGGAATTCCTCCAGTGACGCGATTTCCGCATTTTGACGAGCTTCGTAGTTACTCATGGCGCAGGGCCTCGATCGGATCAAGTCGCGCGGCCTTGTGTGCTGGGAAGAACCCGAACACCACGCCGACCATCCCCGAAAAGACGAAAGCAATGAAGGCGATCATCGGACTAGGAGAGAAGGAGAGCTTCATCAGGACGCACCCGAGATAGGACGCGGCAAGCCCAAGAATGATGCCGATGATGCCGCCGAGAGACGCGAGAACGATCGACTCGACAAGGAACTGGATCATCACATCGTCGTCGAAGGCACCGATGGCGAGACGAATACCAATCTCGCGGGTCCGCTCAGTAACCGAAACCAACATGATGTTCATGATTCCAATTCCACCCACGAGCAGGCTGATGGCAGCGATCGCGCTGAGCAGGGCTGTCAGCACCTGCATCGTCGAAGTTAAGGTGGTGAGGAACTCCTGCGAGTTCATCACCGTGAAGTCGTATTCTTGGCCGGGCTGGATGCCACGGCGCTGGCGCATCAGAGTCACGACTTCGTTCTGAACAAGTTTGGTATCGGACCCGTCGCGAACCCCCATCTGGATGGTGGAGACCTTTCGATCACCGGAGATCCTGCGCTGGTAGGTATGCAGCGGCACCAGTACGAGGTCATCCTGATCCATCCCCATTCCACCCTGGCCTTTGGACGCGAGCAACCCGATGACCTGGCACGAAATGGCCTGGAGGCGGAGGTTAGCGCCCACAGGATCCTGATCCGCAAACAGCTGCTTGCGAACCTTGACGCCGATAATGCAGACGGCCCCACCGTTTCGGATCTCCGCGTCCGTAAACTCGCGGCCGGACTGAACAGCCCAATTGCGTACATCGAAGTAGGCGTTGTCGACGCCGTAGACTGTAGTCGACCAGTTGGCGTTGCCGTAGATCGCCTGCATGGATTGCGAGGCTGTTGGCGCCACGGAGCGCACGCCCGTGATATCGGTACTGATCGCCGCCACGTCGGACTCTTCGAAGAGCTTTGCTTCGGCGCGAAGTCCAGACGTGGGTCCACGCTGCTGGCCGGGCGTCAGCGTGAGGACGTTCTCCCCCAAAGTGTTAATTTGCGCGGCAACGCTTGCGGTGGCTCCGTTGCCAATCGTAACCATGGCAATGACCGCGGCGACACCGATGATGACACCCAGCACGGTCAGTATCGAACGCAGGACATTGCGGCGAATGGCTGAGAGTGCGAGAAGGATTGCGTTCCAAATCATGCGTCTCTCCCTGCTTCCGCCAGGGCCGATTCAGTGGGTGTTATCCCGCCCGCGGAGTGGGTGTGATGGTTCGAATCGGAATGAACGAGACCGTCGCGGAAGTGAATTGTCCGGCTTGCGTAGACGGCCATGTCGGGCTCGTGCGTGACCATGGCGATTGTAAGGTGGCGTTCGAGGTTGAGACGGCGAAGCAGTTCCATGATCTCCTGGCTTCGCGCGCTGTCCAGATTGCCGGTGGGCTCGTCGGCAAGCAGAACCGAGGGCTCCGCGACCATGGCGCGCGCGATGGCCACGCGTTGCTGCTGGCCGCCTGAAAGCTCGGCGGGAGTGTGATCCCACCACTTGGACAAGCCCACGGTCTCCAAAGCCTGAAACGCGCGCTCCCGCCGTTCCGCGCGTTTTGTGCCCCGATAGATAAGTGGCAGCTCAACATTCTCGACGGCATTGGTGCGGGCCAGAAGATTGTATCCCTGGAAGACGAATCCCAAGTAGTAGCGGCGCAGACGGGCCCGCTGCTTTTGGCTGAGCGCCCCAACATCGAGGCCACGGAAGAGATAAGAGCCACTGGAGGGCGTGTCAAGGCAGCCGAGGATATTCATGGTGGTTGACTTGCCCGAGCCGCTGGGGCCCATCATGGCAACAAATTCGCCGGCGCGGATCTGGAAGCTGACTCCTGCCAGAGCGCGGACCTCGCCTTCCCCCGCGCCGTAGATCTTCTTCACGCTGCGAAACTCAAGCAGCGGCTCGGCGGAGGGGTCCGTTGTCGGTTCTTGGGTCGGCGTGCTCATTTGCCTTCCTTCAATACTTCTACGATCAAGGGCGTGCCTGGCGTAACCTGACCGGAACGAATCTCGGTGAGTTTGCCATCGGTGGATCCGGTGGCTATGGAGATCGGCGATGGCTTTCCGTCGTGCACCACCCAGACTCGCGGGTTGTTCAGGGCGGCAGAGGATTCCGCGCTCGCATTCTGATTCGTGCTGGGCGGCGCAGGAAGGAATGAGGTGGAACTGCCGTTTATATCGCTCGCCGAGGGCAGGAATCGAAGCGCATGGTTCGAGACCAGCAGTGCGTGTGGAATGGACTGGACGGTGATGGTTGCCGTCGCGGTCATGCCGGGGCGAAGCAGCAACTCGTCATTGTTGACCGCGATCTCTGCAAGGTAGGTGACCACGTTGTTGGTTGTGGTGGAGTTGTATCGAACGGTTGTGATGGTGCCCGGGAACTGCCTGCCGGGATAAGCATCCACGGTGAAGAGCACGCGCTGACCAATCTTGACCTTGCCTACATCGGCCTCGTCGATGTTGACCTGCAGGATCATCTTGCGGAGATCCTCGGCGATTTCGAACAGAGTAGTGACCGAAAAAGATGCGGCGATGGTCTGGCCGGGCTCGACGCTCCGCGAAAGCACAATGCCATCAACGGGCGACTTGATGACGGCGAAGTTGACATTTGTCTCGTCGATCTTGAGGTTGGCCTCGGCCTGGGTCACAGAGGCCTGGGCGGTGGTGACGGCCACGACGGCGCGGTCGTAGGCGGCCTTGGCGGTATCCACATCGTGCTGCGAAACGATCTGATACTTGGAGCGCTGGCGGGCGTCGAGGTCGCGTTTGTACTCGGCATCTGTTTCGATCACGGTGACCTTGGCGTTTTCGACGCTGGCGCGGGCACTGGCCAATTGGGCCTTATCCTGCAACACCTGGGCGTCGAGTTTTTCCGTATTGATCTTCGCCAGCACTTGTCCGTTTTTCACGTGGTCGTTATAGTCCACGAAAACCGAGTCCACGATTCCAGAAACCTGGCTGCCCACATCGACTGTGTGGGTCGGCTTCAGTTGGCCGGTAGCGGTAACAGTGACGGTCAAGTCTCCGATCCGAGCCTCTTCGGTTCGGAAGTGCTGTGCGTTTTCCGCTGCGGCGCTCCTGTGATGGACGGCCCATATCGCTACTCCGACAACGAACAGAATCGTAGGCACGATCCAGTAGGCGCGCCTCTTCCATTTGCCCTTCGCCGGAGTGATTCCGAGAGTCTGTTGAAGATCGCTATCCGTGGCCATGAATGCAGTTCCTTTCGAGTCTTAAACTTTCTTGTCTCGTGTGGAAAATCCTGTTACTTCCAACCGCCGCCCATTGCCTTGTAGAGGGCGATCAAGTCGGTGTCGACCGTGGCATTGGCTTGCACCAAGCTGTTTTGCGCTGACAAAACGTTGCGTTCAGAATCCTCCACAGTGAGGAAACCCTCCTTGCCGGAGGCGTAGAGCTCGCGCGACATCTCGGCGGCCTGTTCGGCGGAGTCGGCCGCATCGGCCAGCGACTTGCGCTTCACCTGGTCCTTGCCGAAGACATAAAGGGAGTTCTCCACATCCTTCACCGCTCCCAGCAGCGTGCTGTCGTAGGCAATCTCGTACTGATCGAGGAGCGCGTTCTGCAATTTGACCTGGGCATGGAGGGCCCGGCGATTGAGGATGGTCTGCTCGACCGAACCTGCCACGGCGGAGCCAATCCCTGCCGGGGAGAAGACATTGAGCAGGTTCTCCACACTGGTGAGAAACGTGGCCGTGAGCGAGAAGGTTGGATAGAGACTGGCCTTGGCCACGCCGGCCTGGAGGGCCTGGGCGGCGACCTGGCGCTCGGCCTGCTTGACGTCGGGGCGGCGGCGGAGCAGGTCGGCGGGAATGCCGACGGCGACTTCCGCCGAAACGACCGGGATCGGCTTCGATTCGGCCAACTCCGCGTCGAGCGCGCCTGGCCGAAGCGCCAGAAGGATGGCCATCGCGTTCATCGTCTGCTGGATGCTGGTTTCGAGCACCGGAACAGTGGCCTCGGTCGATTGCACCGTTTCGAGCGCCTGGGCCACGTCGAGATCGGCGGCCAGGCCGCTTCTACGCTTTTCCAGCGTCATCTCGTAGGTCTCGCGGTACTTGACCAGATTCGATTGCGTGACGGCGAGCTGCGCCTGGTAGGAGCGGAGGTTGATGTAGTCGGTGGCCAGCTCGGCGGTGAGGGTCACCATGGTGTTACGAAGGCCCTCCTGCGCTGCCTGGATGCTGGCGTCGTGGGAGGCCACGTTCTTGCGGATGGCGCCGAAGAAGTCCGGCTCCCAGCTTGCCTGGAGCTCGGCCGAGTTGGCGGCGGTAAGCGACCCGCCGGACGAGTTGGCGGCGGTAAGCCAGTTGCTGGAGCGGTTGCCGGTCGAGCTGCCCATCACGGTGACCGACGGCAAAGAGCTGCCGCTGGCGGAGAGGCGATTGGCGCGCGCCTGTTCAATGTTCGAGAGCGCGGTGCGCAGATCGAGATTCGACTTCAGCGCGCGCTCTTCGAGCGAAGTGAGTATCGGATCGTTGAATACGGTCCACCACTGCGAGAGGGCTGCTTCATCAACCGGGCCGAGAATTTCGCCTCCGGCGAGGGTCGTACTCCAGTCGTGAGTGCCCGAAACTTGTGTCTGGATGGACTGACAGTCTGCCAATGGGACGACGGACGCGACGCCCAGCAACATGCAAGCGACAGTAGTTGCGCGGCGATAGTGAATGTACTGCTGCGGTGGTGTGCCTTTGCCCATGGTTGTCCTGATCTGATTGGACGACAAATTCAGTGGCTCGAACCTCAAGATTTGTGAAACTATCTTGCAGTAAGGCCGCATTGCCAAGGCTCAAGAATTGTTAAGATTAGAGCGACGACGCGCGTGGGCGAGCCAATCTGCGGTAAAAGAAGATTCAGCATGGAAAACGACCGGCGTGAGCGTAGCACAATTCTCATCATTGATGATGATGCGCGCTTGTGCCGGCTGATAGCCGAGTTCTTCTCTGACGCAGAGTACGATGTCCAAGCTGTACATCATGGTGCAGCCGGTTTGGCGAAGGCGCTGGACGAGTCGTTTGATTTGATACTTCTGGATGTGATGCTTCCTGGACTGGACGGCTTCGAAGTCCTCACGCAATTGCGTCGTCGATCTTCGGTGCCAGTGATTATGCTGACGGCGCGCGGCGCGCGAGAAGATTGCGTGAAAGGATTGAATGCCGGGGCAGACGACTATCTGGCTAAACCCTTCGGTCCAGAAGAGCTGGCCGCGCGAATCGGTGCTGTATTGCGCCGGACCCGCGGGGCTCAGAATCTGCAGGCTGATACGCTATCGCTGGGGCGGCTGCGTTTGAATGCGGCATCCCGGAGCGTCTGGGTGGATGACGAGCCTATCGACGTTACGTCCACGGAGTTCGACATACTTGACGTGCTGGCCCGATCCGGTGGAAAGGTTGTTACGCGCGACCAAGTCTGCGGCGTTCTGTACCAACGGGAGGCGACGCCTTTCGAGCGCTCTCTCGAAGTCCATATCAGCAAACTGAGAAAGAAAACCGAAGGCGCTGGAGTGGTTATTCGCTCCATACGCGGGGTGGGCTACGTTCTGGCCGAAGAAGAGCAATGAAGTCGATCTCGATCAAAGTCACGATATGGTCTGTTGCGGCGCTGGTCGTCTCACTGGCCATCTTTCTCTTTATCGGCGATAGAGTGATTGGAAAATCCGCCGGCGAAAACCTCACTCAGGTAAACCAAATGTTGTTGCATCAAGCAGTCAACGCCCTTCACGCCGGTGGATCTCAAGGGCTTGAACGCTACATGCAAGAGCTGAATCGCTACGGAACTACCCGTTACCAAATGTCCGATGCGAGTGGACGCGACATGGTGACGGGAGGCGACGATTCGGAGATGATCCGTGTTACTGTCGGCAGTGGCACGCCTTTTTATAGAGTGCACGGCCAGATGACGATGGGATTGCGGTCCGAGGACGGCCGCTACATTTGGCTAGGCACCTCCGTCGGGCCGTCCCCTATCCTGTTCGCCCCGTTCTATTTCCTCCTGCTGCTGACGGTCGCCGTTCTTTATTGGCTAGTCACGGCATATATCACTCGGCCGGTTCGGCAACTCGCAGCCATCGTGGAGCGGTTCGGAAGTGGGAAACTCGCGGCCCGTGCTACGCCGCGCTCCAACGACGAGATCGGCAACCTTGGCCGTTCATTCAACGCTATGGCCGAACGCATTGAGACGCTGCTGATGACTGAAAGGCAGCTTCTGCAGGACGTTTCGCATGAACTTCGTTCTCCTCTGGCTCGCCTGACCTTTGAAGCGGAGATGGTTCGCAAAACGACAGATCGGGATGCTGCAGCAACTCGGCTTCGCCACGAGATTGAGCGTCTGTCTGAACTTGTGGAAACCTTGATTGACATGGCTCGGGCAGAGGGCGAGCCTGGCGCCGTCGAAATGGAAGAACTCTGCCTCAACGATCTATTGGCAATGACAGTTGAGGATTGCGACGTTGACGCACTGGGCGCTGGATGCAGGATCGATATGGGATCGGGACCAGAAACAATCGTGCAAGGGAATGCCGAATTGATCCGGCGTGCGGTTGAGAATGTCGTGCGCAACGCGATCCGGTACTCGCCGCGTGGGGGGGCTGTAGAAGTCACTCTGAAACGCGAAGGAGAGACAGCAAGTATTACAGTGCGTGACTACGGCCCAGGAATCCCGGACGCGCTAACACAGCGAATATTTGATCCCTTCTTCCGAGCCGACGCGTCACGCGATGAGCGGACTGGCGGCCTGGGCCTGGGTTTGGCCATCGCCCGAAGAGCAGTTCGCGTTCACCATGGAGACATTACGGCCAAAGACGCCAGTCCCGGAGCGATGTTGACCATATCGCTCCCGTTGCGCGGCGCGACTCATTAGGTCTCAGCCTTCATTGGAGCGATCCACGGATTTGTGAGCGAAAGAATTCACCGCGGGCCTGATTCCCATCGAATAACGGGGACATAGTCCGGAGACAATCCCATCATTGACGCAGTCGCCAAGAGGCGCAAAGTACTAGCTAGGGTTGCAGTGCTGCGTTGCAAGGTCGGATTGTGCCCCTGGCTTTCAACGGTGAGTGTCTCCACCAGCGCTCCCCACCCGTGATTGCCCGTGTCACTCTTGTTGTCGCGGATTTTGGCGTTCCAAGGCTGCCTTCTAATCATCCTTTTGGGACTAAATTGTAACCGAATCTCAGCTTACGCAAAATCGCCAAGTCACTCATCCAGGTGGATAACTCCTCGAAAGTCGGCTAGTGTGCATCAATCAAGATCGTGCGCGGTGTAGGGTGCCCCCCGAATGCTGAATAGCGAAGTAGGGCAAAGTCGGTTGGAACTCTTTGGACAACCCCGATCCAGAGTGATGAACTAAG
>Ga0224555_1005417_pt1 | contig 10716 bp, 7 predicted proteins | sample 714S23034metaG_FD_180687 | JGI IMG/M metagenome (GOLD analysis project Ga0224555, IMG submission 180687) | Peat soil microbial communities from Stordalen Mire, Sweden - 717 S2 30-34 | ecosystem: Environmental > Terrestrial > Soil > Wetlands > Peat | place: Sweden: Norrbotten County, Stordalen...
GAGTGTGTCGTTCACTACGAGTGCCGGACGCTGCATCGTAATGATCTGGCGCCCGAGGCGCTGGCGCAGGCGGTGCGCGAGCAGTTCTATCCCGGCGGAGATTTCCACCGCGTCTACTTCGGGGAGATCGTGGCTGCCTATGCCGATGAAGATGCCGCCACCCGCTTAACCTAAATTCGGATTAATCAACTCGGGCTACGGCCTTTGTTTGCGCGGGCCGATTTGTTCCATGGGGATCGGCTTGAACCCTAACTTGTAAACGGGTGAATCGTCGCGAAGCTGGAAGTTATCGTGCGCGGCGTCCACAAAGCCAGGGTCGCCACTGATGAAGTTATCCTGAATGTGGACGATTTTATCCGTCATCCCGTCCAAGAAGTCTATCCACCTGCCACCGTAAGAGACGTTCCGCACGATGGAATTGCCCTTGGGCACCGCCGTGTCCGGATCCTCGTACAGCGAGACGAGTTGCGGATATCGCACGCTGTAAGGAGGCTTGTGGTAGTGCATCGCCTTCAGACGGTCGATCAGCGTGTTGTCCTTGCCGTTGAACCAGAACTCGGCCCAGCCCAGGCCACGCGCGTCCACGTGGATGGAGGGTGTGCACTCGACGAAAATATTGTTCTCGATGGTGTTATCCCGCCCGCCGCCGATCATTGCCCCCCGGCCCGCGCGGTAAAACACGTTGCCGTAAACCAGCGTGCCGCTGGCGCAGTCATCCAGGTAAACGGCCTGCACAAGGTCTTCCGGCTTTACCCCGCCTCTCCCCAAGTGATGAAAGTAGTTATAGCGGACCATGTTGCCGCGCTCAGTGTAATCGCGGCCCATATAAAACGCGCCGACGTCGTGCGTCTCCAGTGCCACATGGTGGATCTCGTTAAACTCGATATGATGCTCGTTGCCGTTAAGCAGAATGGCGCAGTGCGGCGAATCATGGATTCTGTTATGTTCGACGCGGTTACCCACCCCACTGAGATAGACGCCCGGCGTGTATGTCCTCACCCAGCGCCCGAATTCGTGGATGTCGCAATCCGCGACGGAATTGCCCGCGGGAGTCAGGGTCGGCCGGTCGCCGCCCGACAGGATCACGGCGCCGTCACCGGTCTGGGAAATGTCGCAACCGGAGATGCTGTGGCGCTCGCCGCTTTCGACCTTCACGCCCACATTGCCGATATTGCGAATAGTACATCCCACCACCCGGTTGCCGGCGCCGCCGCGGATATCCACGGCATCGCCGCGCGTGTACTCGAGCGTGAGACCGCGCAGGGTTACATTGGAAGCCCCATCGAGAGTAATGAGCGGTTCTTCCAGCAGCGAAACGGCGGCTTCTCCCCGCCCCAGCGGCGCGGGTGGCCAGAAATAGATGACACCGCTCTTGCGGTCCAGGTACCACTCGCCCGGTTCATCGAGCTCCTCGAGAATGTTGAAAGCGTAATAGCGCTTCCCTTTCGAGTAACCGTAAACGCCGTGCGGGGGATAAGTGATTATTTCGCGCCTGGCAGTGTCGATCGACTTCACCCTCGCGTAAGAATCAGCCCAGTCCCAAGTCCAGTAGCCATGCACCCAGACGTCGTCCAAGGCAGCCCAGCGTGCGGGCCGGTCACCTTCGTATTGGAAGCGATCTTCCTTGCCCTCCATGACTCCGGCGGTTTTTGCCCAGTCGCGGTTGGGCCAGCGCGCCAGTTGCATGGGCTTTCCCTGAAAGAACAATTCCAGTGCGGCCGGGCGCACGTCCCGTTCAAAACCGCGCGCCGTCAGGTCACCGAAATTGGTGATGCCTTGAGCCCTCAGATCGAGAGCGACGACCTTACGGCGCGCTGCGGGATCGACCCTTCGCAACACGCCGGGATCGGTGACGCGCCGGAAGCCGCGAATCGGCCTGCCACCGATCAGCCTCACAGTCTCATTGCGATAGGCCTGGTAAGCGGTGCCGGAATCCTCCGCCGTCAGGCCAAAGGTGCGAGACACGAGGTACGTGCCACCGCGGATCCACACCGTGACCGGACCGCTGGCTTTGCTTGCGCGCGCCGACTCCCGGGCGTGCTCCAAAGTCGCAAATGGCTTGCGTAAGGTTCCAGGATTTCGATCGTTGCCTCTGGCGGAAACATAGAAGTCGGCGCCATAAGCTGGCGCCCAGGAGAGCATTAGGAAAATCAACACAAAGCGCATCAGATCCCCCTTCGCATCTGTCGGCGCGGCACATGCAGGCCAACATAAAATAGCAACACAAAATAGCATATTGAGCAGATCAATGGCGTGCTGTATTATGACACGCGCTTTGAAATCTCGATTTTGTGCGGCCCTCGCCAGGACGATCGCGAGCCCGCCACTTCACTTGATTCGGGAGGTGAGAACGTGTCGAAAAGCATCCCTATCATTCTATTCGCGGGACTCTGTGTGGGTTTTCTCACCCTGCCCCGCAACGTGAATAGCCAGGCCTCAAGCCCCAGTCCCAACTGGCACGAGAGTGTGTTTTTCGGCATTCACTACGATCTCCACGCCAACGCCCAGGACACCGAGTTAGGCCGGGAGCTGACCCCGGAGCACTTGCGCGAGCGGTTCTTGAGAACCCGGCCCGACTGGGTGCAGACTGACTGCAAGGGTCATCCCGGTTACACGAGTTGGCCGACCAGCGTCGGTTCCACATCGCCCGGGGTGGTGAAAGACTCACTGCGAATCTATCGCGATGTCACCAAAGAACTCGGGATCAAATTGGGGGTTCATTACTCGGGGGTTTGGGACATGCGAGCCATCGAACTTCACCCGGATTGGGCGACCGTCGATGCCAAGGGGCAGCGCGACACCAGGGCTACTTGCCGTTTGCACGCATACGACGAGCAACTGATGATTCCCCAGATGATGGAGATCATCGACAAGTACGACGTTGATGGTTTCTGGGTCGATGGCGAAAACTGGGGCGCCCTCCCGTGTTGGTGTGACCGTTGCCGGGCGGAGTTCACCCGGCGAACCGGCATCCATGAGATTCCCACCGAGAAAGGGCAAGCCCACTGGGAAGAGTGGATGGCATTTCACCGTGATCTCTTCGTCGAGCACGTGGTGAAATACACCCAAGCCGTGCACGCCCGCAAGCCAGGGTGCTTGGTGGTGAGCAACTGGATGTATACCGTCCGTGAGCCGGATGCCGTAAAGGCCCCCATCGATTATTTGAGCGGTGACTTCTCGCCCAGTTGGGGCGGCGATGTCGCCGCCTTCGAAGGCCGTATGATGGACTCGCGTGAAATGAGCTGGGACCTGATGGCCTGGGGCTTCACAAGAGCAGGCGGCGATAATTCGCCCTGGGTGTTCAAGCCTGCCTTGCACCTGGAACAGGAGGTTTCCGAGGTGGTGGCGCTCGGCGGCGCCGTGATGATCTATGAAAATCCCCAGCGCAGCGGTTGGCTTACCGGATGGCACAATGAAATCATGGCAAAGGTGGGGGAGTTCTGCCGCGCCCGCCAAGAGGCATGTTTTCACTCCAAGACCGTCCCTCAAGCGGCGGTACTGCATCTGCCAGAACACTACTACGCGCACAACCAACCCTTGTTCAACTTCGCTGACGCCGTCGAGCCGGTGCAAGGCGCACTCCAAGCGCTGCTCGAAACTCATCACTCCACCGACGTGTTGACGGAGGATGCCGCACTGAAGCGAATGAACGACTACAAACTGATTGTGGTGCCGGAAGAGACACGTTTGAGTGACCAAGTGCTCCTGGCGCTCGATAAGTTCGCTCGCTCCGGGGGCTTTGTGTTGATGAGTGGTGAACAGTTGGCGCGGGATTATCCCGCCTTGGTCGGCGCCACGCCTGGCCCGCAGGCTGTGGTTGACCGCATCGACCTCCCACTGGGAAGGCGCGCCGTACCCGTAGGTCCTGTGTGGCAACCCGTCGTGCCGGCATCGGGCACCGAAGTGTTGATCCGTCGCCTCAATCAGCAGGAGCCCGATAAAGATAGGACTGACCAGGCCGTGGTCACAAAACGTGTATTGGGCAAGGGGGCCGTCGTCGCAGTGTACGGGCCTATTTTCCGCAATTACTACCTCGCTCACAATCCGGCCCTGCGGGAATTAGTCGGCAATCTTTTAGACGGTCTGGGAATTCGTTGGATGGCCGAGGTGGAGGGACCGCCGCACCTGGAGGTGGTGCTAAGGCAGAAGAACGGGAAACTTCTGGTCAACCTGCTCAATCGCGGTTCGGGGGAGACGCTCTCGCCGAACCGGGTGATCGTTGAGGAACTCCCGCCCATCCAGCACGTGGTGGTTCGCCTGCGCAGGGATCACCCGCCCAAGTCCGTGACGATTGTGCCATCGGACGTGAATATTGACTGGTCCTACCGCGATGGGTTGGTAACTGTCAACGTGCCGCGAGTCGACATCCATCGCGTCTTGGTGGTCGAGTAGAGTGGTGCGCGTCTTCAGCGCTTCTGCAACCAAGTTTCCCTGCGCGGTTAGCCGGGACGGACAACTGTCGAGTAGACTTGCACGATCTGTTTGGCGACGTTCTCTATGGAGAGCCTGGCAATCTGGTCGCGCCCGCGAGTGCGCATCCCTTTACAGCAGACCTCCACGATCTTCGCAGCAATCTCTCCGGCATGGCGCGACACCAAATGGCACCCTTCCGTTTGGCCGATCAGCCCGTCCGTGTCACCGACATGCACCGCGACCACGGGAAGGTTGGTGGCCATGGCCTCTTTGACAGCGTTGGGCGAGCCTTCGAATTGGGACGCCAGGACCAGGAGGTCAGCAGCATTCATATAGAGCGGCATGCGGGATTGAGGAACGCCGAAAACCTGTAGGATATCGAGCTCGGGGATGGCTTGCCGGGCGCGCGCCACGGCCGACTCAACCAGGTCAAAACGCTTCCTCGCAATGCTCGGGTCATAAGGAAATAGGACGAACTTCTTTTGTGGGTCAAGACCCAGCACCCGTCTCGCTTCGCTTTGGTCAGTCGGCCTGAAGAGATCCATGTCAACGCCGTTCGGAATGACCTGGACTGAATTCAACTTCAAGTGCTGCTTCATCTCCACGGTCTTAACGATGACGGCGGAGGCCAGGCGCGCCAGTATGAAACTCGAGATCTGACAGAACCGGCCGAAAAGTGGAATGCGGTCACTCCCCTCGGATTTTCCCGTAACATCATCACCCATAAATGAGATTACCAGAGGGAGGCTGATCTGGCAGCGAGCCACCAGCCCGGATAAACCCATGTGGGCGTGGATCAGGTCATAGCGGTTGGCGCGCAGCCGTTGCCACAATTGCGGGTAAGCCCACAGATAGTTCCAGCGGGATTCGCGACCCTTGATGAACATGACTTCATAATCCACACCCAGGGGGCGGAGAGACTCCATCTGCGCTTTGACGAAGCAACCGTAGCTGGGATCGCCTTCGTAAGGCCAAAGATTGGTGACCACAAGGACGCGGTATGAAGTCATGGAGAGAAGAGTCCCACCACGGAACAACGGAGATTCTAACCCTTCGGAGAAAAAATCGGTAGTGCTTTCGACCTTCTTTCGACCTTCAACTTCACGGGCCGGCCTGAGAATTCAAAAGGGTCGGGCAAGGATCTCCCCTTCACGTCCCACAGGTGAATCCCGTGTACAATGGTCGCTTAGCCATTGTATCCCTTTCGTTTTGGTATTTGTCCTATGTGCGGATTCGCAGGGTTCGTGGGCTCGGCGCCGGAGCAGGAATTGCGGACACAAGTTTGCCGAATGGCTGACCAACTTGTTCACCGGGGGCCGGACGATTCGGGCCTCTGGGTTGACGCGGAGGCCGGTGTCGCATTGGGATTTCGACGCCTGGCGATTGTAGACCTTTCTCCGGCCGGCCACCAACCAATGACGTCTTCCAATGGCCGATACGTCATAGTCTTCAACGGCGAAGTGTACAACTTCGAAGAATTGCGGAAAGATTTGGAACCGCCGGAACACGGCTTTCGGGGCCACTCCGACACGGAAGTCATGCTGGAAGCGGTGAGCGAGTGGGGCCTGGGGGCGGCGGTAAGGAAATTCGTCGGCATGTTCGCCTTCGCTCTTTGGGACAGGCGCGAGCGAGTGCTACACTTGGTGCGGGACCGGCTGGGCATAAAACCACTTTACTGCGGCTGGCAGGATAAGACATTCCTCTTCGGTTCGGAGTTGAAGGCGCTCCGTGCGCACCCTGCCTTCAGACCGGAGGTCAACCGCGGCGCTCTTGCCTTGTATTTGCGTCTCGGCTACATACCCCAACCCTACTCCATTTATCAGGGAATCTGGAAGCTGCCTGCCGGCCACATTCTCAGCATTCAGGCCGGAGCACAGCCCTCTTTGGAGTTGCCGGGAACGGCTCGTTATTGGTCTGCGAAAGAGGTTTACGAGACTGGCGCTGCGGACCCATTCCAAGGCTCCGGAGCGGAAGCGATTGAGGAATTGGATCGACTCCTGCGGGAATCGATTCGACTGCGAATGATAGCGGATGTCCCCCTGGGCGCCTTCCTCTCCGGCGGCATCGATTCCTCGACCGTGGTCGCCCTGATGCAGGCGCAGAGCAATCGCCCGGTGAAGACGTTCACGATCGGCTTTCACGAGCAGGAATTCAATGAAGCGGCGCATGCCAAGGCCGTGGCGGCACACCTCGGGACCGACCATACCGAGCTATACGTAACCCCGAAGCAAGCCATGGATGTCATCCCCAAGTTGCCAACTCTCTATGACGAGCCTTTCGGAGATTCCTCCCAAATTCCAACTTACCTGCTTTCCGCCCTCACGCGCCGCCACGTAACGGTGAGCCTTTCCGGTGATGGCGGCGATGAGCTATTTGGCGGATACACGCGTTATGTCCGGGGGCGTAGATTTTGGGAAATTATCCGATGCTTTCCATACACTTCCAGAAATGCGTTCGCCAGACTGATTCGTGTGTGCAAGCCCGCGACGTATAACCGCCTATGGGGTGGACTAAGCCCGTTACTCCCCCGGTTGGCGCGCCCATCCACAGTGGGTGATCGAGTCTACAGGCTCGCAGAAATGATGGCGGTTAGGAATCCCGAGGAGCTTTACCATAATTTGATTTCTTATTGGAGGCACCCCACTGAAGTGGTGCTCGACGCAAAGGAATCGCCGACTAGCCTCACCCAACCTTCAGGCTGGGCGCGCTTGGCTGACATCTCGCAACGAATGATGTTCCTCGACCTCGCCACTTACCTTCCGGACGATATCCTCGCCAAAGTTGACCGGGCCAGCATGGGTGTGAGCCTGGAAGCGCGCGTTCCCATCCTGGACCACAGGGTCGTGGAGTTTGCAGCCCGCATCCCCCTCTCCATGAAGATTCGCTGGGGCCAGACGAAGTGGCTGCTGCGGAAAGTTCTGTACAGGTACGTACCACGAGAACTGGTCGAACGCCCCAAGATGGGTTTTGGAATCCCCATTGAAGACTGGCTGCGTGGGCCTCTGAGAGATTGGGCGGAGGAGTTGATGAGCGAGGGCCGGCTGAGGAGAGAAGGGTTCTTCCGTCCGGAGGCGATCAGAGAGCTTTGGGCGGTACATCTTTCGCGGCAGCGTAATCGGTACGGTCACCTCTGGAACGTCCTTATGTTCCAGGCCTGGCGGGAAAAGTGGGGATGAGGGGCTTTCGCTTGTTCGAGCTCGAAGCGCTGTTGGGATGAAGGGTTGGCAGGATACCGTCTCATTAGAGGTGAAGGGAAATTGACAGGGACGGAGCAGTGTTCCCTAATTTACGAATTCGAGTTTATGATATCAGCGGACGTCTTGGAAAAGGATGATTCGAGGGCGCCATGACCATCATTTCACCTCCGGTGGACACCGAGAAGCGCTTTGCCTTCGGACAGAATTGGCGCGCCTTTCTCAGCCGGTTGGACGAGGAGCGCATCCTGGAAGCGCAGAGGTCGTTGCGCGAGATGCTGGAGGCGGAGCGGCTCGACGGCGTGTCGTTTCTCGACGCCGGCTCGGGGAGTGGGTTGTTTTCGCTGGCCGCGGCCGGCCTGGGCGCGAGCCGCATCCATTCGTTTGATTACGATCCCGACAGCGTGGAGTGCACCCGGGAGCTCAAGCGCCGCTACCGGTCGGAGATGGAGAGCTGGACCATCGAGCGCGGCAGCGTGCTCGACGCGCACTACCTGGCGGGCCTGGGTGAGTTCGACGTGGTCTATTCCTGGGGCGTCCTCCACCACACCGGGCACCTTTGGCGGGCGCTCGAACTGGTGACCTCACCGGTGAGGCCGGAGGGCAAACTGTTCATCGCCATCTATAACGATCAAGGGTTGATTTCGCGCGGCTGGACAGCGGTGAAGCGCATTTACAACAGCGGCTTGCCGGCAAGGGCCCTGGTGACCGGCGTGTTTGTGCCCTATTTTGCGGGCCGGGGCCTCCTGCGCGATCTCGTTGATTTGAAGAACCCGGTGGCACGCTACCGCCAGTACAAGAAGCAACGCGGGATGTCGATGGTGCACGACTGGCGAGACTGGCTGGGCGGATACCCTTTCCAAGTCGCCAGCCGGCAGAGTGTCATTCGGTTTTACGAGGACCAGGGTTTCCGCCTGATCAAGCTCAAGAGCGCGGGCCGGTCACTGGGCAACAACGAGTTCGTCTTTGTAAAACCGGCCTAGCCGCAACTTCACACCAAGCCACGGTCCTTTCACGCGCGGCCGCGCCGAACGCGCATCGCCCCCCTTCTGTCTGCAGGGGAGCCGCGTAAGAACGTTAGACAATAGGCAGTGGGAGGTAGGCAACAGACAATTCATAATTCAGGATGGAATATATTTCGCAATTGCCCCAGCACCCAGTTCCTAGCACCTGACACCTGGAACCTGTTCCCTCACCCTTACGCCCCGAGTATTTCCTCGTAATCTCGCACCCGAGCCTTTACTTCGAATCGGCTCAGATAAGCGTCCAGCTTTTCGTCCGGTTGCAATGCCCTGTTTGCAGAGTTAAGAGCAGAGACGATTGTTTCTGCCAGGGCCTTCGGATTCGAAGGCTGAACAAGCCGGGCGATAGGGCAGTCGCGAAGTATCTCCCGTACCGCCCCTGGACAGTCTGAGGCCACGACTGGCGTCCCCACGGCCAAAGCCTCAATGACCACGACAGGCATAGCGTCAAATCGGGAGGGGAGCACCAACAGATCGGCGTGCTTGAGGTGAGGATAGGGATTGAGCTGGAATCCAATCAGGTGAACGGCCTCCTTCAGGCCGAGCCGTTGCCGTTGCGCCAGAAGGTCTGGCTTGAGCCCCCCCTCGCCAAGAATCGTAAGCTGCGCATCCGGCATTGCTGCGCAAACCAATGGCATGGCGTCGAGCAGTACGTCAAGTCCCTTCTCTTTCGATAATCTTCCTGCGGCGACGAGGTGGGGGCCATTGCCCTGGTAAGGATTTCCGGTCGCGTTCGCCAGTTTCCTCGCCAAATTGACATCGACAGGGTTATAGATACGGACCAGCTTGCGCCGAGGGACGCGGAAATTATCCGCCAAGTCGTCCGCGACGAAGTCGCCGACGCAAATAACTCTGTCCGCCCGCGGATATAACCAATGATAAAGCCAGTTCCAAATCAAGGGGTGCTTCCCGCCATGGACATTTTGGGCGCTAGGGGCAGAACCTTCCCGAATCAGCAGACGCACGCCCGAAGGCAGGAACGGCCTGGATAAAACCGTGGCCATATTCAACTCGCGCAAGGTTGAATGTATTGCGTGGGGTCTGAGCTTCCAGGATAAACGAATCATCCCCGGGAAGGCGTGGCGTACGCGTTTGGCTTTCAGATCGTGAATCGGAACATCAGCGGGCACTTCCTTTAGATAGGGGCCGACTGCCTCGACCAGGGCCAAATGGGGCTCGAAGCGCAAGCGATCCAGGTGCCGCAGTAGCGTCACAATCACTCGCTCCGCTCCACCGCCGCCAAGCGTAGGCACGAGAAATAGAACTCTTTTGCGCGCTGATTTCATCGTAAGGGTCTTCGACGGTCTTCAACCTTCAGCAACTTGACATGCTATAGGCTCACTAAGGTCAGGCAAGTGATTCGGGCCACTATGTCTCTGCACAGTCTCAGGCCGCGCGCCGGCACAGGGCGTAATGGGAAGGGGCGCTGTAATCCAGTAGCCGCCGCGAAAGGAGTAGATCGAGCAGCGGAGCGGGCAGGCGTCCCCCGTACTTGAATCGCAAAAACTCGCCGGTGAGGCATTCCACCGACGTGAAGCGTTCGCTCAGCATGGCGAGCAACTCCTGGCGGCCAAAGCCGGCGTGGGCGCCTGCTTCGTTCCTGAAACGACCCATGAGCCGCGCCTTCCAGTCCGTTAGGTTCCAGGTGACCTTCTGCCACAGCGTGGCGTCGAAAGAGCCTAGGTAGCCCAGGACGCGCGTGCGATTCGGCACGCCGGCGTAAAAGGGCGCCCAGGGGCGGAGCACGCGCCGCACCTCCTCGAGGGCGGCAGGGGGCTCACGGACGTGTTCGAGCAAGTGAAACGCGGCGGCAAAATCGAAGGCGGCCGCCGGAAAAGGCAGCCGCATTGCGTCGCCGCGCACCACACAACCCTCGGCGCGTGCCAGCGGCGAGAACTGCGAGTTCAGGTCCACTCCCACCACGCCCCCGCTATGGAACACCCGCCGGAGATACACCACCTCGTCGCCGTTTCCGCAGCCCAAAATCAGGCCTCGGCAGTCGCCCCGCCCCCCGAGTAAGGGCTCGAGCCGCCGGCGGCAATGCTCCACCATCGCGGCCACCGGGACAGCCTTCGGATCGCTCATCA
>Ga0224555_1005418_pt1 | contig 10715 bp, 9 predicted proteins | sample 714S23034metaG_FD_180687 | JGI IMG/M metagenome (GOLD analysis project Ga0224555, IMG submission 180687) | Peat soil microbial communities from Stordalen Mire, Sweden - 717 S2 30-34 | ecosystem: Environmental > Terrestrial > Soil > Wetlands > Peat | place: Sweden: Norrbotten County, Stordalen...
GAGCCATAGGCCCTGGACGATCCGGGGCTGGGGGTAAAGGTGGGGGGCTAGCTGGGCTTCAAGTTTCTTTGGGATTCGGAGTGGGCGGGAGTGAGCGGGTTGATTTTCAGCGAGCCTAGATGGCCCTGCCAGTTCGGCCAGTTGGGCGAGGGCGGCGGCGGCTCCGCCAAGCGCTCCAGTCACATAAAGGAGATGGCCAGGCCGGGCTGTGGAGCGGAGCAGGGCTCTTCCATGTGGAACAGCGCCGATGAGGACGATATCGGCGATGGGGATGGGCGACTCGGAGAGGTCGCCGCCGGCGAGCGGGACTTTGTGGGCTGTGGCGAGGGTGAGCAGGCCGTCGAGGAAGGACTGAACCCATGCGGCACGGCGGCCACTTGGGATGGTGAGCTCCCTGGGCACTCCGAGAGAGAGAAAAGCGGCGATGGGACGAGCGCCCATGGCGGCCAGGTCGCTCAATCCCCTGGCTAGGACCCGATGGCCGACGGATCCCGGCGGGTGCCAGTCGAGGCGGAAATGGCGGCCTGCGATGGAGAGGTCTGTGGTGACGGCTAGTTCCTCGCCGGGACGAGGACGAAGCAGGGCGCAGTCATCGCCGATTCCCAGGCGGAGAGCGGCGCCCGAGGACTGGCCTGCACGGGTGCGGATGTGGCGGAGCAGGGCCAGTTCGCCGGGCTGGGCGACGCTTCTCAAGGAATCGGTCCGCTTCGATCGCATGTCTTGAGGATAGGGGAAGGACAGGGAATAGGGAACAGGGAATAGGGAATAGGGAACAGGGAACAGGGAATAGTCCCGCGCTGGTCGGAGGTCTTTCGGCGATTTAAAGACCGCATTGATTCTGCTTGGTTTAGGGATTGATTCTGTGTTGGATAAGGGCTGCAACCTGAGCTTGAGTCAGGTTTTTACGGATTTTGGCCGATAAGGAGAAGGTCGGGCGAATTCAGAGACGAAGATGATTTCCACTGCGGATTTCGTTGGGATTTCATTGACCTGGAAAGGGACAGTTTGTTAGCCTTGACATGATCAATTGGATACGCCGCAACAGTGCGGCATTGTTTTTTCACGGGCTGAAAAGCTCCTTGCCATGCGCTTTTATAAGTACAGGGCGAATTGCGGTCCTGCAGATTGCAGGGATGAAGGGCGAAGATGCTACGCAAGCGCTATTACATTCTTTTTGTTTCCAGGGATGAGGACGGGCGAGTTCGGAAGATTCCGATTCCTCTCCAGTACGCGTACGGATTTGTTGCCGCCGCCCTGATTGGTGCGTTCACCATCGTGGGGCTTGCCGGTTCGTACACCAGAATGCTGCTGAAGACTGAAAGTTTCAACCAGGTCCGGCAGGACAGAGAAAATCTCAGGAAAAACTACAAAGAGATGGCGCAGATTGCGCATGATCGCAATGTGCAGGTGTCGTCTCTTGGGGCCTTGGCGAGCGAAGTGACGGCGCTCTACGGGCTCAATAAGAACAAGCTGGGTCAGGCGAAGCCAACGGCCGCGGCAAGCGCCGCCTCGGCGCCCACGCCGGCCACGATGGCAACGACAGACGATATGAATCAGCAGCAGGTGAAGCTCTCCATCAACCAGTTTTATGCACTGCGGACAGAGGCACTCAGTGGCCAGGTTTCCCGTGCGCTGGAGGGTGGGCTGACGCCGAACTTTGGCGGCGACTGGACGGAGTTGGTGGCTGAACCTTCGATCTGGCCGCTGGAAGGCCGCGTGACATCGAGTTTCGGCGATCGGGAAGATCCATTCAATGGAGAAGGCGCTTTCCACTCGGGGATCGACATCTCCGCGCCCTACGGTTCACCGGTGCGTGCGACCGCCGACGGGGAAGTGAGCGGGGCCTCGATGGGCGCAGGGTATGGCCGCGAGGTGATGCTGGATCATGGGCACGGGTTTGCGACCGTGTACGGACATCTCTCGGCGATTGCGGTACTGGCTGGGCAGCATGTGATCCGCGGACAGGTCATCGGTTACGTGGGCCAGTCGGGGCGCGCCACTGGGCCGCACCTTCACTATGAGGTCCGCGTCCACAATGTCCCGGTGAATCCGCACAAGTATCTGCGCAGCACCTACGAGCAGATTGCTTCGCTCGATACCAACGGGATTGCATCGTCCGGCAAGTAAACGACACTTTTTGAAATAAAGAAGCGGCTCCCAGATGGATGGGAGCCGCTTCTGTTTTGGGACCTGGCTTGGCTATTGGTTCACGGTGCAGCCATCGAGGACGAAGTTGAAGGTTCCGCTCTTGACCACATCCATGTTGATTTTGGCCGGAATGAGGAAGCCGCGGAGGGTCTGGTACTCGATCTCGACGTGCATCTCCTGCGCCTGATCGGGCGGGACTCCGGGCGGCTGAATGTGGGCGAGGAAGGCGTTGACCAGCAGGCCCTTGTCCGTGGGTTTATAGGACGGAGCGAAATTGACGATCGCGCCACCCGTGACAACGTCGAAGTGCTGCAGGATCAGGCTGTCGTCAAGCAACTCGGTGAACGATGTGCCGCTCACATCGCCGTGAATTCTGTGGCCCTTTTCAGTCTTGGCGATCTCCAGCCCCGCTGAATCGGCAGGGATCACGGAGCCGTCAACGAAGGGGGTCCAAAACTGCATGAAGCCTAGCAGAATCTGGTTTGTGCCTTTGTGCATGGAGTCGAGCATCTTTGTGGAGTCCTCATCGGGAGGATGTTCCGGGTTGGGCGCAGGGTTCCAGTCGAGGGAGGAGCCGCCCTTCAGTTGGCCGTGCAGTGTGATTTTGACAGACTTGAACAGGGCAACGCGGGGATCGTCGGCGGCAACCGTCGAGCCCGGCTGTGTGCTGAGCATGATCTCGCGCCAATCTGGATGGACTTCGCATGTGAAGCTGTTGAGTCCGGCCTTTGTGGTTGAGTAGTAGAGCTTGGTGGCCTTGGCCAGCAACTCGTCATTGGGACTGGGTTTGGACGCAGCCTGAGACGCTGATTGGCTTGAGGCGGAGGGGTTCGCGGCGGGTGGGCTCTGTGCGTGACCTGCCGCGGCGGCGGCCACAAGACTGAAGGCGAAGAGAGCGGCCGTGAGGCGTGCCGTGGAAGCGGACGAGATTCTGTGCATGGGGAGGGCCTGCTTTCAGGAGGATGGGGCTATTGTGCCTGTTTGACGCAGGATTAAGCAAGGGAAGATGTGAAGGGTTGCGTGGTATGGTTGGCGGGGTTTAGATTTTCGATTTTGAAGGAGAGTAACCCATGACGATTGGTCTACGCTGCCTTGCGGCTTTGCTTGCCTTGGCGCTTTCCGCCGCCGGTCAGAATTTTGCATTCGGACAACAGGATCGCGCAGCCTCCTTGCGGACTGCTTTTGCCCGCGCGGAGCATCTGAAGCGGGGCATCAATGCGAGCCAGTGGTTTGCGCAGTCCGCGAGCGACTACTCGGCGGCGCGGACAAACAGGTACACCGATGCGCAGGATATTGCGCTGATGGCGCGCCTGGGGTTTGACAATGTTCGGCTGAGCATCGATGCGACGCCATTGGAGCAGTACCCGCACGGGGCCGATGGGCTCAACGCGGAGTTTGTGGGCCGGCTGGACAAGGCCGTGGATACAATGCTGGCCGATGGACTGGCGGTCGAGATCGACCTGCACCCGGAGGACAGCTACAAGCAGCCACTGCGGACCGACGGCAATGCGGTGGATCGGCTGACGGCCCTGTGGCGACGGCTGGCGGCACACTATGCGACACGCGACCCGGAGCGGGTCTTCTTCGAGATCATGAACGAGCCGGAAGTGAACGATGCTTACCGCTGGGAGGGGATACAGGCGCGCGTGGCGGCGGCGATTCGCGAGGTTGCGCCGAAAAACACGATCATTGCGACGGGGCCGAATTACTCCAGCATCGCGGACCTGCTCACTCAGAATCCGCTCGCCGACGGCAACGTGATTTATAACTTCCACTTCTACAATCCGCATGAGTTTACGCATCAGGGGGCTGGGTGGGGCACGGGTTGGTGGGGCTATACGCATGGGATTCCCTATCCGGCTACGGAGAGCACGATGGCGGAGTTGGTGAAGGAGGTTCCGGATGCGGCGAACCGGTTCGCGCTGGAAAACTACTGGCTCGATCACTGGGACGGCCACCGGATTCGGCTCCTTATCGACGAGGCCGCGGCGTGGGGTCATGCAAACAACGTTCCGCTGATTTGCAATGAATTTGGGGCTTACCGGGAGCATACGGATGAACAGTCGCGCATGAATTGGATTCGTGACGTGCGCACGGCGCTCGAGGCCGATGGGATTGGCTGGACGATGTGGGACTACCGGGGCGGGTTTGGCGTGGTGTCGAAGCAAGACGGGCAGGCGGCAACGGTGGATGAAAAAGTGGTGGAGGCGTTGGGGCTGAAGAAGTAGCGGGAGCGGAGTTGGAGCAGGTTCGCGAGCACCGCCAACTCCCCTAGGGCGCATTCGGGTTAACTCTTTACCGTCGAGATGGACATCATAGCCCGCCCACCCATTGTGCAAAGGACGCACAATGGATGGGGCACAGCCGACGTGTTAACACTTGAGTTGAAAATGCTCTAACTCCGCTTCACTTCGAGCCGACGTAGGTCACGTGCCAGACGCTGCGGGAACCGTCGTCGGTCACGAACATACTGCCGTCCTTGCCGATTGTGACGCCCACAGGGCGACCCCAGACCTGGCCGTCTGTGGTGACGAAGCCGGTGAGGAAGTCTTCATAACTGCCGTCAGCGCGGCCATTGCGCATGGGGATGCGGATGACCTCGTAGCCGGCGCGTTTGGCGCGATTCCATGAGCCGTGTTCAGCGGCGAAGCCGTCGCCCTCATACTCCGCGGGGAACTCGCCCTTGGACGGATAGAAAGTCATCTCCAGCGAAGCCATGTGCGGCTGGACGAGGACGTCGGGAGTGATGACCTTGGAGGAGAGGTTCACGCGCTTGCAGTCCTTTGCCTGGTCAGCGGTGAGCGCGGCTGCCTGCAGGTTGGGTCCGGTTCCGTTGGCGCAGGGCTCGGGGAGCCGCGGGTCCTGGTGGCCGCCCATGTAGTACCAGGGCCAGCCGTAAAAGCCGCCTTCCTTGACGGAGGTCACGTAATCGGGAACCAGGTGGTTGCCCAGGTTGTCGCGCTCGTTGGTGGAGCACCAGAGCTGGCCGGTATTGGGGTTGATCGCCTCGCCCACACAGTTGCGGATGCCGTGAGCGTAGACCTCGATGAACCTGCCCTCAGGCGTGAACTCGAGGATGTCGGCGCGGTGGAACTCCCTGGGGTGGGTGTCGGCGTCGTCGGCGTTGGAGCCGGAGCCAACGGAGACCAGCATGTGCTTGCCGCCTTTCGAGAAGACGACGTCGCGTGTCCAATGGCCGCCGCCGGTGAGCTGAGCATAGCCCGGAATGTCGGGGACGATGGTCTCGGCGGGGCCGGTGGCGTGGAGGTCTCCGGAGTGGTACGGGAATCGCTGGATGGATGTGGTATTGCCAACATAGACATACCTGGGGTTTTCGGCGGGATAAAAGGCAATGCCGAAGGGGTGGTCGAGGCCGGTGGCGAACTTTTCGATCTGGGCAGCCTTTCCATCGGGGCCCACGCCGCGAAGGATGAAAATGGTTCCGGCGCCGGAGTCGGCGAGGAAGAGATCGCCATTGGGCGCGGCACGGATGAGGCGCGGCATGGTGAAGACGCCGCCGCTGAGGGCCATGACCTGCTTGTTGTCGGCGCGCTGCATGGGAGCGGAGTCGCCGCCGGCGTAAAGGGTAACCTTGAAGCCAGTGGGCGCGAGCGGCCATGAGTCGGCGGGGCGCGGGATCAGGTGAGCGGTGTTGTCGACCGCCTCGGCGGGGTTGGGCTCGGGCAGGTCGGCGAGAGTGATCTTGCGGCGGACGCCGGGCTGCTGCTGGTTCCAGTCGGCGAAGGCGGCCTGGCCGGTGATGACCGGGGGTTTGGCCGCGGCCGGCTTATCCGCTGCGGCAGCGGTTAGGCAGGGCAGAGCCAGGACGCAAGATGCGGCGATGCAAGATGCGGCGATGCAAGATGCGGCAGAAATCCTCAGGAAACGGGGCAAGCTGGGGAAGATGCTCATGGTACCTCTCACGGGGAACGTTGTTCTTTCTGAATGACGTTGAGGGCGGGCGAATGGTCGCGCCTCGCACACTGAAATCGTCGCGGGGGCCGGTAAGGCTTTCCCATTAGATGAAAATCAATCTTGCTCCGGCAATCAGGGGGTGCGACGGCGAAAATGACCGGGCAAACAGGCTGAAATTCCCACATTGCGATACGATGGGCAGCGCTCCTCTGCATGGCTTTCCGGCGCAATCCATTGATTCTGTTTCGGTTATTCTCCAAGAAGCGCAGGGTTTCAGAGTTTTAGAGGTATACCCCCGGGGGGTTAGGGGGGGGGTAGGGGGGTATGGGGTGGGGCACGGACCGGGCAGATGCCTGACAGATTGGACCGGAGACTTACATAGCAGATTTCGTGGTTCGGAATTGGCGCGGCTTCTCCATTTGTCCTCTATGAACCATTTTGCGCCGGGCGGCCGTTAAATTCTGCAAGATGAATATCAATCTTGTTCCGGCAAGCGGCGCTGCAAGGGCGAAAGGGCGGGTGTGAACGTGGAATATTCCCTCAGGGGCTAAACAGGCTGCGGAAAAAGGCCCGATTTCGGGCAGAATGCGCGAGAAGCGTTCGTCCGGGGCTAAGCAGGCTGCGGAAAAAGGCCCGAATCCAACCGAAATACCCGAAAAGCAGACCGCAGGGGCTGAAGCCCGTATTGATTCTGCGGCACTTACGGCACGACTAAAGTCGTGCCCTGACGCTTCCTGCGCCCCGGAACGAGTTTTTCCGCAGCCTGCAAAGCCCACATTTATTTTCAGCCACTTGCGGCACGCGACCCAGGGGTGTCCCTGGGTACCCCGGTCGTGCCCTGACACAAAGTCTTCACCCCTGGCGCCATGCCTGAGCACGATTGATATTCATCTCCAAATTATTTACTTGGATGCATCTGGGGCTGGAGAGGAAGCGGGCTGGGCGGTCTCGCCTTGGGCGAGGCTGGCGAGCAGCGACGGCGTGAGGGTGGCGGTGACCACGACACGGTTTCGGTTCGCGATGACTTTAGCGTTTTCGAGGATCTGTTTGAGGCCATTGTTGGCGGTGTTTGCGGCCAGCGGTGCGGTGAATTCGCGGGCGACGGAGACGAGCGTGGCCAAGGAGGCAGCCTGTCTGGCGGCTACTTCGTCGGTTGCGGCGATTTCTTCGACTTTGAGGTCGAGCGAGCCCGCTAGCGAACCATTCAGCGACAAGGCCGGGGTGGCGCTGGCGACGATGATGGAGTCGTCCTCAAGGGGCAGGGAGAGGCCGAAGATGCTGATGGCTCCGCGCTCAGAGAAGGGCATGCCGATTTGACCGACGCCCCAGGCAAGAGCAAGGAGCGGCACCTCGTGGTAGTGCTGGTTGAGCAGCGTCGAGCCGGCAAAGGGCCAAGCGGCGGTGCGATGGCGGTCGAGCATGGAGTGGATCTGCTCAGGCGTGGGGGTATTGGAGACGGCCAGCATGTCATAGCCAATTTGCGCAACCCGCACCGTGCGGCCTTCTGACGGGATGGAGTAGATGGTGTGGCCGTCGTAGGACTCGCGGGAGGCAGCGTGGGCGTCGAGCCAGTCGTTGAGCCGCTTGCCGGTAAGCTTGCCCACCAGGACCATGGAATAAGCAACTGGCCCGTTGGGGCCGTTGGGGTCCGGCATTCGGTGCAGGGCGATGGCGACCTGGTCGAGGTCGCGCTCCCAGTCGATGCCGGTGGCGTCGACGAATTGCTGGTATTCGGGGACGCGGCTGGGCGGCTTGAGGTCTTTGTGCAGGAAGGCGCGAACGGGCTTGAGGTTGATATAGAGAATGCCGTCGGATTCAGGGAGCAGGCGGGCAGCCTCAGGCGGGGCCTTGGAGCGCAGGAAGATGGCGAGGGCCAGCAGGAGCAGGACCGCGACCAGTATCCAGAGCGTTCTTCGGGTGCGTCTGTGCATTTGGGGCCGTCAGAGATACGGTATCACTCCGGGTTGGGCCGAAGAGTCGCTCGATAGGAGTTCCTTGGTCACTGCGAAGGTGGGGTCACTGCGAAGGTGGCACCTGCTCCAACTCCGCATTCAGGTGGACAGACCCTCCGGTGACGTTGAGGGTCTTGGTCCAATCTGTGAAGCCTTTTTTCTTGACGACGATCTGATGGCTACCTGGAGCTACTGAAATGGTGGAGGGTGTGTTGCCGACGAATGCGCCGTCAATTTCGATGTCCGCGCCGGGAGGGGTGGAGTCGATGGCGACGGACGCTTGCGCGGGGGATGGAGGCGGAACAGGGACTGCAACGGTTGCCGTAACGGCGGGCGCCGGCGTGACAGCGGCGGGCTTTTCTTTCGCTGCGAGAATCTCCGCTCCATGCGCGGCCCAATGCTGGACGATTCCGTTGCATGCCTCCTCGACAGAGCCCCCCAATGACAAGGTCGATTGACTTATCACAACGTCGCCAGACACATGATCGAAGACGGCGACTTTGTTTCTATGCTGCAGAATTCCTTTGCCGCCTTCGTGGTCTAGTACGACGATGTAGTCGGCGATCTCCTGCTTGTTGTTCACGATAACTTGAGGGCAGCGTTGGCCGAAGGTCTTAATGATCTCGGCAGTTTGCGGACGCGCTCCGCCATGCGATTGGGAGCCGAAAACACCATGACTGCCGCCGGAGGAGCCACTCGTTTCCCACGATTCGCTGTCGGTGATGAAAACGCGCGGCGTTTCTGTGATTGCAGGCGTGGCTTGCAGTGGCGCAGCGGGCGTTTCAGGAGCGGGCTGTGCTTGTTGAGCTACAAGTAAAGGGCAGACCACCAGAAATATGATTGCGATAGGATTCTTGCGCACAGGATTTCTCCTTACCTTGCAGAACCGGCAAAGCGTTAAAGGGGACGCAAGGCAATCATCTGCCTAAATGCGGTTTCTCGCAAGGTTTGCCTTATCCCAACCTGTGCGCCCGCCAGTTCTACTGGCTCGCCGGGGCTTGGTCCAATTCTGCATTCAGGTGAACAGACCCTCCAGTGACGTTGAGGGTCTTTGTCCAATCCGTGAACCCTTTTTTCTTGACGGCGATCTGATGACTTCCGAAAGGTACGGGCACGTTAGACGGTGTGTTGCCAACAAAGGCGTCGTCGATTTCGATGTCTGCACCGAGAGGGGTGGAATCGATGACGAGTGCTGCCTGAACTGGAGCGGCCGGAGAAGGCGCGCGGCTTCAGGCGGAGCCTTGGAGCGCAGGAAGATGGCGAGGGGCAGCAGGAGCAGGACCGCGGCCAGTATCGAAGGCGTTCTTCGGGTGCGTCTGTGCATATGGGGCCGTCAGAGATACGGTATCGCTCCCAGGGAAATCGGGCATCATTCGAGAAGAGGGAGGAGTTCCGGGAACTACTCCTTTGCTCATTGAGCAGTTTCTTGTGAATGCAGAGAAGAGAGTGGTCTGGCGCACATCGACGCAGCCGAATTCGGGTGTATCATGCTTGCGTCGAAATCCTTAACATTTTACCGGAGGAATATGTACTTGCAGAAGTTTCTGACTCCCGTCGTCCTGGCGTCCTTGCTTATCGGGCAGGGATACCCAGCAGCGTATGCGCAACAGCCGGGCCAAACGACTCCGGCACAAAATCAGGCCTCCCCTCCAGGGAACGCCCCGGCGCAAGTTCTCTTGGCTGATGGAACCGATGTGCCACTCGTGTTTGACGAAGATCTAAGCTCGAAGACAGCCGTCGAAGGAGACCAAATAACCCTTGTCCTAGCCGAGGATCTCAAGGTTGGAGACTTTGTAGTCGCGAAGGCCGGCGCGAAGGCGCAGGGCGAAGTAACAAACGCGAAGAAGGCAGGGATGATGGGAAAGGCCGGCGAGTTGAACGTCCGGCTTAACTATCTAAAAGTTGGGACTTTCAGGGTCCATCTTCGCGGAACAAAGGGGAAGGAAGGGGAAAGCGGCACCACCGGAGCCATTGTTCTCACCGTGCTTTTTGGGCCGATTGGGTTGATCAAACACGGCAAGGACATAGACATCAAGAAGGGTTCCGCATTGCACGCCTATGTTTCCGACGATATAAATTTGCCGCCGGCCGCCTAAGCGATTCCGGTCGCGTTTCGTTCATTGAGATTATGCCTCAGGGGGGATGTTTTGCGTTCCTCACGCCGCATCGAGTCGCTGGCCGGAAGAATGGCGGCGCCAATGTTTTCGCGAAGCGGATTTTCAACTATTCTTCAACGCCTCTAAAAGGCTCCTTCCGCTGCCGACGGGATGATCCATCCAAGGCCCAGCCTTCGCGAGCTTGACGGCGGAGTTACTGTTCACCGCTTGCTGAGCTACGAGGACGGAACAAAATGCCAAAAACACGAGTGAGATGAAACTCTTCCGCATACAGCTTCTCCTTACCTTTCCGTGCCGGCAAAGCGGTTAAGGGGAAGCAATTCAATGATCTGCCTAAGTGCTGGTTTCCGCAAGCGCGTTCTTGCCGGAGCGGCTCGGTTGAGCTAATAACTCGCCGAAGGCTCGACTTACTCGGCGATGCTGACGGTATAGATCTTTCCGCTGCTTTCCTTGTTCGAGCTGTTCGTCGTTCCGGGGGCGAGCAGGCCGTACTCACCTTTTCCAGCACTGGGCTGGAGGGTGATCTGGTAGAGGCGGGGGGCCATCTTCTCGGGCTGAAAGTCGATTGCGTCCTTCATTGCTC
>Ga0224555_1005422_pt1 | contig 10698 bp, 9 predicted proteins | sample 714S23034metaG_FD_180687 | JGI IMG/M metagenome (GOLD analysis project Ga0224555, IMG submission 180687) | Peat soil microbial communities from Stordalen Mire, Sweden - 717 S2 30-34 | ecosystem: Environmental > Terrestrial > Soil > Wetlands > Peat | place: Sweden: Norrbotten County, Stordalen...
ATCGGTTTCCAGTTTGTCCATGTCTTCATCGTGCGGCGAGGTGAAGGGATGATGCGCGGCGTTCCAACGCCTCTCGCCTTCATCCCACTCGAACATGGGGAAGTTCGTTACCCACAGAAAACGATAGTCGCCTTTCTGGAAAAGCTGGTGACGGTCGGAATATTTCTGCGCCAGGGCCACGCGCAGCAGTCCGGCGGAGGCATAGATCGCCATTTCGGCGGGCGTAACTCTGATATTGCGCTTGCTGGCGGGATGCGCGTCTGCGGATGCTCCGGACTGCGCCGAGCCTACTACCAGTACCAGGAGATCGTCGGGTGCGGCTGCGCCGGTTTTCTCTTGGACTTTCTCGCGCACTCTTGCTCCCGCCTCGGGGAACTTCGTCTCGATGCGCTTGAAGTCTTCGAAGACGCGCGCTCCACCCTTCGACACAAAGAGGGGTTTGATGTCGTCGCGCTCTTTTCTAGACAACTCGCCAACCCGCGGCGTGCGGATGGCAATCACCGGCAAATCTTTGTTGATGGCAAGCTGTTCCAGATCGGCGGGCGTAAAACAATCGCCCACGTCGGTGAAGGCGGGCAGGCGCAGGTCGGGCTTATCGATGCCGTACTGGCGGATGGCGTCATCGAAGTCCATGCGCGGGAACGGCGTTTTGATCTCGTGGCCGGCGGCTTTGAAGGCCGCGGTCAGGAAGCTTTCGACTACTTCCCAGACCCGCTCTGGCTGCGGATAGCTCATTTCCAGATCGATCTGGGTGAATTCGGGCTGGCGGTCGGCGCGCAGATCTTCGTCGCGGAAGCAGCGCACGATCTGAAAATATTTGTCGAAGCCCGAGATCATTAATATCTGCTTGAACAGTTGCGGCGATTGCGGCAACGCGTAGAACGACCCGGGCTGCACACGGCTGGGGACGAGATAATCGCGCGCGCCTTCGGGCGTGGAGCGGGTCATGAAGGGGGTTTCGATTTCGAAGAAGCCCTGCGAGGCGAGGTTGTCGCGGATGGCGAGCGCGACCTTATGGCGCAGTTCGATGTTGAACTGCATGGCGTCGCGGCGCAGATCGATGTAGCGATATTTCAGGCGCATTTCTTCGTTCGCTAGCACGGTGTCCGAAGGCAGAAAGGGCAGCGGCTTTGACACGTTGAGAATGCGCAGCTCTTCTGCAACCAGCTCGACTTCGCCGGTTGGGATATTGGGATTGATGGTATCCGAATCGCGGCGCTTAACGGTGCCGATGGCCGCGATCACGAACTCGTTACGCAGCGCTTCCGCTTTCTCATGTACGGCGGCGTTCAGTTCGTAGTTGAACACGACCTGGGTCACGCCGGTGCGGTCGCGCAGGTCGACGAAGATGATCTGGCCGAGATCGCGGCGGCGGTTGACCCATCCCATGAGCACAACTTTTTTGCCCGCATCGGAGAGCCGAAGAGCTCCGCACATATGAGTTCGTCTGAGGTCGCCTAAAAAATCGAGCACGTTTTCGCCTTGTGGTGCTGAAATTCGTCTTGCTGAAATTCGTCCTGCTGAAATTCGTCCTGCTGAAATTCGTCCTGCTGAAATTGCGGTGGTGAGCTGAACTGAAGATTATAAATGGAGCGGGGGGTGCGAGTTGACGGGCATTGGTTTCGAGCCAGGACAGACGGGCGGCTAATCGAGATCGGTTGCGCTCCAGAGGTTGGGCGTGATCTGGCGGAATTTCAGTTGCCATTGGCCGTCGATTTTGGCCCAGGTGTCGGCCATGTGGCGATAGCGTGGATTTGCTCCGGGGACGATCTGGTTGTAGGCGACGACGGCGGACGCATCGGTGAGTTTGACGACGTGGAACTCGTAGGCGCGCGTGTCCGGGGGCATTCCTGCCTGCAGGGAGTCGACGAGGTCAGCTTTGCCGTAGAGGTCGCCGTTGATTTCGATGCCCTGGAAATCGCTGGCGATGGCGCGGTCGACGGCGGCCAGGTTTTTGGCGAGAGCGGCCTCGAGGAACTGCTTCTGCTGATCGATGAGTTGCTGGTCGAACGCGGGGACCGGCTTGGAAGAGGGAGTTTGAGAAAGAGCCAAAGTCGCGCTCACCAGAACTGTCGCCAACGCTAGAAGAATGCCTCGCATGATCGCCTCCCAGGAAGAAACAATTTTACGCTGTCAAAGTCAAAAGCTAAGAGCTGATAGCTACTTCCGCAAAATGCGCTGCGCCAACTCGCCGCGCGGAACGGTGACCTGTTCGCCGGAGGCTAGATGCTTGAGCGCGAAGGCATCGGCAGCTACTTCGTTTTCGCCGACGAATAGGATGTATCGCGATCCTATTTTGTCGGCGGCTTCGAACGACTTTTTCAGGCGAAACGACTCGTCGCCGAGATCGACTACCAGATCGTGGCGTCGCAGTTCACGAGCCACGCGGGCAGCTTCGCGATTCATCCCGGCGCCGAGCGGAGCAATGTAAACATCGGGCTTGCGGACAACTGATTCCGCCGACGCGGTTAGCGACAGCACCAGCCGGTCTTCTCCAATCGCAAAGCCAATCCCGGGAGCCGCCGGCCCACCTAGCGCTTCGGATAAACCGTCGTATCTTCCGCCGCCGAGAATCGCATTCTGGGCACCCAGCGCGCCATGGGTAAATTCAAACGCAGTGCGGGTGTAGTAATCGAGACCCCGCACCAGGCGCGGGTTCTCGACGTAGGGGATTTCGACGGAGTTCAGGATTTGTTTCACTTCTTCGTAGTGGGTGCGGCAGGCTTCGTCGAGAAACTGGCTGATGGTGGGGAGAGTTGCGATGATGGGCTGGTCCTCGTGAACTTTGCAGTCGAAGACGCGCAGCGGATTGGTTACGGCGCGGCGCTTACAGTCGGCGCACATGGTTGCTACGACGGGTGCGAGCGCCTGTTGGAGGGCTTCGTTGAATTTTACGCGGTCGGCGGGGCAGCCTACGGAGTTGAGTTCGAGCGTCCAGTGGGTGATGCCTACGCGATCGAGCAGCGTGGCCACAAGTTCGAGGATTTCCGCGTCTCTGGCGGGAGACTGGCTGCCGGCGGCGGCGGGGCCGATGACTTCGGCGTCAATCTGGTAGAACTGGCGGTAGCGTCCTTTTTGCGGGCGCTCGCGGCGGAACATTGGGCCGATAGAGAAGAATTTGTTCAGGCCACGCTCCCAGAGTTTGTGCTCGATGTAGGCGCGGACGATGCCCGCGGTGTTTTCGGGACGGAGGGTCAGGGATTGGCCTTTATCGCTTTCGGCGCGACCGCGATCTTCCCAGGTGAACATCTCTTTGCTGACAATGTCCGTGTCTTCGCCTACGCCTCGGGCGAAGAGTTCGGTGGATTCGAAGATGGGAGTGCGGATTTCGTGGAAGTTGTAGGCGCGGAAGACGTCGCGGACGGCGGCTTCGACGAAGTTCCAGAGCGCAGTGTCGGGCGGGAGAAGGTCGCGGGTTCCTCGGGGAGATTTGATCATTGGTCGGTCGTTGGTCGTTGGTCGTTGGTCGTTCGCTATTCGCTGTACAGAGTGAGACGGGGCGAGCCCCGTCTCTACGGATTGCATGTCAATGCGGTGCTTCATTAGTTTAACGTCGAATGGGCATTTTGCGGATCTGACGGCATTGTGTTAGAGGGTGCGTTCCTGAAGAGATTGCTGAAAAGGTGTATTGTGGCCCCTCGGCCCCTAAAGGGGCGTTGATAACGAGCAGTTTTCGGCATCGCTAAAGCGATGCCCTGATACGAAGCTGGGGATACCTGATACGAAGCTGGAGATACCTGATACGAAGCTGGAGTTTGTCAGCAGCCTGCGGGAGCCGAGTTGCCATGCGTCGCGTCCAGTTTATCGAACTCCATGAACAAGCGTGGTTTCCTGCATCGCTTCGCGATGAAATTACGGATGCGCTTCAGTTTGGGTTCAATCTCTTGAAGGCGTACGCGCCGATCGCTCCGTTGCTGCAAAGGGCGCTTGACTCTACGGGGAGCGGGGCGAATTTCGGTCCATCGAATTTCGGTCAATCGATTGTTGATATGTGTTCTGGCGGCGGCGGACCCTGGTTGGATCTTTCTCTAAAGCTCAAACCTCGGCAGCTTAATGGAGAACCTCCGGCGCTTCAGATTTGGCTCACAGATAAATACCCAAACCTGGGGGCATTCCAAAAGGTCAGAGCGGCTTCGGAAAATCGAATTGCTTACTATGCGGGCTCGGTGGACGCGATGAAAGTTCCTCGCGAATTGCAGGGGCTGCGAACGATGTTCACGTCGTTCCACCATTTTTCGCCAGAGCAGGCTCGCGCCATACTGCAAAATGCTGTCGATGCCGGCGAAGGTATCGGCGTATTTGAATTGACGCGGCGCGCCTGGTCGACGATCGGGCTCATGTTCGGCTGGGTTCTTATGCTGTTTATCGGCACACCGTGGATCCGTCCGTTCCGCTGGTCACGGCTGCTCTGGACGTATCTGGTTCCGATCATTCCCCTGGCCATGCTGTTCGATGGAGTGGTGTCTTGCCTGCGGACCTATCGGCCAGAAGAACTGCGGGCGATGGTGGAGCAACTGACGGCTGGCGGGTATCGGTGGGAAATGGGAGAGCTATCGACTGGGCGGGCGCCGATTACTTACTTGATTGGTTATCCGCAGGCTGCAGTGGAGTCGGTGGCCGACGGACGGCCCCGCCCAAGGGGGAGCTTGGACGGGGCGCTCGCCAGATAGTCGCAACCGGAACGCTACTTGCTTGCGTAATAGGCAGCGTTCTTTTCCAGAAATTCTTTTTTCCCCTCGGGCAGTTCCTCTGCCACGAAGATTGAATCCGAGGTGCACACCGGAACGCAGGCGCCGCAATCGATGCAACCCTCGGGGTCGACATAAGCCTGTGTCGCCGCCTCAAACTGGGGCTCGTCTTTCTTGGGATGGATGCAGTCGGTCGGGCAGACGTCTACGCAAAGCTCATCTTTGATGCAAGTGTCAGTGATTACATACGCCATGATTTGCTCTCCTGAGATGTTTTATGAAGTAGCTCCACTCTCACCTTAGCTAGGGAAGCACGGGTTGGCGGTGATCTCCATCACAGCGGGAAGCAAACTGGATCACGCAGAATGGTGACCGCCGTCACACGCAGAAAAAGGCATGGTGCGGTATAAAGTTAGCAACTGCAATCCTGAGTAGAAGCAAAAAATTGCCCGGCCTCACCCCACGACCCCACACAGCCGCCACCCAAGCGGCGGGCCGGGCAATCTAAAACTCATTGAATCATTCAGACATTTATTCATTGAATCATTGAGACATTGAATCATTTCAATGATTTCCTCTCCATTAGGTACGACTTCTTATAGCCCACGTAATTCTCTACGTAGCGGAGGATCATCTCCTGGTCTTTTTCATCGAGGCTGCGGCGGAATTTTCCTGGCGAGCCCATCCAGAGGGAATTCGGCTCTACGATGGTTTTCTCGGGGATGAGGGTGCCGGCGGCGATGATGGAGCCGGATCCGATGACGGCGCCGTTGAGGATGATGGAGCCCATGCCGATGAGGCAGCGGGCTTCGACGGTGCAGCCGTGGAGGATGACGTTGTGGCCGACGGTGACGTAGTCGCCAACGTAGACGCCGTATTGTTCTTTCATGCCGTGGAGGATGGAGTTGTCCTGAATGTTGGAATAATGGCCGACGCGGATCTGGTGGACGTCGCCGCGGAGGACGGCGTTCATCCAGACGCTGGCGTGTTCGCCGAGGATGACGTCGCCGATGAGCTGGGCGGAGTCGTCGATGTAGGACGTATCGGGGAATTGGGGAGTGACGCCTTTGTAGGAGCGGATCATCGATTTATCAGATGCTGGCAGCGCTGTGTTGGACCCATGGTTTCGGAAACTGGGCGTGGGAGCGGCTTGCCGTGCGAAGTCAAGATAACATGACCGCGTTCGCAACCTCCAGCGCCTGACGAGATGGCTGAAAAACTGGCTCTGTGACGCCGGCCCCTGAAGGGGCGTCTGATTTCGGAGAGCTTACGGCATCGCTAAAGCGATGCCCTGATACGAAGCTAAAGCGATGCCGTGGCACGAAGCTGAAGCGATGCCGTGATACGAAACAGTGGCTTTTCCACGGGTGATGAAACTCCAACCTCCCACCGCAGCGCCTGAACAGATGGCTGAAAAACTAGTTCTCTCACGCCAGCCCCTAAAGGGGCGTCTGACTTTGGAGAACTTGCGGCATCGCTAAAGCGATGCCCTGATACGAAGCTAAAGCGATGCCCTGATACGAAGCTAAACCGATGCCCTGATACGAAGCTGAAGCGATGCCCTGATACGAAGCTAAGGCTATGCCCCGATACGAAACCCGGGCTTTTCCATGCCGGTGAGGGCGTTCTCAGAACGCAGACCTCCGGGATCGTTCGTTTGGGTTGCCTACCGTGCTCCAGCGTACGGTATAATGTGCGAAAAATACCATCTTTGGGGATCGCGATTCAGAATAGATATGCGGGAGTGTCTGCATGGTACGGCCAGCCAAATCGGCCAGGAAAAGCCGCGGCTTTGATCCTAAGGCGTTTCTCTCGACGATCGGCGAGGGCAGGAGAGTCATGGCTTTTCCCAGGAAAGAAAAAATCTTTGCGCAAGGCGAAGCCGCGGATGCGGTGTTTTATGTGCAGACGGGCAAGGTGAGACTGACGGTGGTCTCGAAGACGGGGAAGGAAGCAACGATCGGCATAGCGGGCGAGGGAGATTTTTTTGGCGAAGGTGCGCTGGCGGGCCAGGCTCTGCGCATGGGTTCGGCGACCGCCCTGACGAATTGCGCAGCGCTGCGAATCGACAAGAAAGCGATGGTGGAAGCGCTGCATCGGGAACATGAATTGTCCGACCTGTTCGTGGCGCATTTGTTGGCGCGGAGCATCCGCTACCAAGAAGATTTAGTGGACCAACTTTTCAATTCGAGCGAAAAGAGGCTGGCCCGAGTGCTTCTGCTGCTCGCCCGGTTTGGCAAGGAGGGCGAGCCCGATGCGGTAATTCCCAAGATCAGCCAGGAAACCCTGGCAGAGATGGTGGGCACAACCCGGTCGCGAGTCAGTTTTTTCATGAACCGGTTCAGGAAATTGGGATTCATTCACTACAACGGCGGGCTGCAAGTCCGCAGCTCACTTCTGAGCGTTGTTCTCCACGACTAGAGCGGCTTCACGGTTGCGATACCAGAACCAGCGTGCCGAGTGCGCACGGGGAGACGCGGCAAGCCGCGTCTCTACGCGTGGCCGATACGAAAAAAGGCCGGACTCAGGGTGAGTCCGGCATGAAACGTTCATGTCTGGGCACAGTCTTCTACTGCGGTGGCGCGGGTCCGAACGTTGGGGCTTCCAACACTAACCCATGACCGCGTTCCAGAGAAAAGCTTCCAGACGGAATCACAATAGCTGTTAACGGATTTGGAACCTGTGCAATTTTGTACATTTTAAAAAATAACCTTCAGTCACACTATCGCGAATCGTTACGACAGGCGGTGGGGCATGACTTCGATTGGACAACTCGTTGCGCATCGAGTCCTGCTGGTGGATGACGATCATGCGGTTCGCACCATGATGAATGCGACCTTGGAACGCAAGGGATTTGACGTAGTCGCTGCCGCCAGCGTGACCGAAGCCCTGAGACATATCAGTAGCGAGAGCTTCGACGTGCTCATCACGGACCTGCATATGCCGAACCCCGGGGATGGTTTTACGGTGGTGACGGCGATGCGCCACTCCCAACCGAATGCACTGACGCTGCTGGTCAGCGGCTACCCGGACGTGCAGAGCGCCATGGCCGCCATCCTGCTGGAAGCGGACCAAATCATTGTGAAACCATTCGACGTCGGGAAACTGGCCGAACTGGTCCGGGAAAAGATGCTGGCTCGCGGACCTGCTGCCCGGTTGGAAAAGGCCCGGATGGAAAAGGAAAGAGCGGGTGCGATCCTGCAGCGCTCGGTAACAGGTGTGGTCGAAGAGTGGCTGGCGCGGGTCAAACAGAGCAGAGAACTCAACCGCATTCCGCTTAACGACGACGAGCGTACTGGACATCTTGCCAAGTTAGTGGAAGACCTGGCTGTCCGCCTGAGCAAGCCCAGCGCCACCACGAAGGACAGCGATGCCGTTTTTTCCGACGCCGCCGTAGCCCATGGCAAGCTGCGCTATCAGCAAGGCTACACGCCCGCGATGCTGGTGCACGAATCGCGTATTCTGCAAGTGACCCTCTTCGGAACGTTGCAGAACAATCTGAGCTCTCTGGATTTCAGCTTGCTGTTACCCGACGTCATGACGATCGCGGACGAGGTGGATGCGCAGTTGACGCAGTCGATGGAGAGCTACATGAAAGCCATGCGGAAGGAAGCGGCAGCGTAGCTGTTGCTACCATCGCATCTGGAGCAAATTCCCAACCAAGATATGGGTTCAGGTCTCGTTGTCCCATCGGTGATCTATAAACGGCCGCAGACAATCTGGCGGCCACTGGAACGTAGCCTCGGGTCTGGCGGTCAGGAGTTCAGGCGGCTTGGGTTGGTCAGGGCGCGGGTCCGGATCAGGCACGGGATCGATGAATGGCGGCCGGTTCATCATGAGCGATACTCCCGCAAAAAGCGGGTGGCGCAGCGATTGCCTTGACTGCGCCACCGGAGGGAACTGGCGGACAAATGGGGGAAGGCCGCGTCAGTTCCTTTTTCGTCTCCTCAGTTCGGGTTAACTTACAGTTATTGGTCATTGGGTGTCTGTGCAAGATTGAACAGTTTTGAAATAAATTTGCCGGAATCTCGGTGCTGGCCATGGGCGGCACGGCCTCACAGGCCGCGGAAAAAGTCGACTCGCTAAGGCCAGCCCCTAAAGGGGCGTCTGATTCCGATGAACTTACGGTATCGCTAAAGCGATACCCTGATACGAGGCCGAGTTTTTCCGCACGCTGTGAAGCCGTGCCCTACCCAAAACCAATTTATGAAACACGCTCTCATCACTCGGGTTGATCCCGAACCGCTATTTGCCGGGCAGGTAACTTAGATCGGGACGAAACTGGATAATCTCGCTCGTCTCTTTCTCCACGGAATGGTCAATTCGATCGACAATGGAATCTGCCTCGGCCTGTCCAAAGGCTTCTTTGAGCATGTCGCGGAAGGGCTTCACTTCAGGTTTGTCTTCGAAGTCGGCCCAACTGTTGCGTGGCAGGGATAGCACAAACTCTCCTGTCTGTCCGCCGTTCGCCAACGCGTACCAATAGAAATTGAGGGGCCACTTCGTCTTCTGCGAGGCCTCGTAGATGCGGTCGATCGCGGAGCGGAAATCCGAGCCCTTCCCGTAGCGCACCTGGAAGATGACGACTTCCGAGAACTTGGAAGGCCCGGTGGCGCCGCTGAGAGGATTGCTAACCTTGGGCAGGAACTCATAGTAGCGAGCGACGACGGAGTCCACGTAGGCCCCCACAACCTTCTGGAACTGCGCCAGGTCGGCTTCGTCTGGAATGGCCGGCTTGTCGAAATCCGCCCAGTGCTGGCCGAAGCGGCCGACCAGGTAGGTTCCCGTACTGTCGCCGCTGAGGGTTTCCCACACCAGCAATGGTTGAGGGTCGTTCTGTTGCTTATGCCAGGCCGCCTTCTGCTTGCGTCCAGCCTCGTACTGCGGCACCATTCCGTTCTTCGGTTTCTGGAACTCCAGCGCGGCCAGCGTTCCGGGCTTTTCCTGGGCGGCCAGCGAACACGCTACGAACAACATGATCCCAACCGCCGATAACAACTGGTTGCGTTTCATTGTGTCCTCTTTTCGTTGGTAGATTGTTTGGTTCCCCACATCTCAAAGCACGCCAGCAACACTCAAAATCGCTTGCTCGTGACATCAAGCTCTAGTTTCAATTCGGGGCCGGAGTGTAGATGGGAAGGAAACCGGAGCATCTTACACGATTTCGCGTTGGCCTGGCGAAAAATGACGATTAGCCGATGATTAGGCAATCATCGGGCAATGTCCGAATCTTGGGGATGCGCTTCATTTGGCCGGTGCGTAGAAATAATAGTCGGCGGTGTAACTGCTTTTCGTTTCGGCGTCACGGTGCGACTGGTCGCATCCCTCGGCGGGTGATTTGCCGCCGTGGGTGTGGACGCGCTGAATGGTGGTCACGTTCGCGAGCTTGCCTTTTCCGGAATGACCCACGGCATTGACCAGTAACCATGGAATGGAGCCGGGATCGTCGGAATCTGCGTGAGCCGTGGCTTTGCCCGTGACTTCGCTGCCGTCTTTCAACTTCCATGCCGGGCCCGCGGAATGGTTTCCGATAACGTTGCCGTCTTGATCTTTCAGTTCGGCGTCAGGCGCTTTTAGGGTCCAAGTGAAGTTGCCGTCCGCTCCGGCCTTGCAGGTGTAGATCTGCGATCCGGAGGCATGGGCGAGTAAGACAACCTGTTCGCCGGAGGGGGCCTGAATCGCTTGCGGGACGTTCGGTGGAGATTCCTTCTGTGCGTTGGCCGCGGGGAGCCCGAGGAAACATCCGAGTAGGGCGAGGCCGACGATCGCTGGCAACGCTGGTGTGAGCCGGGTCTGTGTAAGTCCTCGCATGGCGCGATTGTAGCAGGCGGAAAACGCTCGGCACCATGCTCGGCACCATGCTCGGAACTATGCTCGGCACTATGCTCGGCACTATTCTAGGAGTCTGTCGGGAATAGGCAAGCACACGCTGGAGGTTTCCCTGGGGGAGGCATGGAGCAGCGCCGGATTCCGCAGGGCAGAAACCAGATCGGCTGCGCGGTGCGCTTTC
>Ga0224555_1005424_pt1 | contig 10695 bp, 9 predicted proteins | sample 714S23034metaG_FD_180687 | JGI IMG/M metagenome (GOLD analysis project Ga0224555, IMG submission 180687) | Peat soil microbial communities from Stordalen Mire, Sweden - 717 S2 30-34 | ecosystem: Environmental > Terrestrial > Soil > Wetlands > Peat | place: Sweden: Norrbotten County, Stordalen...
AAAGTTCCTTTCAATGTATCAACCCGTAGCATTCGCCATTCGTTGATATCCCGGTAGAGATGTCGTTCCTCTACCGGGATAATGTCGAAGCCCAGTCCCTGTGGTTCGCGGAAGCCCGGCATCACAGCGTCGGCGAGTTGATCGTGCATTCCTCCCCTTGCGCGGCGTAGCGGACCGTACCGGAAGAGTCGGCACAGAATGTGCGCCCCGCGTGGCCGGCGACGGGCTTGGCCAGCAGGAAGTAGTTGAGGTTGGCGCCTCCAATCGAGGTTCCCGCAGGTATGGTAACCGCAAACTGGTAGCCGTCCTTGGTTCCCGTCGCCAGTGTTGCATCGACGAGACCGGCATGACTGTCGTCGGGTGTTGTGCCCTGGGTCGGCCCGAGCGCAGGAATGGAAGCCGTGAATCCTTTCGCTGGATAGGCACCGGAATAGCTTGCTTCCGCGGCGACTAGCGCACGCATCGATTGAATTGCGCTGGTTTCGTTGTTGATGTCCTGTTCCAGCGTCTGAATTGAGGCGCCTTTGTACCAACCGGCCAGAACATTGCCAGATGCGGAGACGGGCGCAGTCACGTTCTGTCCAGTCAATTGAATATAAATGATCTTTCCCACAGTACCCCATAAGAAATGGGTGCCCACAAAAGGTTGTAAAAGCCATCTCCCGTCGGTGGTCATGAAACCGATCCCATTACTATTTGAAGCGGCCAGCAACCGGTCTGAGTGCCAAAAGATACCATACTGCCCGGGGTTTAATATGAATTTCCCGTTTTTGTCGATCGTTCCAATCTTTCCGGAAATCAAAACGACGGCGCGGCCTTCGACGAATGCGTAGCCTTGGTCAAACTGCGGGTTGACGACAATTTTTCCGGAAGTGTTGACATAACCCCACTTGCCAGCGAGCCGGACCGGCGCCAGACCCTCTGAAAACGAGCTTACAGAATCAAACTGTGGAGAGATCGCGAAGACTCCGCTTCGATTGATATAACCGCATTTCCCTGGTATGCAAACCCCCGCGAGGCCATCCGAAAATCCATTCGGGTCGGCAGTTTGGAAATGGGGTTTGATTACATAAGTCCCTGCCTTATTGACGAATCCCCAGCCGCCATCTGCTCGCACGGCAGCAAGTCCATCATGGAAGTCACCACCTTCATAGAATTGAGGGTTTATCGCATATTGGCCTTTCTTGTCGATGAAGCCAACTTGACTTCCAAGGTTTACTCTTGCAAGTCCTTCGACAAAAGGATTGGCAGAATCAAACTGAGTGGGGATCACCAAGTGCCCCCCTGTGTCTATATATCCCCACTTTCCATCTTTCTGTACCCCGCAAAGTCCTTCGTTGAAGGCAACGGTTTGGCCAAAGATATCACCGAAAGCAACCCCGTCCCATTCCGGTTGGACAAGAATCTTTCCATCAGCATCAATGAATCCGATCTTCAGAGGCTTTTGATCCGCAACCCGGTCATAAAATGGGTAGATTCCAGGGTCCTGCACCTGATAGGGCGGAGCGGGCCGATGGAACCACCACCATGCCACCCCGCCCAAGACCACGAGCAGAGCGATGAGTGCGTAGACAACCTTCCTGCGCGGCGAAGCCGGCCGTGCAGGGGCAGGGGGCCGCGCCACCGTTTCGGCGGGGCGCACTGGAGCGCCCTGCGGTGCCACGATGCTTCCCGCGGCCGCATGCAACTGCCCACCGCACTTTCCACAGAATCTCCGGCCTTCCGCAACTTCACTTCCACAATCTGGACAAAACATCAAATTTCCTCGCTTTCACTAAGTCTTAACGCGGGCTTCAAGTGCGATGCCTGGAGCATCCTGCTTTCTCCACATCCGACCTTCGCCACTCTCTCAGCTCAGAATTTGACCTGGCTGCGGTGAATATAGCCCAACTTTCCTTCACAAGTGTCCGTCTTGTACCAGTTGCCTTCAGAGCCGAGGATTCGGATAGAGGTTTTGGTGGCTATAGAACAAAGAATGCTGGACGCTGCTGAGGGCGCTACGCGGACATTCGATGGTGGATCGATGACCGTTGCAAATTTATTAGTCGACGCGGCTCTGGCGGTCACAGCGCTCTGGGTTCCCTTCGGAAAAAGTGCCTCGATTGCCACCAGCGTTTGAGGCCCCGCGCCTTTTCCGCGCAGCGATTCGAGGATTGCCGGAGTGGGAGCAAAGCCTAGCCCTCGCTTTTGGATTTGAACGCTCATCGTCGAATCCGGTACGCCGTGCGAGACCAACTCTTCAATCTGATTGAGCGTCAGTTTGTGGAGGGCCGGCTGTTCCCCCTTTGCGCTCAGCGGCCCAAATAAGATTGGCACCGCTAGAAAGGCCGACAGGCACACGGCGAGAATGCACCTGGTCTTGCGCGAGGACACGATGGAACTCTTGACCCTCATGAATTAACCTCCCACAGCTTCATTTCAGGCAATCGCAATACAACTTCCTTCCATGCACGATGGAAGGAAGTCCACCAGGGACGGGGAACCGGCCGAGTTCCATCCCTTGGCGGAGACCCGGTATTAAAGCGTCGGAGACGTGGCCGTGCATTCTTCTCCAGGCGCGGCGTAGCGGATCACGCCGGAGGATTCTGTACAGAAAGTGCGGCCCACCTGCCCGGCAACGGGCTTGGCCACGATGATGTAATTGATTCCACTTGTTGCGGGAGTGTCCGTGAGGCGCTCGGTAAATTGGTATCCGTCCTTAGTCCCCGATGCCAGAGCAGCATCGATGAGATTGGCGTGCGTTTCATCTGGTGCGCCGCTGCCCGGCCCGAGCTTTTCAACAGACGCATCAAGATGTGAGTCCGGATAGAGGACCGAATAGTTTGTCTCCGCGCCAATCAGGGTGCGCAAAGAGGCAATCACACTCTTTTCGTTCTCGAAACCCTGTGAAAGCGCGTCCAGGCTTGCTCCCTTGTACGGCCCTGCCAACACCTTGCCCGTGATGGAAATTGGGGTGGCTTGCCCGCCGATGACGCCATAGAATACCTTTCCGAAGATGAACCCAACGCGAGTAAGGGCTTTGGATGGCTTGACAACCCACTTACCGTCCCTCGTAATCAGACCCACTCCGTCGGCGCTGGACACTTGCTGAAGGTCACCCTCTCTCGGCTCCATGTCGTATTGACCAGGATTCAAGACGTATTTGCCCCCTCTGTCGATTGTGCCGGACTTCCCGGAAACCGTGACAACGGCAAGGCCACCGGAAAACGCGGATGCCAAGTCGAATTGCGGGTTGATGACGATCTTCCCGCTCCTATCGATGTAGCCCCACTTGTTGTTGATTTTGACCGATGCCATGCCCTCGGAAAAGACCTTCACAGAATTGAACTGGGGCTTGATCGCGAATGAACCGTCGCGGTCAATATAGCCGCACTTGCCCTGACAAACCGCCGCGAGGCCGTTCGAGAATCCGTCGGCGTCCGCAGCTTGGAAGCTAGGTTTAATCACATAGACTCCCGCCTTGTTGATGAATCCCCAACCGCCATCCGCCTGCACGGCTGCCAATCCACCATGGAAGTCGTCGCCATCGGAGAATTGAGGATTAATTACATATTGGCCGGTCTTGTCGATATAGCCGACCTGGCTTCCCAGTTTGACCCTTGCAAGTCCTTCGACAAATGGTCCAGCAGAATCGAACTGGGGGGAAATCGCCAGTTGTCCGCCCTTGTCAATATAGCCCCCTTTACCGCCCTTCTGGACTCCGCAGAGGCCTTCGTTGCAGACAACGAGCTGCCCCCCAAAAACCCGGCCACCACCGAGGTCATCCCATTCCGGCTGGATCAGCACCTTTCCATCGGCGTCGATGAAGCCCCACTTCTGAGTCTTTCCGTCTGCGCTCAGGCCTTGAAATGGATAAATCCCAGGGTCCTGCACTTTGTAGGCCGGAGCGGGACGATGGAACCACCACCATGCCGCGCCGCCCAGAATCAAGAGCAAGGCGACGAGCGCATAGACGAACTTCTGGCGCAGTGACGCAGGCCGCCGCGGGACCGGAGCTGCCGTTTCTTCAGGGACAGCGACCGGGGCCGTGTCTACGCTACCCGCTGCTGCATGAATCTGCCCACCGCATTTCCCGCAGAACTTCCGGCCTTCTGCAACCTCACTGCCACAATCTGGACAAAACATCGGATTCCTCGCTTTCTCGCGGTTTCAACGCGCAGTTTTGCCCAAAGTGGCAATAGTAATCAACCCGCCAGCCGCTATCGAGCAGAAGCCCAATCCGAGCAGCCAAAACCCCATTCCGGATACGGATTGAATCATGGGTACGAAGAGCAAGGTGGCAATGAACCCAGGCCCACAAAGGGAACCGATCATTACCAGGAAGCCGCTCATCAGCAACTTCTGCGGAGTAGTTGACTTTCGGGAAAAATAGAACAGCACGCCCGCGCCAATCGCAGCCAACAGGATGAGATAGACGGCTCCAACAAATTTCGCCAGGTCTACGCCGGAAAGGGTGATGTGATTGAGCTCCGCAGCGCCCGCCTGGCCAAGCAGACCCGCGAGAGGCCCGAGGTCTGGCGTAGAAATCCAGGGCAGGAAGAAGCCCACGACTGCTGCGATGGTTCCCGCGGCAACAAACTTCTCACCAAGCGATAAGGAACCGAGTAGCGATTTCCCCATTTGCGCAACTTCTGCTGCTGAGGGCGGCGGCGTTGCGGGGGCCGGGCGGGACACGACAGGCTCGCTGTTGGGAGTCGTTCTAGCTCGCAAATCCGCTCCGCAAAACTCACAGAACGAAACACCGTCTACATTGGCCTTGGTACAGGCTGGACAATTCATCAACAGTCTCCTTCCAAATTGTTCGTGTTTAGGTTGCGTGAACAGGTAGGTCGCTTCACAGGGCAAACCTCGAATTAACTGATTTCAGGAGGGCTGCGAGCCGTCCGGTTCCGCGATTGGAAACTGTAACTGAAGATGCGAGAGGGACCCAAAATTGTAAATAGCAGCCATAGCTTCGTCAAGACTGAATTGATTATTTGCGAGATCGGCCCCAATTTGTCGGCTAGCATCCATCAATGCGCCCACACGAGGATCTCGGCTGGCGCTAACAAGCCAGATGCCCGCATCGAGTTCATCTGGAGGTATCGGCATTCCGGGAGCAATGGAACAGAAAACTCGCTTAAGGTCCATTCGTGAGGTGAAGTGATTTCTGTAGAATGGCCTTTTGGTTGCGATGCGCCGCCGATAAACCGTGCCGTAGTTGTTTTATTCAGTCACGGTGGAGCCATAGTTCGTGGACAGCGGAACTGTGCGGCGAATCTGCTCGATGAACTGCGCCGCCTCTTTGTTAATCAGATCTGCACGGTCAAGCTGGACCATATGCGTGCTGTCTTTCGCCACGATCCGGCGGCTCCGTGTGGAAAGCTCCTTTAGGCTCTCCTGCATCTGGCTCCAGGCGTTCTCCCAAATCACAGCCCGCTTGGTCCTGGCGGGATCATGCGAGAAGATCAGCACCGGAAGGGCACCGTAGGGACCGGTGTGTACGGTCTCCTCGCCGGACCGTTCGAAACTGTCGCTCTCAGCGTCCAAGGCAGCAAACTGTGGATGGCAGAGATCTTCCGCCGCCAATTTCCAGCCGGGCGGATCGGAATCTGACATGGGCCAGGAACACGCGCCCACAAGACGACTAGGATTCGTGACGAAAGCTAATTTGGTGACCAGCCTTGTGATCCCCTGCGGCTTGACAATCCTGAATGCCGGATTTCGGCCCTGCAGCGGAGTGGAGGCATCCACAAAGATCAGACCGGAAACCTGCTCTGGATACCGTGTGGCGTAATCGCGAATGAAGAGACCGCCCAGCGAATGGCCCATCAGGATGATTGGACCCGTTACCTTGGCCTGAAGCAAAAGGATGTGCAACTCGACGGCGATGTGGTCGGCATCGCGCGGAGCTGGCTGTGCGTCGCTGTAACCATATCCAGCCCTGTCGTAGGAGCAGACGCGAGTGGTCCGGGAGAGTGCAGGCTGGACCTTGCTCCAAATGAGGGATTCGTTTCCCAGCCCCGACTCCAGCACGAGCCCAGGTGAACCGCTCCCCGTGCAGTCAATGTGCATCTTGTAGCCATTGACGAGGTATATGTTTCCGGGAGGCCGGTCGTGCGGACGGAGAAACCAGATAGTGATCGCATTGAATGTGCTGCTCGCGGTTACGGCCACCGCCAACACGATTGCCAGCGACAAAACGACCCGCTCGACCACTCGCCGCCCCTTGCGCGGGATTTTGGCTGACAGCGAGAGGACCCGACGAAGGCTCAACCAGATAATCGAGATTCCAATACCCAGAATGATTGCCGGCATGAAACCATAATCGAAAGCCATTTTTTCACCTTGATCTTCCGTCTTTCCGTACCGCTCCACGCACCTTCAAAGACAATCAGGAGGCAGGCGCGAGGATGCGATAGAGGGTAGCGGGATGGATGCTGAAGGTGCGGGCGACCTCGCTGACGGACTTTCCTTCCTTGATGAGCCGATCAGCGAGGACTCGCTGCTCCTCGTTCATCTTCTTGGGGCGTCCGAAGCGAACGCCACGTTTCTGAGCGTCGGCGCGACCGGCTCCAGTACGCTCCCGAATTAGATCGCGTTCAAACTCAGCTATCCCAGCGAAAATGGTCATGATCATCTTCCCGGCGTGAGTGGTGGTATCGGCCCACGGCTCGGAGATTGATTGGAAGCGGGCTCCGGCGCTGCCGATCGTTTCAACTATCTCGAGCAAATTGCGGGTGGAACGGGCTAAGCGATCGAGCTTCCAGACGGCCACCACGTCACCTTCGCGAAGCTGATCAAGCATCCGGTTCAGTTCGGGTCGGTCACGATAAGCCCCGGAGACCTTTTCGCGGAAGATACGTGTGCAGCCGGCCTTCTTGAGGGCATCGAGTTGAAGAGTCAGTCGCTGGTCTTCGGTTGAAACGCGAGCGTAGCCAATTTTCATCGTAGAGCACCAAAATCCTTTGCAAAATATATACCAATTCAATCTGTTTTTGCGAGATACTTTCGCGAGACGTTTTTGCCTGGTTTTCATCGCGCTTGTGTTTTTCGCAAAACTTACAAGTTTTGCGACTCCCCTGAGCACGAGGGAGGACTCTGTGCCTGTCGGATTTCTCACGGATGAACAGCGGCAGCGGTATGGTCGATTTCACGGCGAGGTGAATTCAGAGGACCTCTCACGCCATTTCCATCTGGATGACAGTGATCGGGGCCTCATCGCCCTTCATCGCGGCAATCACAATAGGCTCGGCTTTGCGGTGCAGCTCTGTACCGTGCGGTACCTCGGAGCATTTCCAGAAGACCTGACAGAGACTCCAGCCACAGTGCTGTCGATCCTTGGAAGACAATTGGGCATCGAGGATACGACATGTTTCGGCGAATACTGCTCAAGCCGGCAGCGATGGGATCATACGACAAGAATCAGGGAGCGCGGCGGCTACTCCGATTTTTCAGACGGTTCGATCCAGTTCCGACTCAATCGATGGCTTTACGCTCTGTGCTGGACAGGCACCGATCAGCCCGGCATGTTGTTCGATCGTGCCACGGCATGGCTCGTTGCACACAAGGTTTTGTTGCCAGGAGCCACCGTCCTGGAACGTCATATTTCGCGGATTCGGGTGCGAGTGCAGGAGCGATTGTGGTCCTCTTTGGTCCAGAGTGTTTCACTGGAGGCGAAGCAAAAACTGGATGCGCTTTTGGAAGTTCCGGACGGCGGTCATCAATCCCTTCTTGATCGTCTGCGCAAGGGACCATTCCGGAGAAGCGCGCCCGAGCTGTTCCGAGCGCTTCAACGGCTCGAAGAAGTGCGCAGCCTGGGAATCGATGTTGCGGTTTCCCATCGTGTTCCTCCAGGCCGTGTTCAGACACTCGCGCGGTTCGCCACGACGGCGAAGTCGAGCGCAATTCAGCGTTTGCCAGATGATCGCCGCCTGGCGACTCTCGTGGCGTTCGCTGTCACACTTGAAGCAACGGCTGCGGATGATGTACTCGACCTGCTCGACATCTTGATCACCGAGATATTTTCCGATGCCACTAAAGCCGGCGAGAAGGCCCGATTGCGCACCATCAAAGATCTGGATCTCGCCGCCAGCCAGTTGGGACTTGTCTGCCATCTCATCCTTGATCTTAATGTCCCCGATGCCGAGTTAAGGGCAGCAATATTTAAGACCTTGCAGAGAGAGGAACTCGAATCAGCTCTCGGCCAGGTCGATACGCTCGTTCGTCCGCCTGATGACATGTACTATCAAGAACTGCAGAAAAGCTGGGGACGGATACGGCGCATTCTCCCGCCTTTTCTGAAGACTGTTCATTTCGGATCCACACCGGCCGGCCAAGCGGTTGCCGACGCTCTGGAACCTCTCGCCGGCCAAGGCAGGCTTTCGGAATTGGAGGCAGTCCATCCGGAGATCGTCACCCGAGGATGGCGCGGGTATGTATTCGATAAGAACGGGGAGGTCGATAAGAAAGCGTACGTGTTCTGCTGCCTGGATCGTCTTCGTTCTGCCTTGCGGCGCCGCGATTTGTTCGTGGCTACGAGCATCCGGCATACGGATGCTCGGATAGGATTGCTCAGCGGCGTTGCCTGGGAGAACTCGCGGTCAACCATCTGCCGTTCCCTCGGGCATTCGCTTTCGGCTGATGAGACCATCGCCAAACTGGGCCGTCAACTCGATCAGACCTACCGTACGGTCGCGGCAAACCTGCCGGCGAACCCCTCGGCCCGGATTGAAATCTCAGACGGCAAGGAAGAACTGGTCCTGACCGGCCTCGACAAACTGGACGATCCTCCGAGCCTGACTCGCCTGCGCGAGGCGGTGAACTCCAGACTGCCGCGGGTGGACCTGCCCGAGATTTTGCTTGAGATTGCCGCCCGAACCGGATTCACTTCGAAGTTCACGCATGTCACGGAGCGCGATTCACGAGCTGACGATCTCGGAACCAGCCTCTGTGCCGTGCTGATAGCCGAAGCCTGCAATATTGGCATGGAGCCCTTGATATGCAATGATGTTCCAGCATTGCGGCGCTCACGGTTGTCGTGGAGCAATCAAAATTTCATCCGGAACGAAACTCTGACTGAGGCGAACGCCTGCCTGGTCGCTGCTCAGAACAGCATTCCGCTCGTGCAGGCGTGGGGCGGAGGCGAGGTGGCTTCCGCAGACGGCATGCGGTTCGTCGTTCCCGTACGAACATTGCATGCAGGGCCCAACCCCAAGTACTTCGGCTACGAACACGGCGTCACCTACTACAACCTTATTTCCGACCAGTTTACCGGCCTCAATGCGATCGTGATTCCTGGCACTCTGCGAGACAGCCTCTTCCTGCTTGCTGTGGTTCTCGAACAACAGACGGAGCTCACGCCCACTGAGATCATGACCGACACCGGCGCTTACACCGACGTCGTGTTCGGCCTGTTCTGGTTGTTGGGCTATAGGTTCAGCCCGCGGATCGCCGATATTGGCGGCGCCCGGTACTGGCGAATCGATCAGGCGGCCGACTACGGATGCCTGAATGGTATCGGTCGGCATCGAATCAACACGAATTTGATTCGAGAGAACTGGAACGACATCCTTCGTTTGGCCGGATCTCTGAAGCTGGGCGTCGTGCAGGCAACATCAATTATGAGAACCCTTCGGATTGATGACCGCCCAACAAAGCTCGCTCAGGCTGTCGCCGAACTCGGACGCATCGACAAAACCATCCACAGCCTCACCTATATTGACGACGAGTCGAAACGCCGGCGGACGCTCACTCAATTGAATCGTGGCGAAGACCGCCACAAGCTGGCAAGAGCTGTTTTTCACGGCAAACGGGGCGAATTACGCCAGCGCTATCGAGAGGGGCAGGAAGACCAGCTTGGAGCCTTGGGGCTTGTGGTCAATATCATCGTTCTCTGGAATACGCTTTATATCGATGCGGCACTCAAGCAACTCCGTTCAGAAGGCTTTCCCGTGCTCCCGGAAGATGTGGCCAGGTTGTCTCCCTTGGTTTACGAGCACATCAATCTGTTGGGCCGCTATGCCTTTTCGGTACCGGAAGCGGTCCAACGTGGGCAACTACGTCCCCTCCGCAGTTCGTCCGAAGCAATCGAGGAGCTTTCCTGATTCCTTAAGCGAGTTTTCTGTTCCGTTGCTCCCGGAATGCCGAATCCAGTCCCACAGGTTCTGCGTCCAGGTGGCCTCGGCATAGGTGTAGTTGCTGGCGCCCAGCACCGCCACGAACACCTTCGCGCGCTTCTTGCGCTAGGGTGGGAAACCATAAATTCCAACCTGCGCGCTTTCCCGCACCAAACCCACAGCTCAGTCGATCTTGATCTTGCGCAGCAGCCGGAAGTCGGAGAGCATCTTGCCGATGCCCAGCACCACCGAGGCCAGCGGATCGTCGGCCACTGAGACCGGCAGGCCTGTTTCTTCGCGGATGCGTTTGTCGATATTCTTGATCAGCGCGCCTCCGCCGGTGAGCAGGATGCCGCGGTCGCTGATGTCGGCCGAGAGTTCGGGCGGGGTGCGCTCCAGAGCCACGCGGATCGCGTTCATGATCACCGCGATGCACTCGCCCAGCGCTTCGCGAATTTCGCTGTCGTCAATGGTGATGGTCTTGGGCACGCCCTCGATCAGGTTGCGGCCCTTGATCTCCATGGTCAGCGGCTTGTCCAGCGGGAAGGCGGAGCCGATCTGGATCTTGATGTGCTCCGCGGTGCGCTCGCCGATGAGC
>Ga0224555_1005427_pt1 | contig 10692 bp, 7 predicted proteins | sample 714S23034metaG_FD_180687 | JGI IMG/M metagenome (GOLD analysis project Ga0224555, IMG submission 180687) | Peat soil microbial communities from Stordalen Mire, Sweden - 717 S2 30-34 | ecosystem: Environmental > Terrestrial > Soil > Wetlands > Peat | place: Sweden: Norrbotten County, Stordalen...
GGGCAACAGGCATGATGAACCATCATCCCCATGCCCTCTGCACATGCTCAGTTGCAAGCTTGATTACCGGTCAGGCGGGTCACTTTTGGAAAGCGGACCCGGGTCAATTCTCGAAAGCGCCGAAGTCTCAGGATCGCCATAATGTGCTTCACGGTGGCAGTTCGGACAGAGTGCAATGGCGTTTTCAACGGTATCATCGCCATCTCTGGCAAGCCACTGAAGATGATGAAATAAATACCGAGATTCTGGCCTTCGACTGCGCTCAGGCCAGAATGACGACGAAAGGTGTTAGACGGCAAGCATCTACCAGCCGCGGGTTTGCATTAGGTCTTTTTCTTCGATGGCGGCGGCGGCGAGGCCCTTCATGCTGCCGATGACGGCTTCGCTGGCTTCGGCGACGATCTTGGGATCGTTGAAGTGGGTAGTGGCGAGGACGATGGCGCGGGCGCGGGAGACGGCCTCTTCGCGCTCGAGGGGATTGTTCTCGACATCGAGCGGAGTGGCGCGTTCCTTCATGAAGATGCCGGAGCCGACGAAGATGGTCTCGGCGCCAAGCTGCATCATGAGGGCCGCGTCGGCGGGTGTGGCGATGCCGCCGGCGGAGAAGTTGGGCACGGGGAGCTTGCCGGCGCGGGCGACCATGCGGATGAGTTCGTAGGGCGCGCCGTGGAGCTTGACGGAGTTGTAGAGTTCGTCGTCGTCGAGCACGGTGAGGGCCTTAATCTCGCGGGTGATGGTGCGCATGTGCTGGACGGCGTGGACGACGTCCCCGGTTCCGGGTTCGCCCTTGGTGCGGATCATGGCGGCACCTTCGACGATGCGGCGAAGGGCTTCGCCGAGGTTGCGCGCGCCGCAGACGAAGGGGGTGGTGAAGGCGTGCTTGTCAATGTGGTAGGTCTCGTCGGCGGGGGTGAGGACTTCGGACTCGTCGATGAAGTCGACGCCGAGGGATTGGAGGATTTGCGCCTCGACGAAGTGGCCGATGCGGACCTTGGCCATGACCGGGATGGTGACGGCGCCCATGATCTGCTTGATGAGTTTGGGGCTGGCCATGCGGGCGACGCCGCCTTCGGCGCGGATCATGGCGGGGACGCGCTCGAGCGCCATGACGGAGATGGCGCCGGCCTCTTCGGCGATGCGGGCCTGCTCGACGTTCATGACGTCCATGATGACGCCGCCCTTGAGCATCTCGGCGAGGCCGAGCTTGAGGCGAAGCGTGGAGGAGCCGAAGTTGCCGTTCTGGTTTCCGTTATGGGTGCGATCTGCCATGTGGGTTGTCCTTCTGCCGCCGCGGGCTGCCGGGGCCCGGGGAATACTGCTGCGAACCTTCAGTTTAGCAGTTTTGGGTGTGCGCGCATCGAAAGGAGCGGCGCTGGACGTAGGCTACGCGGTGCAGATACCGACGATGCTGGCGCCGAATTTTTCGGCTTTATCGGGGCCGATGCCGGTGATGGTCTGAAGCTGGGCGATAGTCTTCGGGCGGAGGAGCACAATGCTGCGCAGCGTGGAGGCGCCGAGGACAAAGAACTGGGGAAGGCCCATGCGCTCGGATTCGGCCTTGCGCCAGGCGCGGAGCTGGGTGTCGAGGAGGAGTTGGTCGGGAGTGAGCGAGGCGGTGGGGTCGGAGGGGGTGGTGCGGGTGCGGTGAAAGGTTGGGGGCTGGTCGTGATCGGAGGTGTCGGCGGTCCGGGCGGAATGCGGGGGTCTCTCCACTTCGGCGGCAAAGAGCGCCGCCTTCCCACCCCAGCGAGCAAAGCTCGCCGGGGGCCCCGATTTCGGTCGAGATGACGGCGTCTTTGCTAGCTGCGGAATTGGTTCAGGCGTTTTTCGCCGACGGGGCTTTGCGGTGCGTTTTCGGGTGGATGGCGATGGTGGGTCATCGAGGGTCGATGGCAGAACGACGCCGGTTAGTTCGGAGGCGTCGGGGCTGCGGCCTTCGTGGGTGAGGGCGGCTTTTTTGTAGGGGATGGTGCGGCCATCTTCCTTGCTGAGGAAGGTGTCGCTGGTGAGGGTGATGAGGCCGGCGCGGGTGAGGGCGTCGAGGAGAACGTCGAATTGTTTGCGGTCGGCGACGCTATCGAGGCTGGACGCGAGGTCGGTGTGCAGCTTGCCGGTGGCGCGCGAGGGTGCGTGGGCGAGGGCGGCGAGGATGGTGCGGAGGTCGCGAGCCTGCGCGGTGGTGGGTGGGGCGAAGGTTTGGGCGGTGGTGGTGGAGGGTGAGCAGAAGTCGCATTTGCCGCAAGGGCGGTGGGCGTCGGCGGTATCGCCGAAGTGGCGGATGACGGCGGTCATGCGGCACTGCTGGGTTTCGGCGAAGGCGACCATGCGGTCGAGCTGCGCGCGGCGGAAGGCGATCTGGGCTTCGTAGCCGGCGCGCCAGGATTGGGGCGACGCGGCGTTGCCGGTGGCGCGTGCTGAATCCGAAAGGCGAATGTTGCCGGCGAGGTCGATGGTGGCGGCGCCCTGGGCGATGAGCTTTTCGACAGCTTTCGAGAAGGTGTCGAGGTCCATTTTGAGGCGCTGGGCGAGGGGCTCGGGCATGAGGAATTCGACCGGATCGGGGTGGGACGTGAGGAGTTGCGCGACGCGGGCGAGGTCAGTTGCGGGCGGGTAGTCGCGCTCGAGGAAGAACTCGTGCACCTTGCGGTCGGCGAAACTGTGCAGGAGGACGGAGCGTGAGGGCAGGCCATCGCGGCCGGCGCGACCGATCTCCTGGTAGAAGGCTTCGACGGATGCGGGCAGCGCGGTGTGGAGGACGGTGCGGACGTTGGCCTTGTCGATGCCCATGCCAAAAGCAATCGTCGCGACGACGACTTCGAGCTTGCCGGATTGGAAGGCGCGCTGGACATGCTCGCGGACGGAGGGTTCTAGGCCGGCGTGGTAGGCGGCGGCGGGGAAGTAGCGGCCGAGTTCGGCGGCGAGTTCTTCGGAGGCTTTGCGCGAGGGCGCGTAGACGATGGCGGGGCGGTTTGAGGCGTCGCGGAGGAGCGTGGTGGTGAAGGCGTGGCGGCGGGGCTTCGACATCTCGACGACTTCGATGGCGAGGTTGGAGCGGCGGAAGCCGTGAATGAAGAGCGCGGGGTTGTGGAGTTGGAGTTGAGCGACGATGTCCTGCTGGACGGTGGGCGTGGCGGTGGCGGTGAGGGCGATGATGGGCGCGGGGCGCAGTGCGGGCAGGTGGTCGCCGAGGGTGCGGTAGTCGGGGCGGAAGTCGTGGCCCCAGGCGCTGATGCAGTGGGCTTCGTCGATGGCGATGAGGGAGGGCTTGCGGCGGGCGAGCATCTCGGGAAAGCCGGGGACGCGGAGGCGTTCGGGGGCGATGAAGAGGAATTGGAGGGTGCCGTCGAGATAGTCGCGGCAGGCCTGGCGGGTGTCGTCGCGGGAGAGGCCGGAGTGGATGCGGCCGACGCGCAGGCCGTGGGCGGTGAGCTTGGCGGCCTGATCGTCCATGAGGGCGATGAGCGGGGAGACGACCAGAGCGGTGCCGGCTTCGCCTGCCGATTGGCGGGCGATGGCGGGGAGTTGGTAGCAGAGGGACTTGCCGGCGCCGGTGGGCATGACGAGGAGAACGTCGCGGCCGTCGGTGGCGGCGCGACAGACGGCTTCCTGGTTGGCGCGGAAGGAGGGGTGACCGAAGGTGCGTTGGAGCAGGGAGGTGAGGTTGGGCATTGCTGTGGAGGTTCGAGATTAGTGTCGCATGGGTGATGCTCCCTGGCTGCGCGAAAGGGAAGGACAAGCGGGGTTAGAACTCGATGCCGCGTTGGGCGAGGATGTTGCGCTGGTAGGCGTGTTTGACTTCGCGCATCTCAGTGACGGTGTCGGCTAGTTCGACCAGGAGGGGGTGGGCGTTGCGGCCGGTGAGGATGACGTGGGTCATCTCGGGCTTGCGGCGGAGGACGTCGGCGACGGTTTCGGGGGCGAGCATGTGGTAGCCGATGGCGTAGTTGATCTCGTCGAGGACGACCAGGTCCCAGTCGCCGGAGAGGATGGCGGCGGCGGACTCGGCCCAGGCGGCTTCGACGAGACGGATGTCTTCAGGATCGGTCTCGGCGCCGCCGACTTTGACAAAGCCGCGGCCGAGCTGCTTGATGACGAAGTTCTGGGCGGGAGGCGCGGCGGGTGGATTGGGGTCGGGCGTGACGGCCGTGCCGAGAGCGGGGGACAGAGCGGCGTTGAGTGCTTCGGCGGCGTCGAGTTCGCCGTAGTGCCAGGAGCCTTTGAGGAACTGGAGGATGAGGACGCGCATGCCGTTGCCGGCGGCGCGGAAGGCGGTGCCGAGGGCGGCGGTGGTCTTGCCCTTGCCGGGGCCGGTGTTGATGAGGATGAGGCCGCGGCGGGTGGTTTCGGGGGTGGGGGCTTCGGGGGTGGTGTCGGACATGGGATTAGTTTAGAAGGTTGTCAGTGGTTAGTTGCTAGTTGCTGGTTGAAGACAAGAGCGGATTCCCTTCGGGAATGACAAGCAAAGGGTCGTCTGCAGCCAAGAGCTAACAACTAACAACTAGCAACTGACAACCAGCAACTGACAACCAGCAACTGACAACCAGCAACTGGTTCAGTGGCCGGAGTGGTAGGGGTGGCCGGCGAGGATGGTGAGGGCGCGGTAAAGCTGCTCGGCGAGGACGGCGCGGGCGAGCTGATGGGGCAGGGTGATGGCACCGAAGGAGAGGACAAGGCCGGCGCGGGTGCGGGCGGCGGCAGACCAGCCGTCGGCGGGACCGATGGCGAGGACGACGGACTGCGCGCCGGAGTCGCGGAGGCGGCCGAGGTGGGCGGCGAAGTCTTCGCTGGTGAGCTGCTTGCCGCGGCTGTCGAGGAGGATGAGGACGGGGGCGGTGCGGGCAGCCTGACGATCGAGCCAGGCGAGCAGGGCGGCCTCGGAGGGGTGGGTTTGAGGTTCGCAGGGGAGATAGTGGGAGGCACGGGTGAGGTAGTCGGCGGCGAGGGATGCGGCGGCGTCGGATTTGGCGCGCGAGCGGGTTGGGGAGATGGAGGAGAGGAAGATCTTCACGGGATGAGGGTATATGACTGGTTAATGATGGGTACGGTGGTAACTATGATTAATGGGACTGCGCAAGTATGAATCATAGGTAGAATGTCAGCAATTGAAATCTCCTGCGTGGAGGTAGCAGAAAATGCGGGAGTTATTTGCGATTCGGCGGCTGTGAATAACCGCGTTTGGTTTGGAGACAGGATTGCAGTTCAAGTTTGGATAGTAACGAAAGCGCAATGTTACCGGGTGTCTAGGACTTAAGTGTGATTCCGCAAGTCCGGCGGAACGGGTTTGATTACTCAAGGAGAAATCAATGAAGAAGCTTCTTGGCTGGGCGGCGGTTTCCTTCGGGATGGTGATGATTTGCTTCGCCTTCGTGGTTGGCTCCACGGCATTTGCGCAGGCAACCAACGGCACGATCGCGGGCACTGTCGTTGACCCCGCCGGCGCGGCGGTTGCCGGAGCGTCGGTGAAGGCGACCTCTCTGGAAACCAACGACACTCGGAGTGCGGTTACGTCCAAAGTTGGGAGCTACCGAATTGAATCGGTGCCGCCGGGGAATTACAAGATCGACGTGTCGGCAACGTCATTCGCGACGGAGACTGTGTCGAGCGTTAACGTACCCTCGTCTGTGATTACGTCTGTGGATGTGAAACTGACGATTGGCGCGGCCTCGACGGATATTGAGGTGAGTTCGGATGCAGTGGCGGCGTTGAAGACCGACAGCGGCGAGTTGAGCGATACTCTGTCGGCGGTTGAGATCAACGATCTGCCGATCGCGACCTTGAATCCTTATTCGCTGGCTACGGCCCTTCCTGGCGTAACGACTGTTACTGGAGATGCCTTCACCAACGGCTTTGGTTTTTCGGTGAACGGGAATCGTCCCCGCGACAACAACTTTCTGATTGAGAGCGTTGACAATAACGACCAAGGGCTTCATGGCCAGGCATTCCAGCCGGAGAACATCGAGGCGATCCAGGAGGTCACATTTCTGCTGGATTCCTTCTCCGCCGAGTACGGGCGCGGCGGCGCTGTTTCGAACCTTGTGATCAAGAGTGGCTCAAACCAGTTTCATGGAGCGGCATATGAGCGCATGAGCAACTCTGTGTTGAATGCAAAAGATAAGGGTGACGTCTTGTTCGACAACCCCAAGGAGAAGTATCGCGAAAACTGGTTTGGATTCCGGGTTAGCGGTCCGGCTATCCACAACCGGCTTTTCTTCTTCGGTTCGGACCAGTGGGATCATTTCCGGTCGACGTCTAACGGTGGCATACTCGAGTTGCCGACCACTGCCGGTTATGCGACGCTCCAGGCCTATGCCACCAGACCTCAAGTTGCCAATCTGCTGAAGGCGTTCGGAGGATTGGTAGGCACTAATCTTAATTATGCCAATAACGTCTCGCTGGGCAATGATCCCGTCACCGGAAACCCGCGTGGATCAGTCGCCTTCGCGGGCTACCAGCAATTTGTGGGGAATGATTCGAATTCCAGCGAGCTTGAGGCGACTTCCGATCTGATTGTGTCGGAGTCCGATAAGCTTCGTTTCCGCTTTATCCGGAGTCCGAACACGGTGCCGTTGGATCTTGGCAATTTCCCGAACCAACTGCCGGGATTCGAAACGGAGCAGGCGGGAGTGGCTTATAACGCAGGGGTCGTACACACTCACATCTTTAGCCCCAATGTGTTGAACGAACTGCGGGCAGCGTGGAGCCGGATCGGGTTTGCTTTCGATCTGCAGCCACAGACATACGCCAATCCACTGGCGCTGAGTCCGGGTGTCAGTATTGCGAACATCACTGCAACGTCATCGTCGGCCACGGCAGGATATGGAATTCCCACCAACGTGCCGCAAGGCCGCTTCCAGAATACCTACCAGTTGGAAGACGCCTTTAGCTGGACGAAGGGCACACACTCGATCAAGATTGGCTTCGATATTGAGGACCAGCGCATCCGCGACGAGATCCCGTTCGTTTTTTACGGAACCATCGGGTATGCAAGATCAGCGGCAACCTGCACTCCAAGTTCAACTGTGACGTGCGCTCCCGGCACTGGTTCCTATACGGCGCTCGGGAACTTTATTGACGACTTGGGCGGAACTTCGAGTTCGGCGTCGATTCAGTTCGGCAGTCCGACGGCGCGTCCGACGATCTGGGTCCAGAGCTACTACGCAGAGGACAGCTGGAAGATCGCGCACAACTTCACGTTGGACCTTGGCCTACGCTACGAGTATGACGGGACACCGCTGAACTATCTGCCATACCCAACGGTGGATTCGTCGAACCCGACCCTGTTCAACTCCACTACGGGATACCTGACTCGCACGCCAGAGCTGCCCAACTATCGTGAGTTTGCGCCGCGGGCCGGCTTCAACTACGCCTTCAATGAAAAGACGGTTGTCAGCGGCGGAGCCGGTCTGTTCTACAGTCATGTCTTCACCAACATCATCGACAACATCCAGGGCAGCTCTCCGAATGCCGCTTCCAAGCTGACGACTTCGTCGGCGAGTGGGCGCGGAACTGCGAACTGGTCAACTGCCATCGCTACCGTCCAAGCGGGAAGCCACCAAGCGCTGGCGGGGGATACCTCGAACTTCTCCGTGAATAACCTGAGGGAACCGTTGACGTTCGAGTACAACCTGCGGGTTCAGCAGCAGTTGCCTGCTGAGTTCGTGCTGTCTGTGGAGTACGTGGGCAACCGGAGCGAACACGAGTATGCGACAACGGAGTTCAATCCTTACGTGGACGACCTGTTGTCTGCATCGCGCATCTTCAACAACCGTGGCCGCATGATTCGCGAGGACAACACCGCGGACTCGAACTACAACGGCCTGCAGTTTGAGGCACAACACAAGGCGAAGCACGGCCTGACGTTCCGGGCGGACTACACCTACTCGAAGCTGCTCGACGATGGATCAGAGATCTTTACCGGCACCGGAAATGCCAATCTCTCGACCTATGAAGAGATTCAATATCCTTCGCCTCGCCACCGCGAGTATGCGGCGTCGGCCTTCGATCACCGCAATCGCATCGCGGTTTCGGCGGTGTACGTGCCGCCAACCTGGCATGCGGGCGAGGGCTACCACTGGGCGGGGCACATTGTGAATGGGTGGACATTCTCTGGGGTTTCTACCTTCCAGTCCGGTCAACCTGTCAATGTTGAGCTTGGTTACGACTGGAACGGCGACGGAATCAGCAACGACCGTCCGATCCTGCTAACCAAGAGCGCGCCGCTTACGAACTGGGCCATCAAGGGCGACGATCCAATCTTTGGATTCGGCCTGGCGCCGGGCACTCTTTGCGACGGACCAGAGTGGTGGGCTACGAATGATCCCTGCCACGTTGTGTCTGCGGCCAATACGCACTGGGTAGCCTCCTATGCTGGTTCGACACAAAACACGGTGAGTCGCAATTATTTCTTTGCCGACCACCAGTCGAATACGGACTTCACCCTTGAGCGCTCGTTCCATACGTTCGAGCATCAGGACTTCATGATCCGCGGAGAAGCGCTGAACGTGTTCAATCATGGATCGACGGGAAGCCCCAACTCGAATCTGATTACCGGAGTTCCGTACCAGGGCAACATCACTTTCGGCAATAGGCCGCTGACGGTGTCCGGCAACCGCGAACTACGCGTCTACGCCCGCTATGAGTTCTAGTAGCTGGGTAAGCAAAAGAAAACGCCGCCTGCTTTTGCAGGCGGCGTATTACTTTTGGGGCTTGGGCCAGTTCGCGTGGAAGATTAGTGCTTTGTTTTGCTGCGCGCAGCACGGGACTTCGCGCCTTTCTTGATTGGGGCCTTCACTTTCTTCTTAGGGGTTGACGATGTCTTCGGCGCTTTTTTCGCCGCTTTCCTGGCGGGGGATTTGGCGGGGGTTTTCTTCTTTGGGTGACTGGCGCGGGTGGTGGCGATGGCGGCCGTCAGTTCGGCGTTGAGGTCGGCCACGCTGATGGTGGTGGCGGATTTGCGGAGGCGTTCGAGGCCGTAGAAGGCGCGCTTCTCCGCGGAGAAGACGTGGACGATGAAGTCGACGTAGTCCATGAGTATCCACTCGGCCTGGCGGCGGCCTTCGACGGAGTTGGGATAGACGCCGAAGTCGCGCTTGAGGCGCAGCTCGATCTCGTCGGTGATGGCGACGTTCTGGCGCTCGTTGGTGCCGTTCGCGATGAGGAAGTAATCGGTGAGGCCGCTCTCGGCGGGGTCGAGGGCGAGGATGCGGATGTCTTCGGCCTTCTTGTCTTCGCAGGCAGCCGCGGCCGCGAGCAAGAGCTGGTAGCTTTCGGGTGAGGGCATGTATCTATTGCTCCATTTTTGTAGTTTCTATCGAATCAGCCAAATAGAAGATAAATATATAACTTACGGATAATTCGCTGGTCTTGATTTTCCACTTGGAACCCTCTTTTGCCATACCATCCCCTCGAAAACAATACCACGGGAGAAAACCATACCATGAAATCTGGTGGAGTTTGACAGGGTTTGGTGGTGACACAAGAACGGTACGGAAGCCCCATGCAGGAGCCGCCGTACCGTCATTTATTGTACGCGGGTTTATGTTGTGCGCGAGCGCAACCAGTTGCTTGTCGTGACGGGATCAAAGCGCAGGGAGCCATCGATCCTCGAGTGAGGAAGTGTGCCCTTCGCACACTTCGCATAGAGTACCTTGACGCTGTAGCCGAGCAGGAAGGCCAGTTCCTGCTCGGTCAGCAGGTGGCCCCAGAACTCGATGCGATCAGCGACTGAACGCGGTGCCGATGCTGGCGGGTTCAGGGGTGTGCGGCACATGGTCATGTTTTTCAAGCGTGGCTCACGGCATGGCCGCTGTGTATCGTGTGGGGCACTGAGATCGATGTTGTGCATACCCTCTGTAGACGCGACTCCGCGCGTCTGCCAAGGGAAGTGAGTGCATCCGGTGGTCGATGGTGCCCGTAGCCGGGGATCACATGCGAAGCCCGGATGGCCTGGTGTTCTGCTGCACCTCAAACATCTCACGCGGGTAGCGGTCCTGAACAGGTGCGGGAAGTACAGTGTCCTCCGTACGGTGCCCCAGGACGAACCGGCGGCCCAGGATGACCCATCCCCTTCCAACAACGCTCCGGCAGCCAGGAAGGAGGCTGCTGCCTCTTCCTCCTGCGCTCCACGGAGTTGAAGAAGCCAAGGTCTGCACGTATCTCCCCCTTGAAAGAAACGACGACGCGCCAGCAGAGAGTCGTGACCTTCCTGTCAGTTCAGCAATCTGTCCTGGCAGGGCAGAGAGAAACCCGCAGATGGTGCGGTCGTTGCGTCCGGTGCTGACGCCCTACCGTTACTCCCTGAGATTGAGGTGGGGTTAGTTCGCATACACGAATCTATGGCCGCCACTCAGAAAGGGGTTGAACCTCAAGGGGCAGAATGTCTTGCAACCCAGGATTATAGGTCCTGGTCCTGCATTGGTGGTGAAACGGTCAGGAGGCTTGAGCCAGGCTGGAGCGAAGGGAGCCGGCCAGCATGGTGGGATGACAGGTCCACATCAGCCATCACCATTCCGTCAGCCCGATCCGGCGCCAGTCGGTCGAGGCCAGCGACAATCCCGAGCCCAGACCTAGAGCATTTTCCGTTTTACTGTAGACCATTTAGAGCGAGCCTGAACCAAGCGTGAGCGTTGGCGGGGGTGATGTGTGGGAGAGCCTCGGTGATGGCCTGATCGAGAGTTTCCTTGCTTCGAGCCT
>Ga0224555_1005428_pt1 | contig 10691 bp, 9 predicted proteins | sample 714S23034metaG_FD_180687 | JGI IMG/M metagenome (GOLD analysis project Ga0224555, IMG submission 180687) | Peat soil microbial communities from Stordalen Mire, Sweden - 717 S2 30-34 | ecosystem: Environmental > Terrestrial > Soil > Wetlands > Peat | place: Sweden: Norrbotten County, Stordalen...
TACGGACCCACCGATCCCAGCCGCAACGGGCCTTACGGCACGCGTGCCCGCGTGCTGCGCAGCCCCGATAGCCGCCGCGACCACTCCCGCCGCGATGCCCCCGAGCCGGGCTTGCTGACCATCGCGCCGGAAGACGTTTTGAAGGCCGCCGACGAACTGATGGAGGAGGAGGGCGCCAGATGACCTCCCGCGAATCTCATCCAAAAATCCGCTCCGTGCAATGGCGCGCGGCAGATGAATTGCTGGCCGAGGAGAAGATCGGATGAACCAGCACGAAACTCCTCCAAAAGTCCGCTCGATGCAATGGTGGCAATGGCTGGCGCGGCGCATCCGTGTACCGCTGGGTTTTGCGACCGCTGCCGTGTATTTTTTTGAGGTGGCTCGCCGTCCTGCGCATCCAGCGGCCATCGCGTGGAGCCTGGTGCTGGTTCTTCCCGGCCTCGCGTTGCGCACCGCTGCTTCGGGCACGGTGAAAAAGAATCGCGAGCTCGCGGTCACCGGTCCTTATGCCTACACGCGCAATCCGCTTTACCTGGGTTCGATGCTCATGGCCGCAGGCTTTGCCGTGGCCCTGCTCAGTTGTCCACTGGCGGTGCTGCTCGCGGCTGGATTCGCAGTCATCTACATTCCCGTGATCGCCTCGGAGGAGCGATTTCTCCGCGACACCTTTCCGGGTTTCGAGGACTATTGCCGGCGGGTTCCCAGACTTCTGCCCCGGTTCACTCCGGCCAAAGCCCAGGACGGTCAGGCAGTTCCGGGCGATGTATCGACGGCCGACGCGCCTGACTGCGGCTTCTCCTTTGCCCTTTACCGCAAGCATCGCGAGTACAATGCTGCATTAGGGGCCGCACTGCTGTACTTGAGTTTGCTCTATCTGCGGCCGGCGCTGGAAGCCCTTCTAAACCGGTTCCGGTAAGCACTTTGCACGTCGCAGAGTCCAACAAAAGAAGAACGGTAAAACCGACAAGGAGCCGTGCCGAACATTGAAGACACGCGCCAACGCAGTCAGCCTCTTTTGCGCTTTTTCCTTGGCAGCAGCGGCCTTTGGCCAGCAGGCCACCACGCTTGCGCCGCCGCGCCCCGGCTACAGCTTTCCCCAGAAGCAAACCCTCACCTACGCCGTGGATTGGCGTGTCTTTCCCGCGGGCACCGCCGTCATCCACTTTGAGCAGGCCGGCGACCGCGAGCGCATCGCCGCCTCGGCCGATACCAGCGGCGCCATCAATATGCTGTTTCACGTGGCGGACCGCTTCCAGTCCGACTTTGATCGCCAGCGCGGCTGTACCTACGACTTCGACAAGCAGACTGTGGAAGGACGAAGGCAGATCAACTCCACGCTGCGGCTGGATTACGCTGCGTCGAAGTCGATCCTCGACGAGAAGAACCAAGTGACAGGACAGACCAAGCATGCGGAAGCGAAAGTGAACGGATGTTTGACCGATCTGCTCACTGGAGTTTTCTATGCTTCGTCGCAGCCGATTGCGTTAGGACATAACTTCGTGCTTCCTGTTGTGGACGCAACGAGCACTGTGCTGGTGACGATGAAAATCGAGGGAAGCGAAGAGATCAAGACCTCTCTCGGCACGTTCAAGACGTTGCGCGTGCAGCCGACCGCGGATGCAGGCGTGGTGAAGAACCGCGGCAACATCTGGATCTGGTATACGGACGACGAGCGGCATTTGCCGGTGCAGATGCGCGCGCGGCTGTTTTGGGGAACGATCACGTTCCGGCTGATCGGCAACGAGAATAAGTGATTGGTGGTTAGTGATCAGTTGCCAGTTCGCAGTTCATAGTTCACAGGCCCTGCGCCGTCGCGTGCAAGCAACTGTGAACTGAGGACTGCGAACTACGAACTATCTTTACGGTGTACACTTTCTCTTCGCGAAGTTGAGGTTTTTACTCCGCGCGATGAGGATTGCCATGCGTCTTTCTTCTGTTCTGCTGGCTTTTGCGGCGGCTATCGTACTTCCCACCGTCGGTTCAGGTCAAAATGGGGCTCCTGCGGGCGGGAATTCGCCGGCGGGGTCGCAATCCGCGCCCGCCGAGCGGCCCATGACCCCTTCCGTGAAGCGGCCGATGACTTTTGACGACATGATGGCGATGAAGCGGCTGGGCGAGACGGCCGTTTCGCCGGATGGGAAGTGGCTGGCTTACTCCGTCACCAGCGTCGATCTTGAAAAGAACACCAAAACGGCGGAGTTGTGGCTACAGGCGATTGCGGGCCCGTCGGATCAGAGCTCGGCACCGTTCAAGCTGGGCGTGGGGCAGCCGGGCGATAGCGGCGTGCAGTTTGCGCCGGACGGCAAGCGGATTTTATTCATCAGCGGGCGCACGGGAGCGAATCAGATCTGGCTGGCCGATTTCGACGCGGCGACGGGCGCGACGACGCACCTGCACAAGCTCACGAACCTCGACCTCGGGATCGAGAATGCCAAGTGGTCGCCGGATTCGAAGTCGATTGTGTTCACGGCTCCGGTGTATCCCGACTGTCCAGCGATTGTGCCGGACGACAACGGAGCGGGGGCGGAGTGCAATTACGATCGCGACGCCAAGGCAGCCGACAGCAAAGTGAAGGCGCAGATTTTTACGCAATTGCTTTATCGCCACTGGAACCACTACACGGGAGATAAGCGGTCGCACCTGTTTCTGGTTTCGGTCGGGACCGGGGCGATGCGCGACCTGAATCCCGGCGATGTGCACGACGTTCCGCCGTTTTCGATTTCTGGGAGCGGCTGCGGATGCGATTTTTCGCCCGACGCGAAAGAGCTGGCGTTTACGGAGAATGTGGATGCGGTGCCGGCGATCTCGACGAGCGTGCAAGTCTTCACGTTGGACCTGACGAATGCTGCGGCGAAGCCAGTGAAGGTGAGTACATCGGCGGGCGGGAATTTTGATCCGGCGTATTCGCCGGATGGGAGGTTCATCGCCTGGCGTTCGCAGGCCCGCGCCGGGTACGAGAGCGACAAGTTCCGACTGGTGCTCTACTACCGTGGCGTGAACACGATGATTAAGGATGTTCTGCCCGATTTTGAGAACTGGGTAGACGAGTTTGCCTGGGTTCCTGGCGGCTTTGTTCCGGAGATCTACTTTACGGCCGAACGTCATGGCGAGGGGCACATCTATGCCACCAGACCGCTGAATGGCGATCTGAAACTCATTGCGAGCGGAGGCGAGTACAGCGATTTACACCCCTTCTATTACCAGCCTCCCCCGCCTCCTCTCGGCCCCATGTGTCCCGATGGATGTGGGAGCGTCGGTCTTCTTGCGACAGTGATGAAAGTGGACCGTCCTGCGGAAGTGATCTCCACGGTCGAGGCCAAGACGATGGCTTACGGCCCATGCCCAGCAGAAGACAAACTTCACTTGCGGCCAGGGTCCGCCGGAGGATTTTGGAGCGGGCTGACCGCACATTATGACGAACTCCTTGATTGCCTATCTGTTGGCGGTCACTTTCCGATATCCATCACCCATCTCAACGACGCGTTGCTCGCGCAACTCGATCTGCCGGCGATGGAGTCGTTCTGGTTCACGGCTGCGGACAAGACGAAGCTCGAAGGTTTTCTAATTCGGCCGCCGGGGTTTGATGCGACGAAGAAGTATCCGGTGAAGTTTTTGATTCACGGAGGGCCGGAGGGGAACTGGGGCGACGATTGGAGCTATCGCTGGAACGCGGAGCTGTTTGCGGCGAATGGATACGTCGTGATCATGATCAACATGCGCGGGTCGACGGGGTATGGGCAGGCGATTGTGGATGGGGTGAACGGCGACTGGGGCGGCAAGCCGTTTACCGACCTGATGGAGGGACTGGATTACGCGGAGCAGCATTATCCATTTATTAATAAGGACCGCGAGTGCGCGCTGGGCGCGAGCTACGGCGGATACATGGCGAACTGGGTGCTGGGACACACCAACCGCTTCAAGTGCATTGTGAGCCACGACGGCATGTTCGATGCCGAATCGGCGTTTGGGACGACGGAAGAAGACTGGTTCAACATCTGGGAGTTCCGCGGGCATCCGTGGGACTACTACGGCAAGCCGGACGCGGAGAATCCTTATAGGAAGTGGTCGCCTTCGCTTTATGCGAAGAACTTCAAGACGCCGACGCTGGTGATTCACAGCCAACTCGACTACCGGCTCGATGTGAGTGAGGGGTTCCAGTTGTTCGACACGCTGCAGATGCTGGGCGTGCCGAGCAAGATGCTGTATTTCCCGGATGAGGGGCACTGGGTGCTGAAGCCGCAGAACTCGCAGTTGTGGTGGAAGACGGTGAACGATTGGGTGGATGAGTGGACGAAGAGCGGTCATTAGCTCTTAGCTTGATGGTGCGGGAGCTTGGACGGTGTAATACAGATTAAGCGATTTGTAGTACACTCGATACATGGGCGCCATTTTCCAAGTGCGATTAGATGACAAGACGACGGCCGAAGTGCGTGCGCTTCAAGAACGGCGCGGGCTGACGGCGTCTGAAGTGCTTCGCCGCGGCGTCCAGCTCGCGATCAAAGAGGACTTTCCCGAGGCTTCGGCCAGAATCGCAGGGCTTGGCGAGTTCGACTTCGGCCCCACAGACGTGGCCCGGGACATGCGCCGGATGATGAAAGGCTTTGGGCAAAGCTCTTTACCCGGCGGCAAACGGCGGAAAGTCAAGAGAGAACGGTGATCGATCCCGTTCTGCTGGATACCACTGTGATCTACGCGACGCTGAACCGTCGCGATAATAACCACGACCGCTGCGTGGCGGTGTTGAGCCGGATACGCCGTCCGCTCGCCACATGCGAGGCCGTAATTTGTGAGGCCTGCTTCCTGGCGCAAAACCAACCCATGGCGGTTGAGCGCATACTCGCAAACGTTGCGCACGGAGTTTTCCAGATTCCTATACGCCTTGCGGAATCGGGCGCTGTGGTTCTGGAGCTGATGAGGAAGTACGCCGACACGCCCGCGAGTCTTGCCGACGCCTGCCTGATCGCGATGGCCGACCAGCTTGGCACCGGCGATATTCTTACGCTGGATAGCGACTTCAAGCATTACCGGTGGCGGCGGAATCGCCGCTTCAACCTGCTGGTTCCTCTGGACTGATGGCGATGGCGTTCGGACGCAAAGCGACAAAACCCAGGCCCGCGCTCAATGAGGCGGGGCTCTACGACTACGCCGTGAAGGCGCTGGGGCGGCGGATGCGGACGGAGGCGGAGCTGCGGCGGCTGATGGCGGCGCGGGCGGAGATGGGGGAGCAGGGCGAGGCTGCGGTGCGGGCGGCGCTGGGACGGCTGAAGGAGCATGGGTATCTGAATGACAAGGACTTTGCCGAGACTTATGCGCGGCTGCGGCAGGAGAACGAAAAGCTGGGCGCGCGGCGGGTGCGCAACGATCTGCAGCAGAAGGGCGTTCGCGCGGAGGTGATTGAAGAGGCGGTGGGGGCGCGGTACGGCGAGACCAATGAGGAAGCTCTGGCGCGGGAGCATCTGGAGCGGAAGCGGATCAAGAAACCGGAGAACGCGAAGGAGACGGCGCGGGTGGTGCGGCGGCTGGTGGCGGCGGGGTTCGCTACGGGGACGATTTATAAGATTCTGCGGCGGTGGGATGTGGCGGAGGAAGAACTGGTGGGGCTGGAGACAATTGGCGAGGCTGGTTTCCGCGGGGAAGACGAGACATGAGAAAGAGCGTTGTCAGTTTATGCAGATTCCTCGGCATTATTCTCTGGACCGTTGCCGGCTTTTGCACGGGCGGTGTGGCTGGTGGGGCAATTTGCGAGAGATGGGTCATTGCAGATGTAACCAAACGATTGCCGCCCCCGCACGATGCAACGGCACCTATGGTGCTGATCTTCGCGTTGGCCGGAGCTATTGTTGGAGCGATCTTCGCGCAGGTCTTAGTGCGTTTTCTCTTGGCCAGGTTTTTCCCTTTTTCGGCAGAGGATTGATGGCCATGTGGTTTGCGGGGCGGAAATGAGGCCCGGGCCTAAAGGCCAGATCGAAGTTCCTCGCATTTTCAGGGGCCTGAAGGCCCCTGCTCCCTCCGAGACGCGCACACCTCAGAAGGTCGCGCGCCAGCGCGGGGCTGTCCACCGCAGGCCGTTACACTAAAAGCATTATGCAATTGCGCTCGGGAAATGAGATTCGGGAGCTGTTTCTGCGCTTCTTTGAGACCAAGGGGCACCGCCGTGTGCACTCTTCCTCGCTGGTGCCTGCCAACGATCCCACGCTGCTGTTTACCAACGCGGGGATGAATCAGTTTAAAGACCTTTTTCTGGGCGCGGAACGGCGCGAGTACTCGCGGGCGACGACCTCGCAGAAGTGTGTGCGCGCGGGTGGCAAGCACAACGACCTTGAGAATGTAGGGTTCACGCGGCGGCATCATACGTTTTTTGAGATGCTGGGGAATTTTTCGTTTGGAGACTACTTCAAAAAAGACGCGATCGCGTTTGCGTGGGAGCTGGTGACGAGCCCGGAGTGGATGGGGATCGACAAGGACCGGCTGTACGTGACGATTTTCGAGGGGTCGCCCGAGTTTGGCGTGGCGCGCGACGATGAGGCGGAGCGGTTCTGGATCGAGACCGGCGTGCCGAAGGAGAGGATTTTTCAGTATGGGCTGAAAGATAACTTCTGGCAGATGGGCGAGACGGGACCATGCGGGCCGTGCAGCGAGATTTTTTACGACATGGGGATTGAGGCGGCGGAGACGCCGGGAGTCGACAAGCCGTTTGGGCAGGACGATGCGCGGTATGTGGAGATTTGGAATCTGGTCTTCATGCAGTTCGAGCGCTCCGCGCTTTCAGGTTCTGGAGGAGAGACGAGATACACGCTCACGCCGCTTCCGAAGCCTTCGATTGACACGGGGATGGGGCTGGAACGCGTGGCGGCGGTGCTGCAGGGGAAGGTTTCGAATTTTGAGACGGATTTGTTTACTCCACTCATTGAACGTGCGGCCAAACTGACAAACTTGCGCCCAGAGGGATGGGTCAGTTCCGTTATGGCCCTGGACGGCGGAGTGCGAGGCATAGCAGACTCGATGGCGCGAGAGGAAGCTGTGAGGCTCGAACAATGGCATAAGGGGCTACTCAATAACGCCAGCTTGCGGATTATTGCCGATCATTCGCGTGCCGCAACATTCCTCATTAGCGATGGCGTAGTTCCATCAAATGAAGGCCGCGGTTACGTCCTTCGAAAGATCATGCGGAGGGCCATACGCCACGGCAGATTGCTGGGGCAGGAAAAGCCCTTCCTCTTCGAAATGGTTTACGCGGTCCGCGATCTTATGCAGGGTGCGTACCCCGAGCTAAAGGATTCGGCGGTGCGTGTAGCAAAAGTTGTCGAAGCGGAGGAGAAACAGTTCGACCGGGTGCTAAGAGTCGGGAGTTTGGAGCTGCAAAAGGCGATTGATCAAGAGAAGTACAAGGGACTGGACTCGTTTGTATCGAAATGGACCGACCGGATGAACGTGAGCCCGGCCCTCAGGACAGCTCTAGCACGTTCGAGCGTCGATAAGAATCTGAAACATATAGAAGAAGTAATCTATGCCGAGCTAGGCGAGGCTGAAGGCGATGAGTTTGCTCGTCAAAGTCTCTTGCCCACAATCAATGCCAAGCTTCAGGGGCAAGAGGCCTTTCACCTCTACGAGACGTTCGGGCTTCCGCTCGATTTCATGGTTGATGCTGCTCGCGATGCGGGCATCAGCTTTGACATGGAGGGTTTTGAAGCAGCGAAGTCTGAAGAGCAGGCGCGAGCGCGGGCTTCTTGGAAGGGCGGATCGCAGAAGACGGCTAGTCCGGCGTTTCGGGATTTGCCTAAGACGGTGTTTGAGGGATATCGGCAACTGACTTCGACGAATTGTGAAGTGCTGGCGATTGTGAAGAGCGGCGTGGGGGTTCCGGCGGCCTCGGTGGGCGATGAAGTTGAAGTGGTGCTGGACCACACGAGTTTTTATGGGGACTCGGGCGGACAGGTGGGCGACCTCGGCGTTTTCCTGAGCGTGGACGGGAATTCTACGGTTGCCGAAATCGTTGGCTGCGTGCTGCCGGTGCAGGGCGTGCGGGCGCACAAGGCAGTTTTGAAACAGGACCTGGCTGTGGGCGACCTTGTGACTACGCAAGTGAGCGGGGAGCGGAGAGACGCCATCAAGCGCAACCATACCGGAACCCATTTGCTGCATGCGGCGCTGCGGCAGGTGCTGGGGACGCATGTGAAGCAGGCGGGTTCGGCGGTGCATCCGGACCGGCTGCGCTTCGATTTTTCGCACTTTGCGCAAGTGGCTGACGAGGAGTTGCAGGAGATTGAAGACATCGTCAATCGCGAGGTGCTGAAGAACGCGCAGGTGGAGACACTCGAAGATGTGCCGATCGACGTGGCGGTGAGTGAGTATCACGCGATGGCGCTGTTCGGCGAAAAATATGGCGACAAGGTGAGGGTGGTGCGGCTGGCAGATGGATTTTCGACGGAGCTGTGCGGCGGGACGCACACTGCGGCGACGGGCGAAATTGGGCTGTTCAAGCTGACCGGCGAGGAGTCGGTTTCTTCGGGCGTGCGCAGGATTGAGGCCATCAGCGGGATGGGGTCGCTCGATACCTTCCGGCGCGACTTTGAGCTGGCACAAGTGGCGGGACAATATGTGCCCTCTGTCGAAAATTTGACCGAGGGGTTGAAGGCGAAGTTCGCGGCGCAGGATGAAGAGCTGAAGAAGCTGCGGCGCGAGTTGGAAGAGATGCGGATGAAGTCGGCGGCCGGGGGCCTCGATGAGGCTGTGGCGCACGCGGTCGATGTAAAGGGCGTGAAGGTGTTGACGCATCGCGCGGATGAGCTGGAGAGAGGGCAACTGCGGACGCTGGTCGATAATTTGAAACAAAAGCTTGGCGAGGGTGTGGTGGTGCTGGGGTCGGCGCAGCCGGAGGGTAAGGTGGCAATTATTGCCGGAGTGACGCCGGGGCTGACGAAGCGCATTCAAGCAGGAAAGCTGGTGGGTGCGGTGGCGAAGTTTGTTGGCGGATCGGGCGGCGGAAAGCCGGAGATTGCGGAGGCCGGCGGCAAGGATCAGGGGCAGATTGATGCGGCGCTAGCCGCTGCGCCGAAAATTGTCGGCGAGTTGCTGGGGTAGGTTCGGGCAATCCCACATCTCAAAAGCGAGATGTGGGGCACCCGACTTTTGTGCTCGAGGGAGAGAGCCGGATTGGGGTTCGTGCGATCCCACCTTAACCGATTCGCAAAGAGCGCGAATCGGCGAAGGTGGGGCACCCGGCGACTGTAATCCCGGCGCGCATGTGCGGGTCTGGAGACCCGCACGACAGCCGGTCTGGAGACCGGCGCTACAACTGTGAAGACTGGCGCTACGGACGCCACCACGCTTCGCCGGTGCGGCGTGTCGTAATCTTTCCCCATGGCGAAGTTTGATGAGGATCGCGCGAAGATCGCGGCGTTGCGCGTGCGCTTGCTGGAGTGGTACGCGCAGCATAAGCGCAATCTGCCGTGGCGGCAGAGTTCGAATCCGTACGCAATCTGGGTTTCGGAGATCATGCTGCAGCAGACGCGCGTGGCCGTGGTCGCGGATCGCTACCAGGAATTCATGGAGCGGTTTCCGACGCTGATCGCGCTGGCGCTGGCTCCCGAACAGGATGTGTTGGCGCTGTGGAGCGGGCTAGGCTACTACCGGCGGGCGCGCATGCTGCACAAGGCAGCAGAGTTTGTGGCTTCGCACCTGGGAGGGAATTTGCCTTCGCGGGCGGAGGAGTTGCGGGCGCTACCTGGGATTGGCGCGTATACCGCGGCGGCGGTCGCGAGCATTGCGCACGGCGAGCCGGTGGCCGTGGTGGATGGCAACGTGGAGCGCGTGCTTTGCCGGCTGGCGGGCTGGGACGCGGGCAGCCGCAAGGGCGGCGGGGCAACGCTGCGGCACAAGATTGAGGATCTGGCGGGGCGGCTGCTCGATCGCGCGCGGCCGGGCGATTTCAACCAGGCCATCATGGAGCTGGGCGCAACGGTGTGCCCGCCGCGCAATCCGCAATGCGCGGTGTGCCCGCTGGCCGCTAATTGCAAAACGCAAGGTGAGCACAAGACGCCAAGGCGGGCTCCGATGATGAGCCGCGCCGTGGGTTACGCGCTTTCGGTGCGGACGGAATCCGCAGAGGGAAAGGAGCGCGGGCCGGGTGGGCGCGAGGTGCTGCTGGAACAGCGGCCGGCGCAGCAGACGGTGATGCCGGGGATGTGGGAGCTGCCGATGCTTGTTCGCTCTGACGTGCCGGAGAAGGATCTGCGCATGACCGTGCGCCACGCCATTATGCAGGTGAATTACTTTGTGCGCGTGCGGACGGTGTTTGAGGACGATATCGAGGAGATGACGGTGGCGGGGGGGGAGCGCCGCTGGGCGCCGGTGCGCGAAGCGGCGGGGATGGCGCTGACGGGACTGGCGCGCAAAGTGCTGACGCGCGCGCATTTGTCGCCGGCTCCGCCGCTGGATAGCATTGCGCCGACGGGGAAAGACGTGCGGTGAGACGAAACGGGTGGGTTGAGGTTGGTGCTTTCCCACATCTCAAAATCGAGATGTGGGGCACCCGGGTTTGTGCTGAGTTGAGTGAGGTGGGTTTAGGTTGGTGCGATCCCACGCTAAACGCACAAAAACGCTTTTAGGATGGGGCAACCGAATGCGCGCCGGATTATGTGATTAAAATCACAGTTCTTTCTATTTAAACAAAGCATTTACGTGAAATCTGT
>Ga0224555_1005432_pt1 | contig 10686 bp, 9 predicted proteins | sample 714S23034metaG_FD_180687 | JGI IMG/M metagenome (GOLD analysis project Ga0224555, IMG submission 180687) | Peat soil microbial communities from Stordalen Mire, Sweden - 717 S2 30-34 | ecosystem: Environmental > Terrestrial > Soil > Wetlands > Peat | place: Sweden: Norrbotten County, Stordalen...
ACTCACGCAACAGTAAATACGGTGTCATGCGAAAGGTATCCAGCGTCGCACCCGCCAGGTGCGGTGTAATGGTTACGTTATCCATCCGAAGCAAGGGATGTCCGGCGGGCAATGGTTCAGTCCAGAACACGTCCAGCGCGGCTCCGCCAATGCGCCGTTCCTCTAACGCTGCAATCAGGGAGGCCTCGTCGACCAGTCCGGCCCGCGCCGTGTTGATCAGATATGCGGTCGATTTCATCCACGAAAACGCTTCCCTCCCAATCAGTCCCGTCGTATCTTTGCCAAGCCTGGCGTGAATGCTGATGAAATCGGATTGCCTGCATAGCTCTTCGAGTGACACCGCTTCCGCCCCGAACTTTAGCAGCGTATCTTGCCCGACGTAGGGATCGTAAACCAGAATGCGGACGCCAAAGTTCAGCAGCTTTTGAGCTACGAGTCGTCCGATGAAACCGAATCCCACCAGTCCTATGGTCTTATCCCGCATGTCGCCCATGAATGCGGAGTTGGCATATTTCTTCTTCCACTCCCCTTGCATGAGAGCGGCATAGCCTCGCGCCAGGTTACGCAGTTCGGCCAACATGAGCGCAATCGTGAAATCGGATACAGCCTCCGCATTGCGTCCCATGGTCTTCATCACCTGGATGCCTTGATCGGCGGCGGCCTTGACGTCGATATTTTCCGTGCCCGCGCGGCAAACCCCGATATACGATGCGCTGCTGCGGTGAATGAGCTGCGCGTTCAGCGGCGTATGGTGAGTGATGATAACGTCGATATTCTGAATTTTGTCGTTCAGCTCGGCGGGCGGTTTGCCTGCGCCAGCTCCGAGCTTCTCTACTTGACTCCGCAGGAACCAGAACTCTTCCTCATTGGCGGGCTGCCAATCGACCTGGCTGACCTGCACGTTCGCGCCGAACACATCCCGCACCGCGCTGGCCAGCGTGGCGGACGATAGCAATGGATCTCCAACTACCAAAAACCTCATCGCTTATGCCTCACTCTTCTTTTCAATTTCAATTAAGCCATCGATCCGATGGTGTATCTGACGCAAAGCGGGGTAAACATGCCGGTAGGCTTCTTCGAAGATGGCGCGATAACGCGCGTGGCGGCTCGTATCGGGCGTGTAGATTTTTTTCTCGCGCCGCGTCTGCCGCACCGCATCCGCCGAATCCCTGTAGATACCAGCCCCAAGTCCGGCAAGCATCGCCGCGCCCAGCGTAACCACCTCGGGAACTTCCAGGCAAATAACAGGGATACCCAGGATGTCTGCTTTCATCTGCATCCAGAACGCCGACCGGGTAGCGCCTCCGACTACATTCAGGCTGTTGATGGGCTTTCCGGCAACCTCCCGCATGCCATGGATAATCATGAGCGATTCGTAGCAGAGTCCTTCGAGGATGGCCCGCACCAAATCCCCTCGCGTGTGCGAAGTGTTTAGCCCTATCAGGGCGCCTTTAGAAAGCGGGTCTGCGCCGGGCGCGTACTTGCCCCGAAAATGCGGGAGCAGCAGCACTCCTTTTGCCCCCAGGGGCGATTGTTCCGCTTCAGCGATGAGCTTCGCGAAATCTTCCCTTACAATCTCCGTACCGAACCAATCGAGAATCACCCCCGATGAAATCACTTGCCCGGCGATATAGTACTTGTCATCCACGACATAGTTCACACAAGTAAAATTCGTGTCGATATGCCGCGGGTCGTTGATCGGCTCATCGATCACCATCAAAATCTGTTCGCTGGTGCCCACCGCGCTCAATACTTCCCCGGACTTGATCAGGCCGCAGGCAAAAGCACCGCACACGTAATCCATACCACCCGCAAAAACGGGAATGTCTTCCGCAACCCCGGTTAACTTCGCGGCCTGCGCTGTCACCCTTCCGACCAGCTCCCCCGAGCGCTTCAAGGTAGAACATATTTCCACCGGAATCCGTGCGTGTGCCAGTATTTCTCGCGACCAGCAGCAGCGGCGCAAGTCCACGGCCATGGTGCGGCAACCCACCGACAGGTCTACGCCAGCCTGTCCGGTAAGCCGATAGGCGATGTAATCCTGCATGGATAGCCAGTGTTTCACGCGCTGGAACGGCTCTGGCAGCCGATCGCGGATCCATTGCACCTTGGTAATACCAGCCATGGGGTTCGGCACAAACCCGGTAATGGAATAGATCTCCTCCGCTCCGAAGCTCTCAATCCACCAGCGGGCTATCTCTTCGGTACGAGTATCGAACCAGGCAATCGATCGATGGATCCATTGATCGTTCTCATCGAGCAGTACGCCGGCTGCCCCCATGCTTGCAACCGCGATCCCGTCGACTTTCTCCTTTAACTGGCGAGTAACATCACCCAGCACTTCTTGAACCGCATCCCATAATTGTCCAGGATCGAATTCCGCCCAATTGTTCTCTAAGTAGTAAGTGACAGTCTTGCGGCTGGCCGTTGCCTTCAAGGTTCCATCGGCGGCGTAAGCAGCCGCTTTACAATTTGTGGTCCCCACATCGATGCCAATTACACAGGCCACACCCGCTCCTCCCTCGCACTGAGTGGCATCAAGCTATCGGACTACGACTAGGTCGGGATGCCGCTTAATCTCTTCTTGCAGTTCGCCTAGGAAAGGAGCTACCGCGACGCGCAGTCCCAGGTGGCTGCTCACCAGATCCATGCCCGCGCAGATGTTATCCAGCGATACTAGGTGGGTAAGAATCTTTCGGGCGGAAACCTTGCCGCCGCGAATCATTTCCAAAGCGAGCGCGTTGTGGCGCGGAGCCGACGAGAAGGTTCCATAAACGGCAATCTGCCGGTAATGCAGGTGATTCACGTCCAGTTCGATCATCGGCTGATCCTTCGGCAAGCCGGCAAAAAGACAAACTTTACCCATTTTGCTGGCCATCGCGAGACCAAGCTTTTGAGCGTCCGCGTTCCCCGCGGTCACAATCACGACGTTTGCGCCTAACCCGCCGGTTAGGTCCATAACGGCCTTTACGCCATCGACGGAACTCAAGTCAATGTAAGCTTCAAAGCCGAATGACTTCGCGCGTTCCAATCGCGGAGAACTGCGGTTAATCAGAAACACTTTGCCGGCGCCGCGCCCGCGGGCCAACTCCGCGTGCATCAATCCAATGGGACCAGCTCCCAGGACCGCCACAGAACTCCCCAGGGCAATACCTATGACTTCCTGCGCATTCAGCACACAAGCCAGCGGTTCGGCCAGCGATGCCTCCAGGTAGGTCACGTCATCGGGAATACGATTGACATTGCCCGCCCGCACCGCACCCGCCGGAACCAAGACATATTCGGCAAAACCGCCATTGTAATGATGGGCGATAGTCTTACGCGTGTAGCACATGTTCTGCCAGCCGGAGAGGCAATAGGAACAACTTCCGCAACCGATCGCGGGAGCTACGATCACCCTCTCGCCCACGGAAAAGCCTCTGACATCGGGCGCCACTTCGACAATCTCTCCCGCCATCTCATGCCCTAACACAATCGGCGTTTGAATGGCGGCGTGACCGTGACGGAAGGTCCGCAGATCTCCACCGCAGATAGCGCATGACTTCACCTTAAGAAGAAGACAACCGGGCTCAACTTTTGGGTTGGCGATGTCTTTCACTTCCATTTTGCCGATGCCTTGATAGATTGCCGCTTTCATCCTCGATTCCCTTCTTCCTTACACTCTTACTTGAATACGGTGACTCCAGCGATGGAATACAGCGGCGTTGTACCCGACAACACCCTCACAACCTCCTGGGCAGTCATGATGCTGGCGCGTGCAACTGCTTCCGTGGTGTAGGCACCGCAATGCGGTGTAAAGACAACGTTCTCTAAAGACAGCAGCGGATGACTCCCCGGCGGAGGTTCTTGCAGCAAAGTATCGGCGGCAAATCCAGCTATGAGTCCCGTTTTCAGAGCCTCGTACAAATCAGATTCGTTGACTAGTTCTCCTCTCGCGCTGTTAATGATGCAAGCAGTACCTTTCATCAAACGGAGAGTCCTGGAATTAACCATGCCATGGGTCTGGGCGCTCGCCGGTACATGCAACGTCAGGAAGTCTGCCACCCGGAAGACTTCATCCAGGGAGACATAATTTACGTTGTGCAGGCGGCACAACTCAGGACGCTGCTTGACGTCGAAGGCCGCTATGCTCATCCCGAACGCGTGTGCACGGGCGATGACTTCGGAGCCGATCTGGCCGGTACCAATCACTCCCAATACCTTGCCGTGCAGCTCACGCCCCATCATTCGGCTCCAGCCGCCGCTGTGCGTGGTCGAATCCTGCCGCGGTATATGGCGAGCGAGCGACAGCATCAATCCCATAACCAGTTCAGCTACGGAAATGGAATTGGCGCCGGGTGTAAGGGTTACTGCAATGCCAAGCTCGGCGGCAGCTTTCAAGTCCACATTGCTGTAGCCCATGCCGTTCCTGGCTATTATTTTTAGTCGCGGAGCGCCTGCCGCGAGCACTTCGGCGGTCATGGTGTCCAGCCCGACGATGGCCGCATCCATGCCCTCGATCACACGCAGCATTTCATCTTCGCCCCACGGTCTATCTCCGGCATGAGCTATAATCTCATGTCCCGCCGACTCGAGAATCTTTCTTCCCTCTTTGCTAGCTGCGACTGAACGGGCAGTGATCAATACTTTTCCCAAGACTTTAGCTCCAACCATCAGATTGCTCGCAAGCTATTTCGTATACTCAGCCTGGTAAGCGGATATTTCCGAAAATGCCTGTTGCAGATTCCAGTACACCTGCTCGTAAATAGCGTAGAGGCGCCCATATCGCGCCGCCGCCTCCGGCTCCGGCTGAAATGTTTGCGCAACCGTAATGAGGTCAGCGGTATCGGCAATGCTCTCTAACGCTCCGGCCGACACGAACCCCAGCACGGCGGCCCCAAACGCCGCTCCTTCATTGATATTCGGCACGTTCAACTGTCGCCCGAACACGTCGGCAAGCACCTGCGACCATATTGTGGACCTGGTGAAGCTTCCACTCAACCTGATTTCACGGGCTGGTCCAGCCAATTGTTCAAGCGCCTGCAGAATGCTATTCATTCGATAGCACACCCCTTCGATGGTTGCTCTCGTGATGTGGCTCTTACTATGGTTCAAGTTCAATCCAAACAACACACCGCGCGCATCGGCGTTCCAGTTAGGGGCTCGCTCGCCGAGAAAGAACGGCAGCATAATCAAACCGTCGGAGCCGGCCGGAATTTTACCGGCGGCTTCAATCAGTACCTCGTAGGGATCACCCCCCCGGCTTTCGGCTTGCAATCGTTCCGCTTCCCCTAAATTGTCGCGTAACCAGCGCAAGCCCGGCTGTAAGTAGTGGGCACGACCTCAGGTAGACAATCCTCCGAAATCCCCAGAAACTGCATCAATTCTCTATCCCACTCCAGCCTCAGGAAGTTGTACAACCCGGAGCCGCTGGCGATCGAATGATCCACCACCCACTCCCCTGTCCAAAGCAGGAACACGTAGTCTTTAATCGACCCGAAGCGTGGTGACTGCGCGGCCAGCCCAGGCCTTTGTTTCAGCACCCACGCTATCTTGGCCAGGGGATACATGGGGTGAACCGGACAGCCGACACGCCGGTAGATGGACAAGAAATCCAACCCGCTCGTCTTCATCTCTGTAACCAGCGCTTGGCTGCGGTTATCGGCCCAAGTCATCAGGCTCGAGATCGGGCGAAGCCTGCGATCATAGGCGAGAAAACTATGGAACACGGAGCTGAAAGCTATGCCATCCGGCTTTCGTCCCTGGCGATCCAGATGTAACGCAACCTCGCGCAGCACCGCCTCCACCGCCGCCACGATTTCGTCGGGATTTTGTTCCGCCCAACCAGGCTGAGGGGTTTTTAACTGATACTCGCGGGACGCCGCACAGTGGCAGTGGCCGTCAGGCGCATAGGCTACCGCTCTGACGCCCGTAGTTCCAATATCAATGCCAATCCATGTTGGTACCAGCATGCCCATCTCACTTTGCCGCCGGCGGGTAACTCATCCGACCTTTAGTTGATTTCCGTAATGTAATGTAATAAGGATAAGTATTCCATAGGTGATCGAGAATTTCATGCTGCATTTGGGGATGAGATTGGATCAAGCATTGACATCAACATCCCCTGAAGCACAGAATAACCGGGCGGTTGCGTCCGGCTTGGTTGTCACCAACCTTTTGATCGACAAAAGGCAGGCAGCATTCCGGGAGTGTGTCGGTCAGGCGAATATCAGGAGCGGCAAAATGACGGGTCCCACGCTACAGTTCGAAACCGACTCGACGATTGGAGTCCAGCAATGGCTCGACATCTACCGGCGGATGGTGGCCATTCGCCGGTTTGAAGAGCACGTCAATGACCTCTATACGCGGGCGCTTATGCCCGGTCTCGCGCACTTGTATAGCGGCGAAGAGGCGGTGGCGGTCGGAGTCTGTTATGCGCTCCGGACCGACGATTACATTACCAGCACACATCGCGGCCATGGGCACTGTCTGGCAAAAGGAGCTTCGCCCGAGCGGATGTTTGCGGAATTGCTCGGCAAAGAAGCCGGGTACTGCCGGGGCAAAGGCGGATCGATGCACATTGCCGACCCGGCTACCGGCAACCTGGGGGCAAACGCAATCGTCGGCGGAAGCGCGGGCATCGCAACCGGAGCGGCATTTTCCGCCAAGCGTTTGGGAAACGGCCGGGTGACGGTTTGCTTTTTCGGAGATGGAGCCGTCGCCCAGGGCTTACTGTATGAAGTCATGAACCTGGCACAGCTCTGGAAGCTGCCCGTCATCTATCTCTGCGAGAACAATCTGTACAGCGAGTACACCTCCAATGCGGAGATCTTCGCGGGCGACCTTATGGGCCGGCCGGCGGCGTTTGGGATGCACGCCGAAAGCGTGGACGGACAGAACGTCCGGGCGGTTTATGCAGCGGCGAAACGGCTGGTTGAAAGAGCGCGTCATGGGGATGGTCCAGCCTTCCTGATGTGCAATACCTACCGCTATCGGGGTCATCACGTGGGCGACATCAACCGCGGCTACTATCGTTCGAAAGAAGAGGAGCAGCGATGGATGACCGAGCGCGATCCCATCACCGGGCACGGGGCTTGGTTGCTGGAACAGAATTTTGCCGATGCGAGTCTTCTGCAGCAGATTGAGGCGGAGGTCGCGAGCGAAATGGAGGCGGCTGTCCAATCCGCTCTGGCGGCGCCTTATCCCAGCCTGGACCAGGTGGAGAAGGACATTTATGCCTGAAACAAAGGGTCGCGAACTGACGTTTGGCGAAGCCGTCAAAGAGGCGATTGCGGAAGAGATGCACCGCGATTCGCGCGTGTTCGTCATTGGCGAAGATGTCGCGGAGGCGGGAACGCCATTCAAAGTGCTGTCCGGGCTGGTGGATGAATTCGGCACCGACCGCGTGATTGATACTCCGATCTCGGAGCCCGGTTTTACCGGTCTGGCGGTCGGGGCGGCGATGACCGGCCTGCGTCCGATCGTGGACATCATGTTCGGCGATTTCATCACCTTGACCATGGACCAGATGGTGAACCAGGCGGCCAAGATTCACTACATGTCGGGCGGCCACTGGAGGGTCCCCATGGTGATGCGAACCACGCTCGGCGCCGGCCGCCGGTCGGCGGCGCAACACTCGCAATCGCTGCATGCCTGGTTCAGCCATATCCCGGGGCTCAAGGTGGTCATGCCATCGACCCCTTACGACGCCAAGGGACTGATGAAGACCGCCATTCGCGACGAGAATCCGGTGGTCTTTTTCGAAGACAAAATGATGTACAAGCTGAAAGGGCCGGTGCCGGCGGAGGATTATACGATTCCTTTCGGGGTCGCGGATGTGAAGCGCGCCGGCAGCGATATCACCATCGTGGCGACCAGCAGCATGGTGCAGGTTGCCCTCGGCGCGGCGGATTTACTGGCGGATGCCGGGATCAGCGCCGAAGTGATCGATCCGCGTACGATGTGGCCCCTGGATGAGCCAACCCTGATCGCCTCGGCGACCAAGACTTCGCGGGTCATCGTCGTCGACGAAGGCTATGAACGCTATGGCGTTACCGCCGAGATTGCCGCGGTGATTGCCGCCGGCGCTTTCTTTCATCTGGAAGCACCCGTCAAACGGATGGGAGCCATGCATGTCCCGATTCCATTCTCGCCCCCACTGGAAGATGCAACCGTGCCCAGCGAAAAATCGGTATTCGAGGCCGCACGCGAGCTTTGCGGCAAGTCGTAGGTAAGCAACGATGGCTATCAGGGTTGTGATGCCCGCTCTTGAGATGGCGCAGGAGACCGGAAAGCTTGTGTCCTGGATCAAGCAGGAAGGTCAAACCGTAGCCAAGGGAGAGCCTTTGCTGGAAATTGAAACCGATAAAGCGGTGATGGAAATCGAATCTCCGGGTGATGGCATGCTCGCTGCTGTAAGCGCGCGGCCAGGAGCCGAGGTGCCCGTCGGACAAACCATCGCCTGGCTTGTTCTTCCCGGCGAGCTTCCGCCGGTTGAGGACACGCCGCACGAGTCCGGGCGAAGGATGACGGCCGGGCCCGAAACCCCACCCCCTGCGGCCGCCAGCCAAGCTGCGGCGCCGCCGGCGGCAACCCAGCCAAAGATTTCTCCCAAAGCGCGCCGTCTGGCCAAAGAGCATGCCATCGACTTGAGCCGTGTACGCGGGTCGGGGTCTGGGGGAGAGATTCTGACGACGGATATCCTGGCGCTGGTCGAAGCCGGCGGTGCTCCTGCCCAGCCGGAGCTGGAAGCGCTGAGCTCGACCGCCAAACTCATGGCGGAGCGAACCACCAAGAGCTGGACCAGCGTACCGCACTTCTTCGTCGTCCGTGAGGTCGATGCAGGCGCACTTCTGGCGGCACGCGAGAGGTTGTTGCCGGAAATTGAAAAAGCGTTCGGAGTGCGACTGACCCACACTGATCTGCTGGTTGCGCTGGGGGCTCGCGTGCTGGCCAAGCACCCGCGTTTGAACTCGGTGTGGACTGAACAGGGAATACGCCCTAATCGACAGGTGAACATGAGCATAGCCATGGCCGTGGACGATGGCGTGGTGGCGGCGGTGATTCCCCATGCCGATGCTACAGGTTTAGGCGAGATTGCCGTGCAGCGGCGCGATCTGGCCGAGCGTGCCCGGGCGGGACGCCTGCGTTCTTCGGATATTACGGGCGCGACCTTCACCATCAGCAATCTTGGCATGTACAACGTCGACGCTTTTAACGCCATCATCAGCCCGCCGCAGGTGGCGATTCTGGCGGTCGCGCGGATTGCGGAGCGAGTGGTGCCGGTCGACGGCAAGCCGGGCATTCGGCCCATGATGACCTTGACGCTGTCGGCCGATCACCGCGTGGTGGACGGCGCGCGAGCGGCGATTTTCCTGCAAGAATTGGCGGAAGCGCTTGAGGCGCCCGGAATCACTCTTCAATCCGAAATCTGATTTTCGCTTTGGCCAAGTCCTTCGACCAGTAGAATAGCCTCTGCAATCTCCCGGATTGGCTTACGGAGGCGGCGGCTTTCGTTGCGCAGGCGCTCATAGGCCTGCTGCTCGGTCCACTCGTATCTCCGCTGCAAGAGACCCTTGGCGCGCTCGACCAGTTTTCGCGTCTCTAATTGCCGTTTGATTTGGAGTGCTTCGTCCTGAAGCTTGGTATTTTCTTCGGCCAGCAGAGATAGCGCAATTGCGCCGCCCATCTGCTCTCCGACAAACAACAAAAGCGATATCTCCTTGGACGTATGCTCGTGCGGCTTCCGGTGATGCACGTTCAGCACGCCGATGACCTCGCCGCCGCTTACCAATGGAACGGAAAGGAAGGCATGGTAAGTGTCTTCCACCAGGGTTGCGAAAGACTTGAAACGGCAATCCGCGGAAGCATTCCGCGCCAGGGCAACCACGGTTTTATGCTGCGCCACCCAGCCGGTAACGCCTTCGCCCAGTTTCAGCCGCACGCTGCCGATTTCCGGCGCGTGCGGTATCTGCGAAGCCCGTAGCACAACATCCCCCGTCGCGCGATCGGCAAGATAGACAAGGCATGCGTCGCTTCCAGTCACTTCGACCGTGATGGCAATCAACTCCTGGAGTATTTCGCCGATCGCCAGACCGGAGCTGACGATCTTACTGGTGCGGTGCAGAATCGCGATATGAGATGAGTCTGCTCCATTCCCATCGTCCACTTCGCTCCCAGGATGCGTCATAGGAGCTTATGCTCCTCTAGCTTATCGATAAGGATATCCAGCAGAGACATCACGATTTCAGGGCGAAGCCTTGCCTCATCCACCAGATGCCTGGAGCAAATCGGCAGGCCTTCCCAATCGGGAAGTTCATCGGAGCCGATGCTTCCGTACAATTGGTAGCGGCCGGGGTTGGGGCACTTCGCGATATGACAATGGCTTGGGTATTCTTCCCGGTTCTCCTTGCGATTGATTGATACCAGGTTAAACATATTAATCCGCTTTTCAAACCTTCCTTAACAATCCGACGCTGCCCGTAAACAATACGATTAGGCCGAGCGTAAGTTCACGAACGTCGAGTGTCCAATCAAAAGTTCTTATGACGTGTATTACCCGCTGCTTTACATTAGTCATCGATTGGTAACATCGAAACTTTCGATTGGACGCAGTGACCCTGCTTGTACTACTGTTCTCTTGTCGTCAAGGAACGCTGTAGAAGATTTCAGTGACTCCGTCGTTGCTGTCATAAAAGTTTTTTTCGT
>Ga0224555_1005433_pt1 | contig 10685 bp, 5 predicted proteins | sample 714S23034metaG_FD_180687 | JGI IMG/M metagenome (GOLD analysis project Ga0224555, IMG submission 180687) | Peat soil microbial communities from Stordalen Mire, Sweden - 717 S2 30-34 | ecosystem: Environmental > Terrestrial > Soil > Wetlands > Peat | place: Sweden: Norrbotten County, Stordalen...
GGAGGATGCGGGAGAGGCCGGCAACGGGATTGATGAGGGTCACAAGCGCGGCGAACAGGGGGTAAGCCTCCACGGATCCGATAGGTACCATTGTATGCGATGCAGGAATTGGGCGCGGGGATTGGCGGGTGGGACGTGGGGATTTGCCGATCACAGCTAACTCGATGGGCGCCTCAGGCTCACAAACCTCGCGGGAAACTCGCGCAAAGTTAGTTACAGGCTTTTAGACTGGCGTGTATTGCGATTCCAGTTCGGGGCGGAGGAACATCTCCACGGGATTTGGGGTGGGACGCCCCAGCAGGAATCCCTGAACCTCGTTCGCTCCGTAAATGCGGATGAGTTCCAGTTGCTCTTGCGTTTCAACGCCCTCGACGATTACGCGCATGCCGATATTGTTGGCAAGCGAAATAAGCGTGCGGACCATGGACTCGCTCTCAGGCTTTTTGCGAAGATCTCTAACAAAGGATCTATCGATCTTGAGTGAGTCGAATGGCAACGAGGGCAGATAACTCAGGCACGAATAGCCGGTGCCGAAATCGTCGATGGCCAAGCTGATTCCGAGGGCGCGAAGACGATTCATTGGCTCGGCTGAGGACAGCGCGCCACCCAGCATCACGGATTCGGTGAATTCTATTTGCAGCAGCTCCGGCTTGAGCCCGGTTTGCCGGAGAGTGAAGCCCACCTCTTCCACAAATCCCTTGCGGTGGAGCTGAATGCTGGAAACATTGACGGCGACCTGGACCGGGCGGGGCAGGATGCCCTGCCATTTCACAGCCTCGGCGCACGCGAGCTGCATGATGTAGGCGCCCAGAGCCACAATCAATCCGCTCTCTTCGGCAATGGGGATGAACTTGTCGGGCGGGATCTGGCCTAGAGTCGGATGGGTCCAGCGGGCCAGTGCCTCAAATCGGACCAGGCGGAGACTGGCCACTTCAAACTCGGGCTGGTAATGCACCGATATCTCGTTTCGTGCGATGGCTCCCCGCAACTCGTTCTCCAGGGTCAACCGCTCATGCACGAGGGAACCGATTTCAGGAGTAAAGTACATCACCCGATTCTTCCCCTCCCGTTTGGCGGCATACATAGCGCTGTCGGCTTGCCTCATCAGCTCCTCGCCGCCGACCGCACTATCGGGAAAGATGCTGATGCCAATGCTGGCGCTTATGGTGATGTCGTGGCCTTCGACCGAGAGGGGATTGGAGATGGTTTCAAGCAGGTTGGTAGCCACTTTTGCCGCCTCTTCCTTGCCATGCAGTCCGCAAAGGACCACCAGGAACTCATCCCCGCCGAGGCGAGCCAGCAAGTCCGATTCGCGGACCCGCGATCGCAGGCAATTCGCCACCTCGACCAGCAGCGAGTCGCCGATGGAATGACCAAGGCTGTCGTTGACGGCTTTGAATCCATCCAGATCCAGATAGATGACGCCGATTATGGACTTTTCCCTCCTGGCCCTGGCTAAGATGGAATTGAGCGTGTCGGAGATATATCGTCGATTGTGGAGGCCGGTGAGAGGATCGTTGAGCGACTGGAAAACGGCCGCATCTTTGGCTTTCTGCAACTCGGTCTGATTGTGCCTGAGCTGCGTAACATCGATCGCGGTGGTCTCATAGACCATGCCTTCCGGGGTATCGACAGGCGTGATATTCATCAAGAGCTGTACGGAAGCGCCATTATCGCGGCGCAGGGTTGTGTCGCGATTGCTCACGGCGCCGTTCCGGAGCGCAAGGCGCAATTGCTCCTGCTGATCGGGATCGACTTCGAAGTCCCAATACGAGTGGCCGGCAAATTCCTCGCGAGTTCGAAATCCGAGCATTTTGACAAACGCAAGATTGAAATCGAAGATGACGCCGTCGGGTCGCCAACAAAAGACCGCCGCAAGGTTGCGCTCAAACAGACGCTGGTATTTTGTTTCCAATTGCAGTTCGTTTTCGAGCCTGGTGCGGATGGTCGTGGTCTGTTTGCGCACGGTTGACCTCAACTGTTTCACCCAGATGAGCGGCGCGAGGATGCAGACAATCATGCCGCCGAGGATGCTCAACCCACGCTTGAGCGTCAGCCAGTTACTCCCTCCGAGCACCACCATGTCCGCCGGCGAATCGATGAGGAGTTGCAGGGATTCGGGCCATTGCGGCGTTGCGCTGCGGATCACCGCGACGCCGGTCAACTCGAGATTGGAATCGCTGGCGAGGCCGACCACCTCTCGCGCGGTGTTGTTGCGAAGCAACTTCGCACTGAAGCGCTGTCGTCCATCATCGAGCAGGAACAGGTACTCCGTCGCGGTTGCACTCTGCGAGATCAAATGAGCCTTCAGGCGCACGCGCCTTCCATTCAGGAAGCGCTTGAGCACTTCCTCAGCGGTCAAATCGAGCGGCACAACGTTGTTCTTGCTCGATCGGATCGCGGCCACCCGCACCGTGGAATCCGACAACTGGAGGGCCGACAGGTCTCCATGGCCTGGGAACCCAACCACGTCTACCGTACTTCCCGCATGGACATCGACAGCGTCCGCGGTTTCAATACTCAGCGCTCCGGTATTGTCCTGGATGAAGAATTGCCGGGGAGACTCCCACGTCACCGTGCCGCGGACGTGGATCTGGTGAGCGAAGCGCTTGTCCGCTTCCGAAGCGCGCAAATTCCCTATCGGCGTTGGCGCGGAAGAGAAAGAATCCTGCATGGCAGGGTCTTCAACTTTGATATCTTCCAGACTGGTGGCGAAAACCTGCGCGCCCACACGCTTATTTTCCGCATTCATGTGGCTGCCGGCGACGCCAGTCACCTTGACTGTGGCGCCGATGAGCTGTTGCGCCGCTGGGTTGTCAGGGTGGGGCACGATGATCCATGCCACGTCCTTTCCATCGAAGATGCGGAAACAGATGCGCGCCCAGGTCTTATCGCAAGGGCGCAGCACGCCTTCTGTGACCACCCAACTACTGTCTGACCCACCCGCGTCAAGCTCTTTGACACTTCTTGGCTCCGGGGTGGGAAGAGGCCCGTGGCCGATAATCTGGATTGCCGGCTGCGCCACATTTGGCGACACGTCCCCCGCGCTCGTGACTCCGTCCACGAGCACTGTCGAGCCTGGCGGATACGCTTTGTTGTTGCCATGCACGTTGAGATAGATTGAGCCGGTTCGATCGCGAACAAAGAGCAAGCCCCATTCTGGATCTGAGTAAGTAACCACACCCTGCAGTTCCACCGGGTGCGACTTCGCGGCTTCGGCATTGCCCAGGTTGTGGATTTGCTGCACAGTTTGCAATGGATGTCCGGCCCTCGATGAGGGGAACACCGGTGCGGCAAGTTCCTGGACTTCAATATCTTCCAGACTGTTGACAAACAACTGCGCGCCCACCCGCCGGTTTGCCGCGTCCATGTGGCTGCCGGCAACGCCTCTCACCTTTACGGTAGAGCCAATAAGGCGCTGCGCAGCGGGACTGTCCTTCTCCGGCAACACCACCCACGCCATCGCCGCTCCATCGAATATGCGGTAGCAGAGGCGGTTCCAGCCCGTATCGCACGATCGCAGCACGCCTTCGGTGACCACAAACTGGCTTTCTCCCACTCGGTCGTTCAGTTCGGCCACGCTCCTCCGCTCCGGGATGGGAGGTAGCCCATGGCCTAGAACCGTTACCTTCGGCTGCACCACAATGGGCGCGCCAGGCCCCGGCGCTGAAATGCCGGTTATCCTTGCAAGCGTCCCGAGCGGATATCTGTTTTTTGATCCGTGGACGTCAATGAAGATCGAACCGGTCGAGTCGGCGAAAAACAGCAATCCCCAGTCAGGATCGGAATATGTCACCACGCCTCGAATTTGAACAGGGATTGCTTTGCCGGCCTCGGAGTTGGACAGCCTTTGAAATTCCTGAATCGTTCGCAATGGAAATTGGTGACCGGGTTGATCGACCGCCTGGGAGAACGCAAGCAGTGGAGAGTGCAGCAAAATCAGGGCCAACGGCAGAATCGCGGAGCGCATTCTTGACCCTTTCCACACTGTGCTATTTGCCATTGTCCCCATTCCCTGGACCGTCTTGCTGTATCAAATGGAACGCAGGTTTGCTCGCGCTGCTCTTCCGCGCAACCGCATCTTAAGTTCATCGGCAGGTGGCCAGAATCAAATCAGTGCGACTAAAGGCGCCTTTCTCGCCATTGGTAACGTCCCGGTACCGCCAGGAAACGGACCAATGAACGAATTTCGCTCGAATGGGCGAATCCGAGCCTTTGGCCGAATGGGACGGCAGACCGGCAATCCGTCAATTACTGGTTGATTGACTTTCTTCCGGACTGCGGGTGGGGAAGAGTTAACTGAAGCCGGCGTTCTCGGGCGCAGCCGGGGAAGTTGCTCCTGGCAGGCCTGTTGGCGTAGTGTTTTCTCGCAGTTGGAGATACGCAAATGTCTACTCTTACGTCTTCTTCTATCGTTGCGGCTGCGGGCGGCAGTTTTTTGCTGGACTCGCGGACGCCTGCCGAAATCTTCACTCCCGAAGACCTGAACGAGGAACAGCGGCAGATTGCCGCGACCGCTATCCAGTTTGCCCGCGAGGAGATTTTGCCGGCGGCGGAGGCCATTGAGGCCAAAGAGCCGGGGGTGTTGAAGGGGATTTTGCAAAAAGCGGCCGGGCTGGGGTTCACCTCCGTCGATATTCCCGAGGAGTACGGCGGCATGGGGATGGACAAGATCACATCCACGCTGGTTTCCGATCGCCTTTCGGTGCTGGCGAGCTTTTCAACGGCATTCGGCGCGCACATCGGGATCGCCACGCTGCCGCTGGTCTGGTACGGCACCGAGGAGCAGAAGCAGCGCTATCTGCCCAAGCTGGCTTCAGCGGAATGGATCGGGTCGTATGGTCTGTCGGAGGCCAGCTCCGGGTCGGACGCGATGAATGTGCGAACACGGGCCACGCTTTCAGAGGATCGGAGCGAGTACATCCTGAACGGCGAGAAGATGTGGATTACGAACTGCGGGATCGCCAGTTTGTATACGATCTTCGCGAAGATAGACGGCGAGAAGTTTTCCGCGTTTCTGATTGAGCGGGACACACCGGGGCTGACCGTGGGCGCGGAGGAACACAAGCTGGGGATTCATGGTTCGTCGACTTGCCCGCTGGTGTTGCAGGACTGCCATGTGCCAGTCACGAACCTGCTGGGCGAGGCCGGCAAGGGACACCATATCGCATTCAACGTGCTGAACATGGGACGGTTCAAGCTGGGCATTGCCTGTATCGGCGGGGCGCGGCATGCGCTGGGGCACATGATTCGCTATGCGAAGGAGCGCGTGGCTTTTGGAAAGCCGATTGCGGAGTTTGGGCTGATTCAGCGGAAGATTTCCGCTTCGGCTACCCGGCTTTACGCTGCGGAAAGCATGGCTTATCGCACCGTTGGGATGATTGACGCGAGCCTGGCGCAGCTTACGCCGGAGCAATCGCGCACGCCGCGCGAGATTCAGAAGCGGATCGAGGAATACGCGGTTGAGTGCTCGATTCTGAAGGTCTACGGATCGGAGATGTTGAGCATGGTGGCGGATGAGCTGGTTGCTACGATGGGCGGCTACGGCTACGTGGAGGAGTATCCGGCGGAGCGGTTCTATCGGGACGCGCGCATCAACCGGATCTTCGAGGGGACGAACGAAATCAACCGGATGATTATTACCGGTTGGCTGATGAAGCGCGCGTTGAGCGGGCAGTTGCCGCTGCTGGGGGCGATCAAGAAATTGATGGATGAGGTGACGCAGCCGCCGTCGTTCGATGCGGGCGGAGATGCGGGTGAGTTGCTGGCGCGCGAAGCGGAGGTGCTGGCGGCGGTGAAGAAGATTGCGCTGTTCGGCGCCGGGGTGGCCAGCCAGCGGTTTATGGCCGCGTTGCAGGACCAGCAGGAGGTGATGGCGGACCTGGCCGACATTATTGCGCAGGTCTATGCGCTTGAAGCTTCACTGCTGCGGGCGCGAAAGCTGGCGGGAGCGGGGCGCGGCACGGCCGATGTGGCGGCGGCGATGACCGGGCTGGTGGCGGACGAAAGCATGGGATTGGCGGAGACGGCGGCGCGGCACGTGCTGGCCGCGTGCGCGGAAGGCGACCTGCTGCGGACGCAACTGGCGATTTTACGCAGGCTGGCGCGCGTTACACCTGCCGATGCTGTGGGACTGAGCCGGACGGTGGCCCGGCACTGCATTCAGGTGGAACGGTACCCGCTTTGAGATGATGCGTGCTAACAAGAAACATGATGGAAGATGGAAGGACCCGATGGCGGAGGGTTGGCCTTTGTGCTATCCCACCCATCGGACAAAAACAGAGACGTCCGATGGATGGGGCACCCGCAGTTTCATCTCCGGTGGGTCGGCGCTGGATCCAACTAGATTATTGCTGGGGCAAGTCTCATTGCTGGGCCAAATTGAGGATTAGTGCTGAACGACGACGGTGAGGTTGAGGTCAACCGGAATGTTCTGGTTGTCAAGGGTAGCGGGGCGGAAGTGGAGCTTCTGAACGGCTGCTACCACGCGGGCATCGAGGTCGTGGTTGACGGACTTGACGACCTGTACGTTCTGGGCATTGCCGGCCTCGTCGACATTGAGGCTGACACCGACTTCAACCTGGCTGGGAAGGACCGAGTCGAATTCGTTGGGCAGGATGATGCCATCGGTGGATCCGATGACCTTGGGTGGGACCACTCCGGTGCTGATACGAGTGACCTGGGCTGGGGTGTTGGCGTCGGTCGCGGGCTGGCTTGCAAAGGCCGCAACGGTGGCGAGCGGGGAGAGCAGAAGGCTGGCGATGAGAATACGGCGCATGAATTACCTCCAATGGTCAGAAGTGACCATCACCAATATAGCGCTAAACAGATACGATTGTCAAATAAATTATTCATAGCGATTATTTTCAATCACTTAGCTTAGATAAAGCACCAACATCTTACATGATGATAGAAAATGCTTGATTTCTTCGCAGTGTAGGACGATGGGGAGGGGTTGCATTACGGAATCTGTGAAGCCGGTTTTGGAAGCAGAAAAAACCCCAGGTTCCGGAGTCGGAACCTGGGGCGAGAGGGTAACTGCGGCAGTTAAGAAAGCGAGTTAGTCGCCGAGGGAGATGGCGGGTTTGCCCGCCAGTCTCTGGCTGATGTGTTGGCCGATGCGGTCGGCGAAGCCCCCGGTTGCGCCGGGCGCGGTGTTGATGAGGACGACCGCGGCGTAGTCGCCTTTGGGGTTGAAGAAGGCGTAGGAACTGAAGCCGCCGGTGCCGCCGTTGTGCCAGTAGTCGCCGGAGTCTTCGATATAGAGCCAGGCGAGGGCGATGCGCATTCCGGGAGCGACGTCGGCGCGCAGTTCGTGCTGCTGGACGAGAGCGGCGGAGAGAGTGGCTGCGGGGGAGTTGCCGTCTACGTGCTTGAGGTTTTCCGGATGCAGGTTGGCTTCGATGTAGGTGAGCATGTCGGAAGCGTCGGAGCGGATGGCGCCTGCGCCGGCGAGGGCGTCGAGATCCCAGGCATGCGCGGGGCTGTGGTCGGCGTCGTGGCCCTGCATGAAGCGGGCCTGTTGGGCAGCGCTGAGTGCGACGGTGGTGTCTTTGAGGCCGAGGGGATCTGCTATTTCTTCCTTCATGAGTGCGGGGTAGGAGAGGCCGGAGTGGACGGCGAGCGCCTGGCCGAGGAGTCCCATGGCGAGATTGCTGTAGAGAAAGCCTGGTTTCGCCGGCCTGGCTACGCCCTGTTTGGCGATGAAGGCGTAGAGATTGGCGGCGCCGTAGTCGGCATAGGGGTTGCTGGGGTCGGCGGGCTTGAAGTTGTCGGGCATACGCGGCAGGCCGGAGTGCTGAGTGGCGATGTCAAGGAGAGTGATTTCATCTCCAGTGGGCTTGGCGACGGTGCCGGGCGGCAGAAGCTCGCGGATGGGCGTATCGAACTTCACTTTGCCCTGTTCGACTAATTGCGACAGGATCAGGCAGGTGAAGGTCTTGGAGATGGAACCGATTTCGAAGATCGAGTCGGGCTTGGCGGCGCCGTAGGTGAAGATATAGCGCTTGCCATGCTCGACTACGCCGATGGAAACGCCGGCGCCGGTGGAGGGAGCGAGCTGGCCGCTCTTGAGCGCCGCGGCGATGTCCTTGTCGAGAACGGCTTGCAGGTCGGCTGCGGCGACCGGGGGCATGGCTGGATCGTAGGTGGGAGGCGGAATGGGTTTTGCTTCGAGTGCGGTGAGTTGGCGGGTGAAGTTCAACGGGAGCGGTTTTCCCTGGTCCCAGGTTCCGGTGAGCGCGTTTCCGTCGGCGGAGAGCTTGCCTGACCAGTGACCCGCAAAAGCAGGCACATCGAAATTGAAGTCGCTGCCGGAAAAGAAGACTTTGTCGCAGTCGATTCCCATGGCGCTCTGGTCGACGCTGTCGGCGGTGCAGAACTCGTGGCCGGTGCTGTCGCTTTTGACATGAAGCTGGATGCGGAGGGCCTTGGCGCCGGCCTGGAGTGAGCCCAGCCAGATGCCGTCGACGGCGGAGGGCTTGGCGGCGGCAACAAAGGTATCGCGCGAGAACTTGAGCGGCTGCGGAGCGCCCTGGTCCCAGGTTCCGTCGAGGGCGTCGGCGGTGACGGCGCCTTTCCATGAGCCGTGCACGGCGGGAACAGTGAAGGCGAGAGTTTGGCCGTCGAGATGAAAATCGGCACAGGGGATTCCCATGGCCCCTTGATCAGTGCTGTCGAGAGTTCCGGTGATGACGCCTGCGGGGTCGACCTTGATGTGCAGCTTGACGTGCAGAGGGCCGAGCATGCCTGCGTAGTCGCCGGCGACGGTGGGAGCGGGCTGCGCGGAGGAGGGTAAGAGCAAGAAGGCGAGCATCATCGCGCATGCGATGGCGGCAGCGCGCGCATAGGAGAGGATTCTTGACGGAGAAGCGTCTCCGCGGGACGAATGCCGGAGCACCTGCATGGCGGCGACTCTCTTTCTGGTCTTTGAGGCCTTTAGATTCTTACCGTTTCATTCGTAAACAAGAATACTTCAACAAATTCAGGCAGCTTGGAGCAATTGGATGATGTTTTGGATGGAGTGGTCGGCTTTGTGGAAGGCGGTTTCGAGTTTGCTGTTGGGGCGTAGGGCGGCAGCGGGCTGATGATGAAAGAGGCTGTTTGCAAGCGGGCCGCAGAGTTGCTTGTGGAAGAGGATGAAGAGCAGGGCGACCTTGGTTCCTTTCTCCGTCAGCCGATAGGCATAGCGCTTTCCGTCGCGGGCGAGCAACCCATGGGCTTTCAGTTTGCGCAGGTCGTAACGGAGTTGATTGAGCCCATAGCGGTCCGCGTCGATGGCGAAGGTGGTCAAGGTGGCCTCGTGGATCTGGCGAGTTGTCCAGCCGGATACCACCGTGCTGCTGTGCAGCAGCACTTCCATCAGGCGGATCGTGCGCGTGTCGTGGATCTTGATGCCGGGGTACCTGGCCGTACCGACGGCGATGGGCAGCGCCAGCCGTTGGAGCAGCGGAAAGTCGACATGCACGTTCAGCCATTGGGCCTGGAAAGCGGCGAATCGGCCGGTGACCGCGAGCAGCTTTTCGCGCACTTGGGCGAGATGATCCAGGCCCTTTTTCAAGCCGAAATCGGCCAGGTTGTTGGAGCAGGCCTCGTTGCGCAGATAGGTGGAGAACTTCTCGTATTGCTTGATGAAGGCGTTGCGGTAGTAGGCGCGAAAGATGTGATGTCCGTGCTCGACCTGTTCGACGACCGTGTTCAGCTTGCCCTTCAGCTTTTTGGTGATGCGCTGTCCGAACACCTCGGCGATCTTGTTGGCCGTCATGCTCCACAGGCCGATCTCGCAGCCGCGCTCGAAGATCCTGTGGATGGGGAAGTTGCGCTTGAAGATGAAGTTGCGGCAGTATTCGATCTGGCTGACGGCATAGAAGCGGCGCAGGTTCATCGCCGCCCGCTCGCGCTTGGAAAACTTCGGCCCCAGTATGAGCGTCCAGTACTCGAGCCGCTTGCGGATGACTTCGGAGGTGAAGCGGTCCGCGGCAGCTTGCAGCGCCTCCGGGTCGGAGACGGCCAGGAAGGCGTTGTCGTTCTTGCGAAAGCCGACCTTCTCGCGGCCCAGTTCCTTCTCGATAAAGTTGTGGCCGTTCAGATAGTAGGTTGTCTGAAAGGGAAAGAACGAGGCCGCGCGCATCACCATCGGTCCCAGCGTTTCGTCGCGGATGTAAAAGTAATAGTGCGTGAAGCGGCTGCGCTGGCGAGCCAGGATGCGGTAGTTGGGATCGGCGGTGGCAAAGCGAGGCACTGCCGAGCGGAACGTCTGGCCCTGTTCCATGCTTTTCAGGATGAAATACACGCCGTGCCGCCCGGCCCGTTCCATGCGACGCAGGGCGGGACGGACATAATCTTCCTTGCGCACCTTCGGCTCAGCCCACTCGATGGGGGCGTGGTTGCGGGCAAACGCCTCCACCCATGCCTGATACTCGTTGGTCCGCCGCGACAGCACTTCCTTGCCGATCACCGGTTCGCCGACCACGTTCTGAAAAAAGTGAACCACCTGCCCTGGCCGGGACAGGCCGCTCAGATAACCGTTGATCACCACCCGGTCAAAACAGTGGTATACAAAGAGCAGCAGGCTGCCAAACAGCCTTGTGAATGTCTCCACCGGTCGCCCTCCCGTGTTCTCGTCTTGACAACAAGATCATCGGACAGACGACCGGCGGAGGCAAATTTCAAATATGTTTGGATAG
>Ga0224555_1005437_pt1 | contig 10681 bp, 7 predicted proteins | sample 714S23034metaG_FD_180687 | JGI IMG/M metagenome (GOLD analysis project Ga0224555, IMG submission 180687) | Peat soil microbial communities from Stordalen Mire, Sweden - 717 S2 30-34 | ecosystem: Environmental > Terrestrial > Soil > Wetlands > Peat | place: Sweden: Norrbotten County, Stordalen...
AGCGAGCCGCGGTATTGTCCTTGATAATGCCCCACTTGGCCGCGCGGTCGATGATGGAAAACGTGGCCGGCACCAGTGTGGTCGCCGCCTGAACGTCTTTCTTTTCAAAAGCTTTGCGCAGATTCCGGACTGCCAGACGCATGCGGCTGCGGCGCATTCGGTTCACTAATGTCCGCCGCTCGGTGATGCGGATCCGTTTCAACGATGCAAAATGGTTCGCCATTGTTAGTCGTCACACACCTTAACCCAAACTAATGCAACTTTTAGGGTATCGCATCCATTCCCGGTCCGTCAAAGCGGGCGCGGATAAAAAGCAGGGCTTGCGGCCGGCACGGTCCGCAAGCCCTGAATGTCCAAAACGAGCGCGAGGCCCGTTTCGTATGGAATCCACGGGCGGAACGGAGGTCACTTTGACTCCGCCTTTTAGGATTCCTGTGCTTCCCTCGTCTATATCTAGGAACGCGGATGTGGGCGTTTTGGTTACCAGTAATGTGGATGCAACCCGGTCGAGGTGGCTGTTAGGAACAGGAGATTTTACGAGCGCGCAAAAAAGAATACACTCCAAAACCGAGCATCAGGATGGCCAGCACAACGGCCAGCGCGAATTTGATGAAGTTGGCCGGATCCCCGTCCAGTTCGCGGTAGCCCCGGCGCACCGGTCCCAGCGCCACGAGCATCGTTAAGAGGAAGAAAACGAAGGCCAAAACCTCGTTCCAAAGGGCATGCAGCGGCTTGATGACTCCGGGCAGGAAGGAGGCGACGAAGGCTTTGGCCACGTGGGTCGCGGAGGGTTTGGATTGGAACGCGTTAGACATGGAATAACCGGCAATTTATGGTACCAAGCCGAGGGAACCCCTAATGTTCCGGCTGCGTCGTCCGATGGTAGGAGTGCACAGCCGCGATCCGGCGCGCGGATAGTTTTCCATCCGAAACGGGTTCGAGGCGATGGTATTCTGAAGGTGGCGGAAGGGGAATTTCCTTGGACGACCGTCTCAAGCAGTTGATGCAGGAATTGGGCAACGCCATCAACGACTCGCTTTCCGATTCGGATCGGATCGCCGAAGCGATCGGTGAGATCCGGAAGGCCGGCTTCGATGTCTTCCTGATCCTTGAGGCCACGATCGGCTTTAACAAGCGGAGCGCGGAGGGCGATGCCGAAGAAGAGGACGACCAGGCCGAACCGCATATCGAGGTCACCGAGGAGCGGTCGCATCGGGTGCGCCGCGGCGACACCGGGATCCGCCTGAAGTTCACGACGCAGGATCAGAAGTTTCTGCGCGCGCTGAAGATCTCGGTAGAAGAGGAATCTTCCGAATAGGGCGCGGCCGGGCGCTCGCGCCGGCCTTCACTCCGTAAAGAAGTTGCCTATGCGCCGGAAGCGCGCATAGCGATCTGCGACCAAATGCTGGGGCGACATGGCGCTCAGCTCGTCCAGATTTCGGATCAGCGCGAGGCGCAGATTCTCCGCGGCCAGATCGGCGTTTTCCTGCGCTCCGCCGGGCGGTTCGGGGACGATGCCGTCGATCAGAGCGAGGCGGCTGAGATCCGGAGCAGTGAGGCGCAGCGCCGCAGCCGCCAGTTCGCCTTTAGAGGCGTCGCGGTAAATGATCGCCGCACAGCTTTCCGGAGAAATCACGCTGTAAATCGAGTTCTCGAGCATGATCACGCGGTTGCCGATGCCCAGCGCCAGCGCGCCGCCGCTGCCGCCTTCTCCGATCACCACGACTACGATCGGGGTCTCCAGCCGGGCCATCTCGCGCAGGTTCCAGGCGATCGCCTCGGCCTGCCCGCGCTCCTCCGCATCGATGCCCGGATAGGCCCCCGGCGTGTCCAGGAAGGTGATCACCGGGCGGCTGAATTTGGCCGCCAGTTCCATCACGCGCATGGCCTTGCGGTACCCCTCGGGCTTGGGCATGCCGAAGTTGCGCAGCAGCTTCTGCTTGGTATCGCGGCCCTTCTGCTGTCCTACGAACATGACCGCGCGGCCGCTCAGATGGCCGTAACCGCAAACGATCGCCGCGTCGTCGCCGAAGCACCGGTCGCCGTGGATTTCCGTGAAATCGGGAGCCAGGCGGTAGAAGTAATCGAGCGCATGCGGGCGCTTCGGATGGCGCGCCAGCTTCACCCGCAGCCAGGCCGGATTAGTGGGCGGCGCGGCGCCCGGCGGCGCCGGCTCGGCCGGCGATTGAGTGGGCCGGGAGCGATCCGCGGCGCTTTCGGGCGGCAGCGCGGATATTGCGCGCTCCAGTTCCTCGTTGTGCGGCGTGCTGAACTCGTCTGCCATATCTCATTGCCGCAGCCCCGCACCGGCGCCAGCCGCGGATCCATCTACGAGGCTAACACTTCAATCGACTCCGGTCCGCAGATCCGCTCGATCTCGGCTCGGAATTCCCGGTCCGGCTGGACGCGCGCCGCCACATCCATGAGCACCACGAAGTCGCGCGTCTTTTCCAGCTTCAACCGCACCCCGGCCGCGCCCGGTTTGCGTTCAAACAGGCCCAGCAGCTCGTTCGCCCGCGCGGCGCCGCCGCCGACTTTCACGCGGATCGCAATCAGGCTCGGCAGGCTCACCCGCGCCTGTTCCAGCGGCACGATCTCCTGCACGTTCAGCTTGACCGAGCCATCCTCCTCCGGCATCGCCTTACCCCGCACCAGCACCGCGCGGTCTTCCTCGATTTCCTTCTCCAGCACGGCGTAGCGCCCGGCGAAGATCAGCGCCTCGGTGGCGCCGGTCCAGTCTTCCAGTTGCGCCACGGCCCACTGCTTCTGCTCCTTGTTACGCCGCCGCGCGATGCCGGTCAACAGCCCGCAGAGGGTCACTTGGGTGCCTCGTTCCACGCCCTCCAGGCTGTCGCTCGCGTGCGTCGCCAGCTCGCCGATTTTCCAGCGGTATTCGTCCAGCGGATGGCCCGTGACGTAGAATCCGATGGTCTCCTTCTCGCCCCTCAGCTTGGTCCGCGCGTCCCATTCGGGCACGTTGGGATACGCTCTCGCCGGCGCGCTGGCGGAGCCCGCCTCCAGCAGTTCCCCGAACAATCCCGTCTGGCCGCTGTCGCGATCCTTGCGCGCCCGCTGCCCGGTCTCCATGCATTCGTCGATCACGGCCATCTTCTGCGCGCGGCTGCCCGGCAGAGTGTCCATCGCGCCGGCCTTGATCAGGCTCTCAATCACGCGCCGGTTCACCGCCGCCAGGTCCACCCGTTCCGAAAAGTCGTCCAGCGAGGTGAATGTCCCGCCCAGTTGGCGCGCCTGGACGATGGTCTGCACCGCCCCGGCACCCACGTTCTTCACGGCCCCCAGGCCGAAGCGGATGGCCGTCGCCGCGGGCGTGAAATTCAGGTCGGATGCGTTCACGTCGGGCGGCAGAATCGCGATGTCCAGGTCGCGGCACTCGTTGATGTACTTCACCACCTTGGCCGTGTTGCCGGTTTCCGACGTCAGCAGCGCAGCCATGAATTCGACCGCGTAGTGCGCCTTCAGGTAGCCCGTCAGATAGGCCAGGTAACCGTACGCCGCCGAGTGCGATTTGTTGAACCCGTAGCCCGCGAACTCGGCCATCAGGTCAAATAGCTTCTCGGCCTTCCGCGCAGGATGGCCCAGCTCCGCCGCCCCGTTCAGGAAGCGCTGGCGCTGCTTGTCCATCTCGGCGGCGTTCTTCTTGCCCATCGCCTTGCGCAGGATGTCGGCCTCGCCCAGGCGGTAGCCGGCGATGCGCTGCGCGATCTGCATCACCTGTTCCTGGTAGAGGATGATGCCGTAGGTCTCCTCGAGAATCGGCTTCAGCTCCGGCAGGTCGTAGGTCACCTGCCGCCGGCCGTGCTTGCGGTCGATGAAATCGTTCACCACGCCGCCCTTGATCGGCCCGGGCCGGTACAGCGCGTTCAGCGCGATCAGGTCCTCGATGCGCTCCGGCTGGTAGCGCCGCAGCACGTCCTTCATCCCCGTCGACTCGAACTGGAACACGCCGCTCGTCAGGCCCTGCGAAAAAATCCTGCCGTAGGTGTCCGGGTCGTCCAGCGGCAGCTCCTCCAGGTCCAGCTCGACGCCGCGCATCTGCTTGATCAGTGCCAGCGCCTCGTTGACGATCGTCAGCGTCGTCAGGCCCAGAAAATCCATCTTCAGCAGGCCGAGTTTTTCCAGCCACTGCATGTCGTACTGGGTGACAATTTCGTCTTTGTTCGTTTTATAGAGCGGGACCAGATCCTTCAGCGGCTGCGGCGAAATTACCACGCCGGCCGCGTGCACGCTGCAATTACGCGCCATGCCCTCCAGCCGCAGCGCGACATCCAGCATCTCCCGCACGCGCGGATCGCCGGCCGCGGCCGCGTTGATCGCTGGCTCCTGTGCCAGCGCCTCGGGCAGCTTGATGTTGAGTTGATTCGGGATCAGCTTGGTCAGCTTCTCCGCTTCCGAATAACTCATCTCGAGCGCGCGCCCGACGTCCTTCAACGCCTGCTTGGCTCCGAGCGTGCCGAAGGTGATAATTTGAGCCACCTGCTCGCGACCGTATTTCTCAGTGACGTATTGGATCACCTCGCCGCGCCGGTTGGTGCAGAAGTCCACGTCGATATCCGGCAGGCTGATGCGCTCCGGGTTGAGGAAGCGCTCGAAGATCAGCCCGTATTGCAGCGGGTCGATGTTGGTGATGCCCATCGCGTAGGCCACCAGCGACCCGGCCGCCGAGCCGCGCCCCGGGCCCACCGGAATGCCCTTCGATCTGGCATGCCGGATGAAGTCCCACACGATCAGCAGATAGCCCGAGAAGCGCATCTGCTGGATCAGCGCGATCTCCGTCTCCAGGCGTTCTTCATACTCCGGCAGGCGGTGCTTCAGGCCGCCCCGCGCCGCCTGCTGCTCCAGCCGCGCGCGCCGCCCCTCGAAGCCCTGCCGCGCGACCCACGCGAAGTACGTGTCGATGGTGTGTTCGCGCGGCACGTCGAATTTCGGGAACGGCTCCGCGATCTGTTCCAGCTTCACCTGGCAGCGTTGGGCGATCTCCCAGGTCCGGTCGAGCGCGTCTTCCACTTCGCCGAACAGCGCCATCATCTGCTCGCGATTTTTGACGAACAGCTCCTGCGTCGAGAACCGCAGCCGCTTCTCGTCGTTCACCGTTTTCCCGGTCTGGATGCAGGTCAGGATGTCCTGCGCGCGCGCGTCGGACTGCTCCAGGTAATGCGCGTCGTTGGTCGCCACCAGCGGGATGCCGGTCTCGGCCGAGAGCCGGTACACCTGCGGCATCGCCACGCGGTCCTCGCTCAATCCGTGGTCCTGGATTTCGAGGAAGAAGTTGCCCTTGCCGAACAGGTCCTGATATTCGTAAGCGTGGCGCCGCGCGTCGTCGTAGCGCTCCCTGAGGATCGACTCCGTGACCTCGCCCTTCAGGCACGCCGATAGCGCGATCAGCCCGCGGCTGTGCCGTGCCAGCAGGTCCTTGTCGATGCGCGGTTTGTAGTAAAAGCCTTCCAGGAAACCGGTGGAAACCAGGTTGATCAGATTACGGTAGCCCTCCTGGTTTTCGGCCAGCAGCACCAGGTGGTTGTAGCGGTTGGTCTCGTTCTTGATGGCCCGGTCCTGTTGCGATACGTAGACTTCGCAACCGATCACCGGATGGACGCCATGAGCCTTGGCCTTGGTGTAGAACTCCACCGCGCCGAACAGGTTCCCGTGGTCGGTGAGCGCGATCGCCGGCATGCCCTGCCGTTCCACCAACTCCATGAGCCGGCCGATCTCGCACGCGCCGTCGAGCAGCGAGTAATCGGAATGGCAATGCAGGTGGACGAAGGGCTTGTCGGTCATGGGCTCCAGAGAAGCCCAGTATACGGGGAATCCGCAGTGCCGATGGATGTGGTAGGGACGGGCAGAGTCGAACTGCCGACCTACCGCTTAGGAGGCGGTTGCTCTATCCAACTGAGCTACGTCCCCACACCCGCTCGCGCCGGCGCCTGTCTTGATTGTAGCCGGGAACACGCGCCGCATTCCGGCCGCCGGGGCCGAACCCCGGCCCTTCTCCCGCGCCCCGCGCGCTACGGCGTCACCTTCAGAATTGCCTGGAGAGGAATATCCGCCGACGATTTCCCAACCATGATTTCAAAGTCGCCCGGCACCACCCGCCAGCGCATGTCGATATCGAGCAACTGCAAATCCTCCGGCGTGAGCGGCAGGCTGACGGTCTTCGTTTCGCCAGGCTCCAGCGCCACCCGCTCAAAGCCGCGCAATTGTTTGACCGGGGTTGCAACGGGGGCGTACTGCTCGTGCATGTAGAGCTGCACGGTTTCCACACCTGCGCGGCCGCCGGTGTTTTTCACGTCCAGACGCACGCGGGCTTCGCCGCCCGGACGAATCCCGGCCGGCTCAACGCGCAGATTGCTGTACTCGAAATTGGTGTAGCTCAGCCCATAACCGAACTGGTACAACGGCGTGCCGGGCATATCCACGTAACCTTTGGTCCCGCTCCAGGCCCGGTTGATCCAATAGTCCTTGGAGGGTTTGTAATTGTAATAGACCGGCAATTGGCCGGAGTGCCGGGGCACCGAGATGGCCAAGCGGCCGGTGGGGTTGTAATTGCCGAAGAGCACGTCGGCCACCGCTTCGCCGCCGCGCTCACCCGGTTCCCAAGCCTCCACCAGCGCGGGCACGTGTTCGGATGTCCAGCGCGTGGAAAGCGGGCGGCCGTTGATCAGCACTACCACGGTGGGAGTGCCGGTCTCGACGACGGCCTGGATCAGCGCCTCCTGCTCGCCCGAGAGATCCAGGCTCGCCACATCGTGCGCTTCCCCATCGGTGGGGCCGCCGAGCGCGTCCGCCTCGTGCTGCCTCTCGCCGACCACCACAATCGCGACGCCGGCCCCTTTCGCGGCGCGCACGGCGTCGGCAAATCCGCTCTTGTCCGTGCCCGTTATTTCGCAGCCGCGCACATGCGTGACTTTGGTTTGCGGCGAAACCGCAGCTTTGATTCCTTCGATCACGGTCGTTACGTGTTGCGGAATTTTCTTCGGCGAATAGTCGCCCAGTTGGTTCAATACATCGTCCGCGTTGGGGCCGATCACCGCGACCGATTTCAAATCCTTCTTGAGAGGCAAAAGGTTCTTATCATTCTTCAGCAACACAATTCCTTCGCGGCCGGCGCGCAGAGCCAGCTCCTGATGCGCTGGCGAGTGGACCACGCGGACGGCGCGCTCCACATCGACGTAGGGATTCTCGAACAGGCCCAGCCGGAACTTCAGCTCCAGAACGCGGCGCACGGCGCGATCCACTAGCGCCATGGGAACGCGGCCCTGTTCCACGCTCTCCACCAACGGCCCCATGTAGGCCGGTTCGTAGGTGATATTCAAATCGACGCCGGCCTTCAAGGCCAGCGCCCCAGCTTCCTTTTGGGTGGGCACGATGTGCTCGTAGATCAGGGTAGAGAAGCCGCCGCCTTCGCTCTCGACAACGCCTTTGAAACCGATTTCCTGCCGCAGGACGTCGTTCATCCACTTCACCGAGGCGTGCGCCGGCACATCCTCCACTTCCGGATAACCGGCCATGACTCCCAAGCCCCCGGCCTTGGTGATGGCGCCGATCCAGGGCGGCATGAAGTTTTCGCGTAGGGAACGCTCCGACACCTCAATCGCGCCGCGCTCGAGGCCGCTCGCTGGTTCGCTTTGCGTGGGAAAATCCGTCAGCACCGCGATGACCTTGTCGGGCGCGGAAATGTCGGAACCCTGCGTGGCCCGCACGATGGTCTCGCCGAGGCGCATGTAGAGGTAAGGATCTTCGGTGTAGGCTTCCTCATTGCGGCCCATGCGCGGATCGCGATCCACCTCCATCACCAGCGTGGAAAGCATGTGGATCCCGACCGCGCGCGCCTCCTCGGCCGCTGCCGCGTAGATCGCTTTGACCAGATCCAGGTCGAAGGAGCTGCCCACGGCCAGGCCCTCCGGGAAAACCGTGGCGCCCGAAAACATGGCGCCATGCGTCCCTTCTTCATCCTGCATGACTGGTATTTTCAGGCGCGTTTGCGTGAGTGCAATCCTTTGCAGCTCGTTGAAGTACTGCGCCTGCTGGCGCGCGCCTTCATGCAGAATCTGATCGGCGAGCGTGAAGAAGCCGCTAGCCGGGCCGATTTCGGAGGTGTAGGTTCCGGCCGTAAATTTCCGGCACGCCTCCATTTTTGAAGCGATGTCTGTGCCCAGCTCATCCACGTACACACACGGCAAATTGAGCTGCCCGACTTTTTCCTTGAGCGTCATCCGGCTCATCAGATCGTCGACGCGATCCTCGACCGGCCGCTTCGGATCAAGGTAAATCGGCGCTGGGCGAGTGGCTTGCGCACGGATCGCAGAGCTTGACGCAAGCGCCATACCGGCGGAAACGACCAACCACAAGAATGTTTTTTGCCGCATCGCCTATAACCTCCAGGCCGGGACCTCCACTGTGGCGCCCGATTGCCGATGAGTATACGCCCGACGGCCCCGTGCGCGGCCGTTACTTCGTCTGCAGCCGCTGGCTCAGCCGGAGCGCCTGAGCGTTGAGATTCTGCACCTGGCGCAGGTCTTCCTCGGCCGCCTGGATCACGCTCTGCAGGCGCGGCAGGTCGGCGGAGAAGCTGGGGGCGCTGCTCGAGTCGCGATAGTGATCCAACCGCCCCGCCAGCGCGCGCAACTGTTCATTCACGTCGCGGTAGCGGCGCTGCAAATTGTTCAGGTAGTTGTCGCGCCGCCGGGCCAGATCATCCAGTTCGTGCAGCGTCGTCGCGGCCTGGCCGAAGCGTTGCCGGGATTCGCCGGATTCGGCCTGCGCACGGCGGAGTTGCTCGTCGGCGGAGTCGGCCCGGGCGGTCTTGGATTTCAATTCGGCCTCGATGGTCTCATTCACGCGCCGCAGGCCGTCGGCTTCCTCGCGCGCCTGAGTGGCCGCCGATTCGAGCCGCCGATTGTCCGACTGCAGTTGTTCGAGCGACGCTTCGAGCTGCTGCAGGCGCGACTGGGCGCCCTGCAGGGCGGCCTTCGTATCGCTCAATTGGCGCTGGGTGAGCGCCAGCACGCGCACCGTCTCGACGCCCGCCGAGGCGCTTGCGGAGCGGGGCGGCGGCAGGGGCACGGCCGGATGCAGGCCGCTGGATTCGAGCTGCGCGCGCAGTGCCATGTTCTGCGCCTCCATAGTCTGGACGCGCGTCTCGGCGTCGGCGTACGCCTTGCGCACATGCGCGACGTCCGCGTTCGCCAGGTGCGCCTCCCGGCGGCTGCCGATCCACAGAATCAAGAACAGGCAGGCCGCCACCAGCGGCACTACCGACGTGGCGAGACGAGGCCAGCGAGTCATGACTTGGGTTCCTTTCCCCGTGCGGCGAGTGTGAATCGGGTCCGGTACTGAATGTCGCGGCCGCTGGCCGTGAGTTGCACGCTGTAGGTTCGCGGCGTGCCGGTGGGCAGATCCAGATCGATGGCCCAGAGGCTGACGATTTTTTTTAACATCTGGCCGATGTCGCCAGGAATGTCGCCGGGCGCGCGGCTGAAAGCGGCCGAGCCGCCGGTGGCCTCGGCGAGTTGCTGCAGGCCGGTCTGATAGGCGCTGTTCAGCCGGTCGCGCAGGAAGGCCAGGTGCTGGATGAACACCGGCACGTCGAAAGCATTGAGGGCCGCGGCGAGCTTGGACGCCTTTTCGCGGATCAAGGCATCGGGAAAGCGGCGGCTGAGGTCGCGCGAGTCGCTGGGGTTGATCACCGGATTGGTGTAGTCCTCGCGGTAGTTGTAGATGCTCGAGTCGGTCAGGAACAGCACCGCCGTGCGGACCGGCGAGCGGCGCAGGATGCGCTCGGCGAGGGCCGCGGCGGGCTCGACGGCCTCGAGCAGACCGGCGCGGCCGGTGGTCTCCAGCGCATCGAGTTGCGCCAGCGCCGCGGCGCGCCCGGGCCCCGGGTCGGCGAGCACGCGCAAGCCATCCTGCGCGCGCAAGAGTGCCACCCAAACGTTGGCCGGCAGGGCTTGCAGCTCGCTTTTGAGCGCATCGCGCGCGGGCGAAATCAACGCCAGATCGCCGGTCAGGTCGAGAACGATGAGCAGCAGCAGGGGCGATTCCGGATCGTGGATGCCGACAATTTTCGCGCCGCGGCCCTCGACGGTGGCCTTGATAGTGGCGGGGTCGAGCGGCGCATCGCCCAACCAGGCGGTGACGCGGCAGCGCAAGGCGGCAGTTAGAGAAGACGGCTTATCGGCCGCCGGAAGCGCTGCGGCGGCGGCGAGCAGGCCGAGAAGTTGTCTGCGCAGCATCGTCAGAAGCTCATTGCTAAAAACTCAACCGCAGCCCGAGCTGCACCACGCGTCCGCCGCGCGAGCCGATGATATGGCCCGCGTCCGTGTTGGGCGAAGCGACCGATCCAATGACCGGGTCGGGGTTATTCCAGTTGGCGTGGTTCAGGAAGTTAAAGGCGGACGCCGTGAACTCGACGGCGCGATCGGCGTCGAGGGGAAAGCGCTTGGCTAGCGACAGGTCGTGGTTCTGGATGCCGGGGTTGAGAATCGAGATGGTGCGTGGGGCGTTGCCCAGCGTGAAATCGGGCGGCTGGGTGAAGGCGGCGGGGTTGTACCACAGGTTCGGGCTCTGGCTCGAAACGCTGGGCGAGACGCCCGGAACGACATTGACGCGGAGGGCGCTGATGATGCCGCCGGTGTTGTTGAAAAGCGCCTCGAGGGCGATGGGG
>Ga0224555_1005440_pt1 | contig 10677 bp, 13 predicted proteins | sample 714S23034metaG_FD_180687 | JGI IMG/M metagenome (GOLD analysis project Ga0224555, IMG submission 180687) | Peat soil microbial communities from Stordalen Mire, Sweden - 717 S2 30-34 | ecosystem: Environmental > Terrestrial > Soil > Wetlands > Peat | place: Sweden: Norrbotten County, Stordalen...
GCTCGAAGCCCATCGCGCAAGACGGCCTGCCCAACATGCGTTCTCCCAAGGCCCCTGTCCCAGTCGCCCGACCCTAAACCCGGACCAACCAGACCAGCAACCTCAAAACGGCATTCTCATGCCCCGAGCAGGAGAAGCTCAGCGCGCGCTTTCTCGATCCGATCGGCGGCGGCGGTGAGGGGCCGATCGAGGTTGCGACTGCGAGCAACATCGCGGTCGGCCGGAAGTGAGCCGGCGTTCGATCGCGGCGCGGCCACCGCGCGCCCGTGCGCGTCAAACGAGCTCGATAGCGACCGGCGAACCCGGCTCGACCCAGCCATCGCCAGGCGGGATCAGAGCGAAGGCCTCCGCTGTCAGCATCGAGCTGAGGACATGCGATCCCTGGGAGCCGGTCGTTCTCACCCACCAACCCTCTTCCCGCAGCTCCAGAGTGCACCGCAGGGCCTCCGTGCGACCCGGGTTGCGTTCCACGGTTTCGGCAAGTCTCGCCGTAGTGCCTCGCGCTTGCGGTAGCTCGCCCGCGAGCGCTTGTAATGCGGGGCGGACGAATAGGAGGAATGTGACAAACGACGAGACGGGGTTGCCGGGCAGCCCGAAGACGAGCGTCGTGCCGCGCGTGCCAAAGAGCGCCGGACGCCCGGGCTTGAGCGCGACCCCGGCGAAGTGGACTTCGACATCGAGGCGTGCCAGCGCGGCCGGACCATGGTCGTGGGCGCCGACGGACATGCCGCCACAAATCACGGCGACGTCGGCCTCCAGCGCCTGCGCGACGCTCTCGCAGACGGCGGCCTCGGCGTCATGGACGTGCGCGACCGAAACGGTCTCGGCGCCCGCGCCCGCGATCAGCGCCGGCAGGACGACCGCGCCCGAGTCGTAAACGCCACCGAACGGCAGCGGCTCACCAACTGCCACGAGCTCATCCCCGGTCGTGACGAGTGCGACACGCGGACGCGCGTGAACCGTGACGCTGGCCACGCCGAGCGCGGCGAGCACGCCGAGCGCGGCCGGCCCGAGGCGCGTGCCCGCCGCGAGCATGCTCACTCCGGCGCGGATGTCCTCGCCGGCGCGGCGCACGTTCGCTCGCGCCGCGACGGCGACCATCAGCTCGACGAGCTCGCCATCGCGGTGCGTGCTCTCGACGCGCACCACGGCATCGGCGCCGAGCGGCATCATCGCCCCCGTTGAGATCGCGCAAGCCTCGCCTGGCTCGAGCGAGCATCCAGCCGGCGCGCCGGCGCGCGACTCCCCGACGACCGCAAGTCGTGCTCCGGCGCCGCTATCGGCGGCCCGCACGGCAAAGCCGTCCATTGCCGAGTTGTCGAATCCGGGGACATCGGCCGCCGCGATCAGCCCGACGGCAAGAACCCGGCCTAGAGCAGCGGTGAGCGGGACAGTCTCGATGCCCAGCGGCGTCGCGTGCTCGAGCACGCACGCGCGCGCAGCAGCGAACTCGATCGCTTTGGCGCCCACGTGCAGAGACTCTAAGCGACGGTCAGCCGCCGATGTAGGACATCTCGATCTTGCTGGGCATGGGCTCGCTTCGGGCGGCGCGTTCGGCGCGTTCGGCCGAGTAGCGGTCGTCGCGCGCAGTCCAGATCGCCGCGATCGCGTCGTACAGGTCCTCGTCGCTCGCGCCGCCGCGCAGCAGCGCTCGCAGGTCATGGCCTTGGCCGGCGAACAGGCAGGTGTGGAGACGGCCGTCAGACGAAAGCCGCGCGCGCGTGCAGGTGGAGCAGAACGGCGCGCTCACAGAGTGAATGAAGCCGATCTCGCCCGCGCCGTCGCGGTAGCGGTAACGCGTTGCGACCTCGTCGCGGCGCGCGGACGCGACTGGCTCGAGCGGCCAGCGGGCGTTGATCGCATCGTGCAGCTCGGCCGCCGACACGACATCGGCGGGACGCCAGTCGTTGGTTGTGCCGACGTCCATGTACTCGATGAAGCGCAGGATCTCCGGGCGCCGACGGAAGCGTTCGGCCATCGCGACGACGCAGTGATCGTTGACCCCGCGCCGCACGACCATGTTGACCTTGACGGTATGTAGTCCGGCGGCGAGCGCGCCGTCGATGCCGGCGAGCACGCGCGCGAGCGGCACGCGCGTGTCGCTCATCGCACGGAAGGCTTCGCGATCGAGCGCGTCGAGGCTCACCGTCACGCGCGCGAGCCCGGCCGCGCGCAAGGCGGCCGCCTTCTCGGCGAGCAGCGTGCCGTTGGTCGTGAGCGCGATGTCGTCGATCCCGGGCACGCCCGCGACCAGGGCGACGAGACACTCGAGATCGCGGCGTAAGAGCGGCTCGCCGCCGGTCAGGCGGACCTTGCTCACGCCAAGCGCGGCGAAGACGCGACACAGCCGCGCGATCTCCTCGAAGTCGAGCAGCTCTTCGCGCGCCATGAAGGTGTAGGCGCGCCCGAAGACCTCGCGCGGCATGCAGTACGGGCAGCGCAGATTGCAACGATCGGTGACCGAGATCCGCAGGTCACGTAGCGGTCGCGACAAGCTGTCGAGCGTTCCCGTCATCGTACGCAGCTTAGGCCGTTCCCGAACCGAAGGAGACGAGTGATGACGCGAGACGAGTGGGTGACAGCCTATGCCGACGAGCTCGGGGTCGAGCCGCCTACGAGCGCCGAGATCGACGCGCTACTCGAGCTCGCGGCGCTCGCCGCGCACGCCTCCGAGCGCACTGCTGCGCCACTGTCATGCTGGCTCGCGGGTCGTTCGGGCAGCTCGCTGGCAGATGCCGCGCTGGCAGCGGAGCGGGTCCTCGCTGGCTGACCGGCGGCCCGATTTCGCCGTCGTCAGGCGCTGCTACTCAGCGCCCGCGCGGCCCATGCCAGGTCCGCAGCGTCGTTGACGGAGAAGCAGAGCCGCTGCGGATCCCCGAAACGGCTCAGCGCGCGCTCGTCCAGAAGCCGCGCGCTTGTGACAGCCCGAGTCAGCGGTGCGTGCTCGCGGATCGCGCGCTCGAGCTCTCCCCGGTCGGCGCTGACGTAGCGCGCCAGCAGCGGCTCGATCCGCCCGTTGACATGACCGACGGCGGGCCCGTCGAGGTTGGCGAGCCACAGCAGCAGCGCCGGCTCCAGGAACGGCATGTCGCAGGCGATCGCCACGACCGGCCGTTCCGCGCCACGGTCGAGTGCGGCGAGGATCCCGCACAGCGGATGGCGCGGCAGCTCGGGCTCGTGCACTACCTCGCAGTCGAGTGGCGGCAGCTGCGAACTGCGCTTGGCAACGACGACCGCCTCGAGGCCCGCCGCGCGTGCGGCGGGCAGCGGGAATGCGACGAGTGGGCGCCCGGCGAGCTGCACGCTGGCCTTGGCGCCGCCGATTCGCCGCCCCGCACCGCACCGCCGGCAAGGATCGCGACAAGCGCCTGCTGCATGCTCCCAGTCTGCCAAGCACGGCGGGCACCGGCGGGTAGGCTGGTGGGCAGTGCAAGTGGAGATCCGCGTGTTTGCCGTGCTGCGCGAGCTCGCGGGCTCGCCCCGCATCCATCTCGAGCTCGACGAGGACGCGACCGTCGCCGACGCACTGGCGCGGCTCGATCACAGTGGCCCATTGGCCGGCGTGGTTGCGCGGCTGCCGGTTCGGATGGCGGTCAACCGCGAGTACGCGAGCGGTGAGACGGTGCTGCGTCCCGGCGACGAGCTCGCGCTGGTGCCGCCCGTCAGCGGCGGGGCGCAGGCGCGCGTGCACGTCCGGGTGAGCGAGGAGCCGTTGTCGCTCGACGGTCTCACGCGCGCCGTCAGGCGCGATACGGCTGGAGCGGTGGTCGTCTTCTGCGGCGTCACGCGCGAGGTTCATAGCCTCGACTACGAGGCCTATCGAGAGATGGCCGAGCAGCAGCTCGAGCTGATCGCGCACGATTGCGTGGACCGCTACGGCCTGGCGGCGGCCGCTATCGAGCACCGTGTCGGCACCGTGCCGCTCGGCGAACCGAGCGTCGTCGTCGCGGTCTCGGCCCCCCATCGTGCGGAGGCCTTCGCCGCCGCACGCGAGGGCATTGATCGCGTCAAGTCAGAGGCGGCGATCTGGAAGCGCGAGGTCGAAGCAGACGGGAGCGCGCGTTGGGTTGCCGGAGTGGTTCCCGATGAGTGACGCGCGCGAGCAGCCCGGGCTTACGCACCTCGACGCGAGCGGCAGCGCACGGATGGTCGACATCGGCGCGAAGGCGATCAGTGAACGCCGCGCCGTGGCGGAGGCTCGCGTGCGCATGTCCCCCGAGACCGCGAGCGCCGTCGCTGCCGGCGACACGCCCAAAGGCGAGGTGCTGACGGTCGCTCGGCTCGCTGGGATCAGCGCCGCCAAGCTGACCGGCCAACTGATCCCACTCGCGCATCCGATCGAGCTCACGTTCGTTGACGTTACGGCGCGTGTAGATGCCGCGGAAGGCCTCGTCGAGCTTCGCGGCGAGGCGCGCACCGTCGGGCGGACCGGCGTGGAGATGGAGGCGATGACCGCTGCCGCCGTGGCGGCACTGACGGTCTACGACATGGTCAAGGGCCTCGAGCGGGGCGTCGCGCTCGAGCAGATCGTGCTGCTCGAGAAGAGCGGCGGGCGGCACGGCGAATGGCGCCGCGAGCAATGATGCGCGCGGTGCTGATCACGATCAGCACGTCGAAGGCCGCGGGCGAAGGCCACGATGAGTCGGGCGACGAGCTCGCCGCGCTCGCCGTGCGGCTCGGGCTCGACATCGCCGGCCGCGAGCTGATCGCCGATGACCGCGCGTTGATCGAGCAGCGCCTGCGCCACTGGAGCGAGGGCGAACGCTGCGCGCTGGTGCTCACGAGTGGCGGCACCGGCGTGGCACCAAGCGACGTGACTCCAGAGGCGACGCGGGCCGTGATCGAGCGCGAGGTGCCGGGGATCGCGGAAGCGCTCCGTGAGAGCTCGCGCGCGCATACGCCCCACTGGATGCTCTCGCGTGCAGTCGCGGGGATTGCGGGCACGACCTTGATCGTCAACCTGCCCGGGAGCCCGGCTGCGGTCGCCGAGGCTGGCGAGGCGATCGCGGCCGCGTTGCCGCACGCCCTGGCACTGATCGCGAGCCTGCCCAGTGATCACCGAGGCACGCAATACTTGCGGCGATGACCGACAGCCTGTCGCTCGGTGAGGCAGCGAGCGCCATCGGCGTCAGCGTCGACACGCTGCGCCGCTGGGATCGCGACGGGAAGCTCGCGACCGAGCGCGACAGCCGCAACAGGCGGCTGGTGCCGCGAGCCGAGATCGAGCGTTTGTCGCAGCGTCCGGAGCGACACCGCACCCGTTCGTCCGCCTCGGCACGAAACCGCTTCGAGGGGACCGTCCGCTCTGTCGAGATCGGCGGCGTGATGGCGCTCGTCGAGCTCGAGGCGGGCCCGTTCCTCGTCACGGCAGCGATCACGCGCGACTCCGTCGAGGAGCTCGGCCTGAAACCGGGTGTCGCCGCGACCGCCTTTGTCAAGGCGACGTCGGTGATGATCGAGCGTGGTCGCGCGGGATGAGCCTGACCGCCGCCGGCTCAACGTGCACATGAACCACGACAGCCGGTTGCAGACCTAACGCCGCCGCGCTCGCGCTCGGCAGCTCCGCCTCGAGCAGGCCGAGCCCGACACGAGTCTGGCCGCCGACGACCAGCAGCGTGGTCACGGTGGCTCGCAGGCCGGACTCGCTCCCATCGCCGTCCCTGCTGAGCGTCACCTCCCAGGGGTGGATCGCGACATCGACCGCTCCCGCCGCCTCATCGGTCGAATAGAGCCACCCGCCGGATTCGAGTGCGACCTCGGTGAGCCCGCCGGAACGACCGACGACGCATCCTGCGAGCAGGCTCGCGCCGGTGAAACGGGCGACGAATGCATCGGCGGGACGGCGCAGCAACTGCTCGACGCTCCCCAGCTGGCGCAGATGGCCGCCCGCAATCACGCCCACCGAGTCGGCCAGAGCGACCGCATCGGCGTAATCGTGTGTCACCACGAGCGTCGGCAGCGCGAGCTCCCGCAGCAGCGTCGCAAGCTCGGCGCGCACGGCCGTCTTCGTGTAAGCGTCGAGCGCCGAGAGCGGCTCGTCGAGGAGGAGGACGCCGGGGTCGCGAACGAGCGCGCGCGCGAGCGCTACGCGCTGGCGCTCGCCGCCCGAGAGCTCGTCCGGACGGGCCTCCGAGAGGTGCGCGATCCGGAAGCGCTCGAGCAGCTCATCGAGACGCGCGCGACCGCCGTAGGCGACGTTCTCCCGCACGCTCATGTGGGGGAACAGCGCGTACTCCTGGAAGACGATCCCGACGCGGCGGCGGTCTGGAGCGCGGTTGACGCGCCTCTGCGAGTCGAACCAAACTTCGTCGTCAAGCGCAACACGTCCGCGTGCCGGGCGAGTGAGCCCGGCGATTACCTCGAGCACCGAGGACTTGCCGGCGCCCGACGGGCCGGCAAGAGCGACGATGCCGTCGAGCCTCAGCGCTAGCGCGAGCTCGAAGTGGCGGCGAGGAAGGGTGAAGTCGGCGGTGAGGAGCGCCATCGGGTTGTGATCTTGAGTGACATGAGGATCGCCGCCGTCGCGATCACGAACAGCGCCCCGATCGCGATCGCGACGTCGAGGTTGACGTCGAACTCGGCGTAGATCGCGAGCGGCAGGGTCTGAGTTACTCCTCGCAGGCTGCCGGCGAACATGATCGTGGCGCCGAACTCGCCAAGCCCGCGCGCGAGCGCGAGCGCCGCACCAGCCGACAGGCCCGACGCCGCGAGCGGCACGACGATGCGAAAGAACGTCCGCACGGGTCCTGCGCCGAGGGTACGCGAGGCCATCACGAGTCGCGTGTCAATCGCCGCGAATGCGGCCATCGCGGTGCGGATATAGATGGGACCGGCGACGAACGCCACCGCGAGCACGACCGCAGCCTTGTTGAACGCGACGTCGATGCCGAGCGCCGAGAATGCCCCGCCGAGCAGGCCGAGACGGCCGAAGGCGACAAGCAGGCCGATCCCCGCGACCGCCGGCGGGAGGACGATCGGCAGCTCGACCGCCGTCACGACGAGCGAGCGGCCCCGGAAGCGCCGCGTTGCGAGCAGATAGGCCAGCGGCGTGCCGAGCACGAGGACGGCGGCCTGAGCGATCGCGCTCGTCTCGACGCTGACGAGCACTGCGTCTCTGACCACGGGGTTCCCGAACTCGTCGAGCATGCGACCGGGCGGCAGGTGTGTCAGCAGAGCCGCGATCGGTAGGACGAGAAAGGCAAGCGCGACGGCCGAGGCAGCAAACGCGGTCACGGCCGTCAGGGCTAGGCGCAGCGAACGCACGGGGCTATTTGTGGCGATGACGCGTAGGTCCGACGGCAATCCGCTCCGCCGGCTTGCGCAGCGGGAGGAAGCCATAGCGGCGCAGCTTGGCCTGGCCCGCCCTGCTCAGGACCTCAGCAACGAACGCCTTCGCCGCCCGTTGGTTCGGGCTCGCTGTGACGACCGCCATCGCGTAGGTGACCTTCGGCTCGGCCCAGGCTGGGACCGTGATCACCTTGACCTGGCCGCCGACCGTCCGCGCGTCGGTCGCGTAGACGAACCCGGCGTCGACTTGGCCGAGTGCGACCTGGGTGAGCACGTCGCGCACGTCGGCGTCCTCGCTGACGACGTTAGCGAGTACCTGCGAGCTCAGGTTCATCTGCCCGAGCACCTGGCGCGCGTAGTCGCCGACTGGGACACCCGGGCTTGCGACCGCGATCGTCACGCCCGGACGGGCGAGGTCGTAGACCGTACGGATGCTGGCCGGGTTAGATGCCGGCACGACGATCACGAGCGTGTTGCGCGTGAAGTCGACCGGCTGCTCGACAAGGCCCTTTGCGTACAAGGTCGCCGGGATCTGCGTGTTGGCGGAAGCGAGTATGTCCGCCGGCGCGCCGAGCTCGATCTGCGCCGCGAGCGCGTTCGAGCCGGCGAATGAGTAGTTCGCGCTCGGGTCGATCGCTGGGAAGGCGTCCGTCAACGAGGCGGCCGCGTAGACCGCCAGACCGCCGGCTGCTCCTGCGCGCGGCGTGCCAGCAAGGAGGCCAGTGCCGGCGAGCGCGAGCGCGCAGAGCGCTGCACTAGCTCGTGTAGGTGCCAAGCGCAGCGGAGGCCTCCTCGATCGTCAGCTGTTGCGGGAATGCTCCCTCGAAGGCGGGCTTGCGGTCGAGGCGCGCGAACGTGCTCTGATGCTGGGCTTCGTTGGCGCTGATCCGGACGAGCGTCGACTGCAGTGCCGGCGTGACGACGACGCCCGCGGCGCCGAGGTAGGCACCGAGCCCCACCGTCTCGAGCTCGAGCGCGAGCTGCATGACGGACGCGGCGGTGTAGAACGCATCCTTGGGGTAGGTGAAGTCGATGTCTGCCGCCCTCAGCGGAGTTGCGCCGGCCGCAACGATCGTGCCGGCGAGGAAGGCGTAGTGAGCGTGCTCATTGGCGAGCGCGGCGCGAACGTCGGCGGAGGTGCGTTGATCGAGACGGCGCGAGCGAAGCGCGTTGCCGTAGAAGTCGATCGCCAGCAGCTCGAAGGCGATCAGCAGGCGTACGTAGGCGAGATCGTCGTCCGGCACGGTCCCGGGCGCGCTTGGAGGAGCCGCTGCGCGGGTATCGCCACCGGGCCAGAAATGCACGCTCCCGGCAACGAAAGCCGTCGCGCCGGCGGCGAGTAGCTCGGCGCGTGTGAGGCTTTCCCGCACGCTCCGACCCTACCAGGGGCGAGCAGCACCTAGGCAGGTAGTGCCTAGGCGTAAATGCGCTGCTCAGAGGGGCGACTCGGCCTCGAGGCTCCGCTGGGCGTTGATCATCGCCGCGGAGAGCACCCCGTACGCGGCCGCCCACGCGTCCTGGACATCGACCGTGAACTCCTCGCCGAGCCCCTGGCCGAGCGTCCAGAGCAGGCACTCGCCGACCACCTCGTAATGCGCGGCCGCTGGATCGAGCACTGGGATCCCGAAAACGCTCAGTTCTGGGCCTCCGGTGGACAACGGATCGCCCGCCGCAACCTCATCCTGTCGATCTTTGCCGAGAACCTCGGGTTCAGCATCTGGGTTCTCTGGACGATCGTCGTTATCAACCTCGCAAACGTCGGCATCAAACTGTCGCTCGGCGACCAGTTCCTCCTCACTGCCGTGCCGAACCTCGTCGGCTCCTTTCTGCGCATTCCATATACGTTCGCGATCCCGCGCTTCGGCGGACGAGCTTGGACGACATGCAGCGTCTCGCTGTTGCTCGTGCCGGCGACGCTCGTGGCAGTGATCGTGCCGAGCGGCTGGCTGGCGCACCAGACCCACACGACGCAGCTGTGGATCCTGCTCGCGTGCGCGGCAACGGCGGGACTGGGCGGCGGCAACTTCTCCTCCTCGATGGCCAACATCTCGTTCTTCTATCCCGCACGCAAGAAAGGCTTTGCCCTCGGCCTGAACGCCGCCGGCGGCAACATTGGCGTGGCAATCTGCCAGCTGCTCGTTCCTCTCGCGGTGATCGTTGGCGTCCCGGTAGCGCTGGTCAAGCTGCCGGCGCACCCGGTTCACCTCGCGTATGCCGGGCTGATCTGGATGCCGTTCATCATCGTCGCGGCCGTCCTCGCATGGACGCGCATGGACAGCCTCACGCAGGCGCAGACCGATCGTGGGCCGTGGATCCGTGCGCTTTCCTCGCCGCAGACCTGGATCATTTCGCTGCTCTACATCGGGACGTTCGGCTCGTTCATCGGCTTCTCGTTCGCGCTGCCGCTCGTGATCAAGAACACCTTTCCCGCGTTCTTGGCACACCACAGCTTCATCGCGACGTACCTGGCGGGCCTCGCCTTCATGGGTGCGCTGATCGGATCGCTGGCACGTCCGCTCGGAGGCTGGCTCGCCGACCGGATGAGCGGTAGTCGCGTCACGCTCTGGTGCTTTGCCGGCATGGCCCTTGCCACCGCCTTCGCGATCGACGGCGTCCAGCAGCACAGCTTCACGCTGTTCTTCGTCGCCTTCATGTTCGTCTTCCTGTTCTCGGGCGCGGGCAACGGCTCGACCTACCGGATGATCCCGTCGATCTTCTCCAACCTCGCTGAGCGCGAGGGCGGCGAGGCACTCGAGTACAAGCGCCGGGCCGCAGGCGCGATCGGCATCGCGGGCGCGATCGGCGCATTCGGCGGATTCCTCATCCAGCTCGCCCTGCGCCAGGCCAGCCTCTCGGTGGTCACCGCGATTGTGCACGCCCAGAAGACGATCACCGACAAGGCGGCCCTGCACGCAGCGATCGCGAAGATCGCCGCCACGCACGCCACCTGGTCGGTCCCGGCGTTGTGGGTGTTCCTCGCGAGCTACGTCGCGCTCGGAGCGCTCACATGGGCGTGCTACCTGCGCCGCCAGGAGAGCTCGGCAGGGCGGCGGGCGCTCGCGCCCGAAGGCGTCGTCTGAGTAGACCGACTGAAGGGGCTGCCGGCGTTCAAGCCTCGCTGCCCCTCCTGCTGCCGCCGCGTTGATCTGCCCGCCGGCAAGCTACTAGCTCGCGTTGTCGCATACGCGTGGTTTGGAGCGTCTGGGTCGGAGCCGCCGGCTACTGCCTCGAGACAATTTGCAGGAGCGCGCGGAGGTCGTCCGCGCGCGCTTGCTGTTGGGCGAGGTTGTCGGGTTTAGCGGTTGCTGTCTGGCGGGTTTAAGAAGATTCCTGGATGAGCCAGAACTTCTTGTCGTGTGATCGTGGGCAGGTGTTGTTGATGCCGCCGTC
>Ga0224555_1005441_pt1 | contig 10677 bp, 9 predicted proteins | sample 714S23034metaG_FD_180687 | JGI IMG/M metagenome (GOLD analysis project Ga0224555, IMG submission 180687) | Peat soil microbial communities from Stordalen Mire, Sweden - 717 S2 30-34 | ecosystem: Environmental > Terrestrial > Soil > Wetlands > Peat | place: Sweden: Norrbotten County, Stordalen...
CCACATCAGCGCAATGCCGCCCATGTTCAGGTTCCAGCCGTTCTCTTTCGCCGCAGCCCTCAGCAGCATGTAGCCTTGCGCATAAGAGACGATCTTTGAGCAATAGAGAGCCCGGCGCACATCCTCGATGAACGCGGCGCGGTCACTAGCGACGACCTTCGATGCCGGCCCCACGAGAACCTTTGACGCCTCGACGCGCTCTTCTTTCAGAGCCGACAAACAGCGCGCGAAGACCGATTCGCCGATCAGTGTTACCGGCTGTCCCAGGTCGAGCGCGCTGAAAACCGTCCACTTGCCCGTGCCCTTCTGGCCCGCTGTGTCCAGAATCTTGTTCACGAGCGGTTGTCCGTCCTCGTCCTTCTTGGCAAAGATATGGCTGGATATCTCGATCAGATAACTGTCTAACTCGCCCTTGTTCCACTCGGTAAAAACTTCGTGTAGCTCATCGGCGGTCAGTCCCAAGCCGCGCTGCAAAAGATCGTAGGCCTCGCAGATCAACTGCATGTCGCCATACTCGATGCCGTTATGCACCATCTTGACGTAGTGGCCGGCGCCGTTTTCGCCTACCCAGTCGCAGCAGGGGGTTCCATCCTCCACCTTGGCGGAGATGGCCTGGAAGATCGCCTTCACATGCGGCCACGCGGCCGGGTTGCCGCCGGGCATGATCGAGGGGCCGAAACGCGCGCCTTCCTCGCCGCCCGAAACGCCGGTTCCGATGAACAGGATGCCTTTTGCGGCCAGATCCCTGGTGCGCCGGTTGGAGTCGGTGAACAGCGAGTTGCCGCCGTCGATGATGATGTCTCCTGCTTCCAGGTGGGGCAGCAGATGCTCGATCATCTGATCGACGGAATCACCCGCCTTGACCATCAGCATCACGCGCCGCGGCCGCTTGAGCAGGCTGGTCAGTTCCTCAACGGAGTGCGCTCCAACAACTTGCGTACCTTTGGCCTCGTTGGCCAGAAAGTCGTCCACCTTCGACACGGTGCGGTTGAAAACGGCCACTTTGAAGCCGTGATCGTTCATGTTGAGGACAAGATTCTGTCCCATGACGGCAAGGCCGATCAGGCCGATATCACACGATGCATCTGACATACGATCTCCAAAAGCTCCCGAAGAGGATCACTGCGGATTGAGGCTCTTCGAGGATTGTACGTCTGTGGTCAGACCTTTTGGAAGCATCGACCGTTTTCTTGTGATGATGATTGGGGAGTAAGGTGCTGAGATCAAGGTGTGGGCGCGCCAGCCACAACCGGCGAAGGCGTCATAGACTTCAACTGGCTCAGATCGGTCAGAACCGCTTGCCAGCGAGCCGGATCCTTTCTGGTTTCAATGGGCAGCGAGGGGTCGGCATAGAACTCCAGGATGTTGTCACGCAGTTGGAGCGATGCAAGATCGAACTTCCGCGCGGACAGCTTGGCCAGCAGCCTTGAGTAGGTTTCGTCGGTGAGCGAATACTCCGCTGCTCGAGTTATATTGCCGGTGTCGAGATCGCAGTTGGGCAGCGCCAGTTTGCCGGCCCTCTGTTGTTCGAGAAGGGCCCGTAAACCATCTACAGTTTTGTCGATGCTCTTGATATACATATCTTCGGTTTGCGGGGTCGGGTTATTGAATCCCAATCCCTTGAAGGGACCTATCTTAGGCATGAACCGCAACAGCGTCGATAGAATTCGCGTGCCAAAGCCAGGTTTTGCATAGGTCTTTCCCCACTCTCTCTCATAATCCGATCGGGATAAACGATACAGAAACTTTTTCTTCGCAAAGTCCGGCTTCTCGCGGATGAACTCCTTCTTGTGAGTTTGAAGCGCAACCTGGGTCATCTCGGGAATCAGCCGGCTGACGGCAAAACGGTATGAACCTACCGCCAGATCCTCGTGCGCGAGCACGTCTTTCAGTTCCAAACCGTACACAACCGGGAAAACCCGCTCCAGGAGCGAATTCGAGACCTTGAACCCTATAAAATCGTGGTACTGTTCGGACGCATAGCGGTTTTTCGCCACCTGCAATGTGTCGAAACCAAACTCCGTCTTCAAATGCGCGGTCCTGTCCTGTGCATAGCGAACGGAGTTGCCATATCTTGCTCGCAGTTTTGGATAATCGATGGCGACAGCCTGGTTGATTGCCGGGTGCCCGTCTATGTCCGCCGAATAGTGCGACAAGGCGCCCAGCGCAAAGGCGTATTCATTTGCATCCTGGCTCTCGACCAGCAGTTCATGCACAAAATCGCCGCTGCGAACGTAATGCACCAGGTCGCTGAAGTCCTTGCTGCCAAACGGGTAGTAGCCTAAGTCCTGAATAACTGAGCCGCCGTAGGCATAGGCATGCGCTTCCTTGATCTGATCTTCAGTAAGCCCCGGAAAGCGTTGCAACAGGATGGGCCGAATCTCTGAAATCCATAGCAAGTCTACGATTTCCTCGTGGGTCAGAACGGAGTAAGCAAAAACACTCCCACATGAGATCAGCGCGACGAGAAGAAGCGCCGCCGCGCAGCCAAAGGCTGAACGCCTGCCACGGGTGGAGGCGCGTCGAGGTGTTGGCGAGTTGCGCAAGGTTCAGATCATTCCCAGAAGCAGCAGGATGACTACAATCACCAGGATAAGTCCAATGCCTCCGGTTGGATAATAGCCCCAGCTTTTGCTGTGCGGCCATGTAGGCAGTGCGCCAATGAGCAGCAGAATCAAGATCACAATCAAGATAGTTCCGAGCATGTTACCTCCCTGATGTTCGTGCGTTGCTGGCGCATCTGGCTCAGACTCCGCCAGATTGCGGCAACGAAACAAGTCTTTCACGTTGTGAACCGTCCATCTGAGCAATTGGATACAGGAATCGATCCGCATTGGTCCTGGCATGCGAAGTTTGCGCCCTGACGCGAACGAAGCCCGTATCTTAACGAAGGATCGATTTGCACCTCTATCCGCTGGTCTGCTATCTTCGCTGCGAAGTTTTCTCGTTGGGGGATATTCGCGTGAGCAAGAATGCAATGCTACTTTTCGCCGCAATGGCAGCAATTTCCCTGAGCCTCTCGGCACAGTCGTCTGGCTGGCCGCCCGCGCAAAGCCATCCGACTCTGCCGCTCTGGCCAGGTGTGGCGCCGGGTGTCCCGGCAAATCCGCCCGCTGAGGCCAGTGCGCATTGCAAGTCGGGCGCCGACCCCTCAAAGGACAACCTCACTGCGGGCAGGCCGGCCACCTGCGTAGATAACGTCTCCGTGCCTACACTCACCCTCTACACACCGCAGGGCGCCAATACGGGCGCTGCGGTGGTTGTTTTTCCTGGAGGCGGCTATCGCTTTTTGGCCATCGACCTTGAAGGCACAGAGGTGTGCGACTGGCTGAACTCGGCGGGCATAACCTGTGTTTTGGTCAAATATCGTGTGCCCAACAGCGGGCCGTATCCAAAGTCGTCTGCGGCGCTCCAGGACGCTCAACGTGCGCTCGGTCTGGTGCGTCAGCATGCTGAGCAATGGCACATCGACCCCAACCGCATCGGCGTAATGGGATTCTCGGCCGGGGGGTATCTGGCAGCGGCCATCAGCACTCACTTTGACGAGCGCTTCTACAGCCCCGTCGATGCCGCGGACCAACTGAGCTGCCGGCCGGACTTTGCCGTGGTCGTCTATCCCGGATACCTGACCATGCCTACGCAGAGCTTTGCGTCCAACCCCGACATCCATCCCACCGGCAAGACGCCGCCCACATTCATCGTTCAGGCAGAAGACGATCCGGTGCATGTTGAAAATGCCGTGGTCTACTTCATGGCTCTCAAGGAAGCCAAGGTTCCGGCGGAACTGCATATCTACGCGCAGGGCGGGCACGGCTACGGGTTGCGCCGCACCGCGCTCCCGGTAACTGCGTGGCCCCAGGGCGTGGAAACGTGGCTGCATACTATCAAGGTTCTGCCCGCGCAGTAGGGCTCTGCAATCATCCACCATTCACATGCTTCTAGCCGTTCTCACCATCTCCGACCGGTGCTCGCAGGGCTTGTTCCAGGACACTGCGGGCCCTGTCGTGGTCGCGCTGCTGGGGCAACATTGGCAGGGGGACGAAATCTGGACCGGCCTTGTGCCAGACGATGAAGATGCGATTGCCGCCGCGCTGGAGCAACTGAGCCGCCAGGCTGCTGCCCTGGTGCTTACCGTGGGAGGCACCGGCCTTGGCCCCCGCGATTGCACACCGGAGGCTACGCGACGGGTGATCGATCGCGAAGCCCCGGGGCTCGCGGAGGCCATGCGCTTTCACGGAGCCCAAAGCAATCCCTTCGCATGGCTCTCGCGAGGCGTGGCCGGCCTAAAGGGAAGCACGCTCATCGTCAATCTGCCGGGCAGCCGGCGCGGGGCCGAAGAGAGCCTGCAGGCCATCCTCGCCTTGGTCCGGCATGGTTTGGAGATCGCCGCCGGTGGCCAGGCCCATCCATAAATCGGATTACTTCAATGTTTTTTCGCAGGTACAGATTTACTTGCCGGGAAACGCTTTCTAAAATCCGGTAATCATGCCCTTCTGCGCAGGAGATGCAGGTTCGTTTGCCGTGGGGAAAAGGATAGAAATTTGCTGATGTCAGGCCGGTTGCGCTCTTTTCCAGGCACAATCACGGTTGAGAAACAGCGGGAAAGCGTACAATCGTTTTACCCGTGAGTGATATCAGGAAAAATCTTCCGAACCGGCGGCACGCGGCTGTCAGCATCCGCGATGTAGCCAGCCGTGCCGGCGTATCCATTGCGACCGTCTCGCGCGCGGTCAATCACATACCGTCCGTCGATCCCGAACTTGCCAAGCGAGTCTGGAAAGCTATCGACGAGGTTGGCTACCTGCCCAATACACAGGCGCGCGCGCTGGTTTCCGGCCGCAGCCGCATGCTTGGCCTCATCGTCTCCGAGATCACCAATCCATTCTTTCCGGAACTGGTGCAGGAATTTGAGAATCTGGCCGTGGAGCAGGGTTACGAGGTGTTGATCGGCTCTACCAACTACGAACCGGATCGCACCGAGTCGCTTATCCGCCGCATGTTGCAGCGCAACGTGGATGGTGTCGCCGTGATGACCTTCGGCATCGAAGAGGACTTGGTCCAGAAGCTGGGCGAGCGCGAGTTTCCGCTAGTCTTTGTGGATGCCGGACCGGACCTGCCGAATATCCGCGTTCTCAAGGTGGACTACGCCGAGGGGATTCGCCAGGCAGTGCAGCACCTGGCTGCGCTCGGCCATCGCCGCATTGCCTTCATCAGCGGACCGCTGCGCTTGCGCTCCGCCGTGGCGCGGCGCGCCGCCTTTCTCAAGTCCATGGCAGAGCTGGGGCTCACCGTTCCCGCAGAGCACATCGTCGAGGGCAGCCACACCATGGAGGGCGGCATCGTGGCAATGGAGCACTTGACCGCGCTTGCGGAGCTGCCCACCGCCGTAATGTGTTCCAACGACATGACCGCTATCGGCGTCCTTCATGCGCTCTATAGAACCACCTACAACGTGCCACAGGACATCTCCGTGGTAGGGTTCGACGATATTCACTTGGCGCAGTTCATGCTGCCGCCGCTCACCACGGTGCAGATGTCGTGCAAAGACCTGGCTGCGGCTGCGGTCGAGGCACTGCGCGCCGGCATCGAGCTGGACCACCCCAAGGCCGCCAAGACCGAATGGTATATTCCCACAAAACTCGTCGTACGTCAGTCCTCGGCCTTTCCCCGCGGAACCCTGCCGGCGTTGGTTGAGAACGCCGCCGGAAAACACTTCTCCTCCAGCGCAAAGTAGAGTACTTTTTTGCGGTAGGGGGCAGCTTCCAAGCTGCGGTGCCGCGCTTGTCCCGCTCGCTGATGAGTGGAAGGCGTGTTGAATGCCGCTTGAGACTGCGAAGGAGCCAACATGGCAAACAGCTTTGGCACGGACATTCTGATTCAAGCGGAAGACCCCAGCGGCGCGGCGTCCTTCTACGCTGGCCAACTTGGCTTCAAGGTCACCGGCGAAACGCCGCAGATGATCAGCCTCCACGGCGAGCATGTCAACCTGTTCATCGAGCGCGGCCCTGCGTTGGGGCCGGTGCTTGAAGTCACGGTGGACAGTGTCGAAGAAGCCAAACAGCGGCTGGTGAAGAATGGTTGCGAAATCGTCAAGGACGATCCTGATTTTCCGAGATGCTATGTCAAGGATCCATTCGGATTGATCTACAATCTGACAAGCTAGAAGGCATCCTTCATCGCGATTCGCTCAATAAAAGCCCATTTTCGTACTCTCGCACAGATCGCAGACGGGAAGATGTACGCAGACGTTACTGCACCTGGCCAAACCGCCAGGAGATTGACCCGCCGCCCCACGACACCATCCGAATACCCACGCTCTGCTCATTTGTCCCACAGTCGAAGTCGTTGGGGAGCCCGCTCGGACCCGACCCTGATGCGCAGGCTGGTGGCAGCGGATTGTCCACCTGCCAACCTGAAACAAACGTCTCGGTGGTCTGGCCGGTGTAGCCGCGCGCCAGCATGCCGTTTGCGCCCAACTCCAATCGGCCGTTCAGAAACGGGCGCACAACCGCCAGCCGCGTTTCGCCCACTGGAATGGCCTCGTAGGTGTTCTGGTGTTGCGCGTTGCCCAGGTCCAACTGTTTGTGGCCCACGTACTCGTACTCGCCTCGTGCGTGCAGACCCAGGGGCAACCGGTCCAGCGTTGCCAGGCCGTCGAAGATGGTGCGCGGCGCCTCCGGCGTAATCTGCGTGACGATCTGTTGGCCGTCGATCATGCCGCCCAGCAGGCGCGCGTCGGCCTTCGAGAAGACCGCTTGCAGCGTTCCAAAGCCGCTGAATTGATGGCGCAGGCTGGCGGTTAGAAACTTCAGCGTTCCCGGTCCCAGCGGCTGTTGTGTGCCGTTGTCGGGATCGATCTTGCCTGCGGTTTGCGTGGTCGAAGCTCGCCCCATCGTCACGCGCACATCGGTAGCGGAGAATTCTTTTTCCAGCACCAGTTGTTCAGAGTGGGAGCGCTCGAATGGAGAGGGAAGCGCCGCCGCTCCGGTGGGGTTGCCCGCGGCCTTGCTTCCCACGGCGATGCGCGGATCCTCGGTGAAGAAGGCCTGCCCCACGCTGAACGAAGCCGTCGGCAGCAAGTGGACCGGCCCCGCTCCCGGCGTCCAAGCCAGCGTGGCCTTGGGAGCCAGAAACGTGCTCCACATATCGAAGGAATAGGCGGAATTCATCGTGTCTGTGTTCTTCAACTCGATCGTGTCGGGCCGCAGACCGGCGTAAAAGAGCAGATGTTTGCCGAAGTCGCCGTGCAAGGCCACATAAGGCGTCGCATCGCGAATAGTCACGTTGTTGGACAACACCTTGAGGAAAGGTCCGTAGACCAGCGGATTGTCGGAGACATAGTGGTCCAGATTGTCGCGATGAATGTCGTCCTCGTGGTAGTCGAGGCCAGCCATCGCCTGCAACCACGGCGTAAACGTGTGGGTCTCGCGCGCCTCCGCGCCTTCCACGGTGCGAAACTCACTCTGCCGGATCAGCCCCTCGCCAAAGTTTGAATAGAGTGCAAGATTGTAAGTGCGAAAGAACCCGGAGAAGGCAACTTCGTCGCTCGTGCCGGCCTTCCAGCGGTCGTCGGCTGCCAGAATCGACGTGTGCGTCTGGTCCTGCTGGCGCAGGTCGATGCTGTCATTCACCTGCACGCCATATCCCACGGGAACCAGGTTTCCCTCGTGCGACTTACCCCAGTAGCCGAGGCTGAACAGAGTGATCTCATGCTTGCCTGGATCAAAGACGCGCAGTGCATTCCACTTGAATTGCTGCCGGTGCTCCAGTCGCTTCATCAGGCCGTTGCCATAGTTGGCTTCCACGGCCAGCCACTCCTTCTTCGCCGGATCCGAAGGCGCGAATCCAGCAGTCAAATCCGCGTCGCGATAGTCGCCGGTGAGGGTGAGGAAGCGGCTTAGTTGTGGGCGCAGGCTATAGGTGGCCGCCAGGTTCAGTGCATGATTGCCCTCGAGAACATTGAAGGCGCCTCCGTCGGTTGTCACACTGCCCAGTGCGCCGGAGACGTAGATATTAGGGTCGGCGTAGCCGTTGCCGTGCGCGTTGGCCGAAAGGTTGTTCGTTACCAGGTACCCGCCCACCGCAATGTACTGCGCGATGGGTTCGCCGTGATCGCCAGCCACGCCAGGCACAAAATATTGTGGAGCCTTGATGCCGCCGGAAGCGGTCTCGATGGGCAGGCCGGGAATGGAAATCGGCGCGCCCGGCCGTCCGGGGTTGGCGTCCAGCAACTCCTCGCGCACCATCACTTTTTCTGAGGGATCGGGGGATGTGAGCGCAACCTCGCTCAAATCGCCCGAGACGATCACATCTTCGGAAGTCGCGGAGATTTGTTCCAGCCGCAACTGGATATTTGCGGTCTCGGCGTTCAATTTGATCTGGCGCGTTACCGCGGCAAACCCGGCGGCGTCCAGATGCATTGTGTATGTGCCCCAGGCGGGCAGCGCAACCGCAAATCCGCCGTCGCTGCCGGTTGTGCCGGTCAGTCGCGCGCCCGAGGCAGCATCGAACTCGACGCGCACTCCAGCCACCGGCCTTCCAGCCGGATCGAGAACAATGCCCGAGACGTGGGCGGCGCCCGATTGCGCTGCCGCCGCAATGGTTGCAGCTAGAACGAAAAGTGTAAGTGCTACGAAATTTAAAGTCGTGCTACCGACTACCATGATTCTTCCTTAGGAATTTGTCTATTTGTTCCTCAATGTTTGTGGCCGTGCGTGTGCCCGTCTTCGTGGTGATGTTCCATCGGGTGCGCCGGCACGGTCATCACCAGGCGCCCGTGCTGCACACCCTTCAGCCCGATCAGCAGGTCGGCAAACTGCTCCACCTTGGCCGATTGACCATGCACGATCAGCACTTCAAGACAGGAATCGTGGTCCAGGTGTGCATGGCTGGTGGAGACGACCAGTTCATGGTGCGCGTGTTGCACTTCGGTAAGCTTCTCTGTGATGCCGCTGGCGTGGTGATCATAGATGAGAGTAACCGTGCCCACCACGGTCGCATCCGGAGCCGCGGTTTGTTCCGTCACCAGCCGGTCGCGAATCAAGTCGCGAAACGCCTCTGACCGGTTGGTGTAGCCGCGCAGCTCGATCGAGCGGTCAAACCGCTTCAAAAGGTCGGAATCGAGCGCAATGCCAATTCTGCTTAAAATCCCCATACGCACTCCGGCAACAACTGCCTGCTCTCCAGAAGAAGTTATAGAGTAGCACGAAGCTCAAGATCATGTTACTGGTTGCTTCTGTAGCGACCGGGAGGCGGCACGCTCGTTTCAGCCTTTACCTGTTCAGCGCGCACCTGCTGCTGCTCGAGGTTTTCGAGGGATTCCATGGCTGCTTTCAGATATGCGACGGTATAGCCTTTCATTTCCGCCTGTGTTCCAGCCAATCCAGTGATCATCTGAATGTCTCTGGATTGGCTGAATTTGTCAGTAGAGATGCTACGGCTGATAGCGCCACAGATCGTTTAAGACAGTTGAACCACCTACCGCTGGAGAACTGCTCATGCCATCGCCGGCAAATAGCCATAGATTTCCGCCGTTGTCCATCCATGCGGCTGAGTTATACCTGCCCCCAGGGGTGTTTGCTGCGGCAGGCTTTCCTTCCACGCCATAAACGCCCGGAGGGCCCGCACTAGTACCTCCGACATTGCCACCGCCCATCCAGGCCCACTGCTTGCTTGCCAGGTTGAACTTCCACAGATCGTTCAGTAAGCCACCTACGCCAAAGCCCCCGAAAAGCCAGAGATTACCATTGCTGTCAGTCCATCCTGAGGCCCCTTGCAGCCCCGCTGGCGTGTTGCCTGCAGCCGCTACACCTAGCGTGCCATACGCTGCATTGTCGTTTCCTCCGGTGATCCCCGCGATGCATGTCCACTGCTTGGTGGAGGGATTGAATTCCCAGAGATCGTTAAGAGGGCCTTCGTATTCCTGTCCATTCGAGATGATTGGGCCGCAGCCAAAGCCCCCGAAAAGCCAGAGATTTCCGCTGCCGTCGGTCCAACTGGTAGCTCCTTGGCGGCATCCGGGAACATTGCCCGGTGCGGGAACTCCCAATGTCCCGTAAACGGGTGTTCCATTGCCGGAAGCTGCGTCGCCACTCACCCAGGTCCATTCTTTGCTGGCGGGATTGAACTCCCAAAGTGTATTATTCATGCCGGTATTTGTGCCGCCGAAGAGCCATAGGTTGTCGCTGTTGTCAACCCACCCGGTGGCCTCTGTCAGCCCCGGTGGCACATTACCTGGCGCAGGTGTGCCTTTGGTTCCGTAAACGCCAGATGGACTTAAACCAGCAACAAACGTGTTGCTGCCGCTGATCCAGGTCCATTCCATGGTGGCGGGATTGAACTGCCATAAGTCATTTAAGTTGCCAAGCATATCGGTTCCGACTGAATCGTACCCCTCGCCGCCGAAGAGCCAGAAATTTCCGGCGCTGTCGGTCCAACTTACAGGGTTCATCCGGCTCCCCGGGATGTTGCTGGCGTTTGGCGTACCTTCTGTGCCATACGCTCCCGCTTGTCCCCACCCCAGCCAGCTTAGATAGGGGTTGAACTGCACTACCGTGCTGCTTCCGCCTTCCCATGTCCATTCATTTGTCGCAGGGCTGTACATCCAGAGGTCGTTAAGAAGAGCCTCATTGGCAGATACATACACGCTATATCCAAGGTTCGCAGCTAGGCCATCGC
>Ga0224555_1005442_pt1 | contig 10676 bp, 8 predicted proteins | sample 714S23034metaG_FD_180687 | JGI IMG/M metagenome (GOLD analysis project Ga0224555, IMG submission 180687) | Peat soil microbial communities from Stordalen Mire, Sweden - 717 S2 30-34 | ecosystem: Environmental > Terrestrial > Soil > Wetlands > Peat | place: Sweden: Norrbotten County, Stordalen...
CCGGCACCAATGTTCGTCGCTCCATCGGCATGATCCGGAGACCGCCAGAGCCTGTCCAACGTCTAACTCGCCTTGCACCACAGGCAAAGTGCCTACCGTGGTTCACCAAATGTGACGAAGAACCTCGAAGTGGCCGGTTTTGAAGTGATCATAAGTGGCCACTTTTGGGTGATCGCCAAGGTTGTGACATCAGGAGAATGGGACCGGCCCGCTCTTGTGCATTCTGACTATGCGTGTAGGTCCATTACCATGCCAAGAGAAGTCACCACTGACAGATAATCCCGCACAACATAATCGGTTCGGCTTAGGGCAAAGAAGTACCTCCCCATTGCAGATAGACTAATCGCGCGTCTTTCGCTGTCCGATTGTCGTTTTGCAAGGTGCGATCGCGAATCAGTGGTCGCTCGGAAGTAGTCCTGCGATAACGATTGGCCTTATACAGTCGAGTATTTGTGGCAAAGATCGCGAACCTTAGCCACTAGCTTGGGCAAACCGGTCGCCGCGGGCTCTTCGCCAATGCTCGCATTGCCCTCATATTCGATCGACATATAGCCTCTGTGACCGGCTTGCGCATACATTCTCCATATTCTGTCCAGGTCAATCGGGGTACCGTCGTCGAATCGATCGCGAATGTGGGAAACTGTAGCAAACGGGATGCAAGCTGCAATCTGTGCATACGCATCCTGCGTCGCAGAGGGCACGAAGTGCGTAATATCGAGATTAATGCGGGCGTATGGAGAATCAACGCGGCTCATGACCTCCAAACAAACATCCGCGCTCTGCGAGACGCCAGAGTGATCTTCGAGGCCCAGTACAATGCCCTTGGGTGCGGCGTGGTCACTTGCCGCCTTCATACCATCAACAACCCATGTGATGGCCTCCTGTATTGACGCGCCATTCGGCAATTTGCCGGCGAATATCCGCAGATGCGAAGCGCCTAGCCGATCAGTCACGTCAATCCACTTCTTGACATCGGCCAGCACATCCGCACGTTTTGTGGCGTCGGCCTCTACCAGGCTGGAATGGCACGCCACACCAGAAAAGGCCACTGCATTCTTGTAAGCCAGGTAGCGTAGATTTTCTAAATATCCCGGATCGGTAGATTTCAGGTAGTACACGGTCATGTCGACGGCATCGAATCGCGATTCCACGGCCTTCCTGATGAAATCTTCCATCGTCATTTCGCCGTGGGTCAACTCTTGGCGGTACGAGTAAGCACAACAGCCCACCAGCAATCGGGGCATTTTCGACAGATCCGCGTTATTCTCTGTGGGCACCGCCCCGAAAACCGGTGCGGTCATGTTGACTCCCGCGCCTACCAACATTCCCGCACCTGCCGTCTTCAGAAATTGACGGCGCTCGATTGTCTTGTTCATACTTGTTCTCCTTGCTAAATGTAGGTTTGAAATCCTTGCAAGCTTAGGTTCGAGGCGTTCAAAGCATCTCTGATCAGGAGATTGTTTGAATGCGCAAAATTGTAGCAATCCGCAGCCGATTTACCCAAATACGTATTCTCAATCAACTTCATCGCTCCACTCAATGCGCGGGCCATGTAAGCGGATTTGATTCACAATCGGAGTCATACCTGAAGAATCGGCGGTCAAGTTCAAATCTCTATTTAGGTAATCAATGAACGACATTGGCATTACTCATTTGGCTGACGGACAGCAACGATCCTAAAATGGAGGACTGTTATTCCGGTGGGGCTGTCTCTGTGCTGAGTTGTTGAGGCCATCTCCGCTTTTCTGAGGTTACCGATGAACTTCCAGATCTTAAAACCAGCGCTGATGTGCGTGTTATTTCTTGAAACAGCAATTGCGTTGGGTGCACAAAATGACAACACGCTTACCCCAGCTGAGATTCACGACGGGTGGAAGTTGCTCTTCGACGGTCATACGACGAATGGTTGGAGGGGCGCATACATGGACACGTTTCCGTCAAAAGGCTGGATAGTAAAGGATGGAGAGTTGCGCGGTGATTTGTCCGGAGGAATGGAATCGAGCGACGGCGGCGATATTGTGACTCTCAGAAAGTATACATCCTTCGACCTGGTTTTTGATTGGAAGCTTGGCCGGGGAGGCAACAGTGGAGTTAAGTATTTCATAGAAGAGCGCAAGCCCAAACCCGGGGGATCGCAGCCCGGCTATGAATATCAGATAATCGATGACGCCAACTACATTTACAATGGAGAACATTTGACGCCGAGATTGAAAACCGCATCGATTTATGACGTCATTCCAGCGAACCTGAGGGCTGATACGCAGATGGACGTGTGGCATCACTCACGCATTCTCGTTCGTGGCGATCACATTCAACACTGGCTTGATGGCGTTGACGTGCTCGACGTCGATCGGAGATCGACGCGCTTCAAACAAGGAGTAGCGGAGAGCAAATTCAAGAACTATCTCGGTTTCGAATCCATTTCCAGCGGGTATCTTCTCTTGCAGGACCACGGCCACAATGTCGCTTTCAAGAACATCAAGATCAAAGAGTTGCCGTAAGAATTTCTCAGACTGGAGTGAATCTAATTATGGATCGCAGAGAATTTATAGCTTGTACCGCCTGCACTCTCTCGTCACTGGCAGTGCCAACGATTGTTCCAGCCAGCGTCTTGGGGTCCAATGCGCCGAGTAACCGAATCAATGTGGCCTTTATCGGCACGGGGCGCCGGGCATTCACCAATAATTTGGTAGAGATGATGAAGGTTCCAGGAGTGCAAGCCATCGCCGTTTGCGATGTGGATAGCTGGCGGATGGCCGAAGCCAAGGCTTTTGTGAACTCGTTCTATGCTCAAACGAATGGGTCGGCGTCGTACAACGGCTGCGCGATGAAAGCCAACTTCGAAGAAGTGATTGGTAATCCGGATGTCGATGTGTTAATGATCTCCACGCCCGATCACTGGCACGTCCCGATGGGTATTGCGGCGGCAAAGGCCAAGAAGCATTTTGCCTTAGAAAAGCCGCTCAGTATCAGTGTGCAGCAGGGCCGCGTACTGGCGGATGCGGTAAAGCGCCATGGAATAACGGCTCGCAACGACAGCGAGTTTCGTTCTCTCCGTCCACAGAACCATGCCGTTGAGTTGGCTCGCAATGGCCACATCGGCAAGCTTGAGCGGATCGAGATCGTATTTCCGTCGGATCCGCCTCCGGTGGGTGTGCAGCCGGATATGCCAGTGCCTCGAGAACTGGATTACGATACGTGGCTCGGACCGACGGCAATGGTGCCGTACACCGAAAAGCGTGTGCATGCCGTAAAGCAGTACAATCTGCGGCCCAATTGGATGCGAATTGATACCTACGCCCAGGGCATGATCGCCAACTGGGGCCCGCACTACTTCGACGTGGCCCAGTGGGCCAACAACTCCGAGCATACAGGACCAGTTGAGGTCGAAGGCCACGGTGAGTTTCCCGTCAGCCTTTGGAATACGATGATCAACTTCAAGGTCCAATATCAGTATGCGAATGGTGTGGCTATGAGCTGTGAGCAGACCCCGACCAGCACGCCAAGCATTTCCTACGTCGGGAGTGACGCTTGGATCAAGGTCGACGGCTATCCGGGCAAGATGACGAGCAGTAAACCCGAACTATTGACCCGGGAACCTGAACCTGGCGAATTAGATTATTCGAAAACACTATGGGACAAGAATGACCTAATCGCGGCCATTCGCGAGGGCCGTTCACCATTGGAGCCGATCGAGGTGGGGCATCGTGCCCTCACCATCGCGCAGATTGGCCTCATTGCCTGCCGAGTCGGTGGCAAGCTGCACTGGGATCCGGAGAAGGAAGCATTCGAAGGCAATAACTACGCCAACGCCCTGCTCGTTGCGCCACTAACGCGACCCCATTCGACGCTTGCGTGCTAAACACGGCCCCAAATTGGTTGGCATTGAACGATACACGTCTAGCGTGCCGAGGCGTAGCCGTCTCTAACAAGACGTGCAAGGATGTCCATTCCCGTTTAGTACAGAAATCCGCATCGCCTTACCACGCTGAATTTACAATTACCATATGAGCCAGTTTTCCGATACGAAGCCACATGGGATTTTTCTTCCAGAGAGCGCAGCGCAGCACAGAACTGCCGGGCCCTATTCACCGGTGCTCCGCGTGCGGTGCAATGAAATAGTCGCCATCAGCGGGCAGGGCCCGATTGACAGCGACGGCAATGTCGTCGGCGTCACCATCCGGGAGCAGACTGCGCTCACGTTGGAAAACTGTAAACGTCAACTTGAGAGCGCAGGCATCTCACTCAAGAATGTCTTCAAAGTTGTCGTCTACCTTGAGGATCTGGCCGAGTGGCAGGCCTTCAACGAGGTCTATCGCCAGTACATGAGCGAACCATATCCCGTGCGCACGGCAATCCAATGTGTACTGTGGGGACATATAAAGGTCGAGATCGACATGCTAGCCATTGCCGGCTGAAAAACAATTCTCAGAAATTACATCTGCTCGTGCGCACGCGGATCGTAGCGGATGGTGTTTTGCGAGTACGCACCGTCGACGCAGAGAGTTACGCCACTGATGTAGCTGGCATCGTCTGAGACTAGAAATGCAGCAGCGGCAGCGATGTCCTTCACGTTGCCAAGGCGTCCGAGCGGAATCCACGCCTCGAAGTTACTGCGTCCGAAGGCGGCAATCTCCGCGCGGTTGATCTCGGTCTCAATCGCGCCGGGCGCTATGCCGACGACGCGAATCTTGTACTCGGCCCACTCGATGGCGAGGCTTTTCGTCAGCATGCTCAGTCCAGCCTTTGATGCACAGTAATGTGCGGTGCCGAGCGCAGGAACAGTATCGTGAATGGATGCGATGTTCAGCACCACACCGCCCGAGCCGTCCTTACACATTAGCCGGGCTGCGTGGCGGGCGCAGAGGAATGCTCCGCGGAGGTTGGTATCGATGACGCGGTCCCACTCTTCGGCTGGCAGATCGATGGCTGCGTATACGGAATGCACGCCCGAGTTGTTGACCACGGCATCGATGCCGCCAAGATTCTTTTCGATAGCTGCGAACATCGCCGCGATCTGCTCTTCGCTGCGCACATCGGCCTGATAGGCGAACGAGCCTATGGCGAGCGATTGGACAAATGCCTGGTACTGTGCTGTTGGTTCGAGGGTATTCACGCAGAGCACAGCACCCTCTGCGCTCAGCCGTTGTGCGATGCCCGCACCGATGCCCTGCGATGCTCCGGTAATAAGAATTCGCTTGCCCTGTAGCCGTTGTGCGCTCATGCGTGCCTCCGCTTCATGCCTCGGTGAAGTCGATGCGTTTCGGCCTAAGCCGAAAGCCGCGCGTCGTCACCACAATGTAGATAAGTCCAATGGCGAACCAGCTTCCGCCGAAGATTTTCGCCGGGCGGCTCAGGTTCCACCAAATGGATGCACAGAAGAAAAAGCCCAGTAATGGCAGTAGGGCATCCTTGAGTATGTTTCGCTTGTGTCCCGGCGGCGTGTGGATGCTGAACTGCCAGAATGCGGAAAAATTTACTCCCATAAATGCGAGGAAAGCGCCAAAATTAATCAGTTCGCCTGAGTATTGATACGCGTTGCCCATCAAGCCAAAGGCTACCGCACCCACGAAAGCGACGCTGCCGAGCAGCAGAATGTTGACCTGCGGGCTGGCTGTGTCTGCGTCGAGACGTCCAAAGACCTTTCGCGGTAGTACCCCATCGTTGCCCATGCCGAAGAGCAGTCGCGCCGCAGCAAGAATTCCCGTAAGCCCGCTACCGAAGGCCGCAACGATCAGGACGAGTGCCATCGAGATCGAAAGTAGGGTGCCACCGGCGCGGCGGCATACTTCAATGAAAGCAGTCTCCAGATTTGGAAATGTCTGCCACTGCGGCCAAATGCGCTGGCCGAGATATGCTTCGGCACTCCCAATAACTCCGGTGAACAGACATACCAGCACGGTTGCCAGCAAAATATCGCGTTTGGGGTTGCGTGCATCTTCGGCAAGGGTAGTGACGCCATCAAAGCCGATGTAGGTGAGCGCTGCGAATGAGGTCGCCGCCCACACCTGCGATGCGTGGAAAGTATGCGGATCGTAAAAAGGCTGCGCGGAGAAGAGGCCATTCCACCGCTGCGTGTGCCAGAGAAAGCGCACCGCCATGATGGTGAAGGCTGCCAGCACAATGCACATGCCAGTGAGCAGAATGCGATTTAAGCGCATCGAAGCGCGCACGCCGCGCAGGTTCAGCACCGTCATGAGCCCGGCGGAGAAAAGCGCTGCAACGGTATACGGAATACGTGGCAGATAGAGCGTATGTACGGCGACCGAGATCCAGACGACGTTTACCAGCGGCACCATGATGTAGTCCAGCAGGATGGACCATCCGACGAGGAAGCCAAGGTGAGGGTTCAGCCCCTGGCTGACATAGGTATACGCGGAGCCGGCCGAGGGATAGATCGCGGCCATGCGTCCATAACTAACTGCGGTAATGAGCATGGCAAACATCGCCATCAAAATGGTGGTGACGGTGTGGCCGTTCGACAGCTTTTGCGCAACGCCAAATAGTGGGATCGGTCCGGTCGGCTGTATAAGTACGACACCGTAGAAGAATAGGTCCCAAAGCGATAGTACTCGCCGGAAACGAGGCAGGGAAACGGTTGAGTTTGGTGCGAAGGGCTCGTTCATGGCAGGATTTCCGGCATTCAGTTGAGAGATTCTCGGTACTGAGTTTCCTCAACAATAAACGAGCCACCGTCAAGATGCGAGAAAAATTTGCATCGAATACGATTGATTGTATACTACATACAGTTTGGGATTTTCGAGATACAGAGGCCCTCCATGCGCGAAACCAAAACTATGCAGGCACCGTCGACGATCAAGTCCTATTTTGTGGAGGAGATCCGGAATGCTATCGTTGCGGGTAAATTCAAGCCCGGTGACCGGTTGAACGAGAGCCAACTGGCGCGTGAATACGGCGTGAGCCGCATCCCGGTGCGAGAGGCGCTGGTGCAGTTGCATGAGCAAGGCCTAGTGATGAACCATCCGCGGCGTGGCATGTTCGTGAACATGCTGAGCGAAGAGGACTCACAGAGGATTAATGGCCTACGCATCATTCTGGAATCGGAAGCGATCAAGCTCTGCCGCATGCGCCTGACCTCAGCCTGCGAGAAGAGGCTTCGCGAGATTGTGGTCCGCATGGAAAGCCAGCAATCGGGGTCTGAGATCGATGCGGCTGCGCTCGATTTGGAATTTCATCGTGTAATCTGGGCCAACTGTGGCAATTCGTATCTGGAGCGCATGTTGAACTCCCTCGTACCTGTACAGTTCTCGCATCAGGCGCTGGAATACATCCAGCACGAAGACTTTCGGTGGCCGCTTGCGCACCATCGCCGACTACTCGACGTCGTAACGGGCGCTTCCAGCGAGACGCCTGAGGAGGCAATGGTTGCGCATCTGCGTCTCCGCTATGTGAACCCCGAGCGGTTTTCGAGTCTGGCCGGCCGTATGTACCCCTACCAGTCCATTGCTGAGGGGGAGGCAGTAGCCTGAGAGCATTGTAGACAACTGAATATCCAGAATCTTTACTGGAGACGCTTGACATAATTGCATACAGTATGCAAACGTTAGCGTAAGCCGAAATTGACTCCTATGTCTGGATCGCTCTCATACCTAGCTTTGGATTTCGCCGTATGCCCGCAACTGGCAGTTGCTTTTGGGCTTGGGCCAGTCTTGGCCAGGCGTCGCTGTAAAGCACTTACCCCTGAAAGTAAAGGATTTGTTCCCAATCCGGCCGCAGAGCCAAGAAGTAATGTTCTCGTCTCCGCAGTCTTTTCTCTCGGGGAGGCGGAAGGTGCAGGAAACGGAAAATCCAAACGTCTGCGCCCGGAGCTCCTTGCTGCATTTTGGGCTTTTTTTGCGGTATTTACTGGTCAGCAAGCGTTTGCGCAGACTCCCGCAGCGAAGCTTCCCCTGGAGAAAAATTGGCAGATTCAGTGCTCGTATGATGTCGCTGAATCGGGCGATCGGATTTCCACCACAACGTATCGGCCGCAAAATTGGCATGACACCACGGTTCCGGCAACAGTCTTTGCTGCGCTGGTGCGAAGCGGGATCTTTCCCGAGCCCGGCTACGGCATGAATCTGCGCGTGGTGCGGGGGTATCCACGCGATACGTCGTTCACCCGCGAGCGAGGTGAAGATCCGCTGCGGCCTACGCAAACGTGGGTGGAACACTGGCTCTTTCACGCGCCTAACCATAAGGAGCGTGAGTCAATGCCCAATGACAGTCCGTTCCACGCGTCGTGGTGGTATCGCACGCAGTTTACGTTGCCGACGGAGTTTGACGGCAAGAAGCTGCAATTGCACTTCGACGGTATTAACTATCGGGCCGACATCTGGCTGAACGGAAAACTTGTTGTTGGCAAGGATAAGACCGCGGGTGCTTTTCGCGCATATGCGTTCGATGTGGGCGATCTTCTGCGTGCAGGCGGCGAGAACGTGCTTGCAGTCGAAGTCTTTCCGCCACAGGCTGACGACCTCGCCATCAACTGGGTGGATGTGAGTCCGACACCGCCGGACGACAATATGGGCCTGTGGCACCCGGTGTACCTTACCGCGGGCGGGCCGGTTGCGATTGGCAACCTCCAAGTGCGCTCACACCTCGATCTGCCCTCGCTTGAGATGGCACACATTACTATTTTCGCCGATCTACACAATTACGAAGACAAGCCAGTCGATGGTGTATTGAGTGGCTCGATTGATGGCGTTGCATTTCATCGGACAGTGGAGCTGCAGCCGGACGAGACGAAACGAGTCACCTTCACACCGGAAGAATATCGGCAACTCAACCTGCAGCATCCGCGCCTGTGGTGGCCGTGGCAGATGGGTGCACAAAATCTTTATCGCGCTGAAGTCCGTTTCACCGCGAATGGCGCTGTCTCCGACAAAACAGAGACAAGCTTCGGCATACGCGAAATCACATCGGAACTGACTCCGGAAGGGTACCGTCTCTTCAAGGTGAATGGACGCAGAATCCTAGTGCGCGGCGCTGGCTGGTGGTCTGACATGCTGTTGCGGACGTCCAAGGAGAATCAGGAAGCGCAGATGCGCTACGCGCGTGCGATGAACCTGAATACGATTCGCATGGATGGAAAGTTTGAAGACGAGAATTTTCTCGTATTAGCAGACAAGTACGGCATGCTACTAATGCCGGGCTGGGCATGCTGCGATCATTGGGAGAAGTGGCAGGACTGGACGCCGGAAAACTATCTGGTTGCGGGCGAGTCGCTTCGGAGTGTAGCGCGCAGATTTGCCAATCATCCGGCGGTGTTAGCTTGGCTGAACGGTGACGATAATCCGCCGCCGGAAAGAGTCGCGCGCATGTATATTGACGTGCTGGAGCAGGAAGCATGGCCTGATCCGGTAATTGCTTCGGCCACCGGCAAGCTGGCTGCAGTAACCGGAGAGACGGGCGTGAAGATGCCTGGGCCATATGATTACGTTCCGCCCTCATACTGGTTACGCGACAAGAAGTTGGGCGGGGCCTTCGGCTTCAATACGGAAACGAGCATCGGCGGTGCGGTGCCGCCTTTGGCATCGCTCAAAGAATTTATTCCGGAAGATCATCTTTGGCCACTCGGCGAGTACTGGAATTTTCACGCGGGCGGTGGGAAGGCCTTTGTCAACGACCTGCAGGCCACGACGGATGCAATGAGGGCGACCTACGGGGTAGCAACTAGCGCTGCCGATTATGCGATGAAGTCGCAGGTGATCAACTACGACGGCCAGCGCGCGATGTTTGAGGGCTACAGCCGCAACAAATATCACGCGACCGGCGTGTTGCACGAGATGCTCAACCAGTCATGGCCGTCGGTGATTTGGCAAATGTACGACACATCTCTGAGGCCTGGCGGCAGCTTCTTTGGCGCAAGACTCGGCTGCGAGCCATTGCACGTGCAGTATTCCTACGATGACCGCTCGATCATTGTGGTGAATTCGCTTTACAAGCCGTTTCAGAAGCTGAAGGTGACGGCAAAGGTCTACAGTTTCGACCTGACGGAAAAATTTTCAAAGAGTGCTGTGATCGGCGTTGCGGCGGACAGCAGTAATCGCGTATTTACGTTGCCGGAGATCAAGGGTCTTTCGACAACATATTTTGTGCGGCTAACACTTGAGCGTGCGGGTCACGGCGTGGTCAGCCTTAATTTCTACTGGCTTTCGACAAAGCCTGACGAATATCAGTGGGACAAATCGACGTGGTTCTACACGCCCACGACCTCGACAGCGGATATGACAATGTTATCTTCCCTGCCAAAGGTGAAACTGACTGCAAAACAACAGTTTACTGTGGTAGGCAAAGATGGACACACGACGGTAGAGATCGAAAACAAGACATCGCATCTTGCCTTCTTCGTGCATCTCACGTTAAGTGATAAAGATGGCCGAGAGGTGCTGCCGGTCTTCTGGGATGACAATTATTTTGAGCTGATGCCGGGCGAGAAGCGCATATCCATAGCGACATATTCCGCCACAACTCTTGGCGGAACGAAGCCAGTGGTCAGCGTGGACGGATGGAACGTTGAACAGGCGCAGGCAACAATCGCGGCGCACTAGAGCCTGTTATTAACTTTGTCCCTCTGTTTGCAAAGGGATAGGCATTACGCGGTGGGTGGCAGACGATGATTCCATGGGGAATCGGGATCGGCGCAGTTATCAGACGGATGTGACCGACGAGGA
>Ga0224555_1005444_pt1 | contig 10675 bp, 7 predicted proteins | sample 714S23034metaG_FD_180687 | JGI IMG/M metagenome (GOLD analysis project Ga0224555, IMG submission 180687) | Peat soil microbial communities from Stordalen Mire, Sweden - 717 S2 30-34 | ecosystem: Environmental > Terrestrial > Soil > Wetlands > Peat | place: Sweden: Norrbotten County, Stordalen...
ATTTTATATGCCCATGCAGCCCTCTCCCAACACTCTGGCGGATAACATGCCCGCGAATGCAAGCATCTCCGACACCTTCTTCAATCTGACCATCTTTGGCGGCACAATCCCATCCATCTCCTATCCGACGCTGAATCCACCATTGCTTGCCAGCAACCAGAACGTAATCATATTCCCCACCAACCCGAAGGACCCGTATTCGACGAACTGGCTCTTCGGCATCCAGCAGGAAGTTGCGAAGAATACTGTCCTGACTGTCAATTACGTGGGCAATAAGGTGCAGCATACGCAGGCCGGCGTCGCCTTTCAAGGAATCAATCTCAATCCTTCCAATCCAAATACCAACGTGAACCGGAGACTCGCCGCCACTTCGCCCTACCAGAACGAAAGCTATCTGCCGAACATTCTCTTTTCAAAATACAACGCATTGCAGGCGCAACTGCGCAGGAACTACCAACGGCTCTCTCTCGAAGCCAACTACACGTGGTCGCACGAAATCGACGATGAAGTCAATGTCTTCGCGGGCTTTTCCGACCCGTTCAATCCAGCTTTGGACATAGGCAGCGGGGATTGGGATACGCGGCATAACTTCACTGCCAGCGCTCTTTACAATCTGCCTGACCTGAAAGGATCCAGCCGGCTGACCCAGGAGACCCTGGGCGGGTGGCAGGTATCCAGCATCCTTCAAACCCGCTCCGGCTTGGCGCAAAACGTTGAGGTCACCAACGGGTTCTTCGGCAATTACATGCGGCCCAATCGCGTTGCGGACCAACCCTTGAAGCTCCCTAATGCGAGTTGGCCTAATTCGAGCTACAACATCTCCGCATTTACGCTCGAACCGGGATTTGACGGAGTGTGGGGCGATCCTACGACTCTTGGGAACATCGGGCGAAACTATATCCGCGGCCCGGCGTACTTCCAGTGGGATATTTCCGGGATGAAGAATTTCGTTATTACCGAGAAGCTGAAGATGCAATTCCGGGCGGATATCTTCAATATCCTGAACCATCCCAATTTCTCAAACATCGACACCGGTCTTTGCAGTTCGGTTTCCTACCCCAGCGCCACGTCCGCGGACTGTACGCTCAATACACCCCAGTTCGCGAATGGTTCGTGGACTGGATTCGGAGTCGCCAGTGCAACGATTGCCGGCGCCGACACGAACCAGATCGGTAATGGAACTGCGCGTCAAACGCAATTCTCACTCAAGTTCATCTTTTGATGCATTGCCGCTTCGGCGCGACTGGCCTTCACCAGGCCGGTCGCGCTGAATTTGGGGCTGCACCTTTTGATTGGCCATCTGGATAAGTACCGGCGAAGTTCTATATTCTTCACGACAGATGAAGTGTTGTGGCACCAATTTCAGAAAGGGAAGGTATGCTGAGCAAGCAAGCCCGCGCACGGATTCGATGGACGGCAACTTCGCTGTTGGTTTGGGTATCTCTGCTGCTGCCGGCATATGGGTTATCAGGCCACAAAGGCAGTTGCATGCCGGGATTCCCGCTGGACTCGAGTTGGCAGGGCGCCGATGCCGCGTATTCCATTCCACTGCCCGATGGGCGCGACGTTTGGATCTTTGGCGATACGCTTTATGGGGAGAAGCGCGCGCTGGTTCAGAACGGCGATCCGCTCATGGTCAGAAACAGCATTGGGATTTCGACCTGCGGCAAGGACGGCAACGCGACGCTCGACCATGTGATCCGCCGTGACACTAACGGACAGGCGGAAGATTTTTTTATCGCGCAGCATCCCCATACCTGGTATTGGGCCCTGGACGGATTCTTTTATGACAAGAGCTTATGGGTTACTTTGCTCTGCATGCGCGATACGCCGAAGACTTCATCGCAGTCCCTGGGTTTCGAAACCTGCGGAGCCGATCTGGCCAAAGTGTCCGGATTGGGCAGCGATACGCAAAAGTGGAAGGTCCAGTATTTTTCGCTGGTCGAAGATGGAGTTAAAGCCTACCCCTCTGCCAGCGCCGTGATTGAAGGGAAGTATGCCTATATTTTTGCTCTCTACGAGTCAGGCACGCGGCCTGCCCTGCTGACCAGAATTCCGCTCAAGGGCTTGAATGATCCGCGGCGAAATCTCGAATACCTTGCGGAAGACAACACGTGGCAAAGAGGATTCGATCCGGCGAGGGCAAAGCATGTGATGGAATCTGGCAGCACTGAAATGTCTGTCCGCTGGCACCACGACTTGGGAAAGTGGATCGCCATTCTGATGGATCCTGGCGGCTTCTCAGATAAAGTACTGCTGAGGAAAGCACCTTCACTTACCGGTCTCTGGAGCAATGGAGAGGTGATTTACCGCGTTCCTGAGTTGCAGCCGGCGTCTGCCGGATATGACCGGGATACGTTTTGCTATGCCGCCAAGGAGCATCCAGAATTCGAGGATCCAGGCTCGCTTGTTTTCACTTACGTATGCAATACCCTGGACGTGAAGAAGCTTCCGGGAGAGACTTGGATTTACTTTCCCAAGACTGTTGAGATGCCCTGGCCAAAGCTCTGATCTCGAATGCCGCTCAAGGCTCAAAGGTTTCCCAGAGGGGTTCGACCAAGGCTGGTTCCGAGACCCATTGCATTCGACCCGGATCTCGGGCGAATTGTTCATAAATGGGGAGTGAGTCCAATACGCCGAGTTCAGGATAGGAGCGCGCGGGCCTGCGGACTAGCTGTGAAGGCGCATAGGACGAGTTGCGCTGCCACTCGATGCCGTCACTCCGGAGCAGGGGGAACCAGGCCAGGCCGCGATGCGCGCGTACGCCATCGTAAACAAATCCATATTGCCGATCGCACCAGGCGCCGAAGACCATCCTTGTCTCAGGATTGCTGTTGATCACGCAATGAGCCCAACCCGGCGGTATGACAATTTTGTCTCCGGGGTTGGCTTCGATGGCAAAGCAGCGACCGGGCTGATCAGCCGTCGTTTCCTGTGCATAAATGATGGCGTTGCCTTGCCATATCTCGAATAACTCCGGAGTAGACCATCCGCAGTGGGGAGCTACGGCATGCACATGACCCTGACTGCGAACCGGTTCATCACCAAGGCGGCCTTTTTCATAAGCCACAACTCCGAATAGCAACATCCGCTGGCGAAGCGTCGCAGCATGTTCATTCCGGCCTACATCCATGGCGATGCAATAAACAGGATCGGGACCCTGGCAGGACGGAGACAGGAGGCTATAACGGATGGCATCCAGGCTGCGAAGCTCCGGTGGCGGACCGAAGACATCCTGGCCGTATTCAAATGCAAGAGATCCGGCGCTGAGCCGCACTGCGAGTTGGGGATCGAATGGCATAGAAAGGTGGCTGCGAACCGGCGCTTTCCGATGGGGCAACGCCCTGGGAGGAATGGAGCTCTCCTGTCTCACACCGGCGTCACGACAGGACCTCCATGGCGATGAAAAACGCGCACGCCAAAACCCTGAGTCTTGATGGATGCGTAGTCGTGACCGGCATCGCTGGGCCAGCACGCCCAAAATAACAACGGAACTTCACCGGTATTTACGACGCGATGCGCAACACCACCGGCTATAAAGTGCAAGCTTCCAGGGGACATGGTTTCGGTTCTGGTGGTGCGGTCTTCATCCATGAGCACCAGCAGGCCCTTGCCGCCGGTGGTACCGTAGTATTCTCCGCGGTCACGCTTTAGATGGAAATGGCCGTGGGTCATAAAGTATTCATCGCCGACGCGCCCCGGCTCAATGATCGTCGAACCCCAGAAGAGTCCGCCTTCCGTTCCGTGCGGGACTGGTTCCGTCCACTGAACGCGATAGATGACGGTGTTTTGATCCATGGCGCGAAGTGCGCCGGAGTCTTGAAACATTCCGGCCATCTGGCCCAGCGTCTTTGCCGAGTGCTGAACGGCTGAGCCTCGCATCGTCCCGGACAACCAGTCAATCTGAGCATCATGGGGCGCGAATTCCACTTGAGCGGTCACAATCGACTCCTCTTGTTCAGGTAGCTGCATCCCGGCAACAGTAAAAGCAGAAAGACTTCTCATAGCCCGCCAAAGCGGCAATAATATATACATACTATACTGTTGTTTCTGTGTTCATTGGGCACAGAGACGGATGATTTGCATGCGAGGCAATTGAGAGTGTCAAAGCGAAATCCATCTGCGACTTCACAGGCTTTGGGGGGGAATTCTGCCGGGAATGCGCTATCGGAAAAGCAAGCCTTGCGGCTTACAACGATCCTTGAAATCCTTCAGGAAACGGGCACGGTGACGGTAGATGAGCTGAGTTCCCGATTTGCTGTCTCAGTGGTTACAACCCGGCGGGACCTCGATCTCTTGGAAAAAGATGGACGATTGCGCAGAACGCATGGCGGAGCTGTCTCCATCGAGCCGCTGTTTTACGAACCCTTCCGCAATGACCGCTCATTTCAGGCGCAGGTTGAGAAGTTCGCAGACGAAAAGCGCCGTATCGCCAGAGCTGCAGCGGCACTCATCGGAGCCGGCGAGACCATTGCTCTTACCCCGGGAACAACAACCACTGAGGTGGTTCGAAGCCTTCCCCTCAATCGCAACATCACAGTGGTCACCAATACCGTCAACATCGCTATGGAACTGTCAAAGCGCAAAGATCTGCAAGTCTTTGTCACCGGAGGCCATCTACATGGGGACTGGTTTTCCCTGGTAGGACCCACGGCGATTCAGAGCTTGAAGCAGATCATGATTCATACGCTTTTTATCGGTGCGGATGGTCTCGATCCGCAGTGGGGCGCCACCTGCTTCAGTTCTGATGAAGCCGATCTTAACTCAGCGTTGGTCAGTGTCTCGCGACGGAGGATTGCGGTGGTTGATCATAGCAAGTTTGATGTGACCGCCGGCTGGCGAATCTGCCCTACATCAGATATTCATATGTTGATCACCGACACCGGTACATCGGATGAGACGGCGGCAGCATTTGAGCGAAATGGCGTCCAAGTGCTGCGCGTTTAAGGTTGTCGCACGTCGAGCCGTAGAAGACGTGAAAAGGCTTCTCGGAACCAGCGGAAAGCTTATTGGACCCAAATTCCGATTCAGCCTGGAATGGTTAGTTCTCTAATTCAATGATTCTATGAGACTTGATGGTCGGGGAGAGAGGATTTGAACCTCCGACCCCTTGGTCCCGAACCAGGTCAGTCACTTTTATCAAATATGTTGAAAATTACTGCCTTTAACTGAAATGGAATGAACAAGTTGCGGACGAGTCTCTGGTTCATATGGATTTGGAAGGTTTCTGGATGCTTTGGCTGCTACAAATTTGACTACAGCAGTCTGGGCAGAGCCAATCGCCAGAAAGGGGTTTTTCCAGACATGGACAAGTGAGGGCAGCGCTCTGGGCGTGGAGTGGCTGCCCTGCGCTTTCAGAGCAATCGTGCCTCTCCGCAACTCTCGGCGATCATTGATGGACAGACAAGACGGCACCAAACTCGCCACGTGTTCATTATGATGTCAGACATGCCGACAATTAGGCCTAATCCCCTGACATTGCCACAAGTGAAAGATTGTAATTGACTTGTGGCGCTTATCAAGAAAAATGTGACACGCCAACCTTGTTGATTCAAGCGCCTGCTTGTTGGCTCAAATTGGCCGCAACTTCCTGTTTATCGTCCGTCATCCAGAGCAATTCGATATCAAATTGACTAAATGGTCAGGTCAACGAAAGAAGGCTCATAACTTTGTCGTACGCAGTCTCAGCGCATTGGCGATCACCGAGACGGAACTGAAACTCATGGCTGCCGCGGCTATCATCGGATTCAGAAGCAGTCCGAAGGCCGGAAAAAGCACTCCGGCCGCAAGCGGTACCCCGACGGCGTTGTAGACGAAGGCGAAGAAGAGGTTCTCGCGAATATTACGCATAGTAGACTTGCTGAGATGCCGGGCGCGGAGAATGCCGCGCAGATCCCCCTTCAACAGCGTGATGCCGCCGGCCTCCATGGCTACGTCGGTACCGGTCCCCATGGCAATACCAATGTCAGCCTGCGCAAGCGCCGGCGCATCGTTAACTCCATCTCCAGCCATCGCGACCACAGAGCCTTTCTGCTGGTACTTTTTGACTACCTCCGCTTTCTTTTGTGGCAATACATCGGCATAAAACTCGATGCCGAGCTTATCCGCGACTGCCTTGGCCGTCGTAGCGTTGTCGCCCGTGACCATGATGATCTTCAGGCCCGCCTCCCGCAGTTCGCGGATCGCATCGGCTGTAGAATTTTTGATCGGATCGGCAACGCCAACGATGCCTGCGGCATGGCCATCCACGGCAACCAGCATCACCGTCTGGCCTTCTTTGCGCAACGCTTCGGCTCGATCAAGCAACGGGGCAGGATCAACGGACATATCGCGGAATAGCTCTGCATTTCCAACGGCAACCTGCTTGCCTGAGACTGTCCCCTTCACACCCTTGCCGGTAGTCGATTTGAATCCAACCACATCGGCCAGCGAGAGCTTCTTCACTTCCGCGCCCTTCACGATAGCTGCCGCCAAAGGATGTTCGCTGGAGCGCTCAAGACTGGCTATAAGTTGCAGCAGGCCAGATTCCTCGAAGCCTGGCTGGGGAATCACGGAACTCAGCATCGGCTTGCCTTCGGTGAGGGTTCCCGTCTTGTCAATAATGAGCGTATCTACGTTGCCAAATATTTCCAGTGCCTCAGCGTTGCGGATCAAGATTCCTGCGCGTGCCCCGCGGCCAGTGCCCACCATAATTGCCATCGGAGTAGCGAGTCCGAGAGCACATGGGCAAGCGACGATCAGAACAGCCACGGCATTCACCAGTGCATGAGCGAATCGCGGTTGAGGACCGGCGAAGAACCACACCGCAAAGGTAACAATGGCCGCAACGATTACGGCCGGGACAAAGTACGAGGAGACTTGATCCGCCAGCCGCTGGATCGGCGCTCGTGATCGCTGCGCTTCGCTGACCATCTTCACAATTTGCGACAGCAACGTGCCTGCGCCAACACGCTCCGCGCGCATGACGAATCCGCCTGTTCCGTTGACCGTCCCCGCTGTGACCTTTGCGTCCTTGTCTTTCTCGACGGGAATGGGTTCTCCACTGATCATCGACTCATCGATGGAACTGTGACCTTCAACAACAGTTCCATCGACGGGAACCTTTTCGCCGGGACGGACGCGGAGCCGGTCGCCAACCTGCACCTGATCGAGTGGAACGTCGGCTTCGCCGCCCTTGTCGTCAAGCCGCTTGGCCGTCTTCGGAGTCAGGCCAAGCAGCGCGCGAATCGCACCGCTGGTTTGGCTTCGAGCGCGTAACTCCAACACCTGTCCGAGGAGGACCAGAACGACGATTACTGCCGCAGGCTCGAAATATACATCGATCTGTCCTCCGCTCCCACGAAACGACGCTGGAAAAATCTGAGGAAATACAGTAGCGATGAAGCTATAAAGATAAGCCGAACCGGTGCCAAGGGCAATCAGCGTAAACATATTGAGACTGCGATGCACGACCGATTGCCAACCCCTGTCGAAGAACGGCAATCCGCACCACAGAACCACAGGGGTTGCGAGAGCAAGCTCGATCCATGCCCAAGTTCTCGCCGAGAACAAGTGTTGCATCGGCATGGAAGGCAGAAATGCGGAGACCATCAGCGCGAGCATGGGCACGGCGAGAGCGATGCTGATCCACAGCCGCCTCGTCATATCGGCCAGCTCTGGGTTGGTGTCTTCGGCGGTTACCTGCCGAGGTTCGAGTGCCATTCCGCAGATGGGGCAGGAGCCTGGTGCATCACGCACGATCTGCGGATGCATCGGACAGGTGTATTCACCATGTGATTCGGCCTTCGCCGGCGGGTGCGTGGGCGCTGCATCCGGTTTGGCCTGCGCGTACTTCTCAGATGCGGCGCGGAACTTCGCGGCGCACCCTTTGCTGCAGAAGTAGACTGTGGCGCCCTGATATTCCAAGCTCGATGCCGCTCTTGATGGATCGACCTTCATCCCGCATACGGGATCGTGCTCTTCAGCCTGCATAGTGAGATCCTGTCCTTGTTCGCGCATTTAAATCTGTATCTTTCTGCTCTTCCAGTTTCCATTACAAAATGGATGCCGGACCCAGAGAGAAAGTCGCTCTGGGCGCAACAGATTGGGTTGCGGTGCGGGTGCAGCTTGTGAAAAGGCAGCAACGGTGAGGGTGAATGCAAGAGAAAGAATGGTGATTGTGCGCTTCATGGAAGTCTCCTTATCGATTTCCTGAGTTTGAGGCAAAGCGAACCAACAGGCCGAATCAGGCCTGCGGCTGTTTCATTTGCGCAAACGCGAGGAGAACTTTAGATACGGAAGACTCGGAGGAGAATGTATTCGGCGGGTTCCGGTGCCTCCGGATTGCGGAATGGTCGAGCCACCAGTCCAGAGATCGAGACCATAGAGAACGATGCAATCGGAGTAGACGATGCAGTCACATTGATTCTGGATTTGGCCGCTGGCGCTATTGATGGAACTGGCCAGGAGGAAGCAAAGCAGCCGCCATCGTGATTGCATCCGGAGGAAGCGGCGGCGGAGAGCATTGCAGCGTTGCAGTCGGCACTCGTCTCATGCATTGCAGCGCCGGCCATATGGGTGCAGCAAGCTTCTGCGGCGCAATCACTTGAGAACATACCTTGCTTGCATGAAGGGTCCGCTAACGCTGGCTGGGCGGTGAGGAGCACCGCAACAGCCAAAGCGACGATTTGGAAAACCCTTTTCATAATCTCGGCTGTGAGCATGGTGCGGTGTCGACCTGCGGTCTCTCACCCGTGTCACCAAGTTTGGCGAAAGAACGACGTATATGGTATATAGTTTGATTATGGGGCGTTTATCCAAAGTCGTGCTGCTTTCGCTGCTCCTGATTCTGTCAGGAGTACCGGGCATCGCATCCCTTCTTTGTGCTCAGCCCATGAAATCGCACGCTCACGCTTGCTGCATGGCACATGAGCAGACCGCTGGTTCGCATTGCGCGGCAAGCTCCGTGCAGGCTGGAAATCCATCCTGCTGCAAGGTAGTACCGATCAATTCAACGCCTGTCCAGAATCTCGTTTTATCTGGTGGTTCCAGCGACAGCGCTGTCGTATTTCAGGCACTGAGCGGAATGGCCGGAGATGTTTCCGCGCCGATTCTTCTCTCGGGCCGCGGCTCTCCGCAATCGGAGAAACTGCGACACTCGCCTGTTCACGCCCTCCTTTGCACCTTCCAGGTCTAAAGCACTCCCGCGTCTAAAACCGATCAGACCAAGCGGTCTGATGCGTTTATTTTTCTGACAAAGGGAGTATTCCATGAGATTTTCAAGGATCTTCGCGATCCTGCTGTTCTTGCCTGCACTCGTCGGGCCTGCGCAGGAGAGCTATGCGACCGCGCAGAAGGCGAATGCCAGTGTTTTTACAGATCGGCAACCCGCCGAACAGGTGTTGTTGCTCGACGACGTCATCCGGGAAGCGTTGGAGAAGAACCCGGAGGCCCAAAGCGCGCTGCACACCATCCATGCGCTGCAACGCCGTGTGCCGCAGGTAAAAGCCCTTCCCGATCCTATGGCCTCGGTGGGATGGGCGGGCAATCTCGCTCCTTTCAGTGTGATGCAAGGCGACAATTCCAGCTACCGCGGCCTGACTGTCTCCGAGCAATTCCCCTATCCGGGCAAATTGAAGCTGCGCGGCGAGATCGCGAGCAAAGAGGCAGAAGCGGCGCAGGCCGATTATGAGGCTATTCGGCGGCGAGTATCCGCCGAAGTCAAAGCTGCGTACTACGAGTACTTCTATTACGACCAGGCCATTCAGACTACCGAACGGAACAAGGAACTACTCGAAAAGCTTTCGAAGATCGCGGAAGCGCGCTACCGGGTTGGTAAGGCGATGCAGGCGGATGTGCTGCGGTCTCAGGTGGAGATATCCCTATTGATCGAGAAACTGACCATGCTGGAGCAGCAGCGGGCGACGGCACAGGCGCGGCTCAATGTCTCGATGCTTCGCTCACCGGAATCGACCTTGCCCCCGGCTGCTGGAGTTGAGCCGGCAACCATGCGGTACTCCCTCGAAGAGTTGTATGCTCTTGCGGCGGCCAATGACACGACTGTGATTCGGAACAAAACGATGGTGGAGGAAGGCCACCTTGGCGTCGCGTTAGCGCGGAGAGAGTATCGGCCCGACATTGGTGTGAGCTATATGTATCAGCAGCGCTCGGCGCTACCTGATATGAATGGTGTCACCTTCAGCGTGAGCATTCCCATTTTCTACAAGGATAAACAGCGCCAAGGCGTGGCCGAAGCAACCGAAACTCTGCTCAGCGCGGAGAAGATGCGCGACAGCCGGTTGAACGAGGTCAGGTTTGAATTGAAGCAGCAATACCTTGGCGCCAAGGCCTCGGAACGGCTGCTGACGCTCTATTCCAAGGGAGTAGTTCCACAGTCGTCGCTTGCACTCGAATCTTCAATGGCCTCGTATCAGGTTGGCAGCGTCGATTTTCTTTCACTACTTGCCAACTTTACTACCCTTCTGGATTACGAAACGGACTACTACCGGCAACTCGCGGACTATCAAACAGCATTGGCTCGCATCGAAGTCCTCACCGGCTCCGATCTGACGGGTCCGCCAATCCCCGATCCTTCCGTATCGGATTCTCAGTCTGCAAAGGAGGCAAAGTAATGCCTATTCAAGGCTCACTCAAAAGAATCATCATTGGCATCTTGCTCGCGTTGACGCTTGGGCTT